>OGWZ01002699.1_pt1 | contig 13391 bp, 10 predicted proteins | sample 1576141 | NCBI WGS metagenome assembly OGWZ01 (sample SAMEA3541512, study PRJEB24748) | human gut metagenome | biome: human gut; feature: human-associated habitat; material: faeces | place: China | collected 2012
GAGCGCACCACGCTGAATCAGCTTGTGGCTTACCTGAAAGAATATCTGTCGGATTTCGACCCCGAAATAGCAAACATCGAACCTACACACGGCCCCAACCGCGCGGGTGACATACCTCATTCCTTAGCCTGCATAGACAAGGCAAAGAACCTGCTCGGCTACGACCCGCAGTTCAACATGCGCGCCGGCCTCAAAGAAGCCGTGAAATGGTACTGGGAAAACTTGAAGTGAAATGAAAATAGCTATTCATCACGCGCCGCATTCTTTCTCGGAACGCTGGATTGAGTATTGCAAGGAAAAGAATATTCCTTACAAAATAGTGAACGCATACGATTCAGACATCGTAAAGAAAGTGGAGGATTGCGATGCTTTCATGTGGCATCACCATCACGCAAATTATAAAGACACTTTGTTTGCGAAGCAGTTGTTGTATTCACTGCAGACAGCAGGCAGGAAAGTTTTCCCGGATTTTCATACCGGCTGGCATTTTGACGACAAAGTAGGGCAGAAGTATTTGTTGGAATCGATAGGTGCGCCGCTCGTGCCGTCTTACGTGTTTTACACAAAGAAAGACGCACTTGATTGGGTTAACAAGACATCGTTCCCGAAAGTATTCAAGCTCCGTGGAGGAGCCGGGGCTGCGAATGTGCGTCTTGTGCATTCCAAGTACGAAGCCAAAAGGTTGGTACGAAAGGCGTTCGGCCGAGGTTTCTCGCAGTTCAATCGATGGGGATATTTCACTGACAACCTAAAAAAGTGGAGGCAAGGGCGTACTCCGTTCATAAATGTTTGCAAAGGAATAGCCCGTCTTTTTATCGGTTCTGAGTTCGCGCACTTCCACGCTCCCGAAAAAGGATATGCTTATTTCCAGGATTTCATACCTGATAACAAATATGATATAAGAGTAATAGTTATAGGTGATAAAGCTTTTGCTATTAAACGCATGTGCCGGACAGACGATTTCCGCGCCTCGGGTAGTGGAAATATAATATATGACCGTTCGGAGATAGACTTGCGTTGCGTGGAGAAGTCATTCGATATAGCTGCAAAATTGAAAACCACCTGCGTTGCTATGGATTGGGTACGTACTCCGGCTGATGGATGGCTGGTAGTTGAGCTTAGTTACGGTTTTGCCATGCACGGTTATGATGACTGCTCCGGGTATTGGACAGATGATATGCAGTGGCATGAAGGTAAGTTCAATCCGCAGGGCTGGATGGTAGAGGAAATGGTGAAATAACGAAGTTAAATACTATGAATGAGAGCGTAGCATATTTGGAAACAGTTTATGCTGATAAAAGTGAATTGAATTTGGAGACTTTGTCAAAGGTATATTCAGACAGGGCTTTTCTCCATGATAAGGTAAGCAAGTTATTGGGCAACTTTTTTGCAAGCGAAATTAAAGGTAAGAGTATATTAGTCAAGCCTAATTGGGTAAAACAGTCGCAAAAACCAACAGATGAGTATTGCTTGCGTACAAACGAGAACCTCATATTGGAAACACTTTCTTATTTATGTGGATTCAGTCCCAAAAAGATAATTTTGGGCGATGCACCGATACAAGGGTGCGATTGGACGAAAATGTTACCAGTTAGCTTTATAGACGAAGTAAACAGCCTTTCCTCAAAATACAATGTACTGATTAAGATAAAGGATTTCAGAAGAACTGTATTTTCTACGTCTAAAAATGAAATTTCGCGTGAGCGTGTTTCTTTGAAAGATTATGTAATATTTGACCTTGGCAAGAAAAGTTTTCTTGAACCTATTACTAATGATGGTAAGAACAGATTTAGAGTTACATGTTATAATCCAGACGAATTGGCAAAGTCTCATCATAAAGGAGTTCATAAGTATTGTATAGCAAAGGATGTTTTCGATTCTGATATAATCCTGTCAATGCCAAAAATAAAGACCCATCAAAAAGCCGGCATTACAAATGCCATGAAGATATTGGTGGGAGTGAATGGTGATAAAGATTTCCTACCACATCATCGTATAGGTGCCAAGGAATATGGCGGTGATTGCTATCCCGGGAAAAGCATACTGCGCTCGATGTCTGAATGGTTTATAGACAACGCCAACAGGCATATAGGCTCGGTTTTGTATAAGCCTTTATGTCATGTGTCATCATTACTGTGGAAATTGTCACGTCCTAATTCGGCGCAGAATTTAGGTGCTGGTTGGTATGGAAATGATACGGTGTGGAGGATGGTCATGGATTTAAATAAAATTGTAACGTATGGCAAGGCTGATGGAACGATTGCAAATGCCCCCATACGTAAAGTATACAGTTTGTGCGATGGAATAATAGCAGGGCAAGGAAATGGACCGCTTAATCCTGAACCGCTGCCCTTAGGCGTTTTGGCGGCGTCTAACGATTCGTATTGGGTAGATATAATAGCCGGGCATTTGTTATCAATGCAGATTGATAGAATACCTAATTTGAAAGCAGCTAAAGATTTGCTGGATCTGAATAGTTGTAGGTTGGTGATTAACAGAAAGCTATCTTCATACGACGATTTGAAAGAAATATCTGTAAAAGCAAAAATGGCGCCTGGCTGGGTAAATTATGATTCTTGATTGTTGTGATTTGCTGGGCGGCGATATATTTATTAGCATTTGCTCGGATTCACGAGTGTTTAATCATATTTCTAAGTAAACGGTATAACTTAATAAATAACAAATAAGATGGATTCTAAAACAAAAATTTGTGTGATAGGTTTGGGCTATGTTGGCCTGCCTTTGGCGAGGTTGTTCTCGACGAAATATAAAACAGTAGGTTTCGACATGAACCAAGCACGTGTTGATGCCCTCATGGCGGGGCATGACGCTACGCTCGAAGTGAGTGACGAACTGCTGCAAGGCGCGATAAAGAACGGCTTTACCTGCACCACGGACATTGAAAAGATTCGCGACTGCAATTTCTATGTTGTTGCCGTGCCTACTCCGGTTGACGAGAATAACAACCCCGACCTTACCCCGCTTTACGGCGCAAGCACGACTGTGGGCAAGGTTATTTCTAAAGGAGACATAGTTGTTTACGAATCCACTGTTTACCCGGGAGTTACCGAGGACGAGTGCATTCCCGTAGTTGAAAAGGTGTCCGGCCTGAAAATGAATGTCGATTTCTACGCAGGCTACAGTCCCGAACGTATCAACCCGGGTGACAAGCTACACACGGTAGAAAAGATAAAGAAAGTCACTTCAGGTTCAACTCCAGAGATAGGCGAGAAAGTGAACGAAGTATATTCTTCCGTGATTGTGGCCGGAACGCATCTCGCTCCGAGTATAAAGGTGGCCGAGGCTGCTAAGGTAATAGAGAACTCGCAGCGTGACATCAACATAGCTTTCGTAAACGAGCTTTCCAAAATATTCAACAAAATGGGAATAGATACGCAGGATGTGCTCGAAGCTGCTTCTACAAAGTGGAACTTCCTGTCGTTCAAACCGGGTCTCGTAGGCGGCCACTGCATAGGCGTAGACCCGTACTACCTTGCACAATGTGCGCAACGCCACGGTTACAATCCCGAGATAATCCTTGCCGGTCGTCGCATGAACGACGGAATGGGCGAGTATGTAGCAGGCGAGACAGTGAAACTTATGCTGAAAAAAGGCATACAAGTGCTCGATTCGAACATCATAATATTAGGCTTCACGTTCAAGGAAAACTGCCCCGACGTACGTAACACAAAGGTTATCGACATTTACAAAGCCTTGCAAGAGTACAATGTAAATGCAACAGTCTACGACCCGTGGGCAAACCCCGAAACCGTAAAACGTGAATACGGCATAGATGTGATGAATGAACTGCTTTCGGAAAAATTCGATGCCGCCATACTCGCCGTAGCACATAAGAAATTCGAGGACTTGGATGTAACGTCAATGCTAACCGAAAACCACGTAATATTTGACGTAAAGGCTTTTCTCGATAGGAATCTCGTGGATGGAAGGTTGTAAACGGAAACAGCTAAGGAGACCTTTGCAAAAGTCAAATTAAGCATTGTTTGGATAATTGAAAGGCGTTTTGAGTTTTGCATAGGTATTCTTATTTGAATTTTGTTAACTAGAAAGGTATCCAATGTGTAGGATAATTCAGGCCAGACCAATTTAAATGGTAGATTATAAAAATAGTAATACACGTCAGGCAATGTGGCTGGTGGTAGGGCAGTCCTTTACGTTTTTATTTGCTCTTTTTACAGCTCCGATTCTTTCTCGATATTTGAATAAAACGGAGTATGGCACATATCGTCAGATATTGTATGTCTACACAGTCATGCACGCATTGTTGACAGTGGGTTTGCCCAACGTTTTTTTATATTATATTCCACGCTTGAAAATAGGGCAGCAAAAGATGTTGGTTCAGCGTATGACTATATTATTTTTTTTATTGGGCGTTGTTTTTTTCGTAATACTTTATTCAGCATCTAACCTTATTGCAGATTTGTTGAACAACCCGGAGTTGGCTGTAGGCTTACGCATGTTTTCAGTTTTTCCTATGTTCACGATGACCTCTATGGGCATTGAGGCTATATATACATCAATTAGGAAAACAAAAGAAGTGGCGGTTTATCAAGTATTGTCGAGATTGTTCATGTTCCTTTGTATAGTTTTGCCTGTAGTAATATTACATACAGGTTATAAAGAAGCTATTATAGGTTGGGGCGTGGCTGCGTTTTTTACATTTCTCGTGGCCATGTACATGAAAGGCAAACCATATAAAAATGTTCAAACAGAACGCATACCCAATATGCTCCATGCGATTTTTGAAGTTGTAATGCCTCTCATAGGGGCTTCTATTGCAGGTTTTTTTGTACAGACAGCTGATTCATTTTATATAAGCCGATATTTTGGAACACAAACATTTGCTGAACTATCAAATGGGTATTTTAGTGTTCCAGTAGTAACGATTTTAGTGAGTAGTTTAAATAGTGTATTATTACCGTTGCTGTCTAATGCAGACGCGAATAATAAGATTTCGTCGGCATTACAGTCTTATACAAATGCTGTAAAGAGAACAGCAATAATAGTTATGCCGCTGTTAATGTTCTGTTTGTTTTTTGCAGATGATATAATGATTGCCTTATTCGGCAGTCAATACGAAGCTTCGGCTTCATATTTTAGAATATATATATTGCGTGATTTTGCGAGCGTTTTTCCCATTTTTATAATTCTTAACGCATTCGGATTTCAGAAAATATATATGAAAATTTTTGTAACAGGAGCTGTTTTTATATGGATTGCAGATTATATATTAGTAAGCATTTTTGCTACTCCTATGCTTATAACATGTATTAGCACTATATTCTGGATTCTATCAGTCATAGTAGGACAAATATATATTCGCAGGAAAAAAAATATCAGTTTAGTGCCGAGGAATGTATTGCTTATAGTAGTTAGAATTTTGGTCCAAAGTTCTGTCTTGTTATTTTTATTATCAACTGTAAGATATACAGTATTTGCTAAGATGAATGTCTTCGTGTCTATAGCGGTATTTGCCTTGCTGTTTTATGTATTGTTGATACCAACCGGTAAGCTTTTTAAAATTGATTATACCGCTGTTCTTGAAAATATACCATTGCTTAGAAGATGGAAAAAACATTGAGGCTTACGTTTTAAGATTCAAACGATTTCATAAAAACACTAAGGTCGTTTGTAATTTAAAAATTATATTAGAGTATGAGAGGACGATTTCTTAATCGGATTGAAATTTTATTACTGTTTATAATATGGCCGCTTTTAGGCTTGTTGGCTGCGTGTGGACAATTTCAATATAAGAAAACCCGTTTTATCTGTGTTTTGTTCGGTGCGTTGTTCGGCTATACTTTTGTAGTTGCTAATGAACAAATAGATGCACATAGATATGTTTTAGATTTTCAATATTATTATAATAATGTAGACAATTGGGGAGATTGGTTGGAAGTAACCTTATTAAGCAAAGGCTCTCAATTTATCATACCATTTATTGAAGGCGTTGTTTCGCGGTTCACAAATGATTATCATGTGGCTTTTGCCATATTTGGATTATGTTTTTCTTTTTTCATGATAAAAAGTGTAGGAGTCTTGTATGATTGCAATAAAAATAATTCAACCGTGCTTAATCTGTTGTTGGTGATATTCCTGTTGTCGTTGAATTTTATTTTTAATATAAATGGTGCACGTATGTGGATAGCCATGTGGATATTTTGCTACTCGTTATTGGCTTATTGGAATGGTTTGATAAGTAGGTCGAATTGTTATATATTATTGGTAGTTACCATATTTATACATTGGTCTTTTCTTTTCGTGTTTTTATTGTTCGTTTTTTGTGAATGCGTACATATAAAAAAAGAGTCTTTGCTTTATGTGTTTCTTATTTTTTCATTTGTTGTTCGGCCGTATGTAGTGGGACTTGTACAGAATATATCGTTTTTAAGTGGATTTTATGAAAGTAAAATAGGAGCATATACTTCAACGGAAGCTAACGAACGTGTAGAGATGAGCCGACAAATGCAATCGTTTTTATATAGTATATACCAATTGTTTTTTTCGCCGTCTGTTTTGCTCTTGCTCATTTATGTAAGAAAAGGCTTAGACTTTGGTAAAAATGTAATAATGAAAAACATGTATAGCTTTGCGTTGATTGTCTATTCTCTTGCGAATGCAGGAGTCAATTTATTAGCGGTGGGTCGTTTTTTTATCTTATTCGAATGTGTCGCAGTGTTTTTTATGTATTCGGCCTTGAGCAGTATACCAGTGGGTAAGAAAAGGATTATCGCAATATGTTTACTCCCGTTGTTAAGCTTTTCTATTGTGAATGCTTATATGTTGGGTAGAGTTGTGACAAATTCAAACTTGTTTTTGCCAATACCATTTTATTTGATACAAAGCAGTGCCGGTGTAATATGATTTTTTATTAACTGAAGCAATTAATATATCAAAGAGTTTGACGTTTTTAGCTGTGAATAATATATCTAAATTCTAAGTTTGCAATAGGTTGTATGTTGTAATATCGAATCAACCATAATAATTTTGTAGATTATGAAAAAGCGTTGCGTGTATTTTCTCACCAGTATGAGTCAAGGTGGAATGGAAACATACTTACTCCGGTTTTTACAGTTCTGTAAAGGTGAATATTATAGCATAGTTTGGTGTGCGTCGGGAAAAGGTGGCGATTTGCAGGAGGAATACAAGAAGATTACCGATGGAATAATATTTAAACCGATACGGTACTTTTCAATAAAGGATTATATATATTTGTATCGTTGGTTTAAGAAGAATAAAGTTGATACGGTATGTGACTTTGGGGGTAATTTTGCCGGAATTGTAATGTTTGTGGCATACCTTGCGGGAGTTAAAAACCGAATAGCCCAATATCGTGGCTCGACTAACCATTTCAAGGAAACTTTGGGGCGGTTGCTTTACAATGCTTTTGTAAACAGGTTGGTTTACCGCTTCGCGACAAAGATATTGTCTAACTCAATGGCAGCTTTCGATTTCTTTTTCCCGAATCATTGCAGTTCTAAGAAGTATTTCAAAGTCATTCCGAACGGTATTCCTGATGCATTTTTCAATACTGATTCGAGTGCGCGCCAACGGATAAGAGAAGAATTGGGCATTCCAGATTCCGCGTTTGTTGTAGGACATACGGGGCGGTACAATGTTGCAAAGAACCACGGAACTATAATTAAAGTTGCCGAAACTTTGTGTCACAAATACGATGATGTGTACTTTGTGCTGGCCGGTAAAGGCACGGATGAGTATCTTAAAAATAGTGTTGAAGAGGCAGGGCTGGCTGGTAAGGTAAAGCTGCTCGGTTATCGCAGGGATATAAAAGATTTATTGGATTCTTTCGACCTGTATTATTTCCCGTCGGTAACAGAGGGGCAGCCCAACGCTCTGCAAGAGGCGATGGCTCGTGGCGTGCCTGTACTTGCGTCGGACATTGCGCCTATTAAAGAATGCGTGCCCCAGGAATTTGTGTCCAAATTGGTTAACCCTATTGATGTGGCTGCTGCTTCGCAGCGCATAGAATTGTTGTATCTCAATCGTAACTGGTTGAAAGAATATGTTTTGAACGATTGGGCACGCAAAATGTACAGTGAAAGCGAGCGGTTTAAACAGTTGTTCGCAGAACTGTAAGGATAATTAAAATCGCATTGTAATGTTGAACGTTTTATTAGTGAATTCATCTTTAGTAGTAGAAGATGTTGGAGGCATGTACTATAGCAATTCATTAAGCGCATTTATTCCACGATATAAAAAGTTGGGAAAATTGACAGTTTGTGCATGTCGTAAAGCATGTAATAGTTCCTCGCAGTTGTTAGTTGATTTGACAGATGTAGATATTCAATTTATAGAAAAGGAAAATACTATAAAAAAACGGCTTTTCGATCGTTCGCAAAACCGAAATATAATAAGAAAATTGGTTGATAGTGCAGATCTTGTTGTAGGGCATGTTCCCGGTTCTACCGCATTTATGGCATTAGACTATGCGATGAAACTCGAAAAAACGTGTCTGGCCGTAGCTGTCGGCTGCCCTTGGGATGCACTTTGGAATCACAGTCTAAAAGGAAAGTGCATGGCTCCGATAGAGTATGTGAACATGAGGCGGATAATGAGAAAAGTGCCATACGCGTTGTATGTGACGCAAGAATTCCTTCAAAAGCGTTACCCGTGTCCGGGAATAACAGAGGGATGCTCTGACGTTGCAATGCCACCATTGGATGAAAATGTATTGACCAAGAGACTTGACAAGATAAATAAAACTAATGCTAAGACTTTAAAACTTGTAACGTCGGCAGCCGTGAATGTGCGTTATAAAGGGCAATACGACGTGATTAAGGCAATGTTCCTGCTGCGCAAGCAAGGTTACGATTTACAATACTATCTGCTTGGTGGTGGGGATAATACGTATTTACGTGGCGTGGCCGAAAAATACGGTGTAGCCGAAAACGTACATTTCCTCGGTATGCGTTCGCATGATGAAGTGTTCTCCATTCTCGACGATATGGATGTTTACGTTCAGCCGAGCCGCACGGAGGGTCTGCCGCGAGCCGTGGTTGAGGCCATGGGCCGGGCATTGCCCGCAATAGGCACTCGTGTAGGCGGCATTCCCGAATTGTTGCCACCCGAATACCTATACGCCCCGGGCGACGGGCGCGCCCTGGCAGGGGTTATATCGGACTTTACGCCCGAATCCCTGACAGACGAGGCGCGACGGAACTTTGTCCATGCGGCAGAGTATGCACGCGACGTGCTTGAAGCGCGGCGTGATGCATTCCTCGGCCGTGTGGCACAAGTGGCCGCTGCCGCACGAGGTTAAGGCAGCGGTTAAGGACGGGGGCGTTTATTTGAAATAGTTGCAGTCTGGCCGGAAATTTAATGCGGCGAATTGACAGTAATTTGGGCAAGCAGACAAAACGCGTTCAACTGAGCCGCCAGGAGGGTCTGCCGCGATAGGGCAAAACAAAGTCGGCCATGGGAATGCCGCCTGCCGCACGGAGGGTCTGCCACAAATTTTTCCATAGTCCAATGTTCCTTATGTGGGTGCATTAAATTAACGTCTCTTAAATTACGCTAAATGCAGTAAGGAGAAAAGAAAAAATACAAAGCACATAATTAGAAATATGTCCGACCTATTTCTAATTATCTCAGATGTATTCTGTGACACTATAAAAGTATTGGAATTCAGTCTATTATGATGCTGTTTTGTAAGGCGTTATTTTAATACTTACTTTCTGCTGGAGTGCTTAAATGTAAACATAGCGGCAAAAATAATGTGGAAGATAACTGGAGGATTGTTGAAAGTAGGTAACAGCTAATAGGGCAATGATGGCTTTCACAGAAGTTTAAAAGTTCATGATGAGAATAGCTTTATTATAATACCTGTATTTAGAATAGCGAATGTTAAGGTTTTAATAAAATGAAGAAAGTAATATTGGCACCAGGCAATACAGACTTGAATCGGGGAGATCAGGCCTTGGTTTGGGAATCCATAAAAATAATAAAGGATGTCTATCATAGCTATAATGAAGAGGTCGAAATTTATTTGGTACAATCAGGTAATGATAAAACAGAGACATACAAGCAAACGAACCAGACAAAAAGATTGGGCTATAATTTTATCGTGCCATTATTGAAACATCCCGGAAGGCGTATTAAAAATAAGGATTCCCGTTACGGATTTATGATAATGTTATTGTGGGGCGTGCAGGCACTATTCGATTTGATGACCTCATCACTATTGCTGATAAGAATCAGGTGGGTGAATAAAATAGGCAAGTTGTTTTTAAGTGAAGAACAAGTACGCGCTTTGCGAAAATTTGAAGAAGCAGACGCAGTGTTCGTTAAAGGTGGTGGTATGATTCATTCATACGGTGCAGTTACTGATATGTATACGGCATATTATTTGTTGTTCCAAATAATGGTGGCGATTAGGTACGAAAAAGATGTCTATATTCTACCTAATTCAATAGGGCCTTTAAAGAGCAGATTGGTGAAATTGTTGGTTACTAAAGTTTTGAAACGATGTAAATTAGTAACAGTACGTGAGAATATCTCTTTTAAATTAGTTCATGAAGATTTAAGTGTACCTACATATTGTTTCCCTGATTTGGGCTTTTATTTAACCCCGTCAGAAAAAGATTGGAGTATTTATTTAAAGGAAAAAGGTGTGCCAATAGATAATAAAAAATGCGTAGTTGTAACGATGCGTCCATATCGTTTTGCCGGGTATGAACACGCTGATATTCTTTATTCCAAGTATATTGAAAGTATCGTAAACCTTGTGTCCTATTTGGCGAAAAGCAGTTATCATGTAACTTTTTTTGCGCATACATTGGGCCCCAGTACTCATGAAGACGACCGTATTGCATTAAAGCAAGCAATTTCTATGTTACCCGAGTTTTGTAAAAAAGAGTTTACATACATAGAAGACCCGGAGTTGACATGTAAAGACGTGGAAAAGATTTATTCATATTATGATTTTATGGTAGGAACTCGTTTCCATTCGGTGATTTTTGCATTGAATGTTGGAGTACCTGCAATTGCTATTGCTTATGGGGGAAACAAAAGCCGGGGTATAATGAAGGACTTTGGGCTGGAAGATTTTGTTTTGGACATGAATGATCTAGAATACGATTCAATAACTAATTGTTTTGTCCGTTTAGAAAAACATAAAGATAAGTATTTGCGCAAAATTGAATCAGCCAAGAATGATATAAGAATGAAACGCGAATCTCTAATTACTACAATCAGGCGTTTATTGCGTTAAAAAAGTGATGTATAAATGAAAGTCTTATTTGTAATACCTTTATTGAGCAGTTATCGCAGTTTCTTGCAGGATTTGGGGAACGAGTTGTTAAAAAGAGGTGATGAAGTTTTCCTGTTAACAAATAATACCGCAGGTGAGAAAATAGAAGGAATAAACATAATTAATGTCGAATTTCCGCGAGGTATGAATATCGTGCGACATTTTCGTTGTTTATCTAAAATAAGACGGGTCGTAGAAGATGTTCGTCCGGATGTGGTTCATACTCATTTTTCGGCAAACATATTTACGGTGGCTTTGGCTAAACAAGTGGGCTGGCCTCCTGTAATTGGTACTTTTCATGGATTGTCATTCCCTGTAATGCAAGGCTTTGTAAAGAAGAGCCTTATTATGGCAGCCGAAATTTATGCGTCGCGAAAAATGGATTGGGTATGCGTTTTGACGCATGATGACGAAGAACTATTGGCAAGATATGTAAGTCATAGTAGACTTTACTGTTATAAATCAATGGGTGTAGGGTGCGACACACTTAGATTTTGCAAGGATAATTACACAGAAAAGCAAGCGGCAGCGTTAAAAGAGAAGTTGGGTATCAAGGCCGGTGATAAGGTTATAGTATATGTCGGACGTTTTGTAGCTTTCAAAGGTTTTCATTTGGTCGCGCGAACTTTTAACGAAATGAAAGTTATAGGCTTGAAACTTTTGCTACTGGGTAAAAAGGACAAAATACATCCTACCGGGTTATCTTCGGAAGAAGAAAAATTTTTATTTAGCGATCCAAATGTTATAAACGTAGGTTACGTTGATAATGTGGAGGATTATTTGGCAATATCCGATATAATGTTGTTTCCCAGTGTGAAAGAAGGTATGCCAGTTTGTGTTATGGAGGCATTGGCTATGGAAGTTCCGGTGATAGTGCCTAATTCGCGAGGTTGTAATTCTTTGGTATTTACAGGACGTAATGGAGTGGTACTTGATGATTTGGAAATTGGTACAATTGTAAGAAGTATAAAGCAATTGGTAGGCGATTTAAACAATCCACAGATGAAAGACTATTTAAGAAGAAATAGAGACATCTATGACAGGAAATATTTTATAAATGAACAGAAAACGATGTATGATGAGATAACAAATCGGGTAAATCGTACAAAGTAAAATTGAGAAAATGTACAAGCATTTCTTTAAACGAGTAATAGATTTCGTTGTCGCGCTGTGTGCGTTGCTGGTAATTTGGCCTATACTAATTATTATTACGGTATGGCTGCATTTTGCCAACAAAGGCGCAGGGGCGTTTTTCCTGCAAGAAAGACCAGGGAAAAATGGAAAGATATTCTGCGTAATAAAATTCAAGACTATGACTGACGAACGGGACGCAAACGGGAACTTGCTGCCTGACGCTGAACGTTTGACGAAAGTCGGCAAGTTTGTACGTTCTACGTCGATAGATGAATTGCCCCAGCTGGTTAATGTGCTGAAAGGCGACATGTCCCTCATAGGCCCGCGGCCTTTGCTGACGCAGTATCTGCCTTTGTACAGTAAGGAACAGGCCCGCCGCCACGAGGTGCGCCCGGGCATTACCGGCTGGGCGCAGTGCCACGGTCGCAACGCTATCAGTTGGACTAAGAAATTCGAGCTGGACGTGTGGTATGTAGACCATTGCTCGTTTTTGCTCGATTTGAAAATAATTTTCACTACCATAAAGAAGGTGCTTGTGCGTGAAGGCATTTCACAACAAGGACAAGCAACAATGGAGATGTTTAACGGATATAATTAACGGATATGTACTTATACGGTGCAAGCGGTCATGCAAAAGTAATCATCGACATTTTAAAAGCCATGGGAGAGCCGGTATACGGCTTGATAGACGATAATCCCGAGGTTGAACAGTTGCAAGGATATACGGTTGAACACGGGTATTTGGGGCAATCACCTCTCATAATAAGTATAGGGTCTAACTTTGTGCGTAAGAAAATTGCCGAAAGGCTTAATGTAAATTACGGGACAGCAGTCCATCCGTCTGCTATTGTTTCTCCGAGCTCAACAATCGGTGAAGGCACTGTTGTTATGCAGGGAGCTATAATACAAGCCGGGGCAAAGGTTGGCAGGCATTGCATCATAAACACCGGCGCGTCTGTTGACCATG
>OGWZ01002737.1_pt1 | contig 13227 bp, 10 predicted proteins | sample 1576141 | NCBI WGS metagenome assembly OGWZ01 (sample SAMEA3541512, study PRJEB24748) | human gut metagenome | biome: human gut; feature: human-associated habitat; material: faeces | place: China | collected 2012
GGCAATCGGAAGTTCCACTTCCTTACCGGCAGTCATGATCAAATCTCCGAACTCGTCGATCACCACCACGATATACGGCATAAACTTATGTCCCTTTTCTGGATTCAGGCGGCGGTTGATAAATTTCTCGTTATATTCTTTGATATTACGCACATGTGCCATCTTCAAAAGATCATAACGGGTATCCATCTCCACACAAACAGAGTTCAGGGTTTGCACTACTTTCGTTACGTCCGTAATAATCGGTTCGCCTCCATCAGGAAGTTTGGCAAGGAAGTGATTTTCAATCACCGAATAGATACTGAATTCCACTTTCTTCGGATCGACCAGCACAAACTTCAATTCTGCCGGATGCTTCTTATATAATAAGGAAGTGATAATGGCATTCAAACCGACTGATTTACCCTGACCGGTTGCACCTGCCACCAATACGTGCGGCATCTTGCAAAGGTCGAACATAAAGACTTCGTTCGTGATCGTCTTACCCAATACAATAGGCAAGTCATATTTGGATTCCTGGAATTTCTTGCTTCCGATCACACTCTGTCCGGAAACAATCTTCGGATTCTTGTTCGGTACTTCAATACCGATGGTTCCTTTACCCGGTATCGGAGCAATAATACGGATACCATCAGCGGAAAGGCTCAATGCGATATCATCTTCCAAACCACGGATTTTAGAAATACGTACTCCCTGTTCCGGAGTAATTTCATATAGAGTTACCGTAGGTCCCACGGTTGCTTTAATCGTACTGATTTCGATTCCGAAGCTGCGCAATGTATTGATGATGCGGTCTTTATTTGCATTCTGCTCGTCCATGTCAATCGTCGGATCATCATTTTCAAAATGCTTCATCAAATCGATAGTCGGGAAACGGTAGTTTTCCAAGTCCTTAGTAGGATTATACGGTTCGAGTTCAGGTCCTTGGTATTCTTCTTCCGAAGCTGCCGGTTCCACCTCAAATCCGGGTTCCGCCTCTTCCAAAGAGTCTTCCTGCACAATAGGAACAGGATTGGAAACAGTCGGTTCAAATACCATAGTCACTCCTTCACTTTCGTCAGATACGGAAGTATCTTCCTTTTCCGGTTTATTAATAGGAAAGTCGTCTTCAGGTTCTTCAGCCTGAATATCCATCACTGGTGCCGGAGGAGGTGTCTGTTTATACGTCCGTTTCAAATTGAACTCCACTTCTTGCGGTTGGGAAGTCGTAAATTCCGGATCTCCTTCTCCTTCCGGAACATTCTCCTTTTCTTCTTTCTTTTCGCGTTTCAGGAAACTCAATGCGAAGAGTTTACGCAACCAGATGACGGTACGTGCACTTATATATATGAAGAAACAGATAGCCGTTATCAACAGGATCATCCACACACCGGGTACTCCAACTTGCGAAATCAGCCAACGACTGACATTATATCCGTGCATACCTCCCAAATAAATGAAGGAATCCTGATAATGATCCATAAAGGCAAATCCGAAGAATACGGAGAACCAGACCAGCAAGAGTGTGCAGCCGATAAACCACTTCCACAGACGTACAACACGTACACGCATTAACTTCAATCCTGCCACTGCCAGGAAAACAAGTATGAAGAAAGAGGAAACGCCGAAACAGTCATTAATCAGATAACTGGCCAACTGCGCTCCGCGTGAACCTGCATAATTCTTCACTTGATTATTAACAGCTGCCAAATCTGCCGAACTACCACTATCAATAATACTTTGATCGGCAGCCCCCGTGAAGAAGAAGGAAGAAAAAGCCAACAACAGGTAAACGGAAAAGATGACCAGCATCAATCCGATTACAAAATGAATGGTTTCATTCTTAAATACAGCCACAATTTTACTGGGGGAAGAGGGAGTACGTTCCGCCTCCTTATCTAATTTCTTCTTTGCCATGAGTCTTTAATTCTTTTTTATAAAACTGGAATGAGATTCTAAGCTGCAAAAATAATAAAAAAATAACGAGCACTACGCTCATTCAATCCTTTTTCTTACCTTTGCGTTTCAAATCAATATAGATCATGGAAAAAGAAAGCCAAACGATATTTGATAAAAACGTAATTGAGTTCGTAACGGTAGCTGCCGAATTTTGTGCATTTCTCGAACGTGCCGAACGCATGAAGCGTAGCACTTTCGTTGATACATCATTAAAAATACTTCCACTACTCTATCTCAAAGCATCTATGCTGCCCAAATGTGAGACTATCGGGGACGAAGCACTTGAAACGTATGTCACAGAAGAGATTTACGAAATTCTGCGTATCAACCTTTCCGGATTGATGGCTGACAAGGATGATTATCTGGACGTATTCGTGCAAGATATGGTGTATAGCGACCAACCTATCAAGAAGTCTATATCGGAAGACCTGGCCGACATTTATCAGGATATTAAAGATTTCATATTTGTCTTCCAACTGGGACTGAACGAAACAATGAATGATTCATTGGCCATCTGCCAGGAAAACTTCGGTACACTGTGGGGACAGAAACTGGTAAACACACTTCGCGCCCTTCATGACGTGAAATACAACCAGGAGGAAGAAGAAGAGGAAGTAGGTAATGAAGAAGGATTTTACGAACCAAGCGACGACACCGATTGTTGTGAAGAAGATGGCTGTCATTGCCACGATGATGATTGCCACTGTCACGAAGACGGTTGCCATTGCCACGATGATGAATTAAAATAAAAATGATTGTAAGAAGAACCATAGATAAAGATGAACTAAAAGAACTCCCGAAAACAGTCTTTCCGGGACGTATTTATGTTATCCAGTCGGAAGCTGAAACGGAAAAAGCTGTAGCTTACCTCCAATCCAGACCAGTGATAGGTATCGACAGCGAAACTCGCCCTTCCTTTACCAAAGGACAATCGCACAAAGTAGCACTTCTCCAGATTTCTTCCGAAGAATGCTGTTTCTTATTCCGGCTCAATATGACGGGATTGACTCAGCCATTGGTTGACTTGTTAGAAAATCCGGCTGTAATCAAAGTGGGACTTTCACTGAAAGACGACTTTATGATGCTGCACAAACGTGCACCTTTCACCCAACAAAGCTGTATCGAATTACAGGACTATGTGCGTCAATTCAGGACAAAAGTCTGCAAAAGATTTACGCCATCTTATTCAAAGAAAAAATATCCAAATCACAACGCTTGTCCAACTGGGAAGCTGATGTATTAAGTGACGGACAGAAACAATACGCTGCTACCGATGCATGGGCATGCCTCAATATCTACAATCTGTTGCAAGAACTGAAACAGACGGGAGATTGGGAGGTTTCTCCGCTGACAGCTACTGTCTCTCCCGCGGAAGAAGTGATAAGTAATAAAATAAGTGATTAATAACCAATAATAAAACGATCTGAAGCCCTCCCCCTTGGGAGAGGGTTGAGGAAAGACTACATTATGCATAAAGTATATCTCAAACCTGGTAAAGAAGATTCTCTTAAGAGATTCCACCCCTGGATTTTTTCCGGTGCTATCGCTCGTTTTGACGGAGAGCCCGATGAAGGTGAAGTTGTAGAAGTATACACCTCCAAAAAAGAATTTATTGCCGAAGGACATTTCCAGATCGGAAGTATTGCTGTACGCGTACTGTCTTTCCGCCAGGAACCTATCGATCACGATTTTTGGAAAAGCAAACTGGAAATTGCATACGATATGCGTCGCAGTATCGGCATCGCCACTAATCCGACCAACAACACCTACCGTCTCGTTCACGGTGAAGGAGACAATCTCCCCGGACTGGTGATTGACGTTTATGCCAAAACCGCTGTTATGCAGGCACACTCTGCAGGAATGCACGTAGACCGCATGACAATTGCCGAAGCTTTATCCGAAGTAATGGGTGACAAAATCGAAAATATCTATTATAAATCAGAAACAACTCTTCCTTTTAAGGCAGACCTTTTCCCCGAAAACGGTTTTCTGAAAGGAGGAAGCAGTGACAATATCGCACAAGAATATGGCTTGAAGTTCCATGTGGACTGGCTGAAAGGTCAGAAGACCGGATTCTTTGTAGATCAGCGTGAAAACCGTTCTTTGCTGGAACGTTACGCCAAAGACCGTTCGGTACTGAATATGTTCTGCTACACCGGCGGATTCTCATTCTACGCCATGCGCGGAGGTGCGAAACTCGTGCGCTCTGTCGACAGTTCAGCCAAAGCGATTGATCTAACTAACAAAAACGTGGAATTAAACTTCCCCGGTGATTCCCGCCACGAGGCGTTTGCCGAGGATGCTTTCAAATATCTCGACCGCATGGGCGACCAATATGATTTAATCATCCTTGATCCGCCCGCATTCGCCAAACATAAAGATGCACTGCGGAATGCTTTGCAAGGTTACCGTAAACTGAACGCCAAAGCATTCGAGAAAATCAAACCGGGCGGTATCCTGTTTACTTTCTCTTGTTCGCAAGTGGTAAGCAAAGACAATTTCCGTACTGCCGTATTTACCGCAGCAGCCATGTCAGGGCGTAGCGTACGCATTCTACACCAGCTGACTCAACCGGCCGACCATCCGGTAAACATCTATCATCCCGAAGGAGAATATCTGAAAGGATTGGTACTCTACGTAGAATAACCGGCAAGGTGCCGGAACCAAGTTTCCATTCGGATATCAGACATTTCTCCGGAAGTATGGCTGATTAGAGAGGGCAGTAACAGAAAAACGGAAGATTCAAAGTTAATTAGAGTTAACAAATAGAAGATTTTCGAGAAAACATTATGTTGTATAACATAAACCCTATATCTTTGCACTGTGTTTTTCATGGTATTAGATTTAAGGTTAACAAAGATTGGCTGTCTGGGATAGATAGCCTTCTTTTTTTTATACCCCCTTCATTTGTTTTTTCACACCCAAATCTCATCTTTTCTTCGCATTTATGCCATTTTTATCCCCTTTTTATCAAATTACTTATCCACCTATTCAACGAAAATATTATATTTGCAAGGTTTATGAATGTGAAGAGAAACACAAATTAAAAAAGTCATGAGTATAAAAGTTCGTTTGATTATTATGAACTTCCTGCAATTCTTTGTATGGGGGTCATGGTTAATATCATTAGGTGGTTATATGGGAAGAGAACTTCATTTTGAAGGAGGACAAATCGGAGCCATTTTCGCCACCATGGGGATTGCCTCTTTGGTAATGCCGGGTATTATCGGTATTATTGCCGATAAATGGTTTAATGCAGAACGTTTATACGGACTTTGCCATATTGCAGGAGCAGGATGTCTCTTCTACGCTTCCACCGCAACGGGATACGACCAGATGTATTGGGCCATGTTACTCAACCTGTTGGTATATATGCCCACTTTATCCCTCGCCAACACGGTATCGTACAATGCACTGGAGCAATACAAATGTGACCTGATTAAAGACTTCCCTCCTATCCGCGTATGGGGAACAATCGGTTTTATTTGTGCCATGTGGGCTGTCGACCTTACCGGATTCAAGAATTCAAGTGCACAACTTTATGTAGGAGGTGCTTCCGCATTGCTACTCGGACTTTATTCATTTACGCTCCCGGCCTGTCGACCGGCTAAATCTGAAAACAAATCATGGCTCTCCGCTTTCGGACTGGATGCGCTGGTGTTATTCAAGAAAAAGAAAATGGCTATTTTCTTCCTTTTCTCCATGCTTCTAGGTGCAGCATTGCAGATTACGAATACTTACGGCGACCTTTTCCTAGGCAGTTTTGCCAGCATCCCTGAATATGCAGATTCTTTCGGAGTGAAACATTCAGTCATCCTGTTATCCATTTCACAGATGTCCGAAACATTGTTTATTCTTGCCATACCTTTCTTCCTGCGTCATTTCGGAATCAAACAAGTCATGCTAATCAGTATGTTCGCTTGGGTGTTCCGGTTCGGCCTGTTCGGTTTTGGAGATCCGGGATCAGGACTATGGATGCTGATCCTTTCCATGATTGTTTATGGTATGGCCTTTGATTTCTTCAACATTTCCGGTTCGTTGTTTGTTGAACAAGAAGCCAAATCTTCTATCCGTGCCAGTGCACAGGGCTTGTTCTTTATGATGACTAACGGATTGGGAGCCATCATGGGCGGATATGCCAGCGGTGCGGTAGTTGATGCATTCTCTGTATATGCCGACGGCAGACTGGTGAGTCGCGAATGGATGAACATTTGGCTGATCTTTGCCGCTTATGCGCTGGTAATCGGCATTCTGTTTGCCTTGGTATTCAAGTATAAGCACCGACGGGAGAGTAAAACAAATTAAGTAAAAGAGAACGATGGACAAAAAGGTAGAATTACAAGTTATAAATATCACGAACAGCCAGGCGCAAGTAGGCGCGTTTGCTATGCTATTGGGCGAAGTGGACGGTGAAAGGCAACTGCCTATCATCATCGGTCCAGCGGAAGCCCAGGCTACCGCTTTATATCTGAAAGGAGTGAAAACTCCCCGTCCGTTGACACATGATTTATTTATAACAAGTCTTACTATACTGGGAGCCAGCCTGATACGTGTATTAATTTACAAAGCAAAGGATGGTATTTTCTACTCCTATATTTACCTCAAAAAAGACGAAGAAATTATACGTATCGACGCACGGACTTCAGACGCAGTTGCCCTGGCAGTGCGTGCCGACTGCCCGATTCTTATTTATGAATCTATTCTTGAACAGGAATGTCTTCACATGTCGTCAGAAGAAAGAACCCGTTCTGAAGAAACGGACAACGACGAAGTGGCTGAAGAAGAACATGATTTGCCCGGTGCTACTTCCAGAACGCTTGAAGAAGCACTGGAACAGGCTATTAAAGATGAGAATTACGAGTTAGCCGCGCAGATACGCGATCAAATCAATTCAAGAAATAAAAATCAGTAAGTAATATTATGCACGTATTTTATACTCCAGATATACAGAAAAGCAACGAGCTTCCCGAAGAGGAAGCACAACACTGTATCCGTGTTCTGCGGCTAAGTATCGGAGACGAAATCACGCTTACCGACGGTAAGGGTAACTTCTACAAAGCTGAAATTACTGTTGCAACCAACAAACGTTGTTTCGTAAACATCAAAGAAACCATTTTTCAGGAACCGTTATGGCCGTGCCATTTACACATTGCCATGGCACCAACGAAGAATATGGACCGCAACGAATGGTTTGCAGAGAAAGCTACCGAAATAGGTTTTGACGAACTGACTTTCCTCAACTGCCGTTTCTCGGAACGTAAAGTCATCAAGACCGAACGGATTGAAAAGATTCTGGTATCAGCCATCAAACAATCTCTCAAGGCACGACTGCCAAAATTGAACGAAATGATTGAGTTCGATCAGTTCATCAGGCAGGAGTTTAAAGGACAGAAGTTTATCGCCCACTGTTATGAAGGGGAGAAACCTCTATTGAAGAATGTTCTGAAACCAGGAGAAGACGCCCTTGTTCTGATAGGTCCCGAGGGAGATTTCAGTGAAGAAGAAGTGAAGAAGGCCATCGAACGGGGATTCGTACCGATTAGTCTCGGCAAATCACGGCTCCGTACAGAAACAGCGGCATTGGTGGCTTGCCACACGTTGAATCTGCTAAATCAACAATAAAAGAACAGTTAAATTGAAATTTATACACCATTAAAAAATATGAGTATGGCAAAGAAAATGATTTCACGACTCTCGGTACTTACAGTACTGATTGTTTTCCTGGCAGCATGTTCCAAAACAGTGGAATATACCAATATAATACCGGCTGATGCTACGGTTGTTACCTCTATAAATCTAAAATCCTTGACTAGTAAGGCCGGATTGAATGATAAAGAGAATGAAGCTGCCAAGCAAAAAGTATTGGAAGCACTAAAAAGTGGAATGAACGCTGCCACTTTCCAACAATTAGAAAAAGTGATGAATAACCCCAGTGAATCGGGAATTGACGTAGAAGCTCCTGTCTACGTATTTACTTCGCCCTCTTTTCCATACTCTACCGCAGTTGCGAAAATCAAAAGCGAAGATGACCTGCACGCTTCCTTGGAAATAATGGTAAAAGAGCAAATCTGCCAACCAATCAACGAAGTAGCTGGATATAGCTTTACAACCATGAACGGAGGTTTAGTCGCTTTCAACAATTCTACCGTAATGCTCATTTCCGTAAAAGGAACATCTCAAATAGAGAAAGCCAAAGAAGGCATCACCAATCTGTTGAAGCAAACCGCAGATAACAGCATTGCGAAATCCGGCGCTTTCCAGAAAATGGAAAAACAAAAAAGTGACATCAATTTCTTCGCTTCCATGGCAGCTATTCCTGCACCTTATCAAGAGCAAGTCAGTATGGGACTTCCCGCTGAAGTGAAAGCAGAAGACATAACCATAATAGCCGGATTAAACTTTGAAAAAGGAAGAATTGCCTTGAAAACAGAAAATTACACGGAGAACGAGGCTGTAAAAGCTTTAATGAAAAAACAATTGGAAGCATTTGGAAAAGCAAACAATACGTTCGTAAAATACTTCCCGGCTTCTACCCTGATGTTTGTCAATCTGGGAATAAAAGGAGAAGGTCTTTATAATCTCCTAAGTGAAAATAAGGAATTCCGTAACACAGTATCTATCTCCAAAGCAGATGAAGTTAAAGAATTGTTCAGTTCCTTCAACGGTGATATCTCCGCAGGGTTAATCAACGTAACCATGAACAGCGCTCCTACCTTTATAGTGTATGCAGACGTAAAAAACGGCAATGCACTCGAAGCTCTTTATAAGAACAAGCAGGCATTGGGACTGAAAAAAGGAGAAGATATTCTGGAACTGGGCAAAAACGAATATGTCTATAAGAGTAAAGGAATGAACGTATTCTTTGGTATCAAAGACAAACAAATGTATGCCACCAATGACGAGTTACTCTACAAAAATATAGAAAAAGCGGCAGACAAGTCTATCAAAGACGCTCCGTATGCATCGGAAATGAAGGGAAAAAACGTATTCATGGCTATCAACGCAGAAGCTATACTTGAACTTCCCGTTGTTAAAATGCTGATCGGATTTGGTGGTGAAAAGTTCCGGACCGGTTCTGAGATGTTATCAAAAGTTTCCTATCTGTCCGTTAGTTCAGAAGGAGAAACAAGCGAAATCGACCTTTGCCTGAAAGATAAAGACGTCAATGCGCTCAAATTAATCGTTGACTTCGGTAAACAATTTACCGGTATGTAATTCGTAAACAAACGGCATGAATAGCATTCATTTACAGCAAACACTTCCCCAAGTGTTTGCTGACCGTAATTCGGTGACTTCGGATATATGGCATCAGGATCTTATCTTCCGGAAAGGGGAAATGTATCTGATAGAAGCGGCTTCCGGCACCGGAAAATCTTCATTGTGCAGCTATATTTATGGCTATCGCAACGACTATCAGGGGATTATCAATTTCGATGAGACTAATATCAAAGCATATTCTGTGAAGCAATGGGTAGACCTGAGAAAGCATTCACTGAGTATGCTTTTTCAAGATTTGCGTATCTTCACCGAGCTGACTGCTCTTGAAAATGTACAACTGAAAAATAATCTTACCGGATACAAAAAGAAGAAAGAAATCCTAGCCTTCTTCGAGAAACTGGGACTTTCGGACAAGCTGAATGTAAAGGCCGGTAAACTCTCGTTCGGACAGCAACAACGGGTTGCCTTTATCCGGGCACTCTGCCAGCCGTTCGACTTTTTATTTCTGGATGAACCGATCAGCCACCTGGACGATGATAACAGCCGCATCATGGGTGAACTTATCATTGCCGAAGCAAAGGCACAAGGAGCCGGAGTGATCGCCACTTCCATCGGTAAACATATCGAGTTGCCTTACAACCATACACTTCAACTGTAGTAAGCTGGTTAATAACAGGTAGCAGGTAATGAACAACCTCTTTTCACAGCATCATTTCAAATCGTAAATCGTAAATTGTAAAATCGTAAATAAAATGCCAACTCTTGTCTGGAAGCTTCTCCGCCAACATATCAGTATCGGTCAATTAGCCGGTTTCTTTTTAGCCAACCTATTCGGCATGATGATTGTATTGCTTAGCGTACAGTTTTATAAAGATGTCATTCCGGTATTCACCGAAGGAGACAGCTTTATGAAAAAGGATTTCATCATAGCTACAAAGAAAATCAGTGCTCTCAGTTCTTTTGCAGGAAAGAGTAATACATTCTCTGCCGAAGAAATTGCGGATCTGAAAAAGCAACCGTTTACTAAAACAATAGGAGCTTTCACTCCTTCTCAATTCAAAGTTTCAGCAGGATTGGGAATGAAGGAAGCCGGTATTTATCTTTCCACAGATATGTTTTTTGAGTCTGTTCCCGATGAGTTTGTCGACATCAAACTCGATAAATGGTATTTCGATGAAAACACACATACCATACCCATTATCATTCCGCGCAACTATCTGAACCTTTATAACTTCGGTTTTGCGCAAAGCCGCAGCCTCCCCAAACTATCGGAAGGGTTAATGAGTCTGATTCAAATGGACATTATGATGCGTGGCAACGGACGGGTGGAACAGTACAAAGGAAACATTGTCGGTTTCTCCAATCGTCTGAATACGATTCTTGTTCCCCAGTCCTTTATGAAATGGGCTAATGAGAATTTCGCACCGAATGCAGAAGCCCAACCGGCACGATTGATTATCGAGGTTAGCAATCCGGCAGATTCCGCCATCGCCAGTTATTTTCAGAAGAAAGGATATGAAACGGAAGATGGTAAGCTGGATGCCGGAAAAACAACTTATTTCCTCCGTCTTATCGTAGGTATTGTATTGGGAGTGGGTTTATTTATCAGTATCCTTTCATTCTATATACTGATGTTGAGCATCTTCCTGCTTTTACAAAAGAATACAACCAAGCTGGAAAGTCTATTACTAATCGGATACAGTCCCAACAAGGTAGCATTGCCTTATCAGTTGCTCACGGTAGGATTGAACGTTATTGTGCTTGTATTATCCATCGGATTAGTCTCCTGGTTGCGCAGTTATTACATAGACAGCATCCGCATCCTATTTCCACAGCTGGAAACCGGATCATTATGGGCAGCAATCAGTATGGGTATTCTATTATTTATCGTTGTATCGGTGATTAACATACTGGCAGTAAAAAGGAAAGTGCTTTCGATTTGGATGCACAAATCATAGATGTAGAATCAAACACATAACGTATGAAAAACAAAACTACATTTTCTATCCATAGAGGCTTAATAGCTTTCTTTTTCGGAATACTGTTCTGTTTTGCCCCATTGTCAGGGCAAAACGTACAAGATACAATTATTGCGTATTTTAATCTACTGGAAAAAGTCCCACAGGAGAAACTCTACTTACATCTGGACAAGCCCTTTTATGGGGCAGGAGAAAAAATATGGTTCAAGGGATATCTGGTAAACTCTGTTACACATCAAGATAATACACAAAGCAACTTCATCATTACAGAGCTTGTCAACCGTTCCGACTCTATTGTAGAACGGAAAAAGATCCGTAGAGATTCATTGGGTTTTCATAATGCTTTCACCCTCCCTCCCACTCTCCCTGCAGGTGATTATTATTTGCGGGGATATAGCAACTGGATGCTTAATCAGGAACCGGAATTCTTTTATTCACGCAATCTGAAAATCGGTAATTCGATTGATAATACGATTGTTTCAAATATTGAGTATCAGCAAGAAGACGAATCACATTATACAGCCAAGGTAAGATTTACCAGCAATACCCAAGAGGCTTTCGGAAATACTACCATCCGCTACCGCTACATTGAAAATGGAAAGATTAAAGATAAAGGTAAAAGAAAGACAGACGAGAATGGGTTGATTTCTATTTCCCTGCCGGATTTGAAGCCTATTGCCACACGCCACATTGAAGTAGAGTTCGATGATCCCCAATATATTTATAAAAAGACTTTCTATCTGCCTTCGTTTACAAAAGACTTTGATGTTAAGTTCTTCCCGGAAGGAGGTGCTCTCCTGACCGTTGCTCATCAGAATATAGCTTTCAAGGCTCAAGGATCGGATGGCTTTTCTACAGAAATAGAAGGATTCCTGTTCGATGCCAACGGAGACACATTGACAGCTTTCCGCTCGGAGCATGACGGCATGGGAGTTTTCACACTGAATCCGACTGTGGGAAACTCTTACTATGTGATTGCCAAATCCGGTGACGGTATCAGTAAACGATTCGACCTCCCAGCTGTAGAAGAAAAAGGAATCACACTTTCCATGACACATTATAAAAAGGAAATCCGTTACGAAATCCAGAAAACAGAAGCTACCGAGTGGCCTCAAAAGTTATTCTTGATTGCGCACACTCGTGGAAAGCTGGTCATCCTGCAGCCAGTCAGTATCGACAGGACTTTTGGAAGAATGAACGACAGTTTATTCAACGCAGGCATCACCCATTTCATGCTGATCGACCAACAGGGCAACGCACTTAGCGAACGCCTGGTTTTCATACCCGACCGGAATCCGCATCAATGGCAAATTCTTGCAGATAAGCCGACATACGGAAAAAGAGAAAAGGTATCCCTTCAAATTTCAGCAAAAGACGATAACGGTACTCCGGTAGAAGGTAGTTTTTCCATCAGCATTACCGACAGAAAGAGTATCCGCCCGGATTCGCTTGCTGGCAATATCGTATCGAATTTTCTATTGACCTCCGACTTAAAAGGATATGTAGAAAATCCCGGATATTATTTTTTGCAGCAAGACCTCCGGACTCTCCGCACGGTAGACTTCCTGATGATGACGCACGGATGGCGCAGACACCATATCCAGAATGTACTGACTGCACCTTCAATGAACCTCACCAACTATATGGAAAAGGGGCAAACTATCAGCGGACGTATCAAAGGGTTCTTTGGAGGTAACGTTAAGAAAGGACCTATTTGTATTCTGGCTCCCAAACAGAACATCATCGCCACTACCACCACAGACGAAAAAGGAGAGTTTATCGTGAACACATCTTTCAGAGATAGCACGACTTTCCTTGTTCAGGCACGTACCAAAAGAGGATTTGCCGGAGTGGACATCGTGATTGACACTCCTCAATACCCGGCAACTTCGCACAAGTCTCCTTTCCATGATGGAACAGCAACGTTTATGGAAGATTATTTGCTCAACACCCGCGACCAATATTACATGGAAGGTGGAATGAGAGTGTACAATCTGAAAGAAGTGGTAGTCACTGGAAGTCGTAAAAAGGCCAGTTCAGAAAGTATTTACACAGGAGGTATCAACACCTACACGATCGAAGGGGACAGACT
>OGWZ01002743.1_pt1 | contig 13189 bp, 7 predicted proteins | sample 1576141 | NCBI WGS metagenome assembly OGWZ01 (sample SAMEA3541512, study PRJEB24748) | human gut metagenome | biome: human gut; feature: human-associated habitat; material: faeces | place: China | collected 2012
TTAAAGAAGTCTAAGCAAAATAAATCCCCAGATTTTATATCTGAGGATTTCATTCCATTTTTATCTAGTTACAAAAAAAGTAACAAAGAATGGGATAAAAGTAGCCTCTAACTTAGAAGGAAAAACTTCAGGTGGAAATTTTCTAAATCTAAGTGTAATTATTTATTTTAACTCCTAAATGCCGTGATCTGGCGGCACTCCATAACGATTGGTCTTAGCTGAACCCTTTAAGCTTAAAAGCACTATATTTAAAATCAAATACAGCATTGATAAGGCAAAGAGTACATAAAAACAGTAATGCCAATAATTCTGCACATCGGCACGATACTGATAATAAAAACCTAAAGTGATCAGGATAAAGAGTAAATTTTGGAACACCAATTTACCCGCATAACCTACATCGTGATAGCGTCGAATTGAAGCTGACAACAGAGGTAGGAACTGATAACCGCCGATCACAAACCAGACCAATCTGCTTATATGCAATTGCTTGATGAATGCATAGAAAATCAGATCGACCACTAAGGCACATCCGGCTAAAACCCAAAAGTCGCGTCTCCCCATGCGACCTGAAAATTTACAATAATTTTTAGTAAAGCAGTCACGTAGAAGACTTAGAAGTTTCATAAAAAATTAAGCTCCTGCGCCCTGATTCATCAGAGAGAATACAATCACCACAATCACAAAGGCGGCAGCGATACCGAGCTTCTTCCAGTTAGAAGCACGGGCGTATTTCTTAGAGTCAGGACCAACATATTTCTCATAGTACTGACGTTTAAAGTCAGTTGAAGGCTGACGCGGTTTCTTAGCTTCCTCAAGCGGGCACTCTAAGAACATGTTCTCGTCATTCTTCAGAGCCTCGGTATTCCACATGCTGATATCATGGGTATACTTCTTGCACTTAAAGAACATGAAACTCATATCCTTACATTTAACCGGGTTCCAAGAGCTCAGATCCTGATCGAAGATATCACAGCGATAGAACATGCCCTTCATGCTTTCGACATTAGACACATCCATCCAGGACAGATCCTGATTGAACTTTTGGCAGGAAGCAAACATAACCTCAGTATTAGTAACCTTAGAGGTATTCCAAGAGCTGATGTCATGATTGAAGTTTACACAGCCGGCGAAGACACCTAACATCTTAGTGACATTGGAGGTATCCCACTTTTCAATACCCGAGAAATCCTTACGCGGATTTTCCTGAACTCGAGCATTAGAATAGATACTAAAGGCATAGGTAAGATCGGTAATGCCGGAGACATCGATATCACCTAAGTAGAGATTAGTGCTATTGATAAAGACACGCAAAGCTAAGGTATCTTTAGGAATAAAGCGCATTTTTACCTGCTCAATATTCTCTAAATTATCAAGCTTTACAATCTCTTTTTTAATGAGTTTATAGTCAACACAGCGAGCTGCTAAAACGGAGAGCACTTCCTTTTCAGCTTTGTCAAAGAAGGAAGCAAATTTGCTTTCCATGTTAAAGGCGGTATCCTCGCTTTTAACTATGTATACCCCCTCTTCATTTTTAGCTAATTTGACACTCTCAACACCAAAGATGGCCTTATTGAAGCTATCCTCAGGTATAACTGCTTTAAGCTTTTTAACTAAGCCTGCGGACATAGCCTTAAAGTCAAAAGCTCCGGTAATAGTCCACTTGCACTCTAAAGACTTATCCTCACAGGCCTCAACTACAAAGTTGCCCTCTACCTGAGGCTTAACGAAAAAAGTCTCCTGAATGATCTTAAAAAGCTCGATTTTTTCTTTATTTTTCTTGTTACCAAACACGATTAAGCCTTATTTTTTATCTATTACTGCTCTACCGGAACTGCAATCGGCTCCTTGCCTAAGAAGGAAGCAATTGTATCAGATAAACGCTTATGATCCATCAAATGCGGTAAACCTGAAATGCAGGCAATACCACGTAAAACACCGTTAACCTTAATAGGGAAAGCACCACCACAGAAGGCATAATGAGATTCATCCGCCATCCACGGCTCAACCTTACCTTGAAGCTCATTTAAAACGGCACGCCGTAAAGAGCAATGACCTGAGCGTAAAACTGTAGCGCATTTGCGATCCATCCAGCGGATATTCTCAGCATTAGTGCCGTTCATTAAATACTGAAAGACGATATTGTCATCTAAAATAATTCTGACAGCAATCGGACGAGTCTCAAAAGCCTTAGCATCAGCAACAAGCTTTTGTCCTAACTCTAAGCACATATCGTGAGTGATATCCTCAAAGACAAAGCTCTTTTCAGCATTATCTAAAGCCTGTAACGATTCCTGTGTATACATAATATTATCTCCTTAAGTTTGTGTTTATGTTAATTATGTGGTGGCCATTCCTTTAAAATGCTGGCGATTTCATTTTCAATACGGCGATCGGAAACCGGGCCTTTGACGCCTAATTGTTGCGCAAAGAAGGAAACACGCAACTCTTCAATAAGCCAACGCACCTTTTCTAAATCAGCTGGCACTTCCTGATTTTTATAGCGACTTAAAGCATTTTTATAAAGCTCGCTAACATCATCTAAAATACGCTGCCGGCCCTTATCTGATATAGGATCACGCATCACCTTATCTAAACGCATTAAAGCAGCCTTTAAATATCGCGGGTATTCCTTTAGATATTCAAGCGGTGTTCCAGCAATAAAGCCTTTTTTAATCAAAGACTTTAATTGATTTTCTACATCAGCATAGCAAATTGAAACAGCAAGTGAAATTCTATCCTTAAGTCGGCGCTTCAACTCATGAGCTAGCTCTAATATTTGCCCTATAAGCTTGCCTAATTCAAGGGCCGTTTCATTAAGTTGTCCTCGCACTTCATCGCGTAAACGATTAAAGCTAGTCTCATCAAAGCACGGGGCATGATGCTCGACCATCAATTTATCCACGGCAGCTAATCTTAAGTCTTCTAAAAGCTCCTTAATTGAACCTAAGGGCTGATAGTACATAGAGAGCTTAGCTTTATTCGGTAAATGCTGCTCTAAATAACCGACATTTTGCGCACAGCTTAAGGTCAATAAGCGTCTTTGACCTAGCCACATCATGCGATGAGCCGCTTCCTTAGTAGCACAGAGCTCTAAGGTAACACCATTTTGATGATCACAAAGAGCCGGATAGACGGTAACCTCCATCGAGCCATGACGACTTTGTACTTGCGGCTTGATCACACCAAAGGTCCATACCGTACTTGGTGCTAAAGTCTTATGGCTCTTGACAGTCTTTTGTAAAACCTCATGCGCCTTAGACTGAAGCTTTGAGGCTAGAGCATCAAAACTCTTGCCTGAGGCTATAACCTTACCTTGAGCATCTTCAATGGCAAAATTCATAAAGAGATGCTGAGGAATAGAGCTTAAATCAAAATCAGAGCTCTCGATAATCTCACCGCCCATACGGGTAAGCTTTTGACAGGCTAGAGTATAGAGATCGCCTCTGACATCGTCACCTAAAGCCTCACGCAGAGCTTTAGCGTAATTCGGCGCTGGGATTAAATTGCGGCGTAAGCTCTTAGGCAGTGATTTAATTAATGCTGCCAAAAATTCATCACGCAAAGAGGGGATCTGCCAGACAAATTCTCGGGGCTTGACCTGATTTAAAAAGGCTAATGGTATATGTACAGTAACACCGTCATCCTTACTCTTAGGATCAAAGACATAGCTTAATTTAAGCTTAAGATCGCCCTGCTCCCAATACTCAGGATAGAGATAATGCTCATCTTCAAGCTTATCGTCTTTTTTGAGCATCTCTAATTTAAAGTCTAAATAATGCGGATCATCCTTACTCTTAGTTCGCCACCATTTATCAAAGTGACGCACAGTGACTACACTTTCAGGGATACGCTCAACATAGAAGGCCTCAAGCACGCTATCATCAACTAAGATATCGCGACGTCTTAATTTATCCTCTAAATCTAAAACCTCAGAGATGAGTTCTTGATTATGCTTATAAAAAGGGAATTTACAGTCAATATCACCATTGACTAAGCCATCGCGGATAAAGAGCTTATGGCATAAAATAGGATCGATGGTGGTATAGAGAGTCTGTCGCCCGGAAACAATAGGTAGACCATAGAGTGTAATGGTCAAAGAGGCCACACAAGCGCCCTGCTTTTTCGACCAATGCGGCTCAGCATAGGACTTTTTGATAAGGTGACTGGCCTGCCCTTCAACCCACAGAGGATCGATCTGCGCGACATTGCGGGCAAATAAACGCGTAGTTTCACTAAGCTCACCACACATTACCCATTTGGGCTTTCTTTTCGCTAAATTTGAGCTTGGATGAATGACAAACTTAATCCCACGGGCACCGGCATAAAGGCCCTTATCATTATCATCAAAACGGCCAATTTGCGATAAAAGACCTGAGAGCAGACTTCTATGAATGCTCTCATAATCAGCTTCCTGCTCATTTAATTGTAGCTTTAAGGTCGTACAGGAGGCACGCAATTGTCTTAAAACATCAAACCACTCACGGACGCGCAGATAGGAAATAAATTCCTTCTTTAAAGTACGACGCCACTGTGAGGATGAGACCTCTGACTGTAATTTGACAATATGCTGATAGAGCTTTAAGAAACTTAAAAAGTCAGACTTTTCATCATTAAAGCGCGCATGCGCCTGACGGGAGGCTTCTTTCTTATCCCACGGGCTTTCGCGCGGATCCATCACCGCTAAAGCGGCGACAATGATGAGTACTTCTTTGAGGGCCCCTAATTTTGCGCCCTGTAAGATCATACGCCCTAAACGCGGATCGACAGGTAAGTTTGCAAGCTTTCTACCAATATCGGTCAATTGTAAATTAGCGGTGCTCTGTCCTCTGACATTTTCAAAGGCGCCTAATTCCTCTAACAGGCGCATACCGTCAGTGATCTGCTTAAGTTGTGGCGGATCGATAAAAGGGAAGGACTGAACATCACCTAAGCGTAAGGCCACCATCTGTAAGATTACCGCAGCTAGATTTGATCTTAAAATCTCCGGATCGGTAAAATCAGCGCGAGCATTGAAATCGGCCTTTGAATATAAGCGCACGCAGACACCCGGGCCTATACGACCGCAACGGCCCTGACGCTGATTAGCTGAGGCTTTAGAAATCTTCTCAATCGGTAAGGACTGCACCTTAGTACGCGGTGAATAGCGCAATAATCTTGCAGTACCAGGATCAATTACATAACGAATACCGGGTACAGTTAAAGAGGTTTCCGCGACATTAGTAGCTAAGATAATGCGGATACCCCCGTGCGGGGTAAAGATGCGATGTTGCTCGGAGCTAGCTAAACGGGCAAAAAGCGGTAAAACCTCGACGCCTTTTAGATGGGATTTATTTAAAAAGCCCATGAGATCCATAATCTCACGCTCACCGGGCAGGAAGACTAGAACATCTCCAGGTCCATGCTCATGCATAAGATACTTAAAGGCCTTAAGCACCATCTGATGGAGATCTTGGGCAAATTCCTCGTCCTCATCCTCTTCATTAGGTAATGACGGCGGCATATAGACCACTTCTACCGGGAAGGTACGTCCTGAAACTTCGATAATCGGAGCATTATCAAAGTGACGGGAGAAGCTCTCAGGATCGATAGTAGCTGAGGTAATAATGAGTTTAAGCTCAGGGCGCTTTGAGAGTACAGTCTTTAAATAACCTAAAAGGAAATCGATATTTAAAGAACGCTCATGGGCCTCATCGATAATGATGCAGTCATAATTAAGCAATAATCTATCGGAGGCGGTTTCTGAGAGCAAAATACCGTCAGTCATAAGCTTAATTAAGCTTGAAGGTGAGGTAATATCGCTAAAACGCACCTTAAAGCCAACACTTTGACCTAAGCTCTCCCCAACTTCCTCAGCAATACGCTCAGCAACGGCACGAGCTGCTAAACGGCGCGGTTGCGTGTGGCCGATAAGACCACGAATACCGCATCCAGCTTCAAGACACATTTTGGGGATCTGTGTGGTTTTACCTGAGCCTGTTTCACCACAGATAATGACTACCTGATTTTCTTTAATAGCCTTGACGATCTCATCATGGCGCTGACTTACAGGCAGATCTTCAGGATAATCAAGTTTAGGAATACTGGCACGACGCGCGACCACTTTTTCATAAGCCTCCGCACATTGCAGGCTTAAGTCCTCACATAATGAGGATAATTTAGGATCGTCCGCCTTTAAACTTAAAATTTTCTTAAGCTTAAAACTTATAAGGCGTCTGTCGGCATACATAATCGACCCAAAGGATTTTTTAATCCCTTGGGCAAAGTTATTTAAATCATTCATTATTATTTTGAAGTATCGCCATTAGTATTGATCGCAGGCTTAGATACGGTTTTAATCGAAGTTGCAGATAGCGGTCTTAAAAAGGAATTATGACGCAAGGTCGATAAATGCTGACGGCGCTGACTTTCATAAGCCTGAGCACTCTCAGCGGCTAGATAAACACCGACTGAGGCAATCTCATCACCATTGAGAGATACTACCACTAAAACCACATTGATAAGATTGACCATATCGCCAGTTTGCGCATAACCACCTATATGATAGGACATAAATTCAGAAACCGTCAGGCTTCTTTCATAATCGGTAAGTTCAATCTTAAATTTCTCCGCAAGCTCAGCCATGGGAGTTTTACCCTCAAAGACCTTATCACCGCTATAGATAAGCTTTTGCTTAGCGCTAATATTCTTTGAGAACATGGAATTTAATAAAGGCTCATCTTCATCAGTACCGATGATAGAGAGAATATCGCCATGACGTAAGACGGTATCACCCACGGTTTTTACCATATGACCATTGCGGAACATACCGGCAATCATTGTGCCCTTAGGGAAATGAATATTGCGCAAAGACAAGCCTTCCATACTCTCATTGCGCACACGGTAATTATAGAGCTCATAATCATTAGCAAGCTTAATACCGACATTAGCCTTAGTCACAGGCATAGCTGTTGACGGGGCATAAACCTTAAAGAGGCGTGAGACCGGATTTAAAGTGGCACCTTGTACAAGTAAAGATACAATTACCACCACAAAGGCGACATTAAAGTAGAGTTGCGGATTTTCAATATTCGCAAACACCGGATAGATAGCCAATACAATCGGTACGGAGCCACGCAAACCAACCCACGACATAAAGAAGAGATCGCGATTGCTAAAGCCGCGGAAGAAGGGTTTTACACATAAGAAAACGGCTAAAGGACGGGCCACAAAGGTAATAGCTACAGCTACAACCACACCTTCAACTACATAATTGAGCATCTGATGCGGGGATACTAGCAGACCTAACATTAAAAAGAGGCTAATCTGACATAACCAGGTAATACCCTCAGCTACCGGCAGAATATAGGTGATCTGACGGATATTTTGATTGCCTATCATCATACCGATAATGAAAATAGCCAAAAAGCCTGAGCCTCCCATCGAGGCGGTAACGGAAAAACCGATAAGGCCAATACCGAAGACTAAAAGCGCATAGAGGCCTGAGCCTAAGGAGATGGAGGCGATGATATAGCGACCGATGAAACCAAAGATAATGCCAAAGACAATACCTAAACCAAATTGCATGGCAAAGATAATGAGAGCATCTTCCCAAGAGGCTGATTGTCCGGAAATGATAGTCAGCATGACCGTGGTCATTAAGATGGCCATAGGATCGTTAGTAGCTGATTCAATCTGTAAGGTTGAGGATACAGAGGACTTTAAGCTGACATCATTACCACCTAAAAGCGAGAATACGGCACCGGCATCGGTAGAACCAACAATAGAGCCTAAAAGTAAGGCCTGAATTAAAGTTAAATTATCTAGGCAATAATAAGCGATAAGACCGGTAACACCAGCGGTAATCAAAACACCGAAGGTCGCTAAGATCGTCGATTCTGAGGCTACTTGTTTAAAGGTACTAATACGCGTGCGCAAACCACCATCTAAAATGATGAGGGCTAGCATAAAGTTTGCAAAGAAATACGCCCCGTCATAATCGTTATAGTGGATATTGATGAAAATACCATCTTCACCGGTGAGCATACCGATAGCTAAGAACAAGAGCAATAACGGCGTACCGAAGATTGAGGATAATTTAGATGCCAAGATTGCAAAGGTTAAAAGCAAGCCGGCGATAAAGAAAATGTAATATATGCTATTTAGTTGATCCACGTTGGCCCCCTCAGCGTGATCGAAAAGTCCACCTTTAATAAATTTACGAGCAAAAAAGTTAAAAAACACTAGCACCGCCCACAGCCTGATGGAGGCTCTGGTACACAGAGGTGTTTAATGGGAATTTTAGCCTTGAAAACTGCGGTTAAATTTTGACTTTATTGCACTTTAATGTCAATGCAAAAACCTGCTTTTATCCGTAATTTGCACATTATTTATCAATAGCATAGAGAGATTTTAAACAATGTAATCGCCTCAGACTTTATCACTGTGTTTTTTTGGTGCATTAAAAATAATCAAAAAAATTTTTTAGCCCTCCTCACTAAAATTAAGGCGGAGATCCTTTGCATACAAGGCATTTTTTATCCTCTTGTATTTATTACAAAAATATAAAATCACTTAAAATTTATAAAATTTAGATTAGAAATCAAAAGCTTAAAAAGTTCTAAAATCACAAAATGGTGCATAGATCAATTTTTGTGCACAAATTGCGATGCTTTAAACGTTGTGACTAAAATCCTGACATCAACAATAATTTATGAAAGGATTTTTTCTATGTGTTCCATTTTCGGTATTTTTGACATTCAAGAGCACGCCGAGGCTCTGCGTCAAACTGCTCTGGAAATGTCCCGTAAGCAGCTACACCGTGGCCCCGACTGGGAAGGTATTTATCAGGGCGAACATGCAATCATTGTTCACGAGCGTTTATCTATCGTGGATCCGCAAAATGGAGCTCAGCCTTTATACAATGATAATAAGACCCATATTTTGGCGGTTAACGGTGAGATCTACAATCACAAGCAACTTAAAGCTGAGTTGAGCGTCAACTATAAATTTAAAACAGGCTCTGACTGCGAGGTTATTTTGCCTCTTTATGAAGAGTTCAAGCGTACCGGTAAAAACTTTGTAGATAGACTTATAGGTGACTTTGCCTTTGTCATCTATGATGTTGAAGACAATACCATCTTTGCCGCTCGCGATCATATGGGTATTGTACCTATGTATGTAGGTACTGATAATGAAGGTCGCTTCTATATTGCCTCTGAGATGAAGGCTTTAACTGAAGTTTGCGATAGCGTACAGGAATTTAAACCTCGCTCTTACCTCTATTCAAAGGCAGGCTATGACTTTAAGCCCTACTACCAACGCGATTGGTTTGATTATGCTAATGTCAAAGACTGTAAGACTGACGTTAAGGTTTTAAAAGATGCGCTGATGGACAGCGTCAAGCGTCAGCTTATGTGCGATGTTCCCTATGGCGTCTTACTCTCAGGTGGTCTTGATTCCTCAGTGATCTCCGCTATTGCCGCTCACTATGCAGAAAAGCGTATTGAAGATGACGGTAAATCTCAGGCTTGGTTTCCGCGTCTACATTCCTTTGCTATCGGTTTAGAGGGCGCTCCCGATCTCAAAAAAGCCCGCGTGGTGGCTGATTATTTAGGTACTGTCCATCACGAAATTCACTATACCGTTCAAGAGGGTATCGATGCGCTACGGGATGTTATCTATCATATTGAAACCTATGATGTAACCACTATCCGAGCCTCAACTCCCATGTACCTCATGGCTCGTTACATTAAAGCTATGGGTATTAAGATGGTACTCTCAGGTGAAGGCTCAGATGAGATCTTTGGCGGTTACCTCTATTTCCATAAGGCTCCGAATGCTAAAGAGATGCATGAGGAATTGATCCGCAAGCTCGATCAATTACATCTCTACGACTGCCTACGGGCAAATAAATCCCTGATGGCTTGGGGTGTTGAAGGCCGTGTACCTTTCTTAGATAAAAAATTCTTAGATGTAGCAATGCGCCTTAATCCTGAATCTAAGATGTGCCAAGGCAAGACTATTGAGAAAAAGGTTTTACGTGAAGCCTTTGAGGGTATGCTCCCGCCTGAGATTTTATGGCGTCAAAAAGAGCAATTCTCGGACGGTGTCGGTTATTCTTGGATCGATGCTCTGCGTGATTATGCTGAGGAGCAGGTATCCGATCGCAAATTTGCCGAAGCGGCTATTCGCTTCCCGGTCAATACACCTGTAACTAAGGAAGCTTATCTATACCGTGAAATCTTCGAGGATCTCTTTAAGCTCCCCTCAGCCGTACAGACTGTCCCCTATGGTAAGTCCGTAGCTTGCTCCACTCCTACCGCTATTGCGTGGGACGCTAAGTTTGCTACAATGGCAGATCCGTCAGGGCGTGCCGTTACCGATATTCATGACGATGCTTATGAATTAGGTCACAAGCTCTGATTCGAGCTTCCACGAATTTGATTGTGAAAAGCCACCTTAGACGTGGCTTTTTTTATATTAGGTACAATATGCAGCTACATGGTCTTTGTCGTGTGCCCTATTATCCTGAATTAAACTGCCTCAATGCAGATTTAGCCGATAAGACAGCACTGATACTCTCTATACTCTTATACTGGCACTCAAAAGTGCCACATCAGCGCTTCAATGCTCGTGCCCATGTCAGGCAATTAGCTCGCAATTTAAGAATGGATGAGGACATCATCAGATCCTGCCTTAAAAAATTAGTCGACTTAAAAATTCTGGACTATACAGCCGTAAACTTTAAGACTAATAGCGATAATCCTTTAAAGCAGCAAAAGACCGATGAGTTTTATGATCTCAACTTTCATAATCTCCATGAGGTACTCAAAGAACATGGTCTCAATATTCCCGTCAAGGTTTTACATTTAGCCGCCGACGATAGCTTTGATCATATGGCCTATATTAGCCCAGAAAGATTGCCTACCTTACAAGGTCTCTATGGCATGGTTAAGGGCGAAGCTTATGATGAAACGGCCTTAAATATTGCCTTTATTCTCTGCGGTATTTGCAAAGATGAAACTTATGAGGCTTTTTCCTATAAAGCCTTAGCTCCTGGCTGGAGAATGTTAGTACAAGCCGATGCCGATCCGTATTTAGTGGCCGAGAGATGGATGCGTGAAGGTGAACGCTCTATCGATGTCGATTTAGGCGATGGCTCTTTCTTCTTACCTGATGGCAATTATTTTGGTACTGAAAAGCATTATATTTGGCACACTAAGAAAAATCGCGAACCTAAGATCTTAGCTGCCGCTCTCTATTTAGTTGCAACCGCTAAAACCTCTGAGGCGCAATTTTTCTCAGATTTAAGCTTAGAAGAATTACGTGAAAGCTTTACACTTTTACATCGCTTTACCGAGCTTTTAGGAAAAATTGAAGAGCCTTATTACTATAATTTAGATCTTCAAGGCGAGGACAAGACTAAAGCTATAGCTCTCTATCAAGAAATCATAAATCAGGTAAAAACTGAAAAAAGCTGTCTTTACTATAACAAGTAATCTTAAGGTCTAAGGTTAAACTTAGACCTGTAAACTCTCACCTATACAGTTTTCAACACTATATATACTATCCCCAAAAAGCCTTCTTCAAAGATGAGATTTTTATGTCAAGTTTATCTATTGAATAAAGGGCTTTTGCCACATTTAATTTTTGACAGTTAAATAAGCTCCTCATCGAGCCCAAAACTCTATTATGCTCTTCTTCCTACCTTGCACTCTTTATCTATTTTTTCCCTACGTATGCATTATATGTATATCTCAAAAAGATTAATTACATTTAATCTACCTGAGATTAACAAAAATACTGTTATTTTCAATTTAAAATTCGTAAAAAAAAATAAGTATTTTTAATGAAGTTTTTATAGCTATATGCTGAGATAGCATCACACAGTAGCTTAATTAAAGCTTTATTTTTTATAGCAAAAGCTCGTGATTTTTACCCCAAAGATAACTGTCAAAATATTGACGCAAATAAAAAGCCATCTGGCAAATATAATTTTAAACAACATCATTGGGGTTTATATGCTTACAAAAAAATACGTTTATGGTTCATTAGCCTTAGCGGTAATGTTAGCTTGCAGCTCTGCTCAGGCTAAGGTTTATGTTAAAGATTCAGATTCTTGGGTTGAAGGCGAAAACTTTGTTACGTCTTCCGATATAGCCGCAGTTTTTAGTGATAAGGACGGTGAAACTGTTGATGCCGATTCAAGCGATATTAAGAGCGATAAAGAATACGGTGTCTTAGCTTATAATAACGCTACCTTAAATGTCTTTGGTACTGATATCAATATCTCTTCAAGTACTACTTCAGGCGATGCCAATGCTGTAGGAGCTGTTACCCAAAAAGATGATAATAATCCTACCAAATTCACCGATGGTGGTAAGGTCAATATCGGTAACGAATCTACAAAAAACATTAACATAACGGCTACCGCTAATAAAGGCTATGCTACCGGTATTTACTGCAATCGTAACATTAACGATGGAGAGTTTAATGTCCATGCCCAACCGTCATTTGTCAATATTAAAGGCGAAAACCTCAATATTACCGCTCATTCTGAAAATGGTAAGGCTGTAGGCATCTGGGCTCAAAACAATACTGGAGTCCAAGATGAAAAATCTACCGTTACCATCGATGCTAAAAACACCGTTATCAATGTTACTAGCGGTGATAAGAATCCTACTGCTAGTGGTGAGTATAAAAATATCGGTATTGTTGCCTATTCAAGCTCCAAGGTCTTTATCAATAACAACTTAACCATCAATGCCGGTACCGCTATCAGTACTCGTGGTAATGCACAGACTGTAATTAATGAAGATGGAAAGGGTACCGTTAAGATTAATGGCGATATTAACTTTAACATCACTAACGATGGAAAATCAGGCTTAGTGGCCGACTCTACGGTTGATATTAAATTAACTAATAAGGACTCCTACTTAAACGGCAACATCATTAAGACCATATCTGGTGATGATACCAATGTCGATATGAGCGTTACCCATATGAATATGTCCTTAGAGAACGGCGGTACCTGGAATACTGATGCTGACAGCTTTGTAAATGACCTTACCTTAGATGGCGGTATTATCAATGCTAAGAGTGAAAAACAGACTATCACTGTCGATAAATTAAAGGGTAATGGTAATGTCAACTTAGCTGCTACCACCGATGGTGAAAGCATTACTGCAGGTAAGGTTGAAATCACTGA
>OGWZ01002745.1_pt1 | contig 13185 bp, 7 predicted proteins | sample 1576141 | NCBI WGS metagenome assembly OGWZ01 (sample SAMEA3541512, study PRJEB24748) | human gut metagenome | biome: human gut; feature: human-associated habitat; material: faeces | place: China | collected 2012
TCAGCTACTAATGCTTCTTTTATTTTTTAGTTATACAAATTCTGCAAAGTTAAGGTTATATATCAAGTTTAATATGATTTAAAACAAATTTGTGATTGTCATATCATTTCATAAACAAAAGTATCCACTAGTTTATTATTTTCGATAACAGATAAAAAGGAGGCAGTATTGTATGCAAAGAGAAACAGGATTTTGTGTAGAGTGCAGGGATGTCACATCTTATACATTACAGAAGAAGTTGGTGAAAAAGATGATTCGCGGTGAAGAATTAACTTTTGAAATTACTTGTGCTATTTGTGATCGATGTGGTGAATTCATGAGTGTTCCTGGTATTATTGATTTAAATGTACGTGAAGTCGATGAACAATATAGGAAATTAAAGGATTTAGTGACCATTGAGGATATTTATACTTTAATGAAACTCTATAATATAGGCAAGGCACCTTTATCAATCGTATTAGGGTTTGGTGAAATAACGATTACTCGCTATCTATTAGGACAGGTTCCATCTAAAGAATATTCAGATGTGATTCGTAATGCATTGTTTTCTCCTGAATATATGGAACAAAAAATGCTCGAAAATAAAGATAAAATTGCGATGAGTGCCTTCAAAAAGTCTATGACGAAAGTAAACGAGTTAAAAAATATATTTACTGTTTCGAATAAAATGATTGGTGTTATATCCTATATTTTTGAAAGAATGGATGAAGTGACACCGTTAATGCTTCAAAAGCTGTTGTATTATATACAGGGATTTTCGTTTGCGTTAAATGATAGAGAAATGTTTATAGAAAATTGTGAGGCATGGGTGCATGGACCTGTATATAAAGATGTATATAATATTTTTAAACATTTTAGGTATAATGTGATTGATGATCCGAAGTTTGTAATGTTTGAAGGGTACAAAAAGTATTTGGATGATAAAGATAAATATATTATAGATTTAGTGGTGAATACATTTGGTCAATATGGTGGTAAAATTTTAGAAAAAACAACGCATAAAGAAAGTCCTTGGTTATTTGCGCGTAATGGCTATAGTGACAATGTACCTTCCAACGAAATAATTTCGAAGGAAACGATTAAAGAATATTTTCATGAATTAATAAATGAATATGATATTTCAAAAGAAGAAAATATTAATAAATATATATTAAACTTAAGTAATATCATTTGATGCATCTGTTTAGGATGCATTTTTTTGTTGATAGAATTTCTAGTGGCTTTTTTAAAAAATCCTTGCATGGCATTCTATCTTTTGATATAATAGTCAAGCAATGCCCGGGTGGTGAAATTGGTAGACGCAGTGGACTCAAAATCCACCGGTAGCGATACCGTGCCGGTTCGAGTCCGGCCCTGGGCACCATTTTGAATTGTTGGATCAAGTTTTTCGGGCTTGGTCCTTTTTTATGATATAATTTTTGATAGTTGGAGGATTACATATGAAAGTATTAGTTGGATTAAGTGGTGGTGTAGATTCTGCTGTTGCAGCTTATTTATTAAAGAAACAAGGATATGATGTGACTTGTTGTTTTATGCGTAACTGGGATAGTTTTGCGAATAATGATATTGCAGGAAATCCTACAATCAAAGATGATACTTGTCCTCAGGAACAGGATTATTTAGATGCGTTAGCGGTTGCCAATCATTTGGATTTGCCTTTACAGCGTGTTGATTTTATTGAAGAATATTGGGATAACGTATTTAAAACGTTTTTAAGTGAATATGAAAAGGGGCGTACGCCAAATCCAGATATTTTATGTAATAAATATATTAAGTTTGATTCATTTTTTGAATATGCCATGAAACAAGGTTTTGATAAGGTGGCTACAGGGCATTATGCTTCAAACAAAGAGGAAGAGAATGGCTTTACATATTTAACACGTGCTAAAGACCAGAATAAAGACCAGACATATTTCTTGTGTCAGGTTGAAAAGAGTAAGGTGGCTAAAACGATTTTTCCTTTGGCGAATTTAGAAAAACCAGAAATTCGTCAGATTGCTTCTGAATTAAACTTAGAATCGGTTGCGACAAAGAAAGATAGTACGGGTATTTGTTTCATTGGAGAAAGAAACTTTAGACAATTCTTATCGAACTATCTTCCTAGTAAAGATGGTGACATTGTAGATGTGAATACTGGTAAAGTCATTGCACGACATGTGGGCGTTTTATATTACACGATTGGACAAAGAAAAGGTTTAAATATAGATCATGAAAAGGGTCCTTGGTTTGTGGTTGGAAAAGATGTTGTGAAGAACATTCTTTATGTATGTCGTACAGACCAAAGAGATTTATTGTATTCAGATTCGTGTGTTGTAAAAGGAATCAACTGGATCTTGCCAAGTTTGGATGAGATTCCAACAAAGTGCACTTGTAAATTTAGATATCGTCAAAAGGATCAGGATATTGAAATCGAAAGATTGGATGATACAAGTGTGTTAGTCAAATATCCACAAACGATTGCGTCTGTTACAGAAGGACAGGAAGCTGTATTCTACGATGGCGACAAGTGCATTGGTGGGGGTGTCATTGAAGAAGTCTTCAAGGATGGCAAGAATTTAAATCAATTGATTATGGAGACAGCCAATGGACATCGAGGCTAGGCTTGAATATATCATATTTGAAAATAAAGCCAATCATTATGTCGTTGCTGGTTTTTCAGAATTAAAGACGTATCATAATTTTACAGCGGCTGGAAGAATTGAAGATCCAATCGAAGATCAAGAATATGTTTTGCAGGGGGAATATGTAAAACACCCTAAGTATGGGGAGCAGTTTCGTGTGGATATGGCCAAAAAGAAATTGCCAGACAATTCGGATGCGATCATTCATTTTCTTTGCGGAGAGAATTTTCCTACGATTGGTAAAAAAACAGCCGAAAGTATTTATGAGACTCTTGGTGAGAATTGTTTAGAGAAGATTCATAATAATCCAGAACTTTTACATGAAGTGCCCAATTTGACTGCCAAAAAGATGTTGATTATTCAAAAGGGCATTCAAGAATTTACAGGATTTAATGAGACATACGCAAAGCTATTAAAGTATGGCTTGAGTCCAAGACAGATTCAGATGTTGTTGGACACATATGATAATGTGTTGGATGTGATTGAAGAGGATTGTTTCAAACCTTATTATGAAGTGTATGGTTTTGGATATAAAACCGCTTGTAAGATGGCAAGTGCCATAGGTTTATCCAATGAGGATCCAAGAAGATTGGATGCCTATATCTATGAGTTGGCTAGACAACTATCTATGGCAACTGGAAATACATATATTACATTTGCGACAATCTTTCAAAATGTGCGTGGTGTAAATGAATCCTTGATTCAGGAAAGTATTGATCGTTTGGTTTCACTTCAATATTTGTATGTTGAAAATACTCGAATCTATCCTTTTACTTTACATGAAGATGAGGTCACGATTGCCAAAGAGTTGAAGAATCATTTATTTAAAGTGGAAAGTGTGGATGTTGAATCAAAAATCAAACAAGTGGAATTTAGTTTAGCCATTACATATGATCAGGAACAAAAGGATGCGATTCAATTGTTCTTCGATCGTTCGTTCATGATTTTAACGGGTGGTCCAGGTACTGGTAAGACAACAACGGTAAAAGGAATCTTGGAAATTTGTAAGGATGTATATCCAGATAGTAAGATTCAGCTTTGTGCACCAACAGGAAGAGCTTCAAAGCGACTTGCACAACTTTCAAATTGTGATTCAAGAACCATTCATTCCTTGCTGCAGTGGAACTTAGAAGATAATTCCTTTGGCAAAAATGAGGAGGATCCATTAGATATCGACTTTATTATTGTGGATGAGTTTAGTATGGTGGATACCCACTTATTTGCTCAATTATTAAAGGCACTTCCACAGCGTTGTCGCATTCTTTTAATTGGTGATGAAGATCAGTTAGAGAGTGTGGGTCCTGGAAAGGTGTTAGAAGATCTAATTAAATCGGATGTGATTGATACGGTCCATTTAAAGAAGATTTTTAGACAGTCAAGTGGTTCTGGAATCGTGACTTTGGCAAAAGAAATTCGTGAAGAAACTACGTGTCATTATGAGGATGGTGTTGAGTTTATTGAAAGAACAACGCCAAAAATCATGGATGCCCTAATCGATTACGTCAAAGATATGGATCTAGATTCCATGCAGATCTTGGCACCAATGTATAAAGGGGCTGCGGGCATTGATGAGATCAATCGTCAGATGCAGGTGTTGTTCAATCCAAAAAGTCCGCAAAAGAATCAGATGAAGGTAGGAACAATAATCTTTCGTGAAAACGATAAGGTCATGTTGTTGAAGAATTTGCCGGATGAAGATGTTTACAATGGGGATATTGGTACGATTGTTGAAATTGATTCAAAACAGAATGTGATTTCAGTGGATTTCACAAATGCGATTGTTGATTTTTCAACAGACTTTCTATATTACTTAAAACACGCATGGTGTATCAGTGTTCATAAATCCCAAGGTAATGAATATCAGACGGTATTCTGTATTGTGGATGTGAATGCGAAAAACATGTTAGAAAAGCGTCTTTTATATACAGCGATTTCGCGTGCTAAAAAACAGCTTTTTATTATTGGCAATAGGAGCTTATTTGAAACGCAGGTACGCTTAAAATTAAAGCGTATCCGTCAAACAACGTTGCAGGAAAGAATTTATGAAAGTATTAGAAAATAGAATATATCGACATTTCAAAGGAAAAAACTATAAAGTGTTGAATTGTGTAACTGAAAAAAAATTTTAGGCGGTTTTGTACAAAAAATGAACAAAACCCCCATGTAAACTTAAATTCAAAAAATGGGGAATTTTGGAAAAAATGAACAAAACCCCCATGATAACTTAAATCTAAAATTCAGGCAAAAATTGTTAAAATGAACAAAACCCACAAAAAAAGTATGAGTTCAAGAAGAATTCATACTTTTTTTTTTGCTTACAACAGGACATGAGTTTCACGCATTCTCAGACCGCTGCAGTATGTACAGGAAGTCATTCCACGAATGTGTTTCTCTACCCACATGTTGACGCTGAGTAAATATTTTCGTCCACAGTCTTTGCATTCCCACCAGACTCTTGCAGTACTTGTTGGCAGAATCTCGTCTGGGAAGATGCCTAGCAAGGTGTTTTCATTTTCAGCCCACTCATCCTGCACTTCAGGATAAATGTCTAACAAACTGTTAAAACCTGCCTGAGCTTTTTTACCAGCACAGGCTGGGCATAAATCATCTGATGCAACTCTATCTCGTACAGAAGCTTTGTACGTATAGCCACAAGTAGGACAAGTCCACTCAGCTATATATGAACTAGTTGGCAATACATCATCTGTACCCTTTTCATTATCAGGGCTCATTTCTTCTGCAATCTCAGGATATAACACTTTCAATGTATTGAAACCAGCTAAAGGTCTTCGATTGTTACAATAAGGACATTCAACATTTCCATTGACCATATCTTTTACAGATGCAAAGTAATCGCCTCCACAGGTAGGGCAAGTCCACTCAGCTATATATGAACTGGTTGGTAATATATCATCTGTACCCTTATAGTTATTAGGAGTCATTAGTTTTGCAATATCGGGATATAGCACTTTTAATGTGTTGAAACCAGCTAAAGGTCTTCGATTGTTACAATAAGGACATTCAACATTTCCATTGACCATATCTTTTACAGATGCAAAGTAATCGCCTCCACAGGTAGGGCAAGTCCACTCAGCTATATATGAACTGGTTGGTAATATATCATCTGTACCCTTATAGTTATTAGGAGTCATTAGTTTTGCAATATCGGGATATAGCACTTTTAATGTGTTGAATCCAGCTAAAGGTTTTTCATTGCTGCAATAAGGACATTCAACAAGTCCGTTGACCATATCTTTTACAGACGCAGAGTATTCTCCGCTACAGGTAGGACAAATCCACTTGGCATTTCTCGTGCTGGTAGGTAAGATTTCATCAGCTGTAAAATCATTGTTTGGACTTAAACGTTCTGCAATCTCTGGATATAACGCTTTTAATGTGTTAAATCCAACCAAATGTCGCTTGTTGTCACAGTAAGGACATTGAGCATGTCCATTGATTTTATCTTTTACAGATGCAGTGTATTCACCGCCACAAGTAGGACAAATCCATTTAGTACTTCTAGCTCTGGTTGGTAAGATTTCATCAGCAGTAAAATCATTGCTTGGACTTAAATGTTCTGCAATCTCTGGATACAACGCTTTTAATGTATTGAATCCAGCTAAAGGTCTCTGGTTGTTACAATAAGGACATTCAACTATGCCTTCAACCATATCTTTTACAGTTCCAAAATATTCGCCACCACAGGTAGAACAAACCCACTTAGCATTTCTAGTGCTGGTTGGTAAGATTTCATTAGCCGTAAAATCATTGTTTGGACTTAGATGTTCTGCAATCTCAGGATATAGTGCTTCTAATGTATTGAATCCAGCTAAAGGTCTTTGATCGTTACAATAAGGGCATTCAGAAGCCCCTTCAATCATTTCTTTTACAGATGCATAATATTCTCCACCACAGGTAGGGCAAATCCATTTAATATTTCCATAGCGAGTAGGTAAGATTTCATCAGCTGTAAAATCATTGTTTGGACTTAGATGTTCTGCAACCTCTGGATGTAGTACTTTTAATGTGTTGAATCCAGCTAAAGGTCGTTGATTGTTGCAATAAGGACATTCAGCAACTCCTTCAATCATATCTTTTACAGATGCTAAATATTCTCCACCACAGGTAGGGCAAATCCACTTAACACTTCTATAGCGAGTAGGTAAGATTTCATCAGCTGTAAAATCATTGTTTGGACTTAGATGTTCTGCAACCTCTGGGTATAGTGCTTCTAATGTATTGAATCCAGCTAAAGGCTTTTGGTTGCTGCAATAAGGGCATTCGACAAGCCCATTGACCATATCTTCTACAGATGCAGAGTATTCACCTCCACAGGTATGACAAATCCACTTGGCATTTCTAATGCTGGTAGGTAAGATTTCATCAGCCGTAAAATCATTGTTTGGACTCAGACAGTCTGCAATCTCAGGATATAGTGCTTTTAAAGTGTTGAATCCAGCTAAAGGCTTTTGGTTGTTACAATAAGGACATTCAGCAAGTCCATTGACCATATCTTCTACAGGTGCATAATATTCCCCATTACAAGTAGGACAAATCCAGGCTACTTTCAATTTAAAGCTAGGCAATAACGTATCTGCTTTACGCTCGTTGTTTGGAGAAAGCAATGCTGCAATCTCCGGATTTGTTGTAGCTAAATCATTAATGCCTTTTTCAATTCGTTTATTAGCACATACAGGACATGAATCATCACCAACACTGCGTTCACTAATTACATAGCGATATTCAGCACCACAGTCTGGGCAAATCCAGAAAACTTCATACTTTTGCCATTCTCCAACTTCATTTACTTGTTTTTTGTTTTTAGAAGAATATTCACTAGCAAGTTGAGGATTTGTGATTGTAAGATCATTATTTCCTGATTTTAATTTTTTATGAGTGCAATACGGGCAGGAATTATCTCCTACGCTACGCTCATTAACAGGAAATAAGTAATCATCACCGCATGCAGGACAAGTCCATAATACGTTTTTGCTTGTATCTAATGGAATTTGATCTGCAGTGAAATCATTATTTGCTGAGAATTCTAAAGCAAGTTTAGGATTTAAAGCTTGAAGTGAAGTCTTTTCCGGGTCTACGCGTTTACCTTCACAAACAGGGCAATGGAAATTGTTTTCTACAAGTTCTTTTAATGTGCATTCAAAATGATGACCATTCGAGCAGACGAAAAAGTATTTATTAGGTAAAGTTGCAAACACCTCATCTGGCCTTTTTTCGTTTTTTTCATAATCCCAAAATAAAACGATTTCAGGATAAATCGTTGCCAAATCATTGACTCCTTTTTGAAGAAGTCTTCTATTACATACAGGACATTTACCATTTAATTGGATATGTTGAATAATTGAGCGTTTGAATGAATGACCTTCTTTACATTTAAAGTAAACAAGCCGATTGGAAACAGTTACTTCACTTGCTTTATTACCGTTTTTTTCTACATCATAATCCTGTGCAAGGTCTGGATGAAAATGAGCAAAATCATTGAACCCTTGAAGAGCTTTGACGCTTTCACAATATGGACACCTATATCCTCTTTTATGTATTTTATAGAAAGAATCTTCAAATTCATGCCCATGTTCACAAATCCAGTTTCGAGGTGTTGTGTCTGAAATGACAGCTTTTTCAAAAGGTAAATCATTATCTTTTGCATAGTATTGTTCAAGTTCTGGATATCGTTCTTTGAATGTCTGACTGCCATAGCATTTAGGACATTTGCCATAGCCACTAGCTCGAGTGTCTAAGCCAGCCTCCTATTTTGTACCGCAATCAGGGCAGTGCCAAGTAGCTATATAGCTTGAATGTTCTGTGTAGTCATACGGAGTTTTCTCGTTGGACTCGTCCCATTCCTTTACAAGTTCTGGATGAAGTACGCCAAAGCTTTCATCAGGATGTACTTTATTACCATGACAGTAAGGACATCCATTATTTTGAGTTTGTACAGCTCGTATCATCGAGTTAAGAGTTGATTCAAATTCACCATGTGTGGGACAAACCCATAAAAGTTTTGCTGATCGGCCACGTACATCTTTAAGGGGGACTGGGTTATTTGGAGAATATAAAGGTATTAGCTCTGGGTAATCAACATTATATCCATCTTTTCTCTGATTTTTAGCACAAGCAGGACAAGAAGTGATTCTGAAATTATCTTTAGGACCGTGTACACGGCAATAGACGGGTGCGTCCCATTCAAATCCACAAATATGACATTTCCAGTGAAGCCTTACATGAGAACCAATTCCAAGTGTATTTAAATCTATGTTTGGATTCATTTCGCCTGAGGTGTCAAGTGCGAGCTGAGGATATACTGTACGAAAATCGTTTATGCCTTCACATATAATCATATTTGTTTCACAAACAGGACATTTATCTCTATCTTTACGTACACAAATCCTTGCTTTCCAGTTATAACCGCAATTTGGACATTTAAACCAGACTTCTTCATTGCTATTAGAAGAAGTCGTTTTAGGATCAAGTGTATTTTTATCGTAGTCCCAAAATTTCATTAAATTTGGGCTTGAAATAACTGCTAACGATTGTTTTTTACATTCTGGACATGTAGTATAACCACTTGTCATAGAGCGTATCGAACGTTCGAAATGGTGTCCGTTTTCACATGTCCACCAAACTTTTATGTTACTATGTGGTCCCAATTTATACGGATCTCGTGTGTTTCTTTGGAAATCCCATTTTTCTAACAATTCGGGATACTCTTCAGCAAAGATTCTTTTCTTACTCATCATCAAAGCCTCCCATCAAATCCTGAATAGAGTCTACTGTATCGTCTTCATCTGAAGTGGTGGTTTGATTACTGCTGATTTCAAGTACTGATTCAGGAGTAATCAGCTCTGATTCAACACTTTCAGGGTTGACGTACAGGCCAAACAAAGAGTCCAGTCCTTCTTTTTTCAGAATCTCATTTGCAATGTCTGGATAAACATACGTATCCAGAACATTCTTCATTTTTGAAAGCATTTCCTGTGAATACCGATTGATTTTATTGGTATTCATCTGCTCTAATTCAGCAATCTGATTCTTTAAATTGTTGATTTCAGAATTCATACGAGTGATTTTAGCTTCCAGACGCTCTTTGTCCCTGAGAAATTCTCCAGCGCTGCGGCATACTTCGCCATAATAGTTGTCACGTTGAATCAGAGCATTTTTCAAGTCACTTCTTGAACGGTTCAGATTCAGAAAAGCATCGACATCAAGCTGTCTCCATGTAACGATTGTCGTTTCCAATGTCACCTGATTGTTGGCGTTGATTTGGTCGATATACTGTTTAGCTTTTGGACAGCGTCGAATGGAATACGCCTTGAAATTAGGGCGCCCATGAGTCTTTGCATATCGCTCAAGGTCTGATGTTTTAATCATCCTATTTGGATATTCCAGATAATATTCGTTGATTAAAGCAATAAGTTCGTCTTCTGTGAATAATCTAGGTCGTGCCATATATTAGTCATCTCCTTCATTTTCTTCTTTTTCTGTGTTTTCCAGCAGCATCTGTTCCATCTTGAATCGTCTGTACGAATACTCGGCGTTTTGAAGCTTTAAAACCGCCTGTTCGATATCTTCTTTATTCTTCTCATGCATTCTGTATTCATGGACGATGTCCTTCAGTGTGGCTAGCTGAATCTGCAAATCATTTCGGATGTTTTCTTCTGTCTTTTTGAAGCTCGTTCCCGAATTTCTGTAATAGATGCATTTTTCACAGCTGCCAATATATCCATTGTCATCTGCGATATTCAGGCAGTACGAGAAGTCATGTTCTGCCACCTGTGGATTGCAACAGAACCTGTTGTCACCAAGAGGTATATAGTTTTTGGCAAGCAAAGGCTGATTGTATCGTTTACTGATTGAATACGTCTGTTTACCCTGAATCATCCTTACATACTGTCTTCTTGCCTTGCATTCCACATATTCAGCTACATTGCTGAAATAAAACGCTGTCATGTTTGTATTGTCATGACCTGCAAGAATAGAGGCAATCATAGGAGGAGCCCCTTCCATGACGATATTGATCATAGCCAGATGTCGTGTATCACCAAGGTAGATGTATTCGATATCGTTTGAAGTCAGGTTATGCAGGGACTTGTCATAAACGATATGATATCCATATCTTTCTGAAACAATCTGTTCAAAGAAATATCTCAGACAGGTACAAAGGTTATGATAGGTAAAATAACGGCTGTTGTAGGGAATACATCTATCCCACTTTCTATAGTGCGTATCAGCAATAAAGAGTGTGTACAGTTCGTTATCGGAATACTTTTTTGTTGCTTCCAGATACCAGCTGATTAGATTCGCAAACTTATCAGGAACGGAGTACGTAACCCGTTCATAATCTGTCGATATCTTATACGATACTTTCCTGTTGCTTCCTTTTAATTTGTCTTTGACGATTGTGAGCGTCCATGAATCACCTGATTTTTTCAGGCAGTTTCTTGGAGTCAGAACAAACTCACGAGGTCTCATAGGAAGAACACCAGAAAGATTCCACCATAAATAAACAGGGAAGTAGAACAGTTTTTCATCTTCATCAGTAGATTCTTCCCAGAACCGGCTTAGAATATCGTTGAATTTGAAATAGGATTCAAAGGAGGCCAGCGTCCTCTGATGTGTTGGGGCTCTTTTTCTGAAATCGTCCTGAACATCTTCCAAGGCTCTTAAAAGATTGTCCTGAATCGAATCATCATTGATTTTAATAAGCGAAAAGAACTCTGAGATTTGATTACATGTATTGTAGTAGTAATCATCAACGAATCTTGGCTTGTTAAAGCCGTAGGATGCGATGAAATGCTTTAGCTGTCCAACAAAATCCCGAAGTGTTGTGAAGGCAAGTTCTCCAAACTTGAATATCGTATACGTTTTTACGTAATTGATGAATTCATGCTTTGTGATACCAATGGTATTCAGAAAGGTATCACAGTCAATGTTCCTTAAATCAAAGTTCAATCCGTAATTGGCGTATTCGTCCGTTACACTCCAGCTTTTGTCATCAAAGTACCCGCCTGTGATAACGCCTTTTTCCTTGTAGCTAAGAAATAATCTTTTAGCTTCTTTATAGGAAAATTCATTCAGTTCGGGAATCATGATGACTGATGTGATGATGTTGTTTCTATTGATGTTGTTGTCGTTGTTGTTGCTCATTCGCTGTCAACTCCTTTACTAGATTATTCATAATGCTAAATTCAGTATCTCCGTAATTTTCTTTGATACATAGCAGGACATCCTGTAATTTAGGCAGAATGGTTTGAGTAACGATTGTCTTTAATCGGTCTTTTTCAATTTGAGTGGTTGCTTTATCGTACTGGCTTTTAAGGTCCAGTGACATTTGTGCCAGCTGGAATACGGTCGTTTTTGTCGATACTTCATACTGACAGCCAATACATGTGCTTTTTTCTTTAAAAGGGCACTGCTTTTTCATAGCAGACATGATGCACAGGCTTCCTTCGGTTTTGGAAAGTGCCTCGTCGTTGCCGATACGGTGAAGAATGACAAGAATCTCCTGTTTGTTTGTAGCTTTGATAATTTCGATCGCCGTCTGTTTGGATTGGTTCGTCGCTCTTTGCATGACGCCGATTGAGTTTTCGATTTCCAAAGGAGACATAGACAGTTCCTTTATCAGTTTTGTCTGATTCTCTACGCCAAGTTCTTCGAATTTATCGTTGTAAAGCATTTTCAGAAGCATTGTGGCAATGTTTGAAAGCACACCACGCTCCAGTAATTCATGTGCAACAAAATCGGCAGTATATCCAGACATCTTCTGGTCCTGCAGATATACTCGTGTCGTATTTGCAAACTCTGTAAAGCTTCCTTTGTGTGAACGTGCTCTGGATGCTAGTTCATAGCCTTTCACATTGAAATCATTGTTGGATGCAATTACATCTCTTGTCAGATACTCAATCATCTGAAGGAATGACTTGTTTGCCTGACGACAGTGGAAGTTGGATTTGATGAACAGATTTGCAATTTCATCTCCCATTGCTTTCTTGATATCTCTGTATTCACGGATAACTCGAAGCAGCGGCTGGCTTTTATCTGCTCCAGACAGCTGAAAATGTGCCTCAGCAATTGCGAACAGAGTGCCTACATGCACTTCCAGAGATGAAGGCACGTGAAAATGAATGGTCGAGATTCCAGAGTAGTCTTTCGTCTTGTTTGGAGTCAGCTGGACCGCATTTAAATACACATTTATGGACAGCAGTGTGCGTTTTGCATCTTCATCTGTGAATTCACCTTTTTTGACTTTCTCTAGAACTTCTTCAGGAGAATAGGCAAATTTAGGGTGTGGGAAACGAAGCAGGTCCGTAGTTCTCAAAGCACATAGAAAATGCAGTGAGATAAAGAGCCATGTATCAATGAAATCCTTGGATTTGGCTGCTTTCAGATACATCTGATTCTTTGAAATGTAGTCAGCGTTCAGCATATGATAAAGAACATTTAGATAGAAGTTCAGGTCGTATGCTTCGTTGTTCTTGGCTTTTGAATAGTTGTTTGATGTTAGCATATAAATAGGACTAGTCAAAAAGAGAAAATTTACACCAGTGGT
>OGWZ01002750.1_pt1 | contig 13164 bp, 9 predicted proteins | sample 1576141 | NCBI WGS metagenome assembly OGWZ01 (sample SAMEA3541512, study PRJEB24748) | human gut metagenome | biome: human gut; feature: human-associated habitat; material: faeces | place: China | collected 2012
CCAACTTTTTCAAGTCCGTTACATCCTGGCGCATATCAAACAGAACCTGGTAGAGAATTTCCCGTTCACTCCCAAAGCTCTTGTCCTCCTTCACTCCAAACAAGGCAGGCAGGCGCTGCATATTGTTCTGCTCAGGCAGATAGCCCTTCAGTATGGATGCATTGATTTCACGATTGGTCTCAATGATGGATATCTGCTCGGTGATATTCTTCAACTGGCACATTACCCGGCCATGAGTAGCCCAGCAACACTTGCTTGCCGTCTTCCGTCAGCTGAATGGCAGGCATACGGTACTTTTCTGCAAAGTCCGAAGCAAACTTTCGGAACAGCAGCACCACGTCTTCACCGCGTTCGCGCAATGGAGGGACCTGAATAGGAACTGTGTTCAAACGGTAATACAAGTCTTCACGAAAACGTCCGTCAGCAATGGCTTGTGTCAAGTTTACATTGGTAGCGGCAACAATACGCACATCGGTCTTTTCCACCTTAGAAGAACCTACTTTGATGAATTCACCGCTCTCGAGCACACGCAACAAGCGTGCCTGGGTAGGCAAAGGCAATTCGCCGACTTCATCAAGGAAGATTGTTCCGCCGTTGGCCTCACCGAAATACCCCTTCCGTTCGCCGATAGCCCCGGTAAATGCGCCCTTCTCATGACCGAACAGTTCCGAGTCAATCGTCCCTTCGGGAATGGCTCCACAGTTCACGGCAATGTACTGTCCATGCTTGCGCCGGCTGTACTGGTGTATTATCTGCGGAAAGCTCTCCTTTCCCACACCACTCTCTCCGGTAATCAGTACAGACAAGTCGGTGGGCGCTACCTGGATAGCGATATCAATGGCACGCATCAGCGCTTCATTGTTGCCGATAATGCCGAAACGTAATTTTACTTGTTGTATTTCCGCTTTTGTCATTCTACAAATCTTCTTCTACACTATCGAGTTTCAGTTTGTCGCTATCGTCACGTTTCTCGTAATATTGCTTGCGCAGCGGATTTGCATGTGCCTCTTTCTCACGCTGGCGGTTACGGAACACATCTATTGCCACATAGATAGCCTGCCGGAATGAATCTTCAGAGGCGATTCCTTTCCCGGCAATATCGTAGGCCGTGCCATGAGCAGGCGAAGTGCGTATCACCGGCAAGCCGGCAGTATAGTTCACGCCCTCGTCCATAGCCAATGCCTTGAACGGTGCCAGCCCCTGGTCGTGATACATGGCCAGGATACCATCAAAATGGGTAAAGTTATCTGAGCCCATAAACCCGTCTGCCGGATAAGGACCATAGCAAAGCATACCCTTAGCAGCCATTTCGTTGATGGCCGGAATGATAATCTCCTGCTCTTCAGTTCCCAGCAATCCGCCGTCTCCTGCATGCGGATTCAGCGAAAGCACTGCAATACGCGGTGCGCTGATAGCAAAATCCTGCTTCAAGGAGCGGTTGAATATCTTCAGTTTTTCTTGTATCAGTTCTTTGGTGATGCTTCCGGCTATCTCTTTAACGGGAATATGTCCGGTCACCAATGCTACCCGGAAGTCATCTTTCATCAGAATCATAAGGGCCTTCTCGCCATCTCCCAATTTTTGCTCTATATACTCCGTATGTCCGGGGAAGGCAAACTCCTCCGACTGGATGGTATGCTTGTTGATGGGAGCTGTGACAATCACGTCTATCATTCCCTCCTTATATTCCTCAATGGCTTTTTCCAGTGCACCAAGTGCAGCTTTACCAGCTTCAACGTCAGGTTTAGAGAACTCAACCTTTACTTCATCATCCGTACAGTTCACTACACTCAAGCGATTGGGAACCGCTTCGGAGGCGGAGTTGACGATACTGAAGTTGGTAGGCAAGTCCAATGATTTACGATGATAAGCTGCCACTTTAGGCGAACCGTAGATAATCGGCGTGCACAATTCCAGCATCACCGGGTCTGCAAACGTCTTTAAAATCACTTCATACCCTACACCATTAATGTCGCCTTGTGTAATGCCGACTCTTATTTTGTTGTCTTCCATTTTTATTACTTATTATTAGTAGTATCTTTTGAGGTTACGCCTACCGGAATTTCCGCACCTTCCTGCTTGCTGCCGGGCAGTTTCAAGGTATAGAGCGAAGCCTCCATCTGACGTACCAGATTACGTTTCATTTTATCAGGTGAATAAATAAATATTTCAGATACGATAATACGCTGATTGGCCTTGTCCAAACGTACATGCGATACGAACGGACCGCCCATGAAGTCACCCTTTATGCGCCACAAGCCGCGGGCCTCCAGTGCATAGTCTCCCTGCACACTGATGGGGCGTACATCGGTCATCAGAGAATCCGTCGACATATACATGCCTTCACGGGCACCAGGGATATTAACCTTCATCACGGAATCGCGTTTATGAACAAAATATTCTTTAGTAAACGTATCCTTATCCGTATAAGGATAAGAGTAGATTACAAAGTTCTGGTCGCCGGTAGCTGCATTCGTACCTGCCCAGAAGAAGTTCTCACCCTCCTTGGTAGATGTCAGTTCGCCCGGCACCCATACATCGCAATCGAACTGGCTTTTCACCTTCGTTGCTATATAGTCGCTATGCTTGTCCTTCAATACTGAAATCTGACGATTCATTTCCGCATGGGTAAAGAAATCGATGATTACCTGCCTATTCTCCTCCACAAATTTCTCGAACGAAGCCTCGTCCGGTGCCTGAATAGTGAGAATAGACTGAGGAGCAGCATATACATTCCTTGCATACTTGAATTTAGGCTGGGTATAGAGGTCCTTGTTCACATCGACAATAATGATATTACGAATCAGTTTTAAAGTGGCATCATAATTGGAAGGGGCAGTATACATGATTCGGAATGAACGTTCTGACTGGGGAAGCCCCGGAACATCAGAATCAAGCACATCGAAAAGCGCCCTACCGGCAGGACGTTCCCACAAGCCGGGCTCCACCACTACCAGAACTTCATACGCACGACCACTGGAGGTCGGAGTAAACACACCCTTTTTACCACCACCGCAAGCGGAAAAAAGTGTCAGTACGAGAACCATACTTAAATAAAACAAGTGCTTTCTCATATCTCTATCATTTTAGTTTTTCACAAAGCTACGAAGAATGCGTAATATCCTCCCTACCTAAGTTAATAATTTATATTAATTCTTCTTTATTCTCCTCCTGCTTGGCAGTGGACAACATGCCACAAGCGGCAAATATATCCTCTCCACGCGATGACCGTATAGTGGTAAACAGACCGTGCGAAGTCAGATAATCACGGAACGCAGTCATGGTTTCCATATCAGCCCCTTCAAGATTCACTCCAGGTATGGCATGAAAACGAATCAGGTTAATCCGGCAGTCCAGCCCGCGTAGCAGCTTCAGAAGTTCCTTTGCATACGGTAACGAGTCATTCACTCCTTTGAAAACAATATATTCAAAAGATAGTCTGCGCTGTTTGCTAAAATCATAGTTTCTTAACAATTCCACAATCTCCGTGATGGAGAACGCCTTCTCTGCCGGCATCAGTTCGCGGCGTTGCAAAGGTATCGGCGAATGAAGGCTGATAGCCAGATGGCAGTCCGATTCCTCAATAAAACGCTGCAAGCCCTTCTTCAATCCCACAGAAGAAAGTGTAACACGCTTGGGACTCCACGCATACCCATAAGAGGCGGTCATTATTTCCAGCGCTTTCAATACCTCGTCCAGATTATCAAGTGGTTCACCCATGCCCATCATTACCACATTGGTAAGCTTGTCCCTTTCGGGCAACGAATTGATTTGATTAATAATCTGGTTGGATGTCAGATTGGCAGTAAAACCTTGTTTGCCGGTCATACAGAACTTGCAATTCATCTTACAGCCCACCTGCGAGGAGACACAAAGCGTAGCCCTGTCTTCGTCGGGTATATAGACAGCTTCCACGAAATGCCCCTCGCCTGCCCGGTACAAGTATTTCACCGTACCGTCTACAGAGCGCATGGCATCTACCGGCGCTTCGGCACCTACCTCATAGATTTCTTTCAGCAATTCCCGATGCTTCAACGAAAGATTGCTCATTTCGTCTATAGAAGTCACCTTCTTGTCATACAGCCAGGAAGCTATCTGCTTGGCAGAGAAACCGGGCATTCCCAGATTCTTCACCACATTCTGCAATTCAGAGAGCGTCAAGCCCAATAGAGGTCGTTTCTGCATATCGTTTTTCATTAAAAACAAAACTCTTTCAAGAATGCAAAGGTAGGAATAAAGTTGCACAAAGACAACGGAGAGTATAGAAAATGAAATGTACAGAGAATGAAAAAGCCGCCCGGGAGTACCGAACGGCTTTTCAATATGGGTTTTCTATTCTTAGAAGAATAAATAACGTTGGTCTTTTACGTTGGCTTTCAGATACAAGTCACTGATGAACTGGCTTGCCATGCGTGCGTGCATGTTAGCCAAGTTAGCCTCTTCAGTTTCCTTGTTGAATGTTTCGTTCAGCTTCTCTTTTGCATAAGGTTGCAGAACGAATACACCACCGTTACCCTTGATAGGAGCACTCAGCTTGTTCACTTCGGCAATAGAAGCGTATGCGCCTACCAGAGGTTCGCTGCTACGCAATGCCGGGATATAGGCAGGAGCAGAGAAAGTAACGTGCTTTACAGAATCACTAACAGCATTTGCCATATTCTTGTACTGCTCGAACGAAGTTGCATTGGCAGCCTTCATATCAGCCATAATCTTCTCTGCTTTCTTGTCACGGAGAATTTCAGCTCTCAACTGGTCCTTTACCAAAGCCAGTGGGCGATAACCTTCAGGAACAATACTTGCAACACCTACTACCAGCATACGGTCGCTCTCGCCACATTCGTACAAACCGGAAACTTCACCGGCTTTTGCCTCAAACGCCCATTTCAAAGCATCTTTGGTTCCTCTGATACCACCGATACCATGTTCAGAGCTGTACAAGTCGGCTCTATCCAGCAACTTGTAACCGGCATCTTCCGCATTGGCAATCATTTTCTCTAAAGTATTGTTTGCAGCGATGAACTGGCTAAACTCATTGTATGCCTTGCTGTAAGTTTCCTTGCTGAATTCTACCGGACGCTTGATAACGGCTACCTTATATTTATCCTTGACAGCCTTCTTGTTGGTTACTTGCAAAATGACATTTGCTTGTCCCAACGCCAGATTGGTCAGTTCGTTCTGTCCCAAAGTTGTGACAGCGGTAATGTATTTCAAGTTGTCACCGTCAATCTGTGCGCCTTCGTAGTTAGCAGAAGAAATCCAGGTAGGCTCACCGGTCTGACCGTACTTCTTCGCAATTTCAGCAAAGCTGGCACCACCCTTAATAGCATTGTAGATGCTGTCGGCTAAAGTCTTCGTCTTTTCAGCATCTTCGGCAACTACCTGAATCTGACGGAACTCGATAGAGTCCGGCATAGCAGCAGTAGCCAATTTCTTGAAAGAGTTAAGAGTATTGTCCGATACGTTATAATAAGGTCCGAATACACCACCCACCGCAACAGAATCCAAACGGGCTGTCACATCAGCAGGCAGAGACTTAGTAGTGTAGAACAAGTCTGTATAAGGAGCTTCGGAACCGGTAGAACGGATGAAGGTAGTATAGTCAGAAGGATTGGCAGTAAGTTGTTCGGTGTATTCTTCCATTTCCTTCTGGAGAGCAGCTCTGTCTTCTGCACTTGCAGTAACTTGCACATCAATGAACTTGATATTGCGAGTTTCCACATATTGCTTGAACTGTTCTTTCTTCTTGTCGTATGCAGCCTTCAAATCAGAATCCTTGATAACGATGGTAGAGTCAACGATAGAAGAATAGGGAACTGCAGCAAGCAGCAGGTCTGACTGCTCTACTCTTGCATCAAAAGCGTCCTGAGCTTCTACCGGGTTGGAGAAAAGAGATTTTGTAATCAAAGCCTGATACTTCTCCTGAAGACGTGCCTGGATAAGAGACTTTTCGAGGAAAGACCAGAACTTGTACATGGATTCATAGTATTCTGCATATTGTGAAGGCATCTGCGCCTTATTCATTTTTGAATAGTCCACCAAGAACTTCTTCAACATATCCTTATCAAACGCACCGGTCTGAGGATTACGGAACGGAGTCTGTTGCAGCATCGGATGCACACCGGCATTAATGATAGCCTGAATCTCAGCCTTCGATACAACCAGACCGAGTTTCTTTGCTTCCTTTTCAATCAGCTTATTATTGACGTATGTTCTCCATACTTCATCTTTGATTTGGTTTGTCTGCTCATCGCTCAATGCACTGTTGCCACTGGAGAACTTGATGACTTCTGTATATTCTTCTACCAATGCTTGAAAATCCTGAGCGGAAATTGATTCCCCGTTCACTTCACCTACGTCTTGTGACTGGTGTGGCTGAAGCACTTTCCACGCGTCACCTGCGATGAAAGCAAACAGCGCCAAACCAATAACAATCACCAATAAAGGTCCTTTAGACCGAATGTTTTGTAATGTTGCCATTTTAGTTAATATGATTTATTTGTTTATTATTATTTTCCTAACACGTTCATTTTAGCGCACGAAGATACAAAAAATGCTAATACGCATCCATTTATTCTTTAAAAAATTATGCCTAAATGAAATTATTCAATGACTTTCAGTCTTACCAACTCAATTTTAGTGGCTGTTACCTTGATTATTTTAAACTGATAATTATCCACTTCAATCACTTCATGCAGCTTCGGGAAACTTTGATAACGGTTCAGAATCAGACCGCCCACTGTCAGATAATCATCCGATTCCGGCAGGTCGAGCCCGAAAGTCTCATTTACCTTTTCTATTTCCAGACGGGCCGAAAGCACATATTCACGTTCACCCAGCTGCTTACATACATAGGACGTATTATCATGCTCATCCTCAATATCGCCGAAAATTTCTTCCACCAAATCCTCCAAAGAGACGATACCCGCCGTACCACCGAATTCGTCCACCACTACAGCAATCGTTTTTTTCTGCTGCATGAACAGTTTCATCAGTTTGTGGGCCGACATCGTTTCGGGTACAATAGGCACTTCCTTCACGTTATTCCTCCAGTCCACCGGATTCCTGAACATCTCCGACGAGTGAATATATCCCACCACATTATCTATATTTCCATCATATACTATGATTTTGGAAATACCCGACTCCACAAAAAGACATTTCAATTCTTCCAATGTAGTGGTCAGATCTACAGCTACCACCTCTGTACGCGGTACAATACAGTCGCGTATCTTTATATTCGAAAAGTCAAGCGCATTTTGGAATATCTTTACCTCTGCATCCAGTTCTTCTTCACTTTCCGCATTCTCTATGCTCGACTGGATGAAGTAATCCAAATCCACTTTGCCAAAAGCCTTGGCCGACGCCTCCTTGTTTACTTTCATCCCAAATATCCGAAGGAACAGATACGACAATCCCGATGCAAACTTTGAAACAGGAAACAGAATGACATAACATATGAATAAAGGAATGGCACATACCCTCAGCATCAGATTGGGATTGATTTTAAACAAAGTCTTCGGCAAGAACTCACCGGTTACCAAAATAATAAGAGTGGAAATTACAGTCTGCACCAACACCATTACAAAATGATTGGAAATAATTCCGGCAAGAAGATTCACCTCTATGATTTGTGCCATCAAGATACCATAAATGACAAGCGCAATGTTATTGCCCACGAGCATGGTCGAGATAAAGTTGTTCGGGTTGCGAAGGAAATAGGAAATGATACTGGAAGTGACGCCTGACTTCCTTTCCATCTCAAAACGCAGTTTATCTACGGAAACAAAGGCAATCTCCATTCCTGAAAAGAAAGCGGAGAAAGCCATGGTTATCAATAAAAAAATAACGGTATCCATTTTATCAATTTATGGTATCAGTCTGCAAGCTGTCTGCTGCGGCAGCTTCCTCGTCAACATAGAAGATGCCCTCCGGCTTGCGAATCGTGTAAACGGTCATCTGCTGGTTGGATTCAAAGCCATGTCCCGTAATGATACGGTCAGGCTGTTCGATACGGATAAACTCATCCGAATAAATTCTTTGTGTCCGCTGGTCCCAATACAGCAGCTCTGTATCAAACTGCTCACCTTTCAAATTCTGTATATGCACATTCCCCATCAGTTTCCATAACTCTTCCTTATTAAAGAAGTAGGCTGTATCAGCCTTGATACTCGCCTCCACTTGGAAGATAGAGTCGAACTTCTCCAAATAGACCCCCTTTTCAAAAGCCCAGTAAGGAGGATTCTTCCGGTCAAAGCCCAGCCACTCTTCCGTATTGATGCGGTAACGCGTTACACCGGAATCAGAAACCAGTGTAGTCACCCCGCGGGTATCCATCACTGCCATAGAGTCACGCTCGGTAATGGCATCTCCCAGCTCCTTCTTCTTCCCGGAACACGAAGAAAATAAAAGAAGCATAACCATTGCCCCAAGGACAATGGTTATGCTCGCATTTTTATGATAAACAATGTTGATGGGTTGTAGCAACATGATTTTATCTGATAGTTGTAGATTCACCTATCCATCCACCGATAGTGATACGGTCACCAGCTTTGTAACCCAACATAAAGAGGTCTTTAGCCTGGGGAGTGTGGCGGGAATAAGTACTAATCAATTCGTTAGCACGTTCTGTAACTGAAGGATCTACAGCTTTAGCTCTCTGCAGCTTGTCAATTACTACAAAGTAAGTACACTTATTCAGAGCAGGCTCATCGGTCCAGTTAGGATTGGAGCCGTAAAGCTGTGCCAGTAAAATATAAGGCTCTCCATAGTTCTCCTTAAAGCTCATAGCCTTTTGGCAGTAGCTTCTTGCCTGAGAGAGTTTCTTGGCCTGCATCAAGGCTGCGGCAGTAGCGTATGCCATTTCAGCCTTCTTGTCATTATCTGTTTCTTTAGCCAATGCTTCATCAAAATACTTCACGGCATTGTCATAGTCACCTTTCTTATAGTACATGTATGCTACACCTACAGCTGCATCGGCAGTCGGGTCAATCTGATACATGTACTCAGATGCCTTGAAGTAAACTTCGCTTTCGTTGCACTTCATCAATTTCAGGATGTTCAATGCCTTCTTCAAGAAAGCGGAGTCAGTCTTGCTTGCTTCCACCTTAGGACCATAGATATTCTGCAAAGATTCACAATCAGCTACACCACTCTGAATGAACATGGCCACGAGGTTATCCTTGATAGCTTGCAAGTTAGCCTTCTTAGCTTCCTTGGTTTCAGCAGCAAGTGCGTCATCTGCATACTTGGAAGCATCAATATAATCCTGGAAGAACTGGTCGGTATGATTATCATCAGCCTTTACCTTCTGCATGGAAGTATCCAGGAAATAGTGCAACACCGCACCTTTGGAACCACCCTTTTCAGCATGAACAGATTCTTTCAGCCAATTATAAGCCGTATTAAGGTCCGGAGCAGGAGCGAACTGAAGATAATCCACAGCTTTGGCACCCAAGGCATCAGCCACACTCGGCACGCCCTTCATTCCCTTACCAATGAATTCAGGAATGTACTTCATTCTCAAATCATATACATCCATCAACTCATCAAAATACTTCTTGTAATCAGCAGAATTTCTATCCTTAATCTGACTCAAGAAACCCACTAAAATCTTCTGAGCATCTGTAAATGTGTAATACCGCAGTGTAGGACAATCCTTCAATACAGCCATACAAGGAGCGTATGCATCCTTAAAGTTACCAGCTCTCACTGCTTCATGAGAGATACTACTGTTCGAATTACAATTTTCAGTCTGTGCGAAAGTGCTGGTCACTCCACCCGAAAGGAGCAAGACAGCCACAAGCGTCTTAATTTTCATTGTATTTAAATTTTAGTTGTTATATTTTTTGTCTATTCAATTTCCATTAATCCACTTTACGCTTGAAGAACCAGCGTTCGTTAAAGGTTACTCCGATACAAATACGCAATGTATTTTCGTTCAAGAACGCTGCTTGGGTTCCTTTAGTCCGCACGTATTGTGCAGAAAGACTCAATACGGAACGGGTTCTCGGTATGGGCAATCCAAAACCGGCAGTAACGCCATATTCATCAGCGGCACGTACACCGTCTATCTTATAATAAGGTTTGGAATAATAAGCTCCCAAACGATACTTCACATGAGACAAATAACTTCGTCCCATAGGATTCGGCAGATACTCTGCACCAACGGATATTCTTCCACGGTCGCAAAACGCCTCGTCATTGTTCATATAACTCACTTTACTCCAATTCTGGAACATTACATCCGCGCCTACAGTCAGTCGGTTGTCGTACACGTAGGTCACACCTGCGCCAAATGTTGTCGGAATGCCACAAGTAACGACAGTATCCCTTGTTACCGAAGTAGCTCCCGTATTGCTATTACCAGTCTGCGTAACTTCGTACGCATCGTTACTCAGATCATGCCCCGGAGAAAAGACAACTCCCAACGTTGCAACATGTTTTTTCCCAAACTGGTGAGTGTACTGCGCTCCAAAATCCAACTTATAACTCTTTACAGCCACATTAGACTGTATTGTAATAGGAAATACACTTGAACTGGACGGAAAGGTTTCCGCAGCGGTTCTTGTTATATCTCCCCAAAGATACGAAAAATTCGCACCAACAGAAAGATTTTTAATTATTTTAAAGCCCGCACCTAAATAAAGCTGATGCAGACCTCCTTCTCCCGAATAGCTTACCGTCGTAGATTTGTCTGGGAATTCCGTATCTTCCCGGTACTCTCCCATGCTGTATCCCACATTCGAATAAGGCAACAATCCCAAGCTTATGGCAGCCCATTTACTTGCACGAAACTGCATCGTGATGTAATCAAAACTGGAATTCTTGGCATTTCGTTTCAGAGTACCGTTACTGAGGTTTGTATTCTGTAAAGAGACTGCTCCATCAAAGATAAAAGTCAGCGAATCTACCGCCGTATAGGATGCTGGATTAGCGAAGTTTGTCTGATACTTGTCTCGTAAACCATAGGCAATACCACCCATCGCCCTGCTGTTACTTGAGCCTTGTTCAGATAACTGTCCATATCCATATCGTGTATAGGGAGAATTTGTATTATTTTGAGCGACTGCCACTCCTGATAATATCGTGAGCAAGAGCACTAACAGTGTTTGTCTATAGCCTGTCATTATTATAGTTTAAAATTCTATTTAATCCTTTCAACACTAAAAATCTATCTGCAAAGATGATACTTTTTAAGTTTGTATCAAAAGAAAAATCATCCCCGCCCGTTAAAAAAACCAAAAGTTCAGGATATTTATGCTTCATAACCGTAATGTAACCTGAAATTTCATATTCAATACCCTTCAGTACTCCGGCACGGATAGCCGTATCGGTATCCTTCCCCATGGGCACCATCCGCCCCTCAAGAGCCACCATTGGAAGCCGTCCGGTAAACTGATGAAGCGCCTTGAAACGCATCTGCAGGCCGGGAGAGATATTCCCGCCATGATAGCGGGCAGCAGCATCAACAAACTCATAAGTGATACAGGTACCGGCATCAATCACCAGTATATCCCTGCCAGGAAATTGCTCATTGGCTCCTACCACCGCCGCCATACGATCATACCCCAGCGTCCGGGGAGTTTCATAGAGGTTTTCTACCGGAAGAGAAGTCTTTTCATTGAGCCACAGAATGGGGACAGCCATATCTTCCAGTTGCGACAACACCTCTCTACTCAAATCAATGACAGTAGCCACTATCGCTTTTTCAATCGTATATGTACGGCATACTTCAGGCAACCGTTCCAACGTCAGATTGGAGTCATACACCACCTCCACGATACGTCCACCATCAAACACCGCCATCTTGGCGATTGTATTTCCTATATCAATAATGAGATTCACCGTATTGCATAAATTTAGCGGCGCAAAGATATAACATTAATATTGAAATTCAGCAGAAACCATCTCTTTATTAGAAGAACAACTGCACAAGAATTCTTATTCACATCCACACCAAACAACCACAATGCCACTTTTACATTCTGTTGAGATTTATTAAAGCCGCAACATCATACCACAACCACCTGATTATCAATACAACTAAATGCGCTACATTCAGTATACGACTGAGCCCTATTCAGTATACGATTGAATGGCATTCAGTATACGACTGAATCAGGTTCAATATACCACTATTTCTTGCACCCGTATCGTTTGTAAATAGAAAATACCTACCACTCGTACTCGACAGTTGATTCAAAACAACCAATAATGCGAATTAAGAATTGTATCAAGTTCATAATTAAAAAAGATTCTTCGGACACAGATGACCGGAATAACGCGAATAACCGCTTTAGTTCCTAATCACAAATTGGGATAATATTAGTTTTTTCCGTAAGTTTGCAGCATGAAACGAAGCCTACTTATACATATATATATAGTAATCTTTTTCTTCTGTTTGCCTTCAGCAAATGCCCAGGTGACACAACAGCAAAAGACTGCTGCAACAGACTCCGTACGCGTCAGCCTACTGACTTGCGCTGCAGGAGGAGAGATTTATTCCCTATTCGGACACACTGCCATACGGTACGAGAACTATACACGTGGCATTGACGCCGTCTTCAATTACGGCATGTTCAACTTCAACGCCCCTAACTTCATCTTCCGTTTTGCCTTGGGAGAAACGGATTATCAACTTGGAGTAACCGATTATGAGCATTTCGCCGCCGAATACAACTATCTGGGACGCGATGTCTGGCAACAAACGTTAAACCTAACAGAAGAGGAAAAAGAACGCCTGATAGCACTATTAACAGAAAACTACCGCCCTGAAAACCGAGTATACCGCTACAATTTTTTCTACGACAATTGTGCCACCCGCCCGCGGGACCAGATAGAGCGTGCCATCAACGGCACTCTGCAATACGCTGACAATATGACTGCTAACAGTACGGGAATCTCTTTCAGGGATTTGCTGCATAAATACAGTGAAGGCCATTTGTGGTCACGTTTCGGCATGGACCTATGCATGGGCAGCAAAGCAGACGAACCCATCAACCGGCGGCTGGCAATGTTCGTCCCCTTCTACATGCAGGAGTATTTCAATAAAGCGCAGATTGTGGACAAAGAAGGACAAGCACGGCCACTGGTTGCCAAAGAAGAAAAAATCGTAGTAACGGGTAAAACACCAGCCGACTTCGTCAGCAGAGGCATCACACCGAT
>OGWZ01002755.1_pt1 | contig 13145 bp, 9 predicted proteins | sample 1576141 | NCBI WGS metagenome assembly OGWZ01 (sample SAMEA3541512, study PRJEB24748) | human gut metagenome | biome: human gut; feature: human-associated habitat; material: faeces | place: China | collected 2012
ACTGTTAGAATTACAGGACCAACAAGGGTGTTGCACTTCTAAATAGACATCGGGAACTCAGCGTTGCCTGCCGTTCACCTGCCGCTTGCGATCCATTGTTCGATGGTCTGTCTGACCGCCTTTGCATAGATATCGCTATCCATGCTCGGGTGGATGCCGTCGGAGCCGAGCACCTGCGCGTTCGCGTTGGCTGTGGCATCCCAATCCACCAGCACCACATTGTCCGGATGTGCGGCCGCATAGTCGGCAAGCACCTGGTTGGTAGGTGGAATCCACGTACGGTCTCCGTGGGCATTGACCAGTACCAGCACGCGGTCGGGGCCGATCATATTACGAATCTGGTCCAACTGATCGGGGGTGATTGCCGAATTGGTGCCAAGGCCGATCAACACCCACTGCCGCAGACTGCCGGCGGACAGAGCGTTGCCGATGAGTTCGGGGGGCGACCATGATGGAGCGGGAAACGCTCGCGTCGGTCTGAATGCCGGGGAAGACTTCCGAAAGGCCCTGTGATGAGGCCAGCATCACCGAATCGCCTATGGCGGTAATCTGATCGCCGGTGGGCATCTCATGCTTGGGCTTGGGCGGTGCCGGCACGGCATGGCGCAGCAGCACGTGTTCGGTTTTCTGCATACGTTCCAGTTGTGCGGCCTGTTGCTCCAGCTGGATCTGCATGGCGGTTTTCGCAGGTGCATGAGCAATGCCCTGCACGCAGCCGACCAACGACAGCACCAGGATAACGTCAACGGCAATAACCCGGGCCACATGATTCTTCTTGTTCGTGCGAAGGGGCACCACGACGGATATCACCGAGTGCGTTGCCGCCGGTTTCTCCACCATCAGCCAGGAAATCATCACCGCAATGGCGGTGAGCAACGCGGTCATGATGAGAGGCCAAGGCCCTACTGCCTTGAAGATCTTCGGGGCAAGGGCGCTGGAAAGAATCCACAACGGCCAGTGCCACAGGTAGATGCCGTACGAATACTTGCCGAGGGAGGCCAATGGCTTGAACACCATGAGGCTTTGCATCCAGGAATCGTCGGAGATGGTACCGGCAATCAGCAGCACGGACAACAAGCTGGACAATATGATGCCACCGCGGAAGGCGAATGCATCCTGTTTGCCGATAACCGCCATGGTGACCAAGGCAATCAGGCTGAGGAACGCCAATACCGGTGCCGCCGCATTCCAGATGCGATGCTCCACGGGAATCTGAGGTAACGGAGCCCGATGTGCGGCTGCCGAAGCGCTCGAGCTAATGGTGCGGGGCATCGGCACAGCCCTCTGGCGAGCGTGGCCCAACTGAGGAGCGGTGACCCACCAGGCGAGAGCCACACCCAGCATCAGGCCCATGCTGTGGGTATCGGTGCCGAAGTAGACGCGGGTGGGGTCGCCTTTGGGCACATACATCACCCACATGGCGATACTGCTGAACGCCGCGAGTCCCAGTGGGATGAGTGAAGGCAGTTTCGTCTGGCGGAGCTTCCACATCAGCCAGACGATGAACGGCACGATGACGTAGAACTGCATGAGCACGCCAATGAACCACAGATGGCGAAACACCTGCGGGTTCATTTGGTCGAAATAGCTTTGGCCTCCGGCAATGGCGTACCAGTTGTAGCAGCCCAGCAGCACGGTGATGACTTGGTCGCGGATGGAAACTAGAATGTCGTGATCGAACAGCCAGCCGACGGAGACGATGACCGGAATCAGCAGAAACAGCGCCGGATAGAGACGCACTGCACGCTTGGGAATATATCGCACGAGATTCAGCGATCCGGTTTTCGCCAGAGAACGAATCAAACTGACGGCAATCAGGAATCCAGAGACGGTGAAGAACACGTCGACTCCGTAGAATCCGCCTGGCAGCCGTTGCTGCATGCAGTGGTACAGCACAATGGCTATCAGCGCTAGTCCTTTAATACCGTCTAAACCCACGAACCGCTTCACGGATAATCCTTCTCTTTCCGTAGTGCTGATGGCATTTCCCGTTCTCTCCAACAAACGGAAAACAAGCCCAGCATGGCCGAGGGGAGAGACAATGCGACAGCAGCGAATCGTCAGGCCGCATGCTGCATGATTACCGGCTTGACGATTCACGGCATACCGCGCTTATCGGTGGCGCTTACCGGTGATACAGACTCACCCGTTCGTACTTCGGTTCGCAGCACACGTTGATGCCGAGTTTGCGATACAGCGCCTCGTCCGTGGATGAGATGATAACGGAGAAGAAGGCGTCGCAGCCCCGCAACTGTTTGAGCCCGTCGATGACGCGAGCGGCCACAGGACTGGTGGCGCTGGTGATTGACAATGCAATCAGCGTCTCATCCGAGTGCAAGCGTCGGTTCACGCTGTTGAGATGTTCGGTTTTCAGCCGACAGATGGGTTCGATGGCGGCATCGTCGATTACCGGAATGGTTTCGTCAACACCGGTGACGGCCTTGAGCGCGTGCATCAGCAGCGCGCTGGCCGCGCCCAACAGGTCGCCGGTTTTGCCGGTGACCACATGGCCATCGGGCAGCACCATGGCACCAGCCGGGGCACCGGTGGCGGCTTCCTTCTCAAGGGCCACGGCGCGGGCGGGAGAAAGATCGGGGGTCACGCCGGCCCGGTTCATGATGGAGCGCAGCCGCTCCACCTGTTCCTCGCCAGTGCCGGTGCGCTTCAAGTGCACGGCGGCGGCGAAGTAGCGGCGCACGATTTCCAGACGCGCGGCATCGCGGCAGGCATCGTCGTCCACAATGGCGTATCCGGCCATGTTGACGCCCATATCGGTGGGGCTCTGATAGGGGCTTTCGCCCATGATGCGCTCCATCATGGCTTTGAGCACGGGGAATGCTTCGACGTCGCGGTTGTAGTTGACGGTGGTCTCGCCGTACGCCTCCAGATGGAAGGGGTCGATGATATTGGCATCGTCGAGGTCGACGGTGGCAGCCTCGTACGCGATGTTCACGGGATGGTTCAGCGGAAGATTCCAGATGGGGAACGTCTCGTATTTGGCGTAGCCGGCGTCGATGCCGCGCTGGTGCTCGTGGTAGAGCTGGCTCAGGCAGGTGGCGAGTTTGCCGGAGCCGGGGCCGGGCGCGGTGACCACGACGAGCGGCCGGGTGGTCTCGATGTACTCGTTCTTGCCGTATCCGTCGTCTGAAACGATGCGTTCGATGTCGTGCGGGTATCCGGCGATCGGGTAGTGCAGGCGGCAGGTGACGCCGAGTTGCTCGAGGCGGTGGCGGTAGGCGTCGGCGGCGGGCTGATTGGCGTATTGGGTGAGCACTACGGAGCCGACGAGGAAGCCGCGGGAACGGAACACGTCGATGAGTCGCAGCACGTCTTCGTCATACGGGATGCCGAGATCGCCGCGGGTCTTGCCTTTTTCGATATGGTTGGCGTTGATGGCGATGACGATTTCCACATCGTCCACCAGACTTTCCAACATGCGGAACTTGGTGTCCGGCTCAAAGCCGGGCAGCACGCGCGAGGCGTGGTAGTCGTCGAAGAGCTTGCCTCCGAATTCCAGATAGAGTTTGCCGCCGAATTGCGCGATGCGCTTTCTGATGTTGGCGGCTTGCAGCTCGATGTATTTTTCGTTGTCGAATCCCTGGCGCATAGAGGTCGGCATCCCTTTCCGAACGACGTCGTAAACGGAAAAATTATACCGGACGTCGTCGGCAACAAAAAATGGGATTCCCCGATGGGGAATCCCATTCGTCATAGAGAGCAATCACTCCCGAGGAATGTTGAACAGGGGTTTGCATGGCTCCCAAAAACGCGCTGGTCGAAACGTTGCCGACGACGCGTGCGCTCGAAGAGTATGCACGGGTGGCTTTGCGGTGATTTCCCAGACCGTTCGTTGCTAGGCGAGATATTTCTTTTTCCAGGCCTTCTTTCGGGCGTAAGCGTTTTCTGTCATGTCGGAGTAGTCGTAATCAACTTTGAACTTGCCGTTGGAATGGAGAATAAGCGTCATCGATCCCCATCTCTTTTCGGGCTTAAGCGCGGCCCTTTCAGGTTCAATGAACTTGTTGATAGCCATAAAGTTTTTCATCAAGGATGCCCTCGAAACGCCTTTTTGGTCAAAGCATTTAACGAAGTCGTCTTTTCCGCTGCCAGCAACGTAATACTCAATAGAGAACGCACCCTCGGCGTACTCGGCGTAAAACACGACCTTGCTCCAGTCTTCGGGGAGGGTTTCCTCAAGAATTGAAGCTATCCCTTGTAGCATCTTCTTTTCACTCATTACATTTCCTTTGCAGTGTTAAGAAGAAACGTAACCGTCTCTTCGCCGTCAATAATGTCCGTGATAGCAAACGAGCTAGGCCTGAATGACCCGCCCTCATAAAGTGGCTCAACCTTGAAGAACACTTCAGCGCCATCAGCCAAAGCATCGGCGCATTTTTGCTCGATTGCTGCATAGGCTTTTGGTTAACCTCGCCGCCCATGGCGACAATATTCTCAAGGCCATTTGATCCATTGAATCGGTCGGCAATCAGATGGCCTCTTTGATCAAAAAGCTCTTCAAACCCTTTTCCGATTGACTGGATAGTGTCCTTGATGGTCAAACGACCTTCGTGGGTCTTTAGTTGTAAGAAGCCTTCGGCCGATTCGACCCTACCCATTGCATCGGTAACGTATTTATACCCATTGATCTCATAGCTCATGTTCGGAACGAGGTCGTCGCCAACGCGGTAAAGCTGCCCGAGATCGTCGGTTGCACACTTCACGCCGTCGATCGCAAACTCGTTATTGGGAAGCAGTCGGTCGCCTTCGTAAATTGCCTTTCCGGCATCATCCAGAATTCGTGAGCTTGCGCCCGATTCTGCTGCCTTTGAGGCAAGAAAGTTATTTAGACCTCGTCCGGCAAGAAGCGTTGCTGCCGTAACAGTTCCCGCAACGACTTCTCCGACGATATCCTCCTGAGATATCTCACCGTCTTCAGCGCCGGCTTCCAAGCTCTTTCCCATTTCGTCAAGAACGAGTACAGCCCCAGCAGCGAGTGCTGCAGGGGCAGAAGCGGTGACGGCTACGGCACCAAGCGCAACTTCAGTGGCGATTTCGCCTCCAGTTTCGACATAGTCTCCGATTTCCCGTATCTGCTCATCGGCTTCCATGAAGTCGCCCCAGGCGTTGGCTGCATCGTCAACAGCGTGTGTTTGCGCGGTTTTCACCGCTGCTTCTTCGTCTTCGGCCAGTAGTTCAATATTCGATTGAACACCGACATATGCGTTTTCTCCAACGTCGGCAACTCCAAGTACGAACCTGCCGCCAAGATAAGCTCCGTTCCTTGCGCCATCGCGGACAGTTTCGCCTGCAGCGTTGAGTGTTGGCTCGCATGCTTTCCAGGCGTCATCTGCGGCTTCTTGAACTGTTGAAATGCTCGCGGTTAGGACATCGCCGGAAGAAATATCCCGCCATGCGGCATCTGCACAATCAGCAACGGTGCGTTGCGCCTCCTCGAAGGCCAATCTCGTTTCGGTCGTATCCGGCATTAATTGCTCTATATTTTCAAACGCCATTTAGATCACCGGCCTTGTTTGAGATAAGACCGCTGATACTTCGGCGAGTGCTGAGGCCTTTTCCGTTGTCTCGATGCCGGTACCCCTCTTTCTCAGCTCGTTGAGATGAGCGTTAAACATCGACTGAATGAACAGGTATTGGATTGGTCCCCAGCTTTCGGGTGAGGAATCATCTTCGAATTTCCAGCTTGAAAGCAGATGGGAGCAAAGCCTCTCTTTGAGGCTGTCGGCAGATAAATCCCTGGCGTCGTCGAGGATGCGTCCAATATTGAAATACCTATAAGCACACCATTCAAACAGTGGCTTCCTCGAGGACAGAGGAGTCCCTGCCATCTCAATCAAGCGTGCCTTCATGGAGTCAGGTATGTCCATCTTGTGCACACAGTCGCAGAAGTTGTATTCCCTTGGCTCATCGAGCTTGAACGGATTAAGCACACAAGAGTTGAGATAGCGAAGCTCTTCAGAAGAAACCTTGTCCTTCGCGCTGTGCTTGCTCTGTGTTGGCGAGTACTCTAGGCCGCGTTCATGCGGTTCGATGTGACAGAGGACAGGTTCGGTCCATTCGTTCTGATATATTGCTGCAACGCCTCGCTGAAGATTTGCAAGCTCTTGGATTTGGCTCTCGTTAAGATTTGCCGCCTTGCTGACAAGCATCCTGTCGCCTTCGTCAGGCAGTTTCCAGGATAAGTCGATGCGATGATTCTGCCTCAAGCCCAGCGGGTTGTTAAGACGCGGTCATTTTGGCGCTTACATCTCACTTTTTGCAGACGTAGAATACGGGTATTGGAATCATAGGAGGGTTCTCATGCCAAATATCGGTAAGGACGACCATCCGAAGCTGTGGTCGCTTATTTTCGTGCTTATCATCGCGCTGACCTTCTGTTGCTTCGTCATGGGCCAAGGACTCAACAGTGGAACCAGCGTCTTCCTGGCAGGCCAAGGTTACGGTGCGAGCCTTGCCGGCGTACTTGCACTCGTCTTCTCCATTGCCGCCGCGTTAGCACGACTGTTCGTCGGCCCTGTTATCGACAACGGCAAGTGCTGACTCGTTATCATCGCCGGCATCGCTATCCTCATAGCAGGAACAGCACTGTCCGCTGTCGTTCAAGGCATCCCCCTCTTCACAATCAGCCGTTTGCTGCAAGGCGTGGGCTTTGGCGCAGCAACAACAGCAGCCTCGACCGCCGCAGCAAGCGTCTTACCGCAAGAACGGCTCGGCGAAGGCATTGGATACCACGGCCTCGGACAGGCTATCGCCATGAGCATCGGCCCAGCCTTCGCACTTTACCTAGTAGGAACCGATCCCTCAACGAACCTCTATGTCGGCCTTGCCCTGGTTGGGTTTGCAGGGCTTGTAATCGCCCTCAACGCACGCTATGAAAGTAAATGGCAAACTCTGCCAAGCTCCAGCGCATACCGAATCAAAATGGAAACCCGGCTCGAACTCGACTCAAAAGACGGGCAGGCACCCAGCTCCACCACAGTAACTACATCCGAAACAATTAACAGTGAAAAGTATCCTGAAGGCGACCAGGTGTCCAAGAGAACCCTGCGTGACTCATTCAACATCTTCGAGCCGCGCGCATTGCCTGGCGCCATCCCACAGATGATCATGTGCCCCACTTTTGGCTTTGGCGTCTTCTTTGCCGGTCTGTACGGTACTACTCTCGGCTATACCCACGCCGGTCTCTTCTACACCATCAGCGCGGTAAGCATGATTATCATTCGCATGATTTCAAAGCATTTCATGGACACCGTACCTGCAATCAAAACAATGACCGGAGCCGTCGCGTGCGGCATCCTCTGCTGCCTTATGCTACTTGCCGCACCGTACGGGGAACCTGTCTTCCTGGCGTCCGGAATCTTCTATGGTCTCGCCACTGGCATAAGCCTGCCACTTAATCAAAGCGTAGCGGTAAAGAACACCCCGCCAGAGCGCTGGGGCGCCGCAAACGCCCTGTTCCTGCTCGCCAATGACATCGGCATTGGCTTCGCAAGCGTAATCTGGGGCGTTATCAATGACTCATTCGGGTTCCAGACAAGCATCGTCTGCGTCATTGTCTGCCTTATCGCAAGCTACGCATCCGCCTGGATCGTCTACCCCGCCCGCGACAAGCGGTGGAGGCATTAGAGCGTAAGCGTCAAAATGACCGCGTAGCAGGAAACGTCCAGGACCATTCCGGCATACGGATGGAAAAGTCCTGGACGTTTCCATAGCGGCTGGGTCGAGCTTGCAGGACTCAGGCACCCTATCCGACCACGGCAGGAACGAGTCCACAACCTCATCGGTGAGCTCGCCGGCGTTGGGCATCTCGGTCAGCAGCCACTCGACGTAAAGCCTGGGATTGAGCCCGTTGGCCTTGGCCGTGGTGGTGACGCTGTATATCGCCGCAGACGCCCGCGCGCCGCGTGGCGCATCGCTGAAGAGCCAGTTCTTGCGCCCTACGACGAAGATTCGCTGGGCCTGCTCGGCGACGTTGTTCGAGAGCTCCAGGTGCCCGTCTTCGAGCACGTTCATGACGTAGGGCCAGAACTCCACGGCGTACTGCAGCGCACGGTGCAACGCCAGCTTCGGCGAGGCTAGGGGAAGCTGGCCCGCGCCCATCCCCCCGAAGTCCTCCATGAGCGGGCGGAGCTCCGCGTCGCGGGCGGCCTTCCTGGCACCCGGCTCCATGTCGTCGAACTTGGAGTCGACCTTGAAACATGGCGTCGATCCTGCGCCTTGCCTCGAGCGCAACGCTGGCCGCAGACGCCGCCTTGGCGCCGCCGCCGGCGATCTTCACGATTTGGGCGAAGTAGCGGCGCACGTGGACGAGGCACGCCGTGTTGGCGATGTTGGGGTTGCCGAGATTGAAGTAGGGTTTGTAGCCGTCGGTGGTAAGCGTGCCGGACCAGCCCGCAAGAAACTCCTGGGCAACGCCCTTCCTGCGGGTCTCGTGGTATTCGAATACATACACGGGCACGTTGCAGCGCGCCGAGCAGAACAGCCACATCCTCGATTTCTTCTTCGCCTCGCGGTTCGGCTCTTTCAGGACCTGAACCGTGGTCTCATCGGCATGAATCCTGACATGCGACAGCAGCTCGACCTTCATTCTCTCATGGACCTTCGCCAGCCAGCGCGCGTGCACGTTTATCATCCAGTTCGCCATGTCCTGGCGCGATATCGTCGCGCCGCACGCCTTGAGGTCTGTCTCTATGCGGTAGAGCGGCAGCGACATGACGTACTTGCCGTTGACGATCCAGGCAAGCAGCGACGGCGTCGCAAACGAGCCTGGTATCGGCGGCTCAGGCTGCGGTGCTCGCACGATGACGCCCTTGCGTTCCTATTGAGTTTCACTTGAGTTTCAGGGGCGTTTTTGGGGTGGTGGGACAAACTACTGGGACAGTTCACTCTCCGAAAAATCCTTTACTCTTCGTCCGCTGCGTGTCGCCATGTCCGTGGTGTACGCGCTTTTAGAGTAAAAATGACTGAAACTGCAGGTCAAAAGGCATAAAGAGACCCCCTGAAAACGTTGTTTCCAGAGGGTCTCAATAGTTTTTACTCACCCAAAATCACAGGTGGCTTTACGCTTTTTCGTACGTGGCGGCACACTGCGACACTCTACGGACGGAATTTCGATTGCGCAAAATCCGCTCCAGTTTACTCCCACTCGCCAAAGTAAACTGGTTCTAAACAATACTGTTTAGGGGATTTGACTCTTAGTTGCTCAATTTGATACCAATTATCCAACTTATACGGCGTTGTCGGACTCCTGTTATCAAAAGATTATCAAGCCCAATGTTATCAGCAGAAAAGCAATGGTTTGGATTATCTGTATTATACCACAAGCAGAGTGCTATTTCAATCAAATAAGGGACTGCTTCAACTGTAGAATCCGTTTTTCAATCTCTCGAATGATCTCGACAAAGACTTGATCTTCGCTTCCGGTCGGATCTTCTAATCCCCAGTTATCGTCAAATGCTCTACCAATGAAAGGACAGCTCACATTGCACCCCATGGAGATTGCAATATCAGGGGCAGGAATATCCGAGATCAGTTTGGAATACTGGGTTTTCTCCATGTCAATCCCGTACAGTTCTTTCATAATGCGGACAGCATCCTGATTGATTTGCGGTTTTGTTTCCGTTCCTGCGGAATAGCTTTCAAACACATCGGAAGCCAAGTGCTTTCCCAAGGCCTCGGCAATCTGACTGCGGCAGGAATTATGGACGCAGATAAATGCCACCTTTTTCTTACTCATATTTGAACCAGTCTTTCATTTTATTTGCGTTTTTTTACAAGGAACAGCATCACGGGAACTTCTGTCAGCACACCCACAGTCGTTGCCAGTGCCGCAGGGGAAGTCGTTCCAAACAAGGCGATTGCAACAGCAACAGCCAGTTCAAAGAAGTTGGAAGCACCAATCATTCCGGCGGGAGCAGCAATCTTGTAGGGCAGCTTCAAAACCCGGCAAGCGATATACGCAATCGCAAAAATCAGGAAGGTCTGTAAAATCAGCGGTACCGCAATCAAAACAATGTGCAGAGGTTTTTCCAGAATGGTATTGCCTTGGAACGAGAAAATCATCACCAGCGTCAGCAATAAGCCAATGGTAGTTGCACTGTCAAACATACGGATGAAAGTCTCCTCAAAGTACACTGCCCCTTCCGCTTGATGACAGCCGAACGGGTCAGCATACCGCCAGCCAGAGGAATCACCACAAACAGTACCACAGAGAGAATCAGGGTATCCCACGGAACGGGAACATTGGAAACGCCCAGCAAAAAATGCCCGTTGAGTTCGATTTGAGTTTCACGGGCCCCGAAACGGCACCGTTTCGCCCTCGGGGACAAAAACCGCGCGTCAACTCACTTGGGATAAATCCTTACTCCCATTCCCTCGAATACCTCCCCGTGCCTTGTTGTCTTGAAACACGGGGAGTAAATGGCGAAATCGCAGGTGAAAGGGAGTAAAACGGCAAAGAAAAAGCCTCCGTTCCAACGAGGGAACGGAGGCTAGGAAATCGTTTTTACTCACTGCCGTCGCTGGCGGTTTTGCCATGACTCTCGTACGAAACGAAACTCAGCGGTACACCACGGCACTCAAAAGAGCAGGTCAAAGCCCTATCGGCTTACTCCCATTCGATGGTCGCCGGCGGCTTGGAGGTGCAATCGAGGACGACGCGGTTGATCTGGCGGCATTCGTTGGTGATGCGCGTGGAGATCGTGGCGAGCACATCGTAGGGGACACGGGACCAGTCGGCGGTCATGGCGTCTTCCGAGCTGACCGGGCGCAGGACGATCGGCGAGCCGTAGGTGCGCTCGTCGCCTTGGACGCCGACAGAGTGAACGTCAGCCAGAAGCACGACCGGGCACTGCCAGATGTCGCGGTCGAGACCGGCCTTGGAGAGTTCCTCGCGGGCGATGGCGTCGGCCTCGCGCAGCAGGTCGAGGCGCTCCTTGGTGATCTCGCCGATGATGCGGATGCCCAGACCCGGGCCCGGGAAGGGCTGACGCCAGACGATTTCGTCGGGCAGACCGAGCTCGGTGCCGATGGCGCGCACCTCATCCTTGAACAGAGTGCGCAGCGGTTCGATGAGCTGGAACTTGATGTCCTCGGGCAGGCCGCCGACGTTGTGGTGGCTCTTGATGTTGGCCGCGCCGTCGCCGCCGCCGGATTCGACGACGTCGGGGTAGAGCGTGCCCTGCACGAGGAACTTGACCTCCTTGCCGCGGGCGCCGGCCTCTTCGAGGACCTGGCGCTGGGCCTTCTCGAAGGTGCGGATGAACTTCTCGCCGATGATCTTGCGCTTGCGCTCCGGCTCGGAGACGCCTGCGAGGGCGTCGAGGAAGTCGTCGGCGGCGTCGACGGTGATGAGGCGGATGCCGGTCGCGGCGACGAAGTCGTGCTTGACCTGCTCGACTTCGCCCTTGCGCAGCAGGCCGTGGTCCACGAACACGCAGGTGAGCTGGTCGCCGATGGCCTTGTGTACCAGAGCGGCGGCCACGGCGGAATCAACGCCGCCGGACAGGCCGCAGATCACCTCGGCGTCGCCGACCTGCTCGCGGATCTTCTTGACTTGATCCTCGATAATCGAGGAGGCATCCCAGTCGTTGGGCAGCGCGGCGCAACGGTGCAGGAAGTTTTCGATAAGCTTCTGGCCAAGCGGGGAGTGCTTGACTTCCGGGTGCCACTGCACACCATAGAGCTTGCGGGATTCGTCCGCCATGGCGGCCACGGGCGCGCCTTCGGTGTGGGCCAGCACTTCGAAGCCGGCCGGGGCCTGTTCGACCGCCACACCGTGGCTCATCCACGTGGTCTGCTCGGCGGGGGAGTCGGCGAGGATGCCGGCGGCGTCGTCGATGGTGGCTGAGGTCTTGCCGTATTCGCCGAGCGCGGCCTTATCCACCTTGCCGCCGAGCTCATAGGCCATGACCTGGAAGCCGTAGCAGATACCAAGCACCGGAACACCGGATTCGAATACCTTGGTGTCTATGGTCGGCGCGCCGGGCTCGAACACGGAGGCCGGGCCGCCAGACAGAATAATCGCCTTCGGATCCTTGGCCAGGATCTCGTCGACCGGCATGGAATGAGGGACCAGCTCGGAGTACACGCCTGCTTCGCGCACGCGGCGGGCGATGAGCTGGGCGTACTGGGCGCCGAAGTCGACGACAAGCACAGGACCGTTTGCCATTGATATTCCCCTAACGTTCATTGGAATTTTACGTGGGCTGAACACCCCTGATTATCACTGGTCAAGGCGACAAGGCCGACACGCAGAGACTATGTGCGCAAATCGAACAAACTACATGCCTGTAGACGGACAACACGCCGATTTCGAACATGGGAAATCGAACGTGCGCTGTTCTAGCCAAATGCTGGATTTCCGCATGCTTCCGCTGTTTTGAAAAAGTATGTTGAAAAAACTAATGTTGACAAACGGTCAGTCGAACCGCACAAATACTGAAATATCCGCAACAATTTCGAACACACCCGCAAGAAATCGTTCAAAAGTCGCGTTGTCCTCGTACCATGACGATTGATTGGGAACGGAAAACCTTGGCACCGCAAGGGTCAGGGACCGTGACCGAACAGAAATAATCAATCGCACGATCACGTGCAGGAGTACAGGAGTACACATGACGAGTCCTGTTATTGGCACCCCTTGGAAGAAGCTCAACGCTCCGGTTTCCGAGGAAGCCCTCGAAGGCGTTGACAAGTACTGGCGCGTTGCCAACTACCTTTCCATCGGCCAGATTTATCTGCGTTCCAACCCGCTGATGAAGGAGCCCTTCACCCGCGAAGATGTGAAGCACCGTCTGGTGGGCCACTGGGGCACTACCCCTGGCCTGAACTTCCTCATCGGCCACATCAACCGTTTCATTGCTGACCACGGCCAGAACACCGTGATCATCATGGGCCCGGGCCACGGTGGCCCGGCCGGTACCTCCCAGTCCTACCTGGACGGCACCTACACCGAGACCTTCCCGAAGATCACCAAGGACGAAGCTGGTCTGCAGAAGTTCTTCCGTCAGTTCTCTTACCCGGGCGGCATTCCGTCCCACTTCGCTCCGGAGACCCCGGGCTCCATCCACGAGGGTGGTGAGCTGGGTTACGCTCTGTCCCACGCTTACGGCGCCATCATGGACAAC
>OGWZ01002757.1_pt1 | contig 13135 bp, 10 predicted proteins | sample 1576141 | NCBI WGS metagenome assembly OGWZ01 (sample SAMEA3541512, study PRJEB24748) | human gut metagenome | biome: human gut; feature: human-associated habitat; material: faeces | place: China | collected 2012
GACTTTTAATATTAGCGGATTGCCGTGTCATAAAAAACTTACAAAATCCGCGAAGATGACACTGCCTGTGAGTTTTTAATCAAGATTTGAGCTAATCTTGATGAGAGTATCGGTATAAAAGTCGGTGCTCGAGTTTTTATCGATAAGGCCTGAAAGCGCCTGATAGGCTCGCTTAATGGCGTGATAGCCCTGACGATGTGGCTGCTGACAGACGACAAATTTGATAATACCGGCTTTGACCATTTCCCTAGTGGTATAGATATCATCAAAGGCCACCGCGATGATATTAGGATCGCCATGGGCAATGAGAGCGGCACCTACGCCCTGCACACCGGCACCGGCAACATAGACGCAGTTGATTTCAGGATGCTCTTTGAGCATTTTAGAGGTCAATTGCTGTGAACTAATATCAGAATCATTACACTCTACAGTCTCAACAATCTTATAATCGACCTTTAAATTATTAAGCTCCTGAGTAAAGCCAGAAATACGCTGATTGTGGCCTAACATCAAAAGAGAGCCGGTGACAATTAAGATATTGAGGCTTTTATTTTGGGCAATCAATGAGAGCATACCACCGCAGGTCTTACCGGCTTTAAGATAATCTGAGCCTACATAACACAGACGATGCGCCCCCTCAACATCGGTATTGACTAAGATGACATGAATGCCTTGTGAGGAGCAATAATCAAGCTTTTCGCGAATTTCGGGGGTATTGATGGTAGCTAAGCATAAAGCCTTACAGCCTTGCTTTAATAAGTCATCGATGGCTTTTAAATGCTCAGAGAGATCATAGCCTTGCAGATTCTTCATGATGACCTTAACGCCTAAATCTGAAAACTCATCATTGGCATTATTCATACCCTCAACAATACCATCAAAGAAGACGTTACCAATTGAGGGTAATAAAGCACCGATCTTATAGGGCTCTTTATAGGAAGCTAAAGCACGACCGGCTCGATTAGGTACATAACCTAACTCCCTAGCTAAGGTCTTAACCTTAAGTGCGACCTCAGGCTTTACCGCGCCGCGGTTATGGAGCACGCGATCAACTGTGCCTCGCGATACTCCGCAAGCTTCAGCTAAAGTTTTGACGGTCACATTCATAAGCTTACCCTTATTGAAGAAGATTTTGAGCCATTAGTTTATGCCTCAAAAGCCACTTTTAAACTAAAAACAATTTTCCTTTTAATTTATCACTTAAAAATAAAGCCTTCAATTTTAGCAAAGTATCCTTATGCTTTTTTGAAGGCTTCTTTAAAAAATCCCCGTCTTATCATACTGACGGGGACAAACAGCCAGGTTTTAGGCAAAAGGATTCTCAGTCGGGTAGAGAACACCGGCAGGCTGATTGTAATTGATGGTCTTAACACCTAACATGGTGAAGACATCAAATAAGGCCTTGCCATAATGACCGAAGGCTACAGCACCATGGTGCGGATAACGCTTAGCGATGAGGACGTGGCGATAGAAGCGGCCCATCTCATTGATAGCGAAGATACCAATACCACCGAAGGAACGAGTACCAACCGGTAACACCTCACCCTGGGCTACATAAGCTTGTAAGGTGGTGTCAGGCAGAGTCTGTAATCTAAAGAAGGTGATAGGACCTGCAGTGATGTCACCCTCTAAGGTACCACGGGTGAAATCAGGCTCAGAACCTACCGGCTCTAACAGACGGTGCTGAATGATCTGATAATTGATCTTACCTAACTTCAAGTTGCACTCAGTAGAAGTGGTGAGCTTGCAGAAAGGAGTATTACCGCAGTGGAAGCCCATGAAGGTATCGGTGAGCTTGTACTGAGGGAATTTAGGAGCAATATCTTCCTTATAGAGATCCTCAGGTACAGAGTTATTGATATCTAATAAGGTTACAGCATCACCGGAAACACAAGCACCGATGTACTCAGATAAAGCACCGAAGATATCGACCTCGCAGGCTACCGGAATGCCACGGGAGGTTAAACGGGAGTTGACATAGCAAGGCTCAAAACCAAACTCCTCCGGGAAAGCCGGCCAGCACTTGTCAGCAAAGCAGACATACTTGCGAGCACCCTTGTGATCACGGGCCCAGTCTAATAAGGTGAGCTCAAACTGAGCCATACGCTCTAATAAATCAGGATAGGTATTGCCCTGGCCTAATTCCTTTTGCATATCAGCAACTACAGTCGGGATACGCTCGTCGCCTGCGTGCTTACGATAAGCAACTAATAAATCAAGCTCAGAGTTCTCCTCAATCTCAACGCCTAAGTCATATAAGCCCTTGATAGGAGCATTGCAGGCAAAGAAGTCCTGCGGACGCGGACCAAAGGAGATGATCTTTAAGTTAGCTAAGCCTAAGAGAGCACGGGCAACTGGAACATACTCAGAAATCATTGCCGCTAAGTCTTTAGCAGTACCTACCGGGTACTCAGGGATAAAGCCCTTGAGCTTACGCAGACCTAAGTTATAAGAGCAGTTGAGCATACCGCAATAAGCATCACCACGGCCGTCAACTAAGTCATTGCCACTCTCTTCAGCGGCAGCTACGAACATGCACGGACCATCGAAGTATTTAGCAATGAGAGTCTCAGGGGTCTCAGGGCCGAAGTTACCTAAGAAGACCACTAAGCTATTGCAACCGGCAGCCTTAGCCTCTTCTACAGCCTTCAGGCAGTCAATTTCGTTCTCAACAGTGACCTTAATTTCAGCAACGTCGAGCTTTAAGGCCTCGCACTCTTTGATAATGGCGGCACGACGGCGCTCAGATAAAGTACGGATAAAGCAGTCACGAGATACTGCAATCAGGCCTAACTTGACCTCAGGAATATTGGACATCTGCATGTGAGTTCTCCTAAATTTTTATTGGTATTATTTTAAAACAATATTTTCGCCGATAAGTTTACCTGTGGTAATTTTTGCCTGAGCCTCAGGTGAATCCTTATGCGCAAATAACCATTTATTGTTGTGGGTTAAAAAGCCAGCCTCACCGGCATGAGTTACCCCCTCAGGACGAGCGGTATTAGTATCACGCGGCAGGACACAGCACATTCTGAAATAATCCTGATTATCGCCAGTGCACGGAGCATAGTGTAAGGTGGTCTCATAGAAGAGTACGGCCGTACCAGCCTTCATGAGGAAGGTTTCTACCGCCTCTGAATCTAAGATACCATCGTGAATGGCAGTCATCGGTGCTACCATGAGCAGAGTATCCTTTTCGCAGATATTAAGCTCACTATTGCGGTGATATTCAAGGCAATTTAAGGTACGGTTATGACCATTGCAATAACCTATCTGCACCTTAAGACCACCGAAAATCTGCTTTTCAATCTGTGCCATAAGCTCAGGTGTCTCTAAAGTGCTCTCAGAGGGTACATAGACCACACCAGTTTCAGGAACCGGGGTCTGCTTTAAGAGCTCAACTACCTTGTCATTATCTAAGTCAGTGATGACCTTACCATAACGCTCAAACTCGACGCTATTAACAGTCTTATAAGCTAATTCCTTACCATCTAAGAACTCTCTTAAAGAGGCAAGCTTATGGAAAGCAGGTCTCATCGTCGGATAGAGGAAGGAATAGAGCTTATAGATCTCATCATAAGCTTTTTTACTCTGAGCGCACGGAGTAGAGCTGACATCAGATTTCTTAATGCAGATCTCACAGCCCTCTTCTACGCTCTTAAAGATGCCAGCGGCGACACCGGCGAGGATGGCGACACCTAAAGCCGGGCCTTCCTTAGATTCGGTGGTCTCAACCTTGCAATTTAAGACATCAGCGAGCATCTGACGCCACAGCGGGGATGAAGCTCCACCACCGCAAGCGGTGAGGCAATTAGGCACAATATCCATCTCATTGAGAACATGGAGATTATGGCGCTGTGACATGGTGACGCCTTCTAAAACGGCACGCGTTAAATGAGCCTTACCATGACGAGCACTCAGACCAAAGAAGACACCGCGAGACTCTGGATCTAAAACAGGAGATCTCTCACCCATGAGGTACGGCAGATAGATAAGACCATCAGCACCAGCTGGGATCTTAGAGGCTTGCTCAGTCATGAGATTGTAGACATCACGACCGGCTTTAGCCTCACTCTCCTTTTCAAAGGCAAAGAATTCATCGCGCATCCAGCGTAAGGAAAGACCGGCAGCTAAGGTGCAGGACATGGCAGTCCATGCGCCAGGAACTGCGGCGCAGAAGGTGTGGACACGCCCTAAAGGATCGATTGAAGGGTGATTGGTGTGAGCGAAAACTACACCTGAGGTACCTAAGGTCACAAAGGCCTTACCCTCAGAGCAGACACCAGTACCGATGGCGGCTGCGGCATTATCACCGGCACCACCGGCAACAATGGTACCTTCCTTAAGGCCAGTTAGAGCGGCAGCTTCGGCGGTAATGGTACCGGCTACATCCACAGATTCGATAATCGGCGGTAAGAGCTTAGGATCGATATCTAAAGCCTTCAGGATTTCATCTGACCATTGACGGGCCTTGATATCTAAGAGATTAGTACCTGAGGCATCGGAGATTTCCATGAAAAGTTTACCGGTCAGGCAATAGCGGACATAATCCTTAGGTAAGAGGATAGTGGCGCACTTATCATAGATTTCAGGCTCGTTTTCACGTACCCATAAAATCTTTGGGGCAGTGAAACCGGTGAGAGCGGGATTGGCATTGATGTCGATAAGACGCTGCTTACCCACGCGCTCGGTGATCTCCTCGCACTGTTTACCAGTTCTAGCATCACACCATAAAATGGAGCGGCGTAAAACCTTACCGTCCTTATCGAGCATGACTAAGCCGTGCATCTGACCTGAAATTGCCAAAGCGGCGATTTGTGCCGGATCAACTTGTGAGCTAGCTAAAACGCTCTTGATGGAGGTGATGGCGGCATCGACCCAATCCTGAGGATCCTGCTCTGCCCAACCGTTTTTGGGCTGATGTAAAGGATATTCACAGGTCTTAGAGGCTAAGGTCTTACCGTCTTGGGTAAATAATACGGTCTTAGTTCCGGAAGTACCGAGATCCACACCGAGTAAATATTTCATTTGAAAACCCCTTATAAAAGGCCGGAAGTTCCGGCCCTATTTACAAATTATCTGGAACGCTTCTTAGATAAAACATCGATAACTACAGCTAAGAGTAATACTAAGCCCTTAACCGTACGCTGCCAGTTAGCATCGATACCTAAGATAGACATACCATTATTGAGTACGCCCATGAAGACAGCACCGATCACAGCACCACCTACAGTACCTACACCACCATAAGCTGAAGCACCACCGATGAAGCAAGCGCCGATAGCATCAAGCTCATAACCATTACCAGCAGTAGGAGCAGCAGAGTTAAAGCGAGCGACGCAGACTAAGGCGGCTACAGCAGAGAGAAAGCCCATATTAACGTAGGCTAAGAATAATAAGCGATTAGTATTAACACCTGATAACTTAGCGGCCTTTTCATTACCACCTAAGGCATATAAGCGACGGCCAGTGACAGTCTTATTGGCGATAAAGGCATAGAAGAGCACGATGGCAGTTAAGAGGATTAAGATTACCGGGATACCCTTGTTATTAGCTAAGAGGAAGCCAGAACCTACTAAAGCGAAGACGACAATGGCCATCTTGAAGATGAAGGCAGACATGGTCTCAACTTCGTAGTGCTTGCGGATCTTAGAGATACGATCATAGACAACAGCTACAATATAGATAGCGACAAGTACAAAGGTAATAATGGTAGTTAAGGTAAAGGCCTCGTTACGTGCCTTAGGAATGAAGGAGGTAAAGTAACGTAAGTACTCAGGCGGGAACGGAGAAATAGTTAAACCGTCTAAGACTAACAGAGCAATACCACGGAAGAGCATCATACCAGCTAAGGTCACGATGAAGGACGGAATGCGGACATAAGCGATCCAGAAACCGTGCCAGGCACCGATGAGAATACCTAAGAGTAAGCAGATGGCAATGGCCATATAGACGTTGCCTTCATTGTTAACCATGAGCACACCGGCTACAGCACCAATGAGAGCGACGAGAGAGCCTACAGACAAGTCGATATTACCGCAACCGATAATACAGAAAAGCATACCTACAGCTAGGATAATAACATAACTGTTTTGGGAGATAATATTAGTGAAGTTCTGCGGTGAGAACATGGAGCCGTGGCCTGAGATCTGAATGGCAACCTCAAATAAGACCATTACGACTACTAAGGCAAGCAGCAAGGAGTTGCGCTTTAGCATGTCAACAATTTGATTCATGATTATTTATCCTCTGCAACGATTTCTTTCTTTTTACCGGATGAACGTAAAATAGCGCCCATAATGACCTCCTGCGAGGCTTCCTGACGCGGCAATTCGGCAACAATCTTGCCTTCGTTCATCACATAGATACGATCACATAAGCCTAAGACCTCAGGTAATTCTGAGGAGATGACTAATACGCCCTTACCCTGCTCAACGAGCTTATTGATAAGGCAGTAGATTTCATACTTAGCACCGACGTCGATACCACGAGTAGGCTCATCTAAGATGAGAACATCAGGCTCAGCAAACATCCATTTTGCTAACAGCACCTTTTGCTGATTACCACCTGAGAGATTACCCACATCCTGAGATACGGAGGCGCATTTAACGTTAAGATCAACCTTAAGCTTATTGGCAATATTGAGCTCTAAATCCTGATCGATTACAGACTTAGAAGAGATAGCCTCTAAATTAGCTAAGGTCATATTACGCGCGATAGGATTAGCTAAGACTAAACCATCACCCTTACGATCTTCAGTTACATAGGCTAAACCAGCATCAATGGCCTGCTGTACGGTATTGAAATGGCATTTTTTACCCTTAAAGGTGACATCACCGTGGATATTAACGCCATAACTCTTACCAAATAAGCTCTTAGCAAATTCAGTACGGCCAGCACCCATGAGGCCAGCTAAACCTACAACCTCGCCCTTACGGATATTCAAGGACACATGATCGTTGACTAAACGGTGGCTATTGAGAGGATGAGATACACACCAATCCTTAACATCTAAGAGGATATCATCAGAAATATGGCTCTCGCGCTTGGGGTAACGATCAGTGAGAGCACGACCGACCATGCCGGAGATAATGCGATCTTCGGAGATATTATGATTGTTGTTGTCCATAGTCTCGATGGTAGAACCGTCGCGGACTACGGTAATAGAATTGGCAATATAAGAAATTTCATTGAGCTTATGAGAAATAATAATCGAGGTCATACCCTCGCTACGGAAACGATCGATAAGCTCTAATAATTTTTGTGAATCGTTTTCGTTTAAAGACGCAGTAGGCTCATCTAAAATCATGAGTCTGACATTCTTAGAAATGGCCTTGGCAATTTCGACTAATTGCTGCTTACCGACACCGATATCCTTAATTAAGGTACGCGGGTCCTCATCTAAACCTACAAGATCCATAAGCTCACGGGCTCTTTGATAGGTACGCGGCCAGTCCATGATATTTTTAGAAGCACCCAAAGTACGCTCATTGCCTAAGAACATATTCTCAGCAATGGAAAGAAAAGGTACTAAGGCTAATTCTTGGTGAATAATTACAATTCCCTTTTGCTCACTGTCTTTAATGGTTTTAAAGCGACAGACCTCACCATCAAAAACAATATCACCTTCATAGGAACCATGAGGATAAATACCACTTAAGACGTTCATCAAGGTGGATTTACCCGCACCATTTTCACCAACTAGTGCGTGAACCTCACCCTGCTTTACCTCCAAGTTCACATTGTGTAAGGCGGTAACCTTACCAAAGCGCTTGGTGATATTTCTCATCTCAAGCAGATTTGCAGTGTTTGACATATTCCCAAATCCTTTTTTAATAAGGGCAGCTTAAAAGCTGCCCCTTGAAGTTCTTTGATGGCTCTAAATTAGATCTCAGAATCCTTATAGTAGCCAGAGTCAACTAAGAGCTCTTTATAGTTATCCTTAGTAGCGGCAACCGGATCGCAGAGGAAAGCCGGAATAATGCCAGTGCCGTTATTGTAGGAATTATCGTTAGTCGGAACTTCCTTACCTTCACCGATTGCATTGATCATGGTGACAACCTGAGCGGCTAAAGTACGGGTATCCTTGAAGACGGACATAGACTGATAGCCCTTCTTGATGTTCTTAACTGCAGGCTTATCGCAGTCTTGACCGGTGATGACCGGCATATTGGTATTGTCAAAGCCTTCAGCTAAGAGAGCGTTAGTAACACCGTTAGCAGTAGCGTCGTTAGAGCATAAAACAGCTGCTAAAGGAGTACCGCCTTCAGGAGCATAACCTACGGAGGAGATAATATTCTCCATACGCTTCTGAGCTTCCTCTAAGTTCCAATTTAAAGTAGCAGCCTGCTCCTTGGTGACCTGACCTGACGGGCAAACTAAACGACCTGAGTCTAAGTACGGCTGTAAGACTTCTAAAGCGCCACCCCAGAAGAAGTTGACGTTATTGTCATCGGTAGGACCGGTGAAGAATTCAATATTTAAAGGCTCGCCTTTCTCTTCTAACTTTAAGGCATCAGCGATGAACTTACCCTGCAGACGACCAACCTTAGTATTATCGAAGGTGGCATAGTAGGAAATAGCGTCGGTATTCATGATAAGACGGTCATAGGAGATTACCGGGATCTTCTTATCCTTTGCGCCCTTTAAAACTTCAGTTAAAGCAGAACCATCGATAGGAGCGATAACAATAACGTCATCATCACCTGCGATCATATTCTCGATCTGATTTACCTGAGTCGGAATATCGTTATCACCGGCGTAGAGTAATTCAACCTCGTGGCCAGCCTGCTCTAACATAGACTTCATGTTAGCGCCGTCCTGAGACCAACGCTGTAAGGACTGAGTCGGCATAGAAATACCCACCTTCATCGCAAAGGCCTGAGAACTAAAAGCAGTGGCAGCAACGACAGCAGCGCATAAAACGGAAAGCTTTGTAAATTTCATCACTTTTACCCCAAAATCTGTCTGATATTTTATTAAATAATGTGTAACTGTGCTCGTGCACACCAGAATAATAGTTCACAGCCTTTTAAAAATCACAAATTTCACGCAAATTAACTTTAAATTTGTGATCCTAAGCGATAAATAATTATTTAATCCTTTATTTTCAGTAAGTTAAATAATATTAAGATATTTTCTTATTCCTTTTAGCTATGTATTTATTTGCTTATTTTTATTAAAAAGCATTTCTAAAACGTTTACGGCAAACACAGAATATGCCAAAAATTTTTTCTATGCAAGCGCCCTTTTATTAAAATAACTGTTTATAAAACATCAAATTTTAGATTTTTTTAAGCTTTTCTTTATCAGAAAATTTTATTCTGTGGCTAAAAGCACATTGAAAAATTTTGCATAATAATGTAATTGTGTCGTAAATACGATTTTCTAAAATAGCTTTAATAAGATTGAAATTTAAGGATTTTTATTTTTAGTGTGCATTTTTGCGTGCTTATTTTTCTTTTTATGTTACCTGTAACATCAAGGACTTAGGCGTGCAATGCACAATTTAGAATTGAGGTGAGAAATTGAGGCTTTTGTGATCGCCTTCAAATAAAGAAAATAAAGCTCAAGGAAGAGCCCTGCGTTTTTTTTATTTTTTTCTATAGAAAATTAAAAAAATGGCTTATATAAGCCTAAAAGGCGCTTCTCCCTTTTAGGCTTAATTGAGATCATAACTAAAAAGCTTTTAAGCTTAGGCCTTTTTCTCTAAATCAAGTTTACGGCTGACACTCAGTCCCCCATAACATTGACAGACTGGCATCATTTCAATTTCATTGATATTCAAATGGGCCGGACCTTCTAAAAGCCACAGTACCGTATTGGCAATATCCTCAGGTAAGATGGCCTCAGTGTCTTTATATACAGCCTCAACCTTAGCGTCATCGCCCTTAAAGCGTACATTAGAAAATTCAGTATGAGAGCAAAGACCTGGCTTTATCACTGTAGCCTTCAAGGCGCTTCCGGCAAAGTCAGTTCTTAAATTGCGGGTAAATTGCTCGACAAAGGCTTTAGTCCCGCCATAGACATTACCTCCGGTATAAGGCCAGCTTCCTGCAGTTGATCCTAGGTTAATAATATAACCGCAATTGCGCTTAAGCATTGAGGGCACAAGCTTATAGGTAATATTTAAAAGTCCTGTGATATTGGTATTGACCATAGTCTGCCAATCCTTAAAGTCACAGTTTTGTACTTTATCTTGTCCTAGGGCTAAACCGGCATTATTAACTAAGACATCGATAGCGTGTAGCTCTTCAGGTAAGCGCTTGAAGATCTCAGAGACTGAAGTTTCGGAACTGACATCAAGCTTTAGAGGATAGATATTAGAATTTTCGCAAGCTAAAGCTTTTAATTTATCAAGACGCCTTGCAGCAGCAATCACCTTATAGCCATGTGTAGCTAAAAGCTTACAGATAGCAGCCCCAAAACCTGCTGAAGCACCGGTGACTAAAACAGTCTGATAATTACGCATACAATACTCCCTATATTGGTAAATTAAAAAAAAGAGGTCTTAGACCTCTTTTATAGAATCACCATTAAACAATGCTCAATTAAGACTGAGGCTTTGAAGAATCCTCACAAGCCTTATCTTTAAGCGCAGATTGCGCCTTAAATTGACGCTCCTGCTCTAAAAGCTTTTGCATATGTAGCTCGCGCTCTTTTTTTCTCTCGGCAATTACCTTTTTTAAAAGACCATTTTCAAGGCGACGCTGTTCATTGAGAGCTGAAACTATAGTACCGATCACAAAAAGTATCGGCACTAAAATTAAAATGGTGATCCACATGCTTATTTAAGCATAGCCTTTAAATCATCATAGGATTGAATGGCACCGCGGAACTCTTGACCGTTGATAATCAGATATGGGGTACCGCGCACACCTAACTGCTGAGATGTACGCACATAATCTGCTATCTGCTGTTGCGGGCGATTAGTCTTCATTTCCTCTAAGACCTCATCCCAATTAGCGCCAATCTTTTTAATCTGCTCTTGAATAAATTCAAGGGATGTTTCCTTACCCACACGATTCATAAAGATCTTATGGAACTTAAAGAAATACTGTGGATTTAGATTAAATAAAGCCTGAGCAATTACGCCTATCTGCTGTGACTGTGAAGAAAGTATCGGCAGATCTACATAGACAATCTGACAATTAAGCTCCTTATAGGCTTTTTCTAATAAGGGCTCCATGGTCTTACAATAACCGCAGTTATAGTCGTAGAAATCGATAATATAATGTTTGCGCTTGCTATCGCCTAATGAGGGTATTGAGTCTTGACTGCGTAAGCTCTCACCGACAATACGCACTTCTCCTTTATGACGCTGATTTTCCTGAGCCTCAAGCTTTTGCATAGCTTTGACGATGATCTCAGGATGATTTGAAACATATTCGCTGACAATTTGCTCAATGGCAGCCTTTTGCTCAGCTTCAAACTCATAAGCGTGAGCTGTTGTAGCTAAACTTAACATCATAGCTAAGCCTAACATCTTTACCTTGCGCATAAATCTCCCTATGACTTAATATTAAGTCCAATTTTAAAGGTAGCAATAGCTAGTATTGTACATGCAAAAATAGAAATTCCTAATGGAATCATTGAGTGCTCGCCCATAATTCCCATTAAAGGTGAAGTTAAAGCACCAAAGACAAAGGTCATAACCCCAAAGATACCCGAAGCTGCACCAGCACCACCACGACGGCTTTCCATGACAATGGAGAAACCTGCTGTATTGACCGCGCCCATCATGCCGCAAAAGATCATTAAGGCAATATAGATGATGATAGAACTTTTAGGCTCAAAATAAGCACAAGCTAAGATGACACCTGCAGCTACAGCCATGAAGGCATAGGCATAATAGACCACAGCTACCTCACCCATGCGTCTGACCAGACGGCCGGCAATCAAGGCACATAGCGAGATAAAAGCGGCAATAGAGCCAAAGCCTAAGGAAAATTGTAAGGGTGAATAACCGTAAATTACCTGAAAGACAAAAGGCGAGGCGGATAAATAGGAGAAGAAGCCACCCATCACAAAGGATAAGGACACAACAAAGGCTAAAAAGCGCAGATTAGTAAGCTCTGAGAGCATACCACCTATGGCCTTTAAGACATGCTTATCCTTAGCCTCAGGAAAATGACTTTCAGGGACAGCTAATAAAGAAAGTACGGTAAGAGCTAAACCCCAAGCGGTTAAGAAGTAGAAGATATATTCCCACGTAGCAAAGGTCACAATAAAGGAGCCTAAGATCGGGCCTAAAATTGGGGCTATAGAATTGATAGTCATTAAAAGTGCCATAAACTGCGCTAAAGCGGCACCTTTAAATTTATCGCAGGCGATACTACGGGATAAAACAACACCGCCTGAGGCCGCTAGGCCCTGAAAGAAACGATAGGCGACAAGCTGATAGACATCTTGCGATCGCGCACAGAGAAAAGAGGTTAGGGTGAAAATCAATAGTGACACTAATAAGGGGCCCTTTCTACCATAAGCATCGGATAGAGGACCGATAATAACCTGACCTAGAGATAAACCTAATAAAGAAGTAGTTAAGGAAAGCTGTACTAAAGAGGGATCGGCTTGAAAGCTTTTGGCGATATCCGGAAGTGATGGTAAGTAGATATCCGAACACATAGGCGGGAAAGCACAGAGCATTCCCAAAATGACAATATAGATAAAGTTTGATATTTTAGAACTCATACAACCCCCTTTTTATCCCTTAAATCCTAACTTTTATAAATGATTTTTTTAAAATAAGTTATTGTAAACAGACAAAATTCTTTTTGAAAAACAGATCGCTTAAATCTGTTTAATATTTTTTATTTTCTTATAGCAATAAGGGTAGTCTTATCTTTATATAAAGATTTCATCTCAAAATAAGCTCAAAAAGCCCACTTAAAAAAAAAGAGAGTGCCATTATCAGTCTTTTTTTTACTAAAAAGAAAGCCTATTTATGATTTTTTAGCGCTGTTTAGAACCTATAGAGACTAAATTTTGGCAAGGACTGCCGGAGAGCAAAATCTGTAGCGCCCTAAAAGCTGTCTTAAATTGCCTCAAACGCAGTAATTTGCAACTTACTGTGGTTATAGCCGACATTGATCAGTAAAAAAGACTGATTTTTTTGACACTGTTGAAAATCTTT
>OGWZ01002766.1_pt1 | contig 13081 bp, 7 predicted proteins | sample 1576141 | NCBI WGS metagenome assembly OGWZ01 (sample SAMEA3541512, study PRJEB24748) | human gut metagenome | biome: human gut; feature: human-associated habitat; material: faeces | place: China | collected 2012
GAGGCTCACTCAGTCCGAAATCTCCGTTCTTTAAAAGCTCAAAACGCTCTGTCTTATAAAAAAGGGAGCAATATTCGCCTTTCTCTTTTCCATCTGCACGACCTACGCCAAGGGCAGTATATTGAGGAAGACGCTCCTTCAAGTCATTGAGTTGATTCTTTACCACCTCCTGCATGCCCACAATGTCCGGAGCATAATAAGCAATCATCTGTGCTGCATTATCCTTACGGTATTTCCAGTTATTCATACTGTCCGCTACATGATCCAGACGGATATTAAACGACATCACCTCCACCTTAGCTTCCGGTTGCTTGCCGCACGAGGCGACAAGCAATACGAAAGCAACCAATACACTATTGAAAAGCACGTTTTTCATGGTTATAATCCTTTTTAATCTATATAAAATTTACCAAAATCAAATCCTGCCAAACCTAATCAGCCTTATTCAAATAAGGAGACGTAAAGCCTAATCTCTTCAATCCCTTCTGTACATCGGGATGACTCATGAAAAGCTTCCAAATTAAACCGGTGCGATAGTTCTCTATCATCACAATAATCGGTCCCTGGTCAATGGCAAGATACGAAGGCGCAAACCAATCCTCAGTCAGATTAAATGCATCTTTGAACCCATATTCACCCCAAAGACGGTCACCCAGTTCTTCATAGAAATAGCGCATGGCCTGCAATGAATATTCCGGTGTATAAGGGATGGATGAAAGGGCCGCAGTAGGCGTAATCACGCCGCGATCATTTCCGGGGCTATGGGCCGAATAGCCTTTATCACCGTCACTGGCTGTCAATCCCCAGCATTTCTCACCGTAACCCTTATATCCCTTCGGATTGTCGATACAATAGGCACGGTTAATCAAGGTATGGGCCTTCATTTGTTCCTCGTAGTCAGCATAGCGGTCCTTCAAGCCATGCGGATCAAGCCCCATGTAAGAGTAATGAGTAAAGAACAAAGGACCGCCCTTACCGTTATCGTTTCCGAGAGGAAGCCTGATGCCATAATACTCCCGACCATTCAGAAAAGTATTCGCATTGACCCAGCCTTTATGATAAACACTCTCGGCAATCGGATAAGTAGGAGAAGACGCACCTAAAATATAAATAATGTGGCACTCGTTATGACCTTTAATCTGATGGTTCATCGCCCACCCGTTATAGGGTGACCAATGCCAATACATCACATCTTGCCCCTGAGTGAAAAAATTCCACTCTGCTTGGCGCCACAGATTATTAATCATTCCCCGGATACGGTTTTCCGTCGGATTATCCTTTATAAAATACTGATGGGCAGCCAACAAACCTTCGAACATGAAAGCGGATTCTACAATATCGGCTCCATCATCCTTACGGCTGAAAGGAATGGTCTTACCGGTTTTACCGTTCATCCAATGTGCCCACATGCCGTGATAACTGTCGGTATTCTTGTCGCTCAAGAAACGAACAATCTTCAGTATACGTTCAGCACCTTGTTCACGGGTGATAAACCCGCGTTCTATGCCGACAATGATAGCCATCACTCCGAATCCCGACCCACCAATGGTAGCTGTCTCGGCACCACCGTTACTCCGTTCATGCGCCAATCCGGATTCAGGATGGGCAAAATCCCAAAAGTAACGGAAAGTTTGCTTCTGAACGAGGGTCATAAGTTCGTCGTCAGAAAGCCGCTTCTGCTTTTTCTGTCCCGAAATCAAATTAAAAGGGTATAGCAAAAGTATCAAATATATTAATATTCTCATCATAATCATTCTTTTAGTTTAAGCACGGACTCTGAAAGCCAAGCTTCTTCAGTCCTTGTTGGATTTCCGGTATAGACATAAATAAATTCCAAAGGAGACCTGTTCTATAATTCTCTATCATACAGATTATCGGCCCTTGGTCAATGGCTATGTACTGAGTATCGTACCAATCTGCCGTCAAATTAAAGGCATCTATAAAACCATAATCTTTCCAAAGTTTGTCTCCCATCTTATAATAGAAGAAATGCAGCGCTTCCATTGACTCCTCCGGAGTATAAGGAAATGCAGACAAAGCAGCTGTTGGAGCAATGACCCCTTTATCATTAGTAGGTGAATGAGCTGAATATCCCGTATCGCCGTCACTTGCCGTCAACCCCCAACAAGAAGCGCTATAACCCGTATATCCTTTAGGATTTTCCTTACAATAATTGTAATTAATCAACGTATGATTGCGATTTTGCATCCAGTAATCGGCATATTGGTCTTCCAGTCCTTGTGGGTTAATGCCTAGAAAAGAATATTGAGATAAGAACAGCGGTCCCCCTTTATCCGAACCTAAAGGAAGAGTGATGCCATAATAAGATTTTCCATTCCTGATTCCTCCATTTTTAGCCCAGCCCGCTTCATATACAACTTTATCGATAGCATGTGTTGGAGACGAAGCAGCAAGTATATAAGTAATCAGACACTCATTCCATCCTCTTATTGCCAGGTTCTTCTCAAAACCGTAATCGGGACTCCAATGCCAATATAGTACATCTTCACCATTTTTCCGGAACCAAGTCCAGTCAATAGCTTCCCAAAGACGGGTTATGTCGGCACGCAACCTGCTTTCTACTTCCGTATTTTCCTTGAAATAGGCTCGAGCGGCAAGCAAACCTTGAAATAACAAGGATGTCTCAACCAAATCGGCACCGTTGTCTTTCTCACTGAAAGGTTTGGTTGCTCCCGTTGCGCCATTTATCCAATGTGCATAAGCACCATGATAAGCCGTACATTCCTTATCAAGAAAAGTAACTATCTTCTGCACTCGTTCAACAGCTTGCTGACGGGTAATAAAGCCCCGTTCAGCAGCTACCAGCATGGCCATCACGCCAAAGCCGGTACCACCGGTAGTAACGACATCGCCCGAAGTAGTACGTTCGCGCGCCATTCCGGAATATTCATGCCCAAAGTCCCAGAAGTACTTAAAGGTCTGCTTCTGTACCAATGTCAACAAGTCCTCATCAGGGATACGCTCAAACTTGTCTGTATCATCCATTCCAGTCTTAATCATACAAACCTTGCCATTGGAAAGCAGTGTCCCGGAAGTGGATTTCACCCCCGGATTGACAATCAATTTATACGATGACAAGACTTTAAAGCCTCCCTTAGGAGTCACCGATACTTTTTTCTCTTGCAGGAACTCATAATCGCAGCTTACAGGAAGCTCCTCATGTTTCAAAGCAATATTGTTACGGGCTGAAGCCTCATCTACAGCATCCGAGAACTCCAAAACAATGGCTACATTGGGAGCAACATTCTCAAATGTCTGTTGGTTTTGTTGGTCACCCACAATGATATTCTTCAACTCGAAAGGCTGATTCACTTCAGGTTGATTATCACCACTGCACGCAACCAACAAAAGACATACTATGAAATATAATACTTTCATCCTATCATCAGATTAAAGTGTAGCTTCATTCTTTTCCAGAGTAAATACTCTGAATTTCGGTTGCCGTCAACACCTTGTCATATAAGCGGAACTGATCAAGCTGACCGGGAAAGTTCTTTGCCCAGGTTTGTGCTCCTGCACCCGAAGTAAGACTCGGAGTAGTGCTGAACTGAAATGCACCAACAGCCAAAGAAGCGCCTACATTATTAAACTTCAATTTCCCACAATCTGGCAATTCTTTGGTAAAGACACCCTCACCATTACGATAAACAGTAATGGTAGAAGTATTGCCATCATACACAAAAGCCAGATGCACCCATTCGCTACCAAAAATATCATCTATTTTTGCCTCAACCCATCTTTCATCATTCTCTTTTGCTGTCTGATTGAAGATATGAACCTTGAAAAATGCCTGAGTCTCGCTATTATTATTCTCCAAGAAGATGTCGAAGTTGCCCCAGAATTTAATAGAGTTAGGGATAGAGAACAAACCTTGCGCAGAAGTATTCTTAGTGGTTCTCATCCAGAAAGCTACAGTCAAATCACCGATAGTGGGCATGTTATTTTCCAATATAGAAGGAGTCTTGGCCAAAATGTAAGCATTCTCAGCACCTTGATAGGCCATGCCAGCGATTCCGTCTTCCGCAAACTTGGCATTACCGTTATCTGCTACCAAAAATCCCCATTCACCTTTATCCCGAATGTCCTCTTCATCAAAAGGAAGATACATCTTCAAAGGGGTAGTAGGTACTTCACCTGTACTCTCAGGGTAGTCGAAAGCAGGATGATCCATATCCTGAAAACAAGACTGCATACACAATGCAAACAGGCAAGAAGCCACAGATACTATATATTTTTTCATAAGTAGTTAGTACATTTATAGATTAATAATTGGGATTTTGAACCAATACACCATTCGACTTGTCAATTTCGTCTTGCGGAATGGGCAACAAAGCATGTCTGTCTTGATAACCGGTCTTGCCTGCCGCATGAAGTACCTCTTTAGCAATACCCCAACGAACCAAGTCGTAGAAACGGTCGAACTCCATACCTAACTCAACACGTCTTTCATGACGAATGGCCTCACGCAGTTCATTCTGGTTGTTGGTCGTCACTTCCGGTAGAATTCCGATATTATTGCCACGAGCACGAGCGCGCACCATCTCCAAATAGTTACGGGCAGAAGATAAATCACCCAATTCACAAGCAGCTTCGGAAGCCATTAATACCACATCAGCATAACGTATCAGACGAATATTTACCCAATATCCTCCCTTTGTGAATTTCAAACGCATCGCCGGGTCCGTATATGCCTTCTTGTTAAAGTATTTAGCTATAACATCAGCATTCGAAATAGGTTTCTCACCATAAGGCTTGTTAGCAGGTATGGACTCTGGATCGTCCTTGCCGTTGCGTATAAAATAAAGCAAAGTTTCGTCTTTTCTCGGATCTCCCTCTTCAAAAGCATCTGCCAATTCTTGAGTAGCGGTGTGTTGCCCCCAACCGAGATTCCACTCGCCTGCGCCACGTACACCCTGAACGGAAGCAAACTGGCTTCCTATGTCATTAGAACCTGGTTGTGATTCTGTTGCCGTACATTGCAATTCAAAAACAGATTCACTACAGTTTTCACCTTTTTCTCGGAATATGTCTTCATAAGGTGTTTTCAGATTATATAAACCGGAGTTAATCACTTCTTCAGCGGCAGCCTTCATATTCCCCCAGTCATTACGCATCATGTATGTGCGTGCATGAAGAGAACGAGCAGCTCCCCAAGTGAGACGACCTACATAAAGTTGCTCCCACGTTCTGGGCAGACTGTTTTCGGCTTCCGTAAGGTCAGAATCTATTAATTCATATATCTTTGCCACAGAAGACTTTGGAACATTTGCCTCAGCTGCATCATAAACTTTAAAGTCAATCAAAGGCACTTCACCAAAAGCGCGTACAAGGTTGAAATAACAGAAAGCACGTACAAACAAAGCTTCCCCCTTATTGACGAGGTCACCTTCTGTCAATGACGGATTTTGGCTCATCTCATCAAGCAAATCATTTACCTTATGTATCAATGAATAGTTATCATTCCAATAACTCTTAATCATCCCATTACTTGCCAAATATTCAAAGTCATCGAACATCTTGCCGGTAGCAGCTCCATCGGACAATGTACTTCCTTTCTCTGCGTCCTCAGAACGCATACCGTGGATTGCCAATGCAGTATTGCCGCTTGTCAAATGAAAACCGCGCAACTTGGCATACATATTAAAAACCTGTGTTTCATAAGTACCACCAGTCAAATCATCCTCTGTCTGTTGTCCAAGCGGTTTTCTATCAAACATATCCTCACACGAAGTTAGTGCAAAGCTTACTGCTAAAAATGCTATATAATAAAATATCTTCTTCATAGTCTGTCTCTATATAATTTTAGAAAGTCAAATTAAAACCAATCGTATAAACTGTAGGCATAGGATAGCCTCCACCATCAATACCAAACGAAATAGCACTTCCGCCCACTTCCGGAGTATATCCTCCATTACGGCTCCAGGTCTTGGGATTCTGCACATTGGTATAAAGACGCAGTGACTGTACCTTGATACGATTCAACAGTCGTTTGTCAAAGTTATACCCCAATTCGATATTACGGATTCTGAAGAAACTGCCATCTTCGATGAAATACGTGGAAGCCTCCTGATTTATTTTGTGTGAAGGGTCGAGCAAGGGCTCCCAATTGGAAGTGCCCTCTCCATGCCAACGATTCAATTGCTCTGTGCGATAATTCAGTTGTGCATAGCTACTGCTTCCCCAATTACGGTAAATTTCATTTCCATAAACACCCATCATGTCAACAGTCAGGTCCAGATTCTTCCATCCCAAATTAACATTAAAACCGTAAGTAAAATCAGGAGTTGGATTACCTATCATTGTACGGTCATTATCAGTAATTTTGCCATTACCGTCAACATCAGCAAATTTCAAGTCACCCGGTGTTACCGAGCCAACCGAGTTAATCGGAGAGAAACGGATGTCGTCTTCGTTCTGATATACACCCTCAACCTTGTAACCATAGAAATAGCCAATCGGATAACCTTCGGAAACACGTGAGGGACCACTGATAATATTATAGTCTTTGTTTACCAGTGAAAGCACCTTGTTATCAATAGTGCTCAAATTAGCACCTAATCCATATCTCCAATCTCCCCCAATCTTGTCGTTCCAAGAAGCACTAAGTTCAAAACCGCGATTGCGAATCTCACCCACATTCTGTAATCCGGGAACAGTACCTGCAATACCCGGAATGGAAGTCAACATATCTTTTGTTGTTTTGTTATAATAAACCGGAGAAAGCTGCAAACGATCATTGAACATATGCATGTCAAAACCTACTTCCCATGAATAATTACGTTCCCATCCCAAAGTAGGTGAAATCAGTTTGTTGGGGCCTTTACCCGCAATGATATTGTCACCGAACACAGCTGAACCCGAACTAACAATGGTGGCATATGCCGGATAACTGGAACCAGTATTCTGGCTACCCAACACACCCCAAGAGCCTTTCAACTTCAAGAAGTTAATTACATTCTGGTTCTGCATAAACTTCTCTTCGGTCATTACCCAACCGGCACCGAAAGAGTAAAAGTTGTCCCAAGTATTACCTGTCTTATAGAAAACAGATGAACCGTCCCTACGGAAAGAAGCATTAAGTAAATAACGATTCTTGTAGTTATACAATGCTCTGAACAAATAAGACATGGTAAATCTGTCACTCTGAGAACCGCCATTAGTTGCCGTAGATACATCGTCGATGGTAGAGAGCCACCATCTGTCCGGGTCGTCGCCCACCAAAATGCCGTAGCCCGCAAGCTGGCTGCGTCCACCACTCAAACTGGAAGACTCATTGTAATTGGTTGTAAGACCGGCAGTCAATGTCAATCCATGATTGCCAAACTGTCCGAGATAAGTCAACACATAGTCAGACTGTGCAGCAAGAGAGGTAGACTTGCTTTGGTTCACACTTTCTCTTTCAGTCAACCGTTCTTTCCCCCCCTCCACATCGGGATTATAAACATAAATCAGCGGAGAATATGAACGTCCCTGACTGGAAGCATAGTCCATAGAGAAAGTTGCTTTGAACGTAAGGTTCTTCAGAATATCTATCTCTCCGAACACATTACCTGCCACGCGATAGTTTTCAGACTTGTTGTGAGCACCGCGCAGCTCTGTTTCAATAAGAGGATTCCACACTTGTGCACGCTGGAAGTCGGGCAGCGTATGTATCAGTCCCGATTCAAGGTCATGAGTAGGAGCAATAGGAGCAGCCTTCAAAGCACCATCCACACCCTTTGCATCAGGATACTTGGCACGAACTCCATTAAGCTGGAAACCAAAACGCAGGAAATCGGTTACGCTATATTCACTGTTCAAGTTTACGGTAAACTTATTGAGCTTTTCCGTTTTAATGGAACCTTCTTCCATGACGTAACCCAAACCCAAATAAAACTTGCTCTTATCCGTTGCACCTGTAATGCTCACATTGTTATTGGTCAGAAAACCTGTCTGGAATATCTCATCCTGCCAATCTGTGTTACCAGTCCATTGAGTATAATCATAAGGGTCGCTTCCTTGAGATATCAACTGCTCGTTGTACAGCATCTTAAACTCTTCGGCATTCGTCACACCTACACGGTCATAAATAACCTTCCAACCCACTGAGGAGTTGATGTTGACCATCGTCTTCCCTATTTTTGCCCTTTTAGTGGTAATGATGATTACACCATTGGCACCACGCACACCGAAAATAGCCAAAGAAGAAGGGTCTTTCAAGATTTCCATAGATTCAATATCCGCAGTGTTCAGATAATTGATATTGTCCGTAAACAGTCCATCTACCACATAAAGAGGTTTGAAACCGTTAATGGAGTTCGTACCGCGAACACGGATTTCAGGGTCTTGTCCTGCACGGCCCGTATTCACCACCTGTACACCGGCAACCTTACCCTGTATGGATGCCAGTGGATTGGTAGAAGGCTTAGAAGCAATCTCATCCGCTTTCACAGTAACGATAGAACCGGTCAAGTCGCGTTTCTTGGCACTACCATAACCAACTACAACCACCTCATCAATGAGCTGGCTGTCCTCTTCCATCTTCACATTGATAGTTGAACGCCCATTTACGGCAATCTCCTGCTCACGCATACCTATATAACTAAAAATCAAGGTAGCATTAGATGCCACATCAACAATCTGATATTTACCATTTATATCAGTAATACTACCTTTACTCTCCTGCCCTTTTACACGAACAGAAGCACCGATAACAGTTTCGCCTGTCTTGTCCGTAACGACACCCGAAATCGTAATTTTGTTCTGTGCCATCGAAGTAATGGCAAACAATAACATCACACATGTAATTAGTAGATTTTTCTTCATTTTGTATTGATTTAAAATTCTTTTGCAAACATACCGGAGAAGTTGATATATGTCAAAAAACAAGCTACCACAAGAGTACCACAGTTCACCGGAGGGGTACATCATTACTACTACTGTATAACATAAACGACAGATTATAAGGAAGATAAAAATACAATAAATATTTAGGCACTATTCATATAATAGAGCAAGAAGATAGAAAAGCAAAGGAGTTTTTATCCTATTCTAAATAACTTTATCCCATTCAAGAACGTCATACCTTTCACTGCCTCAAAACCCACCGTAAGGTTTCCATCGGTTACGATAACACGCAATTTCTTGGATAGGCAACGGTTTCCACCTACTTCCATCGCTGGAGAAAAATGGTTCAGCCAAAGTCGACCGTTGACAGAAACATTGAAAACACTGCCCCGGAAATCGGCATTGCTGAGGACAGCAGTACCCCCCAAATCATAAGTCACCCGTTCGGAAGGTGCATTCAAGTCGGCAAAGAGGAGTTCCACTTCATACTCGCCGTCGGACAAGTCGAAGCGATAGGCTTTGATGTCTTTGCGTTTAGTCTGTAGCAAAGGAACATTACGAGTATTTTTCACCTCGGCTGTGGTTCCGATACGTCCCGGAGAACGATAAAAAACTTCACCGCCCACATAGCCCCAACTTCCAGGAGTATAAACTTGGTCGGGAAGCCAACAAAGATCACTTTTGTCATCCATGAAGAAACAATTGCTACCTACGTTCACTGCAAGTTCCAACTGCCTAATATTGGCTGCTGCGATATGGCGAGGCTGTATCTTTACGAAAACATCCGAAACCTGCTCCACCTTCTTCCCTTGATAGATGCCGGATGCTACAAGCGTGTTTCTCCCCACAACAAGAGGTACCCGCCACCCAGCATGGCAATTCTCAATACCTTGTACAGAGAGTTTTTTCCCATTGACAGACAACTCCACCCTATCCAAATTGGAATACACCTTCACCGGATGTTCCACAGCTTCGCCGTCCGAAACTACAGTCCGATATTTCCAGTCATCCACAGCAATGTGCAGCACCGGAATATCCTTACGCAAAAATGCCTGAAAATAATAAAACACATCTTTAGGGCGGCGATCATTGTACATCAGCCCTTTATTATTAATGTGTGGCGTAGTCTCCTGGCGACTGGCAGAACTGAAATCAATGAAATTCCACTCTGTGGCGCCGACTATGAACGGCCGCTTCATGATAGCGGGCAAATAATATTCGAGATACAACTGCTGCCACTGCATGGAAAAATCAAATATCTGTGGCTCAAGCGACTGCAAACGCGAATCGGAACCGGCACCGAACTCACTGATTATTAACGGACGGTACGGATATTTACGGTGTTCTTCATCTACAAAACGGTCGAAAGACTTAAAGTCATTCTCATACCAGCCCTGATAAAGGTTCCAACCGGAAACATCGGTAATATTGCTAAGACCAATCTGATTGTAAATCTGATTGCCGTGATAAGCCATCGTACTCAAGCGATAAGGGTCTTCCATCTTCAATGTCTCTTCCAGATGCCGGGCAAGTGCCAAAGTGTTTTCATAAAACCCGTTGAGCCGTTGTTTCTTCACCCGATACTGCAACTGAATGACAGCTTCGTTCATATACCCCCACATAATGACAGAAGGATGGTTGTAATGCTGACGGATCATTTCGCGCAAGGCGCTCGTAGCATTCGTGCGAAACTCGTCACCCAAAGCAATCAAATCGACCACTGGAATCTCCTCCCATACCAGCATACCGAGTTCGTCGCAAGCACGCAACACGGCATCATCCTGCGGGTAATGTGCCAAGCGGACAAAGTTTGCACCCATATCTTTCAGCAATTGCATATCCCTGCGATGCATTTCATCCGAAAGCGCTATCCCCATCGGCATCTGGTCCTGATGGCGACAAGCTCCTATCAGCTTCATTGGTTTCCCATTCAATTTGAAGCCTTCCTGCGCATCCATGCTGAACCAGCGAACCCCCAAAGGAACGCGCATCTCATCTTTCAACACCTTGCCACGTTCATCTTTCAAAGAGACTTTCACACTATACAGATAAGGAGATTCGGGCGACCACAGTCGCGGATTTTCCAATTGCAACCGTTCTTTGACAGCAAATGTCCCTTCCGCATCCAACCTGATATTACGCAAAGACTGAACCACGGATTTTCCATCGGCATCCAGCACTTCGACATTCAACTTCAAAGCAGCACGCTGTACATCACGATTCACCAAAGTCCCGCGTACACTGATTTCTGCCTTCTCCTCACTCACGAAAGGCAAATCGACATAAACACCTGGAGAGGCGTAGTCGGTGAGGCTGATGTGTTGTTTCCCGACACTGATGAGCCATACATCGCGATAAATACCGCCAAAAATCGTGAAATCGCCAGATAAAGGAGGTATCTGATTGTTCTGATTATTGACGTGCACCATCAGTAAATTGGAGACATCGTTCCTTACTTTATCTGTAATATCTACAATAAAAGCAGAATAACCTCCCTTATGGGTCGTGAGTAGCTCGCCATTGAGATATACATCTGCCAGTTGACGGCATCGAATTTCAGATAAAGCTGCTTATCCCACATCTCTGCGGCTTCCAGCCGGAACTCTTTCTTATACCAGGAAGAAGCCCTGCGATAGTTACGGGTGGAATAGGCATCCGTATTCCAGGTATGTGGCAGATGTACCTGCTCCCAACCTTCCTCATGACATCGTACTTTCTGGAACCGATTGTCATTATACGCAACATAATACCAGCCGTCATTGAAACTCTGAACCACTCGCCCGGCATTGACAACCGGATACATGGCGGACAGACACAATATTAATAAAAATATTTTCTTCATGTTTTTCAATAGATTATATTATCTCACACAAGTCAGGCAAATACTACAAGAATATTGCAAAACGTTTGCAGTGAAAATGCAGACAATATGCAGCAACAATGCCATCTCAACGCAGTGGCTCGAATGCTGCATATTGCCGTCTTGAGAATCAGTTAGAGTAACTTGAACGCTGCTTTCTTTACGTCCTGGCTATTTCTGCCAATCATCACCTCAAAGTCACCGGACTCGCATACAAAATCAAGATTGTAGTTGTAGAACTTCAGCAATTCGGGAGTAATCTTGAAAGATACTTTTTTAGATTCACCGGCTTTCAGGAAAATCTTCTCAAAGCCTTTCAACTCTTTCACCGGACGGGTTACACTTCCCACAAGGTCACGAATATAAAGTTGAACCACTTCTGCACCGTCTCTCTTGCCGGTATTGGTCACAGTCACGGTAGCAGTCAGTTCGCCCTTATCCGTCATGCTAGTCTTGTCCAAAGACACGTCGCTATAAGAGAATGTGGTATAGCTCAAGCCGAAACCAAAAGGATAAAGCGGTTCATTGTCTATGTCTATATAGTTGCTGCGGAATTTCTGGAACCATGCACCGTCGGCAAGAGGGCGACCCGTGTTCTTGTGGTTGTAGAACAAAGGAATCTGTCCCACGCTCTTCGGGAAAGTCGTAGTCAGCTTCCCACTCGGATTCACATCACCAAACAGTACATCACCGATGGCAAAACCTGCCTCACTGCCCGCAAACCATACATTCAGAATGGCCGGCACGTTTGCCTGCTCCCAGTTCAGTACCAGCGGACGACCGGTAAACAGTACCAGTACCACTGGTTTTCCTGTTTTCAATAATTCTTGTAACAGCATGCGTTGGGTGTCGGTCATTTCAAGATTCGTGCGGCAACTGCTCTCTCCACTCATTTCCGAAGACTCACCGAGCGCAGCCACAATAACATCCGATTTGGCAGCCACGGCAAGAGCCTCGTCCAGCAACTCCTTGTCCGAACGATTGTCACGGTGTAAAGAACGTCCGAACATAGTGGCACGTTTCTCATATTCGGCATCACTCATCAAATTACAGCCTTTCGCAGTCAATATTTCGGCTTTATCGCCTGCTACCGCCTTCAAACCTTCAGCCAAAGAAGTTGCATTCTTCAATACAGCAGCCACACTCCAAGTACCCGGCATATTACTGCGGCTGTCTGCCAACGGACCTACCACAGCAATAGTGCCTTTTTTGGCCAGCGGAAGCACATTACCCTCGTTCTTCAACAACACCAAGCTCTCCGAAGCAATCTTACGCGCAACGGCACGATGCTCTTTGGTAAAGATTTGCTTCTTGGCACGCTTCACATCACAGTATTTATAAGGATTATCGAACAAGCCCAACTTGTACTTAGCT
>OGWZ01002776.1_pt1 | contig 13029 bp, 15 predicted proteins | sample 1576141 | NCBI WGS metagenome assembly OGWZ01 (sample SAMEA3541512, study PRJEB24748) | human gut metagenome | biome: human gut; feature: human-associated habitat; material: faeces | place: China | collected 2012
AAAAACTCACTTTTTTCATTGGATTTTTAAGTGACCACAGAGATCCGTTAGAACCTTAAAAGAGGGCAGATCTTATATAGGATCTGCTCTTTTTGTATGCGCCCAAAATAGCGGCTATCAAAACTCTCAGGCTTGCTATTTATCACAATATACTCATCCTTTAAGAGCACGCCATTTTCAAAATAAGTATAAAGCTTGCGTCCATGGCTATCGTGACTTAAGGCATGGGAGTTTTTAACTAAATTGCCATTAACATAGACGCCCTCGGTGTTTAACCATACTTTATCAAAAGCTCTAGCTTGAACTCTTTTCCCTAAGGGGGCGCTGTGGGAGGGGCATTGACCTTTATCTATATAACCGCGACTTTTAGCAAAAGTGGCGTGGTTTTCATCAAGGCAGATGAGGACTAAATCATCTTTATCTATATCTTTATCCCATAAGCGCATATAGAGACCTTTAGGTAAGGAGGCACTGGTATTTATAAAAAATACGGGATAGATCTTGTGGACAAAGCCTAAAGCTAGGCTTAAAAGTGCTAAACATAATATTTTCTTCATGAAAATATTATCGCTTACAGAGATCTTGGAAAATAAAAAAGTGCGCAGGATCTGCGCACTTAAGCTAAACGAAATTTATAATAATTTTGAGGATAGGAGTGATTTTTATATTAAATTAATTTTCTAGAATAATAAAGTATCACTCATCACCTTTTTAAGCTTAATTGCTTAATACGGCTAAAGATTCAATAGCTTCCTGGGTCTCTTGCTTAATCTTAATGGCATTAGGTCCTAAGACTTTAACTAATTCAATATAGATTAGGTCGATAATAAAGAAGACTGAGAGGCGAGAGTCAGCATAACCTTGGGTCAAATCATAATCATGTACGGCATGTAAGAGCGTAATATCCGTCAGTGAATAGAGCGGGGAGGCGCTTTCTGCGGTAATTGCGGCAATCATGGCATTGCGCTTACTGCATAAAATGGCGGATTTGACGAGCTCACCGGTGCGACCGGAGTTAGATAGATAGACGACCAGATCGGTATTTTTAACTAAGGCTGAATGCGTCATGATCTCGTGAGTATCGGTAAAGCAACGCACATCGATGCCAATACGGGCGATCTTACGGGCAGCGTCACGAGCTAAGAAGCCTGAAGAGCCGATACCAAAGAAATACATATGTCGGCAGGTGATGATCTCCTGCACCAGCTTAGTAATTGAGTTGAAATCGATTTCAGCTGCCGTCTGTGCTAATAAAGTTTGATTGAGCTGTAAGAGCTTTTGGGCAGTAGCTTCACAGCTTTCCTTTAAGTTTATCGCCGGGCGCTTAATCTTATTGTCATTATCCTGAGCACCTAAATCCTGAGCTAGAGCAATCTTAAAGTCCTTTAAGGTGTCAAAGCCGAATTTACGGGCAAAACGAGTAACTGTAGCGTGTGAAATATCGCAGTCGGAGGAAATTTCCGAAATAGAGGACGAACAAGCCTTTAAACCGTTATCTAAAAAGTAGCGAATGAGCTTGTTGTCAGATTTAGATGGTCTAATTTGTGGACTGCTAAGTCTCTTTAAGATCCCCATACCATACCTCTCCAATTTTATTACTTAATATTATGCACCTTTTTGTCTAATTTGGAGAGGTCAAATGAAAGTTTTTTACAAAAGATATGAAATAAATTGAATATTTTTGATACAAGCCTATGATTTGTTTATAAAAAGCTCATTGAGTAAAATTAAAATACTTCTCAAAAGAAAAATATGTGCGTAAAAGTTTACAGATCTTGATCGTTATTTTTAACCTCCTCTTGAAAGAAGGCAGTTTTATTTTTGATTTTATCTAAGCCTTTTTTTAAGCCGTCTTCAACTAAAGTGTCATAGCTTTTTTTCACTCCTTTATCGATACTACAAGCTAGCGACTTGCTTTTATTGACAATGAGATCCCGGCTTTTTTTAACTCCTTTATCAACAGAGAGGGCAATACTCTCAGAGGTATCCTTATCGATACCGACGGCAACTGAGGCAACTTTTACCGCAGTTTTGACATCAGCATGACCTTCTTTGATGACGCCATAGACATTGCTTGCGGTGGCAATGCTATCTTTAATGGTGAGAATAGTGCTTACCGCTTTTACTGCCGGAATAGCGCCTAAACCCTTAGTAGCAACATTTTTAGCGACCGTAGTCGCAGTTTTACTCTTAGCTACATCAAAAGCGGCTTTAACGGCGACCCCCGCAATTGCAACTGTGGCCGCTGTAGTAAAGGCCCTCTCGACCTGGGGACTCTTGTTTTCACCGTCAATACACCAATTGACAAAGTGTTCGCAATTATTGATAAAAACATTGTACTTATGCTCACCTACACAGTGTAAGGCGCGTTTTACACTTTCCTCGCGGGAAAAAAGCCGTTCCTGATGCGGGATGATGGCAATAGCCTCGCCATCGGCAAATTCTCTTAAGCTGACATAATTTGTACCTTTTTGCGTATTTTCTACCACCATGCCGTGCCCAACATAGAGGCCATGATGGGTGTAGAAATAGCGCGGTGAGGTGAGATGATCGCCTAGGGTATAGAGACTTTCAACATAGAGATCTTCATGATTGAGGCCATCGCCCTCGATACACCAGTTGACAAATTTCTCATCATCACGCTTAAAGCGTGAATATTTATGCTCACCTATACTCGATATAGCCCGCTCCACGCAATCGCTACGGCTAAAGCGTCTTTTGTCATGCGGTACAATTTCAATTTCTTTATCCTCAGCAAAGTCCTCTAAAGAGAGATGACGTACGCCCTCTGCGGTATTTTCAATGACATAACCACCACCGGCATAGAGGGCGTGGCGGGAGGAGAGAAGCGCGGAGGTTTTTAGATGATCACCTAGAGTAAAATTCATAAAAATTTTTGGATGCTAAGCTTTATAGCTTTGAGCATCGCTCTCCTTATCTAAGTACTAAAAAGGCCTAATTAAGAAGTAGATCTTTAAGAGATTATAGCGAAATTATAAAGTTCTTTGCGTATGATAATTATTATCATACAGTCTTTAATTTGATGAATTAATCCACATAAGTCAAAGAATAAAGCGCCTTGATACTGTTTTTTAATTTAAGTAAAAAAAAGCTTTTCTCTTAGAGAAAACAAGGCTTAAGCTCAAAGAGGAGGGCGATTTAGGTTATAATAGAGGCCGTTTTGAGCTTTTAGTTTTTTGAGGTAATGATGACTGTCTTAATTGTTTTACCTATTCTCACCATCTTGATGTTTGAGCTTGGCTTAAACCTTAATTTAAAGGATTTTGCTCTCTTATATAAACGTCCCTTACCGATGATTATAGGTCTAACCGGACAGCTTATCTTATTACCAGCTATAGCTTTAATTTTAGCTTTTAGCCTAAATTTACCTGAGGTTTTACTCTTAGGTATTGTGCTCATTGCCTGCTGCCCGGGTGGTAGTTCATCAAATGTCTTTACTCTCTTAGCTCGCGGTGATGTTGCCTTATCCGTAGCGATGACTACGGTAAGTACCGTCGTCACCATGTTTACCTTACCTTTAATTTTAAAGGCCGCTATCACTTTAAGCGGTTTAAGCTTTGCTGAATTTGATTTACCTATAGGTAAGCTTTTAGTGCAGAATTTAGTATTGATGCTTTTACCTATAAGCTTAGGTTTAGTTTTAAGACATTTGGCTCCTCAGGCTGCCCTCAAGATCAATGCGGTTTTATCTAAAGTTGCTTTTAGAGCTTTAGTACTTTTAGCCTCAATTTTCTTTATCGAGCATTATAGCGATATCGTCGCCTACTTTAAGGATTTAGCCGCCGCTGTCGTCGCTTTAATTTTATTAGCGGTGAGCATGTCCTCAATGCTCTCGCGTCTATTTAAACTTACCTCTAAAGTCAGACGCACCATTGTTATTGAAGTCGGTATGCAAAACGCCGCGCAGGCCATTGCCTTAGCATCAAGTCCTTTTGTTTTTGACAATCCGACTATGGCGATGCCGGCTATTGTCTATGCGCTCTTTATGAATGTGATTTTACTTATCTATATTAAGCTTGTGAAAAATCAGGGCGCAGAGGCTAAGCTTTCAGCTTTAGCCTAAAAACTTCAAGCTTTTTTCATTTGCGCATTTTTGCAGTCTATAATGGAAATTAAGGTATAAGCCCTAATCTAAAAATAGATCAACAAAGGATAAGCTATGGCCAATTATTTTGTCACCGGTGCAAGTTCCGGTATCGGACGTGCGGTTGTAAGTGAACTTGTCAAACATGAGCACCGCGTCTTTGCCATGACGCGTGATAATCATCATGCCTCCGATTTAGTCGCTCGTTATGGTGAAAATAATGTGGTCCCGGTCATAGCAGATCTGCAAAATATCGGTGCTTTAGAGAAGATCATTCGCCCCTTAGTGCGTGAATATGGCTTTTTTGTCGGTTTAGTCCACAGTGGTGGTATTGTGCGCTTTGAGAGTATCCGTAAGCTCAGCTACGATCGCAATTTAGAGATGATGCAGATCCACTATCTATCCTTTGTGGAGCTGTTGCGCTTATTAACCCTCAAAAAGGATCGCAATGCCATCTTTTCGGCCGTGGCAGTAACCTCAGCGGCCGCAGTGCGCTCGATGCGCGATATTGTGGCCTATAGTGCCGCTAAAGCCGCCGTCGAGGGCTTTGTGAGATCGGCAAGCACTGAGCTTTTAGAAAATAATGTTTTTATCAATGCCTTGCGCCCGGGCTTTGTCGATACGCCTATGCTTGAGGTTGCAAAATTTGTCCATGACGATTTTGACAATTGGTTAAAAAAGCAACAGCCTCTAGGGACCATTCCTTCAGAAGCTGTGGCCTCTGAAGTCGTGCATTTACTCTTGCGCGACAATCCCTATGTCACCGGTACCATTGTCGATGTGAATGGCGGTATGCCAGTGTATTAGGAATTTTTGTGGTTATTATTGGTATCGATCCGGGATCGCGGATTACAGGTTATGGCATTATCCGTTATGATCATGGCCTTCCTCAGTATTTAGGCTCAGGCTGTATTCGCACCGGTACAGGATCTATTGCCTCAAAGCTTCATACCATCTATATGGGGGTCTCCACCTTAGTCGAGCAATTTAAGCCCGATGTTATGGCCATCGAGGAGACCTTTTTATCTAAAAATGTACAATCTACAGTCAAACTGTCTGAGGCGCGGGCGAGCGCAATGGTAGCTGGGGCTAATTTAGGCTTAGAAGTTTTTGAATATACCCCCATGCAGATTAAGCAGGCGGTAGTAGGTTATGGCGCGGCGCAAAAGCATCAGGTACAGTATATGGTCAAGATGATTTTGCACCTTGTTGGTAATCCGCAGGCTGATGCGGCCGATGCGCTTGCCTGTGCTATCTGTCATGGCTATACCTATAAGGTCACCGCGGCTATGGGTGATAATGTAGCTAATGCCTCCTCAATTCACGGACGTTTGCGTCGCAATTTATAATTTGGAGTTTTTTAATGATTGGAAGCCTCCGCGGCACGCTCTTGCAGGTAGACGGCGTGACTGCACTCATCGAGGTTAACGGCATCGGCTATGAGGTCGAAATGCCGATTACCTCCTTAGGACATTTTCAAAAAAACAGCGAAATCTTTGTTTATATTCAGCAGATTGTGCGCGAGGATGCACATTTGCTCTATGGTTTTCATGACTTTGCCTCGCGCGCTTTATTCCGTGAGCTCATTAAAGTCTCAGGTGTAGGCCCGAAGATGGCGCTGGCGGTCTTATCTACCTTTGATGTGCAATCCTTTATTACTACTGTCTTGCAAGGTCGCAGTACCGCTTTACAGCAAATTCCCGGTGTCGGTAAGAAGACTGCTGAGCGCTTAGTGGTCGAGCTTTCAGATAGATTAAGTAAATTCTCCCTTACGCACGCTCCGACGCCAGAGGGCGAGAGTGTGCACGTGAGTGCACCGTCAGCGGCCTTTGATGAGGCTGTAAGTGCCATGATCGCTTTAGGTTATAAGGAAAACGATAGTCTTAAATATGTTAAAGCCGCTATCGAGCTTCAACCTGAGGCCAAAACTGATGAGCTTATCGTCAAAGCTTTGGCATTAATTTCAAAAGGAAAAGCATAATTTATGGCCACAGGAAAGGAATTAGGTATTGTTGCCGACAGCTTGCAGGTTAATGCCGATATTAGAGCTGAGAAGACTATCGACGAAATCGAAGCTGAGGATAATCGCTCCTTTGAAGATCGAGCTCTGCGTCCACAGCGCCTGTGCGATTATATCGGTCAAACAGAGGTTAAAGAGCAATTAGCTATTGCCTTAAAGGCCGCGAAAATGCGCGGTGAGGCTATGGATCATGTGCTTATTTTTGGCCCTCCTGGTTTAGGCAAGACTACCTTATCTAATATTATCGCTAATGAATTAGCGGTAGGTATTTCACAGACCTCAGGACCTGCCTTAGAGAAAAAAGGCGATGTGGCGGCACTGTTGACAAATTTACAAAAGCGCAATGTCATCTTTATTGACGAAATTCACCGTCTCTCCCCGGTAATTGAGGAATTTTTATATCCGGCAATGGAGGACTATAGTGTCGATATTATGACCGGTGAAGGTCCGTCAGCCCGTTCAATTAAAATCAATCTCAATCCCTTTACTCTAGTAGGTGCCACAACGCGTGCGGGTACCTTAACCTCACCTTTAAGAGCGCGTTTTGGCATTATCTTGCAGCTTAAGTTCTATACCCCACAAGAGCTTGAAATCATCGTCAATGTCAGTGCTAAGAAGCTTGGTGTCATTATCGAGCCTGAGGGCGCTTTAGAGATTGCCCGTAGATCGCGCGGTACGCCCCGTATTGCTAATCGCCTCTTACGCCGAGTGCGCGATTATGCTGAGGTTAAGGGCACAGGACATATTACCTTAGAGATCGCCAAAGCGGCTTTAGAGATGTTACGCATCGATGATGATGGCTTTGATGATATTGACAGGGAGTATTTGCGTACTATTATCTACGATTTTAACGGTGGCCCTGTGGGTATTGAAAGTCTAGCCGCTTCTATAGGCAATGATCGCGATACCTTAGAGAATGTGGTTGAGCCCTATATTATTCAGCAGGGTTTTATTCAGCGCTCACGTCTAGGGCGTGTCGCTACCGCTAAGGCTTATGCTAAATTTAAATTAGATTATCCCAAAGGGGGACAGTCATGAGTCAGGATTTTTCCTTTCAATGCCGTGTGTATTTTGAAGACACTGATGCCGGTGGCATAGTCTATTATGCTAATTATTTAAAATTCTGCGAAAGAGCGCGTACGGAGTGGTTACTTAAAAGCGGTTTAAGCCAGCAAAGTCTGCTTGATACTAAGCAGGGTTTTGTCATTCGTACCATTGCCGCCAGCTATCTTAAGTCTGCCCGCTTAGAAGATTTTTTAAAAATTACTGTGATCCCGATTAAAGTTGGCGCATGTGGTTTAAAAATTTTTCAACAGATATATAATCAGCGATCGGAATTGCTGTTTGAGTTTGAGTGTAGCCTCGCCTATATAGACTTCAATACGGCACGACCGATACCTATGCCTAAAGAGGCTAAAGGCTATATCAAGAGCTTCATCAAAGAAGATGGTGAGGCCTTAGGAGTTAAAATTTAAATGGAAAACGGAACCCTCTCCATCACAGGGCTTGTCATCAACGCTAGCTTCTTAGTGCAGGTAGTGATGTTCTTCTTACTATCCTTATCGGTAGTATCTTGGACCATCATCATTCAGAGAACTAATCTTTATAAAAATAGTCGCAAGAGCGCTGATGAATTTGAAGACAAATTCTGGTCTGGAATTGATCTCAATAAGCTCTATCAAGATTGTATGCAGCGTCAAGATTCCTTACAGGGCTTAGAGGTCATCTATACTGCAGGCTTTAAGGAATTTGTGCGTTTAGTAAATTCAGGTCCTGCCGATCAAGAGGTCGTGATGGACGGCACTTATCGTCAGATGAAGGTAGCGCAGTCCCGTGAGATGGAAAATCTTGAAGGTCATTTAGCTACCTTAGCTACCATCGGCTCAATTAGCCCATATATCGGTCTTTTTGGTACCGTTTGGGGTATTATGCATGCCTTCGTGGCTTTAGCTGCTGTGAAAAATGCGACCTTATCTATGGTCGCCCCGCCAATTGCTGAGGCCTTGATCGCCACTGCTATGGGTCTGTTTGCCGCAATTCCGGCGGTAATGTTCTATAACCGCTTTGCCTCTCGTGTGGAAGCTTTAGAAAATCGCTACATCAACTTTATGGATGAGTTTGCCACTATCTTAAACCGCCGTTTAGTTACCGTACGTTCACAGCAAAATCGTGCTAAGGAAGAGCCTTCTCAACCGCAGCCACAGCCTCAATATCATCAACGAGCTCCGCAGTATCAAGAACAGCCACAGTACTCGCAAAGAGAGAGCTATCAGCAACCGCATTTTCAGCGCAATAATGCTGATTTTACGCAATCTCAGCAGTATCAGCAGTTCCATCGCCGTCAAGAAAATGCGCGTGAATTTGGCAATCAAGGTTATGAGGCCCCGCGTTCTTTTGATCCGCGCGCCCGTCGTGTCGATCAATTTGCGCCATTAGAGCGTGATAATCCGCAAACTAATGCTCATCAGGGCTTTAAGCAGGAGTAAAAGATGCAGGCTTTAAGAAGAAGGCGCTCGCGTCCTGTAGCTGAGATTAATGTGGTGCCGTATATCGACGTCATGTTAGTGCTCTTAGTCATCTTCATTGCTACAGCTCCGGTTGTGATGCAGGGTGTAACTGTCGACTTACCGCAAGCTGAGGCTGAAACTATGAACGAAGATCAAAAGACTCCGATCATAGCTACAGTCGATAAGGTCGGACAATATTATGTCAGTCACGACAGCACCAATGAAAAGATGGACAATCTTGAAGCCTTGACTGCCTATGTGGCCTCCGAGCTGTCAAAGGATCCTTCTCGTCCTGTCGTCGTACAGGGTGATGCACAGGTATCCTATGATTCGGTTATCAAACTCATGAATGCTCTCAAACAAGGGGGCGTTAAGAGTGTCGGTTTAGTCACCGAGCCTCTAGGAGATTAGTGTGAAGATCGGTACTGGTACAGCTTTTACTGTTGCAGTCATCATTCATTTGGCTTTGATAGCGGTTTTAGTGGTCAATATCTCCTTAGATAAGCCCGAGCGTCCTCATGATGGAAGCAACAATATTATGCATGCGACCATGATTACGCCAGCTGCCTTAGGTAATCCTAATGGCAAAGCTCAGGGCAAGCCTAAACAAGAGACTGAAGTTACTAAGACTGAAGAGACGCCTACAGATGCTAATGCCGATAAAGCCAAGCAGGAATTAGAAGAGCGCTTAGCTATACAGCAACAGGCTGAAAATGAGCGCCGTGAGGCCATTGCGCTTAAGAAAAAGCAAGAAGCAGAAGCTAAGGCCAAAGCCGAGGCTGAAGCAAAAGCCAAAGCCGAGGCTGAGGCAAAAGCTTTAGCTTTAAAGAAAGCTGAAGAGCAAAAGAAATTAGAAGCTAAGAAGAAAGCTGAAGCTGCGGCTAAAGCAAAAGCTGAGGCTGAAGCTAAGAAGAAAGCTGAAGCTGCCGCTAAAGCAAAAGCTGAGGCTGAAGCTAAGAAGAAAGCTGAAGCTGCGGCTAAAGCAAAAGCTGAGGCTGAAGCTAAGAAGAAAGCTGAAGCTGCCGCTAAAGCAAAAGCTGAGGCTGAAGCTAAGAAGAAAGCTGAAGCTGCCGCTAAAGCAAAAGCTGAGGCTGAGGCTAAGAAGAAGGCTGAAGCTGCCGCTAAAGCAAAAGCTGAGGCTGAAGCTCAGAAAAAGGCTGATTCTTTAGAAGATGATATCTTAGGTACAGCTGATGGAGATCCTGTCAATGGTCAGGGCTTAGGCTCAGGATCTGGCGGGGATAGTGGCGCTGCAGGTTACGGCGCTAAAGTTCAGGGCATGATCGAGCAGAACTGGCTTATCGATCCGGCTATGAATGGCAAAACCGTTAAGGTTTCTATCAGTGTCAATAAGGATGGTCTTATCTCAGGTGAGCAATGTCAAGGTGATAAGAGGGTGTGTAAATCGGCTTTAGATACTCTAAAGCGTATTGGCATGCTACCTAAGCCACCGGCAAATTGCCCAGAATGTGGAAATATTGTCATTTCGATGACACCAAAGCTTTGATAAGGCTATAATTGACATAGAAATTTTGTCTTAAGGAGTTTAGTTAATGTTCAAAAAACTTTTGGCAATAGCGTTTTTAATCGTGGGCTGTAGCCAGGTTCAGGCGGCATTACAAATTGAGATTACCGGTGGTATCAATGCCGGTCATCGTATTGCTGTAGCCCCTTTTAGTCAGCCTACAGGTCTTAAGACTGATGTGGCCGCGATCGTTTCAGCCGATCTGATGCGCTCAGGCAAATTCAGCCCCATAGCTACCTCTCAGATCCCCTCTGGCAGTGTGACTAATGGTAATGTTAATGTCGATGTCGCCGCAGCCTCTGGTGCGGAAATCATTATTTGCGGTCAGGTCGTACCTAGCGGCAATAAGTACAGCGTGGAGTTTCAGGTTGTAGGTTTGCAGGGCACGAATAAGGGTAAGGTTTTAGCTCACTATCGCGGTGATGCTCCTGAAAGCCTTATGCGTCAGGCCGCTCACCGTATCTCTGACAGAGTCTTTGAGCTCTATACTGGCACTAAGGGCGCTTTCCGTACCCGCATTGCTTATATTGTCTATAAGCATGGTCAGAAATATCCGTATCAGCTGATGACTGCTGATTATGACGGTTATAACGAGACTCCGATTTTAAAATCCACTCAGCCGGTCATGACCCCAAGCTGGTCTCCTGATGGTACCCGTTTAGCTTATGTAAGCTTTGAAGGTCGTACTCCGGCCATCTTTGTGCAGAATATCAATACTAAAAAGCGTACAAAGCTGGCTTCATATCCGGGTATGAATAGCTCACCTGCTTGGTCTCCTGATGGCTCAAAGATTGCCATGGCTCTCTCTAAAGACGGTCAGCCTGACATCTATTATTATGATCTAGGCGCAGGCTCCTTAGTGCGGGTTACCGCTAATGCCGCTATCGATACCGAGCCTACCTGGTCTTCTGACAGCAAGTCCTTATTCTTTACCTCCGAGCGTGGCGGTAAGGCTCAGATCTATAAGTTCGACTTTGCTACCCGTCAGACTAGCCGCGTAACCTATCAGGGTGCACGTAACCTTTCAGCACGTTCCATTCCGGGATCTAATTCCTTGATTGTAATTACTCAGGTTAATGGTTTCCGTGTTGCCCGTGTAGATGCTGATGGCAGTATCTATATGCTGACCACCTCATCCTTAGATGAATCCCCTAGTGTCGCCCCTAATGGAAGCATGGTGATATACTCCACCGTATATCAAGGCCGTAAAGGCTTAGCCCTGGTTTCAGCAGACGGTAGATTTAAGGCCAACCTGCCTTCAAGTTCAGGTGAGGTAAGCTCTCCGGCTTGGGGCCCATTATTAGCTAATTGAGAGTAACAATTTAAACTCATAGGAAAATAAAATGTTTAAGAAGTATTTCTTTGCAATGATTTGTGGTTTATTGATGACCACCTTGACTGCTTGTACCACTGACGGCACTGATGGCAGCTCCTCATCCTTAGTGAATGACGGTGACGGTTATCAGATCGCTGAAGGCTTAGATAGCGATGGTGCCGTCACTGTCGGCAACCCAAGCTTAGATGCCAATGGCGGTTCCTTCAATGGTCCAGCTGAGCTTAAGAGCAAGAACACCATTTACTTCGGTTATGACTCTGAGAACATTCAGGATCAGTACATCAGTGTGATGCAGGCTCATGCTCAGTACCTGCGCAACAATCCTGATGCCCGTGTCATCATCGAAGGTCACACCGATGAGCGTGGTACCCCTGAGTACAATATCGCCTTAGGTGAGCGTCGTGCCCGTAGCGTTGCTCGTTATATGCAGAATTTAGGTGTTGATGTAAATCAGTTATCTATCGTCAGCTATGGCGAGGAGAAGCCGGCCGATCCTGCTCATAATGAAGCTGCCTGGTCTCACAACCGTCGTGCTGTCTTAAATTACTAAGATCTAGACTTTAGATTTAAGCGTAAAAGAGCCTCTGTGTTTAAGCATACAGAGGCTTTTTTGTATAAAATGAATTCATCTTGATGAATTTTGGAGCAATCTATGACAAAAAAGCTGGTTTTAGCAACGCTTTTAGCTATGAGCCTTGCAAGCTCTCAGGTTTATGCTGATAGTGAAACTGAAGTCTTGCAGCGATCATTATTGAATATGCAAAATCAGGTGCAGTCCTTGCAGTCAGATTTAGCCGCAGCTAATGGCAGAATTGAGGAATTAAATTATGAACTCAATAAGGTAAATCAGGAAAATGCCACCTTAAAGCAACAGTTAGCAAAGATGTCGAAGTCTGATGAGACCAAGGGGTCTGATGATAATGCGCAAGCACAAAATCAGGTTGAGACTAAGACAGAGCAGGGGAGTGCTAATACCAATGCCAATCAGGCCCAAGCTAGCACTTTAAAGGCAGCTGATAAGAAGACTACTGATGAATACAATGCCTGTTATGAGTTTGTAAAGCAAAACAAGCTTCCTGAGGCGGAACAGGCCTTTAAGAGCTTCTTAGAAAATAATGCTGAAAACTCTTTAACTCCTAATGGCTGGTATTGGTTAGGACAGGTGCAATATAAGCAACAGCATTATCAAGATGCGCGCGTTTCCTTCCTCAATGCCGCAGGCTATAAGGCTTCAGCTAAGCGCCCAGATGCTTTATATAAGTTAGGCATGATTTATAAGGCTTTAGGCGATAACGATAAGGCTAAACGCTTCTTTGAGGTAGTGATTAAGACCTATCCTCATGATACCTCAGCGGTATTAGCTAAAAAGCAATTACAGTAATGAAAGAGGCGCTGTTAGCGCCTTTTTTTACATACAAATAATCCCTCATTTTTTATGATGAGGGATTTTATGAGGGATTAGTTGTGCCTTAAATTATAAGGACTTTAAGAAAGCGGCGATCTCGTCGTCCTTGCAGTTAGGGTAGAAGAGCTCAG
>OGWZ01002780.1_pt1 | contig 13000 bp, 8 predicted proteins | sample 1576141 | NCBI WGS metagenome assembly OGWZ01 (sample SAMEA3541512, study PRJEB24748) | human gut metagenome | biome: human gut; feature: human-associated habitat; material: faeces | place: China | collected 2012
AATTATTTCTGTTATCTCCCATCACAAAATACCCGTTCTTTGGTACTTTATATGGTCCAAAATCTTCTACTGGCTCTTCTTTGATATATGGCTCACTGAGTGCTTTCTTACTTCCATTAATATATACTTTACCGTCTTTTACCAACACAGTCTCTCCTGGAAGTGCTATCACACGCTTAATAAACCATTCTGTCTCATCATCCGGATATTTGAAGATAATGATATCTCCACGTTTCGGATCGTTAAACCAATAAGATGTTCGAAGAGCGATCAGTTTATCATTCGTCATGATCGTATTCTCCATCGAACCACTTGGAATATTCGCATTGATAATTACAAAATTCAAGATAAATTCTGTCAGAAGAATCGTTACAACAATACATGCGATCCAGCTAAATGCCTCACGCTTGAAACTTCTCTTCTGTTCTTTATCTGCATTTTCTTTGCTCATATTGATCTGTCCTTAATAATTAATCCTCAAAACCACGTCTGATGATATCATGTCTTTCTGGTCCGTTAGATATCAAAGTGATCGGATATCCAATCTTCTCTTCTACGAACTCGATGTACTTACGGCAGTTTTCTGGAAGATCTTCATAGTTTTTGATTCCACGGATATCAGATTTCCATCCTGGAAGTACTTCTAATACTGGTTTCGCTTTCTCAAGTTTTCCTGTTGTTGGGAAATCTGTTGTTACTTCTCCATCAATTTCGTATCCAACACATACAGGAATCTCATCTAAGTATCCAAGTACGTCTAATACTGTAAATGCAACATCTGTTGTTCCCTGCATACGGCATCCGTATTTGGTTGCTACAACGTCAAGCCATCCCATTCTTCTTGGACGTCCTGTAGTTGCTCCAAATTCTCCTCCATCTCCACCGCGGCGGCGAAGTTCATCTGCTTCATCTCCAAAGATCTCACTTACGAAAGCTCCAGCTCCTACAGCACTTGAATATGCCTTTACAACTGTAACGACTTTCTTGATCTCATATGGAGGGATTCCGGCTCCGATCGCACCATATCCTGCTAATGTAGAAGATGATGTAACCATTGGATAGATTCCGTGATCAGGGTCTTTTAATGATCCTAACTGTCCTTCTAATAAGATGTTCTTTCCTTCTTTGATCGCTTCATGTAAGAACAGAGATGTATCACATACATATGGTGCTACCATCTCTTTGTATTCCATTAATGTATTGTATAATTCATCTGGATCAAGAAGTGGTTTATGATATAAATGCTCTAATAAAACATTCTTCTTTTCACATACTGCTTTGATCTTTTCTTTTAAAGAATCATCGTCAAATAATTCGCTTACCTGGAAACCGATCTTTGCATATTTGTCTGAATAAAATGGTGCGATACCAGATTTTGTTGATCCAAAAGAATTCTTTCCTAAACGTTCTTCTTCATACTGATCAAATAAAATATGATATGGCATGACCATCTGTGCACGATCTGATACTAAGATCTTTGGCTGTGGAACACCCTGACTTACGATTCCTTCGATCTCTTTAAATAATACAGGGATATTTAATGCCACACCATTACCGATCACACTAGTTGTATGGTTGTAGAATACCCCAGATGGTAATGTATGCAATGCAAACTTACCATAGTCATTAATGATCGTATGACCTGCATTTGCTCCTCCCTGAAAACGAACGATAATATCGGATGTTTCACCCAACATGTCTGTAATCTTACCTTTTCCTTCGTCTCCCCAATTGGCTCCAACGACTGCTTTTACCATATGTGTATCCTCCTAATAAAATCAATTACTTTGACTTTTTCTTATATTATTTATAATGCTGTTATATTTAACAACATGACAACACGTTTCATTCTATATCGTTTTGGGCACTCTGTCAAGGCAGAGTGTCCAAAGCTTTGATTTATTTTCCATCTTTTACACTAAACAGGTCTGTACTTACATGTTTCTTATCCATCAGACTGTTATACTGTAGATACTGATACTGTGTGATCAGTTTTGTATATTCATTATTCTCAGACAACTCATGGTTCTTTCCATCTTTATCAACATATCCATTGGCATTTAATGCTGGGACTTCATTTCTCATATTTAATAAGAACTCATTGTATCTTGACATCTTTAAGTTTGTCTGCTGTAACATCAGGCTTGATAAATAGTTTGCACTGACATTTTCCACATCGCTCTTTGCATCAATATCATAATTTGCCCAGATGATAAATGGAACTGTATATTTCTTCTGCAGTTCTTTTAAACTTAAGCTGTTTAGAGATTTTCCATATAACAGCTCATAGAAAGAATCCTCAAGTTTTGGCTGATGATCTCCAAACATTACAACGATCGTTGGCTCTTTCTGATTCTTAAAGTAGTTGATGATCTTCTCGAATGCTCGATCTGATTCATGGATCAGTGATAAATAACGGTTTGCTGTATCTGTTGCCTTCTCATCTTTGATCTTGATCTCTTCCTTAAAGTTCTTGTCTGCGATCAGATATCCACCATGGTTCTGGATTGTTACATTGAATAAGAATAATGGCTGTCCCGCTTTTTTCTTATTAAAGATATCTATGATCTTATTGTAATCTTCTGCATCACTATACCATCCTCTGAATTTCTCTCCATTTGGATTCATAGATGTCTCATCTAAGAAATTATCAAATCCAATTAGCGGATATACCGTATCTCGGTTCCATCCGTGTGCTTTGTATGGATGGAATGCCAGTGTATCATATCCCTGCTGTTTTAACTGAGATGCCAGACTTGGCACCTTATGTTTTACAAACTGTGTATATGCATTTCCGTTTAATGGAAGAGATGATACAGAGTTTCCTGTTAAGAACTCATACTCTGAATTACTTGTTCCTCCACCAAAAACAGATACCAGCATATGTCCTTTGATCGTATTTTCACTTAAACTATTGATAAATGGCATAACCTCTTTGTTTGTCTTGATCTTATTTACTACATTCAGATCTGAGAATGTTTCATTCATGATCACGACAACATTTGGTTTCTGTTTTAATTTCTTATTGGTTCCCTGTGTTACCTGATACTTATCTGCGATTTTATCTACCGCTTCTGGACTATATCCATCTGGCTGGGAAACGATCGTATACTGAATATTCATTAAAAAGCTTAAAATATATCCATTTTTTAAGTATCCTCTCTTCTGTTGCCAGAAGTTTACAGCAACACCTTTCTTTGACAGAAAGTCTACTCTTGTCAAGAAGAAAGAACTTCCTACTGTTACGATTGCTGTGATCAGTAATGCAACTAGACGTTTCTTCCAATGGAAGATCTTATATGTATCGAGTTTACATGCAAACACACATAATCCCAATAATACAACCGTCGCAACGATTGCTGCTTTATCATAACTTAATACATAATGATCTGCAACGTCCATTGCTGTTCCAAGTGCATAAATATCTGCCGGCGTGATCGGTGTTCCACGGAATGCTAATACAAAATAGTTTCCGATCGCAGCTGCATATAAAAATACATCTCCAACGAGCAACGCCCATTTCACACGGTTAAAGATCAGTAATAAAATGAAGAACAATATATAGTACCATAGGATGTTCATTCCAAATGCCAATTTATTCATCACACTGATCGGATTATAGAATACTTTTTCTACCATATAAAATGCGACCCATGGATTGACGATAAATAATGCCCATGTGAATCTCTTATTCCATTTTTCTGGAATCTTTAATGGTATAAGAATTAAAATGATCAAAGCAAGTGTGATCGCCACTGTTAAAACAACTGCTGATACATCAATCTGTGTCGTCCACACTCTGGTTCTAACATGAAAATTCTTCTGTGTTACACCATTTAATTTAGCTGACTGATAGATCTTCCCCATATTGCTTGATGTATACAGATATAATGGGCGTTCAGCCTTAATACCCTTTCCTGTAATCTCGATCGTATAAGTTTCCCCTTTATTCAACTTCTGGTTCACGACTACTTTGTACCATTTATTTTCATTACGCAAAGTACGACGCATCGTTGCTTTCATATCTGTCAGTCCGTCAACCTCTAACAGTGTTGGAGTAATGTGGAAAATAGATTTTCCTTTACTGTCTTTTACATTCAGATCAATACTTCCAGCTCTTCCTGTCTGTTCGTTTCGGTCGATCATGATATCCAACCGTTCCATCGTATGTGAAACTGCTTTAAATTTCTGAACAACCTTATCACCATCTGTCACTTCAATCTTCGTCAGCTTATGTTCTGGTGTTCCTTTTGCAACTTTTTCGGAAAACTGGTCTTTGTTCATCAAAACCAATACGATAAATGCGATCAATGCTAAAACAATTCCATATTTCAGAACTTTTTGCATGACGCTGTGAAATTTTTGTAATTTCGTTTCACCATTTGTCTGTGTCATTTTACCTTACCTTCCATTCGTTTGTATTTCCCCAGTTATTTTTCCTTTTTCTCTCTTTTTCATTCTCTCTTAAAAATTCCCTAAGATTTTGAAATCTTTGGTTTCTTCTTTAATTCCTGCAAGGGAATTACGGATCGCAGGATCATCCAGATTCCCGATCACATCCACATAAAATCCGTATTCCCACTTTCTTCCTGGAAGTGGTCTGGATTCAATGTTACTCATACTGACATTGTTAAACATGAAATGCGTCAGAATATTGTATAAAGATCCTGATTCATGTGGCACGCTAAAACTGATGCTGACTTTGCCCGCATCTTTTCTGTACTGTTTCTTCTTTGACATGATCACAAATCTTGTTGTATTATTTCCTTCATCATTCACCTCACGTTTCAAAATCTCAAGTCCATACATCTTTGCAGCACGTTCACTGCAGATTGCAGCTTTCACAGGCTTATTATCATCTGCTACTTTCTTTGCGCTGATCGCTGTATTTGCAACTTTTACCTGATCCCAGTCTGGATGTTCATCCAAGAATCCTTTACACTGCATCAATCCTTGTGGATGAGAATATACTTTTTCAATCTTATCTAAGCTCGTTCCAGGAATTGCAGCCAATACATGCCTTACATCTACAGATTCTTCTCCCACGACGCAAATGTCATAGTCAAGGATCATATCATAAATTCCACTGACTGTTCCTGCTGAAGTATTCTCTATTGGCAATACTCCATAATCAGCTTCTCCTCGATCTAGAGTCTTTACAACATCTTTAAATTCTGGTACAGAAAAATTCTTGACATCCTCTCCAAAATACTGTACCATTGCCTGTTCCTGATATGCCCCTGGAATTCCCTGATATACAACTTTGGTATCTTCATTGATATCCAGTGCTTCCACTTCTTCAAATGTCTGATCAATATAAGCATCTTCTTGTGATAACAGACTATACTGATATCTTCGGCTGATACTCATCATCTGAAGAAACATCTCTTCGACAGACTTTTTAATGATAAGTTCATCTTCGTCTTTTGTCAAGGCATCAATTTTCTGTCTTTCACGAACAGGATCATAAATTGCCTTTCCTGTTCCTCTTTTATACTCTGCAACTTCTGCAGAACATCCCATTCTTTCTTTAAATAATGCAAGCATTTTCTGATCGATCTGATCGATCTGCTGCCTTATCTCCGTCAAATCTCTCATAAGTTACTGTTCCTCTTTTATCTTTTCTTTTAATTGCGTGATCGTCTGTCCAAGAAGCGGATGCATCAGATATGGGGCGATTTCTTCTAATGGTTCTAATACAAATAATCTCTTGTGCATCTCTTTATGTGGAATCGTCAGTCTTCTCTCATTCATCACCAGATCATCATACATCAGGATATCAAGATCTAATGTTCTTGGTCCCCAATGAATTGTTCTGACTCTTCCCGCCTGTGCTTCAACATCCATCAGAAAGTCCAACAGTTCTTCTGGCTCTTTTAATGTATCAATAGCAATACATCCATTCAAAAAATCATCCTGTACCACACCGCCATATGGCTTGGTCTCGATCAGACTGGAAACATGCACAACTCTTGTATCATCCTGTGCCTCGATCGCATTGATTGCCTGATTAATATATTCCATACGATCTCCCATATTTGATCCTACTCCAAGATACGCTCTGTGCCATCCTCTTTTGATCTTCACTGAAACATAGTCGAGTGGCAATCCGATCGGCGCCCATGGTTTTTTTACTTCAATCTCTAGTTTTCTGATCAATGAAAACTCAAGTAATAATTTCTTCGCCACTGTTTCAGCCACACATTCGATCAGGTTAAAGTCATTTTCTGTAAGGATCTCTTTGATCCTATGACATACTTTACCATAATCAACGGAATAATCCATCTGATCACTGACACCTGCAAGTTTCGTATCAAGCGATAAAATTGCAGATACCAGAAATTTTTGCCCAAGTGCTTTCTCTTCTTTATACAAACCATGATTTGCATAAACTTCCAAATCTTTGATTGTAATCTGATCCATCATCTGTTCTCCCTATTTTGCACAAATTGCTTCTATCATCTTCATTGCACGCATATTTTCTTTAACATCGTGAACCCTGAAAAATCTGCATCCTTTCATATATCCACTGACCGTTGTTGCCACAGTTCCTTCTACTCTCTGATCTGATGGAAGATCCAGCGTTAAACCGATCATGGATTTTCTAGATGTTCCAAGAAGAACTGGTACATCCCACTGATTTAATAACTCCAGATGGTTCATAAGCTCTAAATTCTGATCAAGATCCTTGGCAAATCCAATCCCTGGATCCAGCATGATCGTTTCTTTCTTGATTCCAGCTTCCTTTGCCATCTTCATCGTCTCATCTAAATCTGCTACCACATCATTTAAATAATCCTTATAATCTGTATCCTTACGGTTATGCATCAAGCAAGAAGCAACTCCTGTTTCTGCTAAAACTGCAGCCATAGTTCCATCCCACTTAAGCCCCCAGATGTCGTTGATCAGATCTGCTCCAGCCTCGATTCCCGCTTTTGCAACTCCTGATTTATAAGTATCTAGGGATACTGGCACATCAAATTCCTTTTTTAATGCTTCGATCACAGGTGTGACTCTTGCGATCTCTTCTTCATCAGAGATCAACGTGTATCCAGGTCTTGTAGATTCTCCTCCAACATCAATGATCGCTGCTCCATCTCTGATCATCTCATCAGCATGCTTTAGTGCCGCATCTAAATGATCATATTTTCCTCCATCTGAAAATGAATCTGGTGTCACATTCAAAATTCCCATGATGTATCCATGATGTTTCGTATCAAATGTCTTATTTCCAATAATCATAGCATCTCTCCTAGTATATATACTTGTTGTTTTTCTTTTCTTCCGGCCAATAACATTCCTGTCTTGCTTTGCAGTGGATGCAATCTCTTGAAAGTTTATCTGCACGATAAAAGATTGATGCAAAACTTTCGCTTTCTTCTTTCATATCTCTATGCCTTAAGATCGTATCTGTCATAAACTTTCTCTCTTCTCTGGTATATCCACAGTCCGTTAAGATCTCCTCGGCAAGAATCGCTCCCGCTTCCTCGTGAGAAATTCCCTTTTCATACTGATCAGCTCTCCCAAGATCATGAAGCAATGCAGTCGCATAAATGATATCTTTGGACACAGGAAGTCTTTTTTCAAGGATCATCAGATAACTGATTCTTGCCACCGACAAAAAATGTTCTATATCATGACCGCAAAACTTTCGATCTATTTCTAATTGTTGTAGTCTCTCGTATGTCTCCTTGTATTTCTCATGCCATACGATCTTTTGGAATCTTTCCACTGTTTCTATCCTCTATTTTAATTCATTCTGAAATGATAATGTACCACAGATTATGATCACGTCTTCTTTATCTGCTTGTTGTTTTACCTCTTCAAGACACTCTTTCAGTCTCTGTCTTTCTTCTACATCATGATGATATTTTCTTACACATTCTGCAAGATCTTTGCTTGATAAGGCCCTCGCATTATCTGGTGCTACCGTATAAACTTTTGCTGCCATCGGCGTAAGAATCTGTATCATCTGTTCATAGTCTTTGTCTGATAACACTCCCATTATATAGATTAATCGTCTATTTGTAAAATTATTTTGTAAAAAATTTAACAGACTTTTCGCTCCATCCGGATTATGTGCTCCGTCACAAATGACCAGTGGGTCCTTTTCTAAGATCTCAATCCTGCCTCTCCAGATTGTTTTGCGTAATCCATCTTCTGTCTGAAATTCACCGATACAATAATAATTTCTTATCGTATTCAATGCTTCTAATGCCAAGGCAGCATTATTGATCTGATGTCTTCCAAGAAGCGGGATTTCTATCTTTTCATACCATCTTCCATCAGATGAGCGATAAGAAAAGCTCTCCCCATTTAAAGATTCACTTAACACACGGATCCCTTCCGAATTTACAAAAGTAACCTTGCAGTGCATCTCTTTTGCTTTTTCCTTGATCACTTCGTTTACGGATTCTTGATTGTTATATGAAATAACTGGACATCCTTCTTTTATGATCCCTGCTTTTTCTGCTGCGATCTTTTCTATCGTGTCTCCAAGAAACTGCATATGGTCCATTCCGATCGATGCAATGATCACCGCGATCGGTTTCTTAACTACGTTCGTTGCATCAAGTCTGCCACCCATTCCTGTTTCCAATAACACAACATCCACTTTTTTATCGAGAAAATAAAGAAAACTGAGTGCCGTTTCAATCTCAAACATTGTCGGATGTGACATCCCGTCTCTCACCATCTCTTCTGAAATTTTCTTTATTTTTTCCATATAAAAGCACAGATCTTCTTTCGAAATGTTCTCTTCATTGATGCGAAATCTCTCTTCGTAGCAAAAAGATGCCGGGGAGACATACCTCCCCGCACGATATCCACTTTCTCTGAAGATTCCTGCAAGAAATGCAAGTGTTGATCCTTTTCCATTGGTTCCGGCAATATGAACCACTTTAAGCTGATCCTGTGGATTTCCAAGTCTTTCTAATAATTCTTTGATATTATCAAGTCCTAAAACACTTCCAAATTTACTCGTATTTTGTATAAAATTCATTGCTTCTTCGTAATTCATCACTGCCTCCAGTTTCTATTTCCTTCGATCTAATGTACAAATGCTTCTTTGATCACCTGTGTCATAGTTTTTACATAGACGATCTCAAGTCCCTCGACAACTTCCTCTTCAAACTCTTTGACATCTTTTTCATTTGATTTTGGAACAAGTACTTTTGTAATTCCAAGCCGTTTTGCTGCGAGAAGCTTTTCTTTTAATCCACCGATCATAAGAACATCTCCGCGGATCGTAACTTCCCCTGTCATTGCCAGATTTCCACAGACTTTATTACCTGTGATTGCTGACAAAACGGCTGTTGTCATCGTAATTCCAGCAGATGGTCCGTCTTTTGGCACGGCTCCTTCTGGAATATGAATATGTATATCATGTTTTTCAAAGAAATCCTGTTTAATCTTATATTTTCTACTCTGGCTTCTGATATAACTGATTGCCGCCTGTGCAGACTCTTTCATGACATTTCCAAGGGATCCTGTCACCTGAACCGCTCCTTTTCCCGGCATAACATTTACTTCAATCTTTAATGTTACCCCACCAACAGCTGTCCAAGCCAGTCCATGAACAATTCCAACCTGATCTCTTAGAGTGTCTTTTTCCCATTCATAAACAGGTCTTCCAAGATACTCTTTGATCACTTTCTTTGTGATCGTTACTTTTCTGTGTTTCTTCTGGTAGATGTCTCTTGTCACCTTTCTCGAAACTTGTCCAATTCTTCTCTCTAAATTTCTGACCCCTGCTTCTCTTGTGTAATCTGTGATCAGAAATCTCAGGGCATCTTCCTTCCAGTGAATCTGTGTATCATTTAATCCATTTGCCTCCATCTGTTTCTTTACCAGATAGTCATTCGCAATGTGATACTTCTCATTCTCTGTATAACTTGATACCTCGATGATCTCCATACGGTCAAGCAGTGGCCTTGGAATCGTAGAAAGGTCATTGGCCGTTGCAACAAATAAGACATCACTTAAATTCAATGCAACTTCCAGATAATGATCTGTAAAATGTTCATTCTGTTCCGGGTCTAATACTTCAAGCAGTGCAGACGCGGTATCTCCTCTCTGGTCTTTCCCTGTCTTATCGATCTCATCCAATAACATTAATGGATTTCTAACTTTTACCTTCTTTAATGCTTCAACAATACGTCCTGGCATCGCTCCAACATAAGTTTTCCTATGTCCACGGATCTCTGATTCATCCCTGACGCCGCCAAGAGATAAACGAATATATTTTTTGTTCGTTGCTTTCGCAATTGATCTGGCAATAGATGTCTTTCCTGTTCCTGGAGGCCCTACAAGACAAAGGATGGCTGCATCTTTCTTTCCACTCATAGCACGTGCTGCTAAATATTCCAAAACACGTTCCTTGACTTTTTCCATTCCATAATGATCTCGATCGAGCACCTGTTGTGCATGATCTAAGTCTGTGGAATCTTCGCTCATCTCTTCCCATGGAACTTCCAACATTGTCTCGATATAAGTTCTTAACACAGAGCTTTCTGGTGTCTGATTTCCCATTGTTTGAAAACGCGATATCTCTTTTTTGAGCTTCTCTTTGACTTCATCGGATGCTTTTAGATTCTTAAGTTTCTCCATAAATTCATCCGCTTCATCTTCTACATTCGTCTCTCCAAGTTCCTCACGGATCACTTTGATCTGCTCTCGCAGCACATATTCTTTCTGATTTTTGTCAATATTCACTTTAACTTTCTGTTGGATCTTCTGCTTCAATTTCAGAACATCTAGTTCTTCCTGCAGCATGACAAGCATTAATTCACAGCGCTCTTTTAGATCCATTTCTTCCAAAAGTTTCTGTTTCTCTGGATAAGAAAATGGAATATGTGTTGCAAGTTCGTCCACCAGAATCTCTACATCTGTCAATAATAAAATATAATTTACCATATTCTGATCCAAATGTGGCCAGGCTTTCGCATAACCTTCAAATGCTTCTTTGATCATTCGAAGAAATGCTTCTCTTTCAAATTCCTCAAATGACTGTTGTTCTACATGATCATATAAAACCTCTACTTTATAGAATGGTTCGTACTCAACAGTTTCAGAAAGCTCTGCACGAAATAATCCTTCTGCAAAAACTCTCAAAATATTCTTTGGAAGCTTTACAACCTGTTTGATCCTTGCCAGTGTTCCTACACGATATAAATCTTCAATTCCTGGGTCTTCTGCCGTCGGATCGATCTGATTATTTAAAAAGATCATCTGATCATGTTCCATAGCTTCTTCAATTGCTTTTACAGAACGGCTTCGTGATACATCAAAATGAATGACTGTATTCGGAAATATATACTTGCCTCTCAGTGGAAGCATTGGTAGTGTTTTTTTCATTCAAGTCTTCCTTTCATTTCTGAATTATTTGTCTGTAAATTTCATCAGACATGAAGAAAAACTGCTTTGACACAAGAATCTCTTGCATGAAAGCAGTTTTTATTTCGGCTAATCTATCTATGCAATCTCACCATGATTGCTTGTCTTTACCCGTTTCTTTGGCACTGCGGCTTTCACCTTCACTCCAGAATGTTCGATCGTTGGTTTTTCTTTACCTTCTACAACATCTTTTGTGATCAGGCACTCTGATACATCTGTCTGTGATGGGATTTCGTACATTAAATCCATGATCACACCTTCCATGATCGCACGAAGTCCTCTGGCACCTGTCTTACGTTCTAATGCTTTCTTGGCAATTGCAATTAATGCATCATCATCAAACGTAAGTTTCACACCATCCATCTCGAACAATCTCTGGTACTGTTTCACAAGAGCACTCTTTGGTTCTTTCAAAATGCGCACTAAGGCTTCTTCATCCAATGGATTTAAAGATACATTCACTGGAACTCGTCCAATGAACTCTGGAATCAGACCAAACTTCACAAAATCTTCTGGCAATACCTGTCTTAACAGCTCACCGAGATCTGTTTCCTTCTGCCCAAATACATCTGCTCCAAATCCAATAGATTTCTTGCCAATTCTTGATTCGATGATCTTCTCTAATCCGTCAAAGGCTCCTCCACAGATAAACAGGATATTGGATGTATCAATCTGAATAAATTCCTGATGAGGATGTTTTCTTCCTCCCTGTGGCGGCACAGACGCTACAGTACCTTCAATGATCTTTAATAATGCCTGCTGCACACCCTCTCCAGAGACATCTCTTGTGATCGATGTATTCTCAGACTTTCTTGTGATCTTATCAATCTCATCAATATAGATGATTCCACACTGTGCACGGTCAATATCATAATCTGCTGCCTGAATGATCTTAAGAAGAATATTCTCAACATCTTCACCAACATATCCTGCTTCTGTAAGAGCAGTCGCATCTGCGATCGCAAATGGTACATTTAACATCTTTGCTAATGTCTGGGCTAATAATGTTTTTCCTGAACCTGTTGGTCCAAGCATTAAAATATTACTCTTCTGCAATTCTACATCAGAGTCTCCACCCATTAAAATTCTTTTGTAATGATTATATACAGCTACGGAAAGTACTTTCTTTGCTTCATCCTGTCCAATAACATACTGGTCTAGAAATTCTTTGATCTCTTTTGGCTTACGTAAATTGATCTCTCCGTCATTCTCTGCATACTGCTCAAATTCTTCTTCAATAATCTCAGAACAAATGTCAATACATTCATCACAAATATAAACATTCTTACCCTTTGGTCCCGCGATCAGTTTGCGGACTTGGTCCTGTGTCTTATTACAAAAAGAACATCTTACTTTGTTATGTTCTCCATATTTTCCTGCCATAGAATTTCCACCTCATACCTACTGTTAAGCAGTTTTCTTCAAAACTTATCAACGCACATGAGGGGATGTTGCTGAACGTAACATCCCCTCACGCTTATCTTTTAGTGATTTGTGATAACACTGTCAATGAGACCGTATGCTTTGGCCTCTTCTGCACTCATGTAGTTATCACGCTCGGTATCCACCTCGATGACGCTAAGCGGCTGGCCGGTATTGGCTGCCA
>OGWZ01002782.1_pt1 | contig 12979 bp, 10 predicted proteins | sample 1576141 | NCBI WGS metagenome assembly OGWZ01 (sample SAMEA3541512, study PRJEB24748) | human gut metagenome | biome: human gut; feature: human-associated habitat; material: faeces | place: China | collected 2012
GCATAGCACTGCTATCAGAGTTTACGCACAAGCACGCTACGCACTGCGGTTGCACATGTTCACAGACTTGTTGTATAACGGTTTTCAAATTACCCAAGCAACAGAAATTGTGGGGCATCCTCCGCTTCCATCTGTTCCTTGAAGAATTGCCTTCTGGCTTCCGCCTCCAGTTCCATGTCAGAGACGCTTGGCTGTGGATCATCTTCCTTCTCGCCATTATCGCCATTTCCAGAAGTTAGGGAAGAAAAGGAACTGTTGGCAAGTTGTGTAGGAGAAGTACCGCCATTCTTGATGGGAGGATCTTCTTTGTTGGGGAAGGCGGTTGTGGAAGCAGAAGAACTTGACTTGTCATAGTTGCTTCTTTGGTTGATGGGGACATAGTACGGATTGACAAACTTCTTGCCATCAACAATCCAAGCTGAAATGCAGAGCAAAGTGTGAACACTTCCCCGTCTTGTCTGTATAGAAGAAAGAATGCCCAATTTGTTCATGTGGTCAAGCATCTTGGAGACGGTCTTTCGGTCACACTTCCATAGTTTGGATAGAGCCACCTCTGACATGTTCACTTCCCACAATTCTGTTGTAGATTCCCCAACCTCATTTGAGGTTTCAATCTGTCGTGTCACAATCTGAATGAGTTGATAAAGGCATGAAAGGCGATTGATGCCAGCCGTGCCACCCATCAGATAGTTTACTTGTTCATTACTCAGGATAATGCTGTTGAAAATATTACAGTTCATCGTTGTTTTATTTTTGTTGTGTAAATCTGTTCATGCTGTTATGCGGAAAACTCTCTGCCGTCAAAAGAGAAACTATCGCCTCATGCCGAAGCCTCTCTCTGGCATATAATACTCCTTGTCGTATGCGATATGGTCAAGCACACGTTGCAGTCGGTCAAGTTGGGGACTGTCAAGCACTTGTATGGCATTGATGGTAATTTTCTGTGATGCAATTCTTCGATGCTCACAGTTTCTTTCAGACATGGTTCCGTCACCGTCAGCATAGACCGAGTGAAGATAGTTATTGACTGCTTCCGTCTGTTCCTTGCTTGGGTAAGCAGCAGGAAAGCGGTCGGAAATGTAGTCTACCATATTGCTGACCGCATTAGCCAACAGAGGGTCACGTTTTTGCAGACTGTTTACAAGTTCATCTTTCGTCATGATGCTATGGTCTATTGTTCATTTCATTCAGACGGTTTGCTGCCTCCAGTCTTATCTCCTCCTCCGACATGACTCTTGCGCCACGCACCCAGTCAAGCAAGGCTTTCTTCTCAAAGAAGATGAGCTTGCCAGCAGGCTTGAAGTACGGCAACTGGTTAAGATGCGTCATCTTGTAGAGCGTAATCTTGGCAATGCCGAGAAAGGCGGAAGCCTCTTCAAGGTTCAATACTTCCTTTGTCATGTAGCAAAGGTTCTCCAACTTGTTCACTCTCGACTGAAGCTCCACTATCTTGCGTTCATGGTCGAGGTTCATCTTTAATGCGTTCTTTTCTGTCATAAATCTGATATTTTGTTTATTTCGTTATCGATTTCGGCTGCAAAGTATATTGTTGCCAATGATATTCAAGCAGCCGTTATGGCTTATTAAAAGTGTTGGTTTTCAATTCTTTGGCTCTATTTACCATGCTGCAATGTGGTAGATTGGTCGAACACTCACTCTTCGGGAATAAAGTGGAGAAGTTATAGTGGGCTATATCAGGGCAAGCCCTATCGTGCACGCCACACCTCTTTACGTCCAGCCGCCAAGTCAGAATTTGTTTCTTCCCTTTTGTAGGAATGCAATACTTTTGTTCATCAGATACTCGTTGAGATCTTTGTATTCTTCATACTCATTTGAGGCATCAGTACACTTGTCTCCCAATGCTTTCATTATCTGCCAGGTGGCCATTCTGCCAGCTTTGTCATTATCCAAGTGGCAGCATATTTGAGAATACTTATTGAGCATGGAGAGAGCACTCGGGATGTTTACAATGGAGTTGAGTACCACCGCATCACATTCGCCATGTAGTATGAGATAGGAGAGATAGTCCACGAATCCCTCGAATATGTGACAAGCTGTTTCGTGGTTCCTTATCGTAGTGATTGCTTTCGGAGCAATACATCCCTTGAAGTATGGATTCCGAAGTTCATAGCCACCAGCATCATTCTTAAAGCCAATAGCAAAATATCGCTTGCCAGCACTTTTGTAGTGTATTTCCACGCACTGCCTTTTGGCTGTAATAGAATCAATACCCCTTCCCGAGAGGTATTGTAGCAAAGCAGGATGAGCCAGTTCTTTTACCTCAATATCTTCAAACGAAGTGTCCTTTTGTGAGCAAGTAGATTGGATTGGTATTGTGGGTAGAATGATTGAATGCCCCATCATGTGCAATACTTCTGAAATGTTTTGCGTGTGGTATAGTTGCATCGCCAAATCAATGATGTTACCTCCTTTGCCCAGTGCAAAGTCATACCACACGTTTTTGGTTAAATCCACCTTAAATGATGCGGTTTTCTCCGTATGTAGTGGCGATAAGTACCACCACTTATTTCCTTTTCTGTTTATTGGTTCATATCCCTTGCTTGCGAGGAAGTTGGATATTTGGATTGCCTTTATTTCTTGTATAGTCATAATGTGAGTGATTTGTTGAAATGTTGAGTTGTTGAGAGAATGGGCTGGTGAAAAGAAAAATAGCTTTCTCTTTTGCCCAGTTACACCTCTTGTTGAGTGCTTGTTGAATTGTATTTGTTTGAGTACCAAAGATTAGTCTGTTGTTCTCAACAATTCAACAACTCAACAAAGGATTATAAACCTAAAGAGTCTATAAACTCCTTGGTCACCGTGTAGAAACGTCCCACTCTGCTAATTGAGGAAACACGCCCCAGCTTAGTGTAGTCACATTGATAGGCAAGATAGGTCAGTGCATTGTGAGCAGGGGTAAGTCGCCAGACATCTTTCACGACCTTTCGTATCTGCCATTGCTCCACTTTTACACCGTTCATGGTCAGTAACGGTATCAAGTCTTGAGGGATGAACGACAGCTTGTCAACGTTTTGCGTTTCCATAATGTCACGTATCAGCTCTACCATATCCAACTCCGTATGGTTGCGGTTGCACTGGATAATGCGGTCAAGAGCCTCTGTCCTGATAAGGGTAGGATGAAACCACATACGCCCCTCTTTGTTGGTGGAGAGTGTGCGGTGCTGGAGATAATAGAGGAATGCAGGTATCTGTTCCTTTAGCTTTTGTAGGAAATTGGTATCATCGCTTTCAAGTGGTCGGATTTTACGCACCCAATAGCGGTTTTCTCCCGGGTCAATGATAACAGGGTAAAGTTCGTTATTGGAACATAGTACGAACTTGGCAAAGAAGTTTACCTCCTGTCTGTCTTTACCCTTGGCCTCCACCTTGTAGGTTTGGGCTGTGCTTAGGTTCTTCAATCGCTCTGAATCTTCTCTACGACTCAACAGCACCTCGTCCACAACGATGAGTAGCTTGCCAGCCCAGTCAGCATTGAACTGGCTCCTAAAATCCTCGTTTGTATTAAAGGTGGCATTGTCCTGAAAGATATTTTTCAGAAAGTTCAGGAAAGTGGTTTTTCCTGTGTTTCGTTCCTCTGACACCAATAACAGGATGGGGAGTTTCTGAGTCGGCTGCATATAAAGCAACTGCATATAGTCCAACCCCAGTTCGTATTGCTCCTCAAAGATGTGGTGTAGCAGTTTTTCAATATCAGAGAAATTCCCTTCTGCCGGAACATGGTCAATTGGTTCATACAGATTATAGAAACCTGCAACATCCTTTTGATAGTCTGTGTGACTTGGCACTGTGCAAAAACCATTATATTTATCAATAGGAGGGATATTGTGCTTACCATAATCTTGTCGGATAGTGCCAAAGCTCCATTGCAATCTGCGGGTAGTCATCGTTCCATCTGCCAAAGGCTGCTGCACTACCTTATATATAGTAGTGCCTACTCGAATGTATTGTTCTTCCATAATGCTTGCTTTTAGATTAAACATTTGGATTAGCGCTATTAGCAGTCTGTACTTTAGCTTTCAGAAGTGAGGAGATTTCCTTCTTCGAGTAAAGATTACGTCCTCCCAATTTGTGAACTACAATTCTTCCCTCCTTCTGCATACGCCACAAAGTGGTATAGGTTATGTGGAGTCGTTCACATACCTGATCGCGAGTAAAATACTCGTCACTCTCTTCTGGTGTCAAATCGGCCTGTGGCTTTTTCCCAACTAATTCTTCCACCAATTCAGAAACAACCTGTTTCAGGTCATCCTTCTGTAACATTATAAAATTGCCTTGCATATCATGTTGTTTTAATAATTACGCTGCGAAATTACGATGGAATAAAATGAAAGCACCTCGGTAAAAATCATGACGATTTCTGCCGAGGTGCTTTTAACGGAACAGCGTTTCTTTTTAACAAATCAAGCCTTTATGATGCAATCAATATACATCAGGGGAAAGTAAGGTGCGCAGTCTTATGCTTATCAACTTTGCCTGTTCTTTTCCTGTTTGAACAGTCTTTTCTGATAAACTCAAATTATAGTCATTGCCACGTTCACTGACAATGGCATTATAAAGGGCTTCTCCCCAATCAAAGCCAGACTTAAATCCAAGGGATGGGAATTTTTCAAAGATGGCTGTATGGAAAGTACGATAGTTATAGGTATCATTAAGCAAGCTTCCATTGGTCAGCGCAGCAAAAATATAAGCAAGAATAGAATCCGTATCATTCGTTTCCATCCATTCGGTGAGTATTTTTTCTATCTCGTTGGTAAGAAGTTCTGCATGAGGTTGTATAAGCATTTCTTCAAGCAGGACACAGACTTGCTTACGTCCACGTCTGCCTTTACTCTCTTGTAATGCAGAATTAGCTACATCTTTGACTACACGATTGTTTGTTGCTTTCCATGTTCCTTTAGTGTAAGTTGCTTTATCCATACTGGTAAGCATCAAAGAACGCATAATTTGCTCACCAAAGTTTTTCTGCCCAAAAGAAGGCTTCTCTCCCATCATTGTTTTGGATAATAAATCAGCGGCCTTCACGAACCCATTATCAAATATCATCCAATAGAACACACAGAACAAGAAAGGATTATTGTGCTGCAATTTATCTTTTGTTTCCTCTTGGTTAAATGTGGAGGTAAACAATTCAGTCAATTTTTCGTGTGCTTGCTGACTAACATTTGAAAATTGAGCTTTGTTGTAGCTCTCGGTTCCTGGGCATAGGCTTAACAACAATTCGGTGATGCCTTTTATTCCATCAAGTGACAGCAGTTCGGTCAAGTAGGAAAAGCCTTTAAGGGCGAAGCTCATGTCACCCTCGTATGCTTTTGTGAAGAGATTTGTGAATTCTTGATATTCTTTCGGGTGTTCATAATGCCAACGGCGCAAACGCAAAAGATTCAGATCTTGGTCTGATGCGTCTTGAGTCTCATGTTCTTTATCCTGCAAGTAGAGTTTAATCCCATCCTTGATGTATTGTGCATCCGTAGATTGCTCGAATTTAGTCATGGCACTCTCTATTTCCTCAAGCCCATTATCAAATTCCAAATAGCAATATATACAACAAGCAGCCACATTACCTTCTTCTGCGGCTTTAGAGAAGGTGTTTATTATGTTCTCAACAGGCATATTCTTTGCTGCCATTGCCTCTAAAAGCATATTTTGAAGCGAGTCAGTATCATCGCATTCTGCCACATTGGTTCCATCTTGTGATAGAATGTCCAATGTGGAATGAATCTTGCTTTTGAACTCTGCATAGATTTCTTGGTTCGCCTCAAACCATTCCTTCATCTTATTGCCCATAAGTGTTATTTTAGCTAATAGGGTTAATCTTTAAGACAAGCCAGCGGAATGATTTTCACGCCATCCTGACGAGTGTATGCCATGCTTCCACCAGTCATCACTATCAGCAAATCTGGTTCCCGAATGGGCATCTGTTTCTCTGTTGTGTTATGTTCCTGTATAAGCCTTTTGAGTTCAAGCAGATGCTTGGCTCCATCGTCAATCTCACGACTGCCAAGTTTGCACTCTATCAAGGCATACCGTCCATCTTCCAGATGCAGCACTATATCCGCTTCCAAATCATATCGGTCATGATAATAAGACACGTGACTGTTTAAGTCTATAGTATATGCCTTTAAGTCACGAATACACATCTGTTCAAAGATAAAACCAAACGTCTTGAGCTGCATGCTCAACGCTTCAGGAGACAACCCCAAAAGAGCAATCGGAATGGAAGGGTCGCAGAAACATCGTTTCACACCACTCCTGATAGCGGTTTTACTTCTAATTGCAGGACACCATGCACTTATGTTCTGGATAACAAATAGCTTTTCCAAAGCTGCAACATAGTCATCAAATGTGTCCACGTGGCAACTTACTTCGCCAGATGAGGTCACATCATCCAAAAGCGACTTCTTCTTGACCAGAGTCGAAACATTTCTGGCATACGCCCGAAGTATCATACTGGTCAGTCTGGCATCTCTTTTCTTGCCATCAATGCTAGAAATGTCGTTGGAGCAAATTGTTTGAACATAGTTCTTTGCAACGAGTAGTTGAGCCTTTGGGGTACGAGCTAACAAAGAAGCTGGCCATCCGCCTCGGGAGGCTGCAAAGATTAATTCCTCAACGGTCATCTTAGACATCTTGCCGTCAATATCATAATCTGGATTGTTGAAAAGTTCTTTCAACGAAACTTCACCTGTAGATTCTTGTGATTCCCACAAACTCATAGGCAGCATACGCAGTCTGGCAATACGACCAACTCCAGAATGGTGTATTTGGGATTTGTCAACGGCATTGGAACCTGTAAGTATAAATTGTCCGGGGATTTGACGATCATCAACAATAGTTCGTACTGCATCCCACAACATTGGAGCATCTTGCCACTCATCAATAAGGCGAGGCGTAGCTCCATTTAACAGAATGGACGGCTTAGTTTTAGCGGTGACCAAATACTCCTCACGCAAACTAGGATCTTGCATTCTCAAAATGCTGTTTGCAAGTTGAGACGCAGTTGTAGTTTTGCCACACCATTTTGGTCCTTCTATCAATACAGCCCCAAATGCATCCAGCAAGTCTTGCAACAGGGCATCGGCAGTTCTTTTATAATAACTCATATAATATGCTTTTTCAATTGCAAAGATACACATTTTCTGCGAAATGCATGGCCAATTCGTGTTTTTTGTGGCATTTCAATCCACTTTTTTGCGGTGTTTTATTCGGTATTTTTGTGGCATTTCAATCCGCTTTTTTGCGGTATTTCACTTGGCATTCTTGCGGTGAGCAACTATAATTAGTCTGATAAGTTAGCCATCAACTCCATCCGTTCCTCCTCGCTCAAGCCTTTCAGCATCTCAAGCAGGGCTTTCTTATCTACCACAGGAGTACTTTCTTTCGACTTCTCATTGAGTAGATAATGGTTATACTCCAGCATCTTTGTAAGCGGATAGGCACCGATATAATTGGAAGTAATGTCACCGCCGCCACTATGCCCCATGCTGTCGCTTATATATTTATAAGGTACGACACCAGAGTTATTGAGGTTGGTAGCGAAGCTGTGCCTTGCCCAAGTGGGTGATGGCACCTGTTCCATATCCAATAGTTTGGCAACTTTTGCCATGTGCTCACGTATATATCTGTTGTAGCGTTGGATAACCCATATCTCTTGTTCTGGTGTGATTAACTCACTCATGATGGGGAATACCCTTCGCCCAAGTTTTGGGACATTGCCATACCGGTTGAGTATCTCTTGAATCTCTGGAGTAACAGGAAATATCACTTCGCTGGCACTCTCGTTCCGCTCACGAGTTTTGTGGCGAAGGAAACGAAGCTGCTTGCCATGAGTGGCATAGTATAGTTCATCATAAGTCAGTCGGAGTGTATCAGCAAGGTTCTGTCCATCGCCCAAATACATAAAAAGGAATAGTCCAAGGTCGCGAAATATGGCATACTTCTCTCTGCCGAGGAACAGCTCGTTTCCATCTTTATCTTTTGCCTCGTCTGCTTTCCAAAAGTCATAGAGCTTTCGCATGGTAGCCACGTCAAGAAACTCATGCTTACGGCTCTGCGCTTTGTTGTAGCCCGTATCCTTAAACATTTCTTTGGTATCACCTTTCATCAGTCCGTTAGCGATGCACATATTGATTATAGTCCTTAGACTGCGAAGTGCGATAGCAATAGTGGTGGTGCTCAATTCATTCTTCTTCATGATTTTTACCCATTTCAAGATAAAGTCACGGTTAATATCTGCAAACGATACATCCGTTCCCAAATCTTTCACAAAGCGGTTGCGTACATCCTTACTACAACGAGCGGAACCAGCCTTGCCTTCATTGGTTTTAGATTGAATGTACGAATCCCAAACTGTGATGATGGTGCTGTCATCGTCTTTCTTGCCTTGGAACCTGTCTTGCAACTTGCGAAGAGAGAAATTGTTTTCCGAGATAAGTTGGTTAACCATCAGTTCCACTCTGTCCATCAGATTCTTCATGTCGTTACGCTCCGCTAATTGGATGCGCCGACCGCTTTTCTCATAATCGCAAAGAACCAACCATTCTTCCATAGTGTATGATTTTCCTAAACGCAGGAAAATCTTTTGTCCGCCATGACACACACGCACCGCTACTGGAAGCGGTTGCGAATAGTCGCCCGCTTTTCGTATGTCAAGAGTCAGCGAACCATACACATTGCCATTCGCAGCCGTGAATTTCGCAAGGCATTTTTCACCTCTTGATGTGGTTTTTGCCTCCTCTTTTGTAGTTTTAGTAACCTTATTCATCTTTCCATTCTCCATAATACCTTCATTTACAAGTGGAATCGTGTTCATTTGGTGACCTTCAGGTGACCTTTTCACATGAAAACTGGTGCAAATATAGTGATTTTCCTGCAAACTACAAAATCCATTAGTCACTGATTATCAACGGAATAATGCTTCATGCAATTACATGAAATACCCCACAAATAGACTCATAATCTGGAGGTCCCTGGTTCAAGCCCAGGCTGGTCCACGCTTCTATTACAGCGACTTACGCTTCGGCGTAGGCCGCTGTTTTTGGTTTCTGCGTAAACAATGCGTAAACAAACTGTTTGAGTTGTTGGATGTTTACGCTGTGATATTTTATGAAACTCCCCATCATTCCATAAGATGTTATAAGAAGAGTGGATTTTGTTTGGGTTTTAATGAGTAATTCCAAAGAATACTTTTGTAAAATAATCAAAAATATACATGCCAGATGCGGTTATTTCAGCTAAAAGTTCTATATTTGCCATCGAAATATGAGATTTTACTCAGTCGGTTGAGTAAAATTACTCAGCCGACTGAGTAAAATTATTCATTATGCTGAGTAAAACAACTTGAAAAGCCCTAATTAAATATAATAAGACTATACATATCACATTATCATCTATAAGCAACAGACCATGTACAAAAGAAAGATATATGATACCATCATCAATAGATTAGGTGAACAAAGAATGTTCATCCAAGTAATCATGGGACCACGACAGATTGGAAAATCTACCGTTATCAAGCAAGTATTGGATGATTTAAGTAAACCGTTTCTTTTCTATTCTGCCGACACCATACCTTCAACATCTTCCACTTGGATTAGCGATTGTTGGAATAATGCACGTCTTCAAATGCGCACACAAGGACTTGAAGAAATGATCTTGGTTATTGACGAGATACAAAAACTTAAAAACTGGAGTGAATATGTAAAGAAAGAATGGGACGCTGATAGTCTAAATCACATCAACATCAAAGTGGCATTATTAGGCTCATCAAGGGTGTTATTAGAAAAAGGACTGGCAGAGTCTCTGATGGGGCGGTATGAGGAAATCAGAATGAGCCATTGGAGTTATCCAGAAATGAAAGAAGCCTTTGGAATGACTATTGAACAATACATCTATTTTGGAGGCTACCCAGGAGCTGCCATGCTTATTGGTGACGAAGAACGTTGGAAGAACTATGTTAGCGGAGCCATCATTGATGCTACTATAAACAAGGACATCTTGATGGATTCTCCAATAGGAAAGCCTGCTCTGCTTCGTCAAACTTTCGAATTGAGCGTAGCTTATTCGGGTAAGATACTTTCTCTGACAAAAATGCTGGGAATATTGCAAGATGCTGGCAACACAGTTACATTGGCAGGCTATCTAAATCTTTTGAGCGATAGCGGACTTGTCACGGGACTACAGAAATTCTCTATAGATGTAGCCCGCAAACGTGCCAGCATTCCTAAATACCAAGTGTATAACAATGCCTTATTGAGTTCTCAATTAGGTTTAACATTTCAAGAAGCCGTTTCTGATAGTAAGCAATGGGGACAATTCTTTGAATCCGCCATAGGAGCCTACATATTAAGCGAAGCTTTTACCCATCGTTTTGAAGTCTTTTACTGGCGAGAAGGCAACGACGAGGTTGACTTCATCCTTAAGAAGAATCAGAAATTCATAGCTATGGAAGTAAAAAGTAATGGAGAGGCTTATACCACGGGCTTAGAGCGTTTTCGCAATCTATTCCATCCGTCGGCAATATTTATCGTAGGCGAGAAAGGTGTCTCACCAGAAGTTTTCTTGAACATGGATCTAAGAAAACTATTTGAATAACTTAATGACAAATAATTATGGCAACAAATAAAATACGTGAAGAGGAAGTAAAGAATAAAATTCGCCAAGAATTCTTTCAAGACTATGATGCGACACCTATCTTGGGCGACATAGACTTTGCTGTAACAACAAAAAGATCAAGTGAGGACGATCTATCCGACCAAGAATATTTCTTATGGGCAGAAGCTAAAGCAGGAAACACGGAAGATATCTATGCATCTTTCGTGCAACTCATCATTACCATAGGTAAAGCCCATACACACGAATCATACTTACCACCTCGCTATCTTGGAGCCTTCGATGAAGAAAAGATTGCCTTTATCGAATATCATAACATTGTAAGTGTATTCTATCAGAATGACTTCAACTGGAATGTCACTCCCTCCAACCATAGCACCAAAGAGTTTCACATGCTCTCCGACTTGCTGAAAGAGAAACTCAAAAAGGAGATTAGGCTCTTCTACCTACATAAAGATGAAAAGGAGCTAAGAAAGTTCATTCGCTCTAATTTCAAGTTGGGGAAGCAGTCAACTAATGGTATCAATATAACAAAGAATAATTTCACTTATATCTACAGAAAATGGGTGGAAAAGGTCAAACCTTCTATCACACTTGATTGGGAAAAAGCTAAACAAAATGGTATTATTGATGCAGATTTCTTTCTTGCAGACATCTTCTCCAAGGAAAACACAACCCTTAGAGATAGGCTATACGTATTGCTGAAGAAGAATCATTATGAACTTGACCGTAAGATAGACTCCGCAGGGCTTTTCGATTCTAAGAAAGCACAGTTCAACGACAACCAAATTGCACACAAACAATTTTGGAATCTCTACGTCCGCCCTCCACGTAAAGAATACTGGGAATATATTGCTAATCGTAGAGACTTACTTGTTCCGCAAGACATCAGAGAGCGCAAAGGTTCATTCTTCACACCTCAATGCTGGGTAGAACTCTCACAAGAATACATCGCTAAAGATTTGGGAGAAGACTGGCAAGATGAATATTACATTTGGGATTGTTGTGCTGGCACAGGGAACCTTCTTGCTGGCCTTACTAACAAATATCAAATTTGGGCAAGCACATTAGACCAAGCAGACGTTGATGTTATACACGACAGAATTGCTAATATGGAAAAGGTCGGTACTGCCAACCTTTTGGATAGTCATGTATTTCAATTTGACTTTCTCAATGACTCTTTCGACAAATTACCTCTTGGTCTAAAAGACATCATAACAAATGAAGAAAGACGCAAGAAACTTATTATTTATATCAATCCACCTTGTGCAGAAGCCAGCAATGCAAGAACAGTTACAGGAACAGGTAGCAACCGAAAGGGATTAGCCTACACCTCTACAAAAGACAAGTACAAGAAAGAACTTGGAAGAGCAGGCAATGAGATATTCGCACAATTCTTTGCAAGAATAGCAAATGATATTCCTGATTGCACACTTGCCTTGTTCTCTAAACTGAAAGCACTACAAGGTCCAAACTTTTCTGGATTTCGAGCTAAATACCAAGCAAAGCTCAGTAGGATGTTTATCGTTCCAGCAAACACATTCGATAATGTAACAGGGCATTTCCCATATGGTTTCCAAATATTTCACCTGGCAGAGAAGGAAGAGTTCGTATTTTGCATTGCTGATGTTTACGACAGCAAAGGCAATCCGATTGGCAGCAAGAACATCTATTCTTGTAAGGGAGGCGAACTAATCATAGACTGGTTCAGAAAGTTTTACGACAAACAAGGAGACCATCTTGGATACCTGCGATTCTTAGGAACTGACTTTCAAAATAACAGAGGTGTGTTCTTGACTTTAGCACCATCTACCAATGACCTAAAACAGGTAAAAGGTACCTGGATAACAAGAAAGAATGTCATACCATCATGTGTTTATTTCAGTGTCAGACTTTGTACCGAAGCAACATGGGTAAATGACCGAGACCAGTTTCTATATCCAAATAAGGAATGGAATTGCAACGAACATTTTTTGTCCGACTGCTTAGTCTTCACGTTATTCAATGAAAAAAACAATATCCAAAGCCAACATGGCACTAACCATTGGATTCCATTCTGCGAGGAAGAGGTAGGTGCACAAGACAACTTCGAGAGTCATTTTATGCACGACTTCATCATGGGCAAAGTGAAAGAGGAAAAGCCTCAGCAAGAAAGAACAATACAAGACCTATTTACAGAGCAAGAAGCTCAGACACCAGATGGCAATTCATTCACTCCAACAGAACCTTTGAAGTTTTCACAAGAAGCACAAGCTGTATTGGATGCCGGAAGAGAGCTATGGCGTTACTATCACAAACAAGCAGGAGCCAACCCTAATGCTTCTTACTATGACATAAAGATGCACTTCCA
>OGWZ01002784.1_pt1 | contig 12971 bp, 11 predicted proteins | sample 1576141 | NCBI WGS metagenome assembly OGWZ01 (sample SAMEA3541512, study PRJEB24748) | human gut metagenome | biome: human gut; feature: human-associated habitat; material: faeces | place: China | collected 2012
GCCAGCTGAAGGAGGGGTACGAGAAGCAGGACCGCATCCGCCGGGACTTTACCGCCAACGTCTCCCACGAACTCAAGACCCCCCTCACCTCCATCTCCGGCTACGCGGAGATCCTCCGGGAGGGGATGGTGAAAAGCGAAGACGTGGGCCGCTTCGCCGGGAAGATCTATGAGGAGGCCCAGCGCCTCATCGCCCTGGTGGAGGACATCCTCAACCTCTCCCACCTGGACGAGGGGGCCCCGGGGCAGGAGCGCCGCTGCGGCATCGACCTCTACGCCCTCTGCGCCCGGGCCCTGACCCGGCTGGAGGAGGCCGCCCGGCAGCGGAAGATCACCCTCACCCTCACCGGCGCCTGCCAGCGGGTGGACGGAGCGGAAAAGCTCCTGGAGGAGATCCTCTTCAACCTCTGCGACAACGCCATTAAATATAATAAGGAAGGGGGCCGGGTGGAGGTTTCGGTCACCCGGGAGCCCCAGTGGGTGGTTCTCACCGTCCAGGACACCGGCATCGGCATCCCGTCGGGGGAGACCGACCGGGTCTTCGAGCGGTTCTACCGGGTGGATAAGAGCCACTCCAAGGAGATCGGCGGCACCGGCCTGGGCCTGTCCATCGTCAAGCACGCTGCGGCCTACCACGACGCCAAGGTCCACATCGACAGCCAGCTGGGGCGGGGGACCCGGGTGCAGGTGCGCTTCCACCCCAGCGGGGAGGGGCAGCCATGAACCTGCCCCTCTCTCCCGGGGCGGCGAAAGCCCTGGCCCTCCTCCAGGCGGCGGGGTATGAGGCCTGGATCGTCGGGGGCTGCGTCCGGGATGCCCTTTTGGGCCTGCCCCCCAAGGACTATGACCTCACCACCTCCGCCCTGCCGGAGGAGACCCAGCGGGTCTTTGCCGCCTACCCCCGCATCGAGACCGGCCTGCGCCACGGCACCGTCACCGTCCTGCTGGAGGGGGAGCCTCTGGAGATCACCACCTACCGGGTGGACGGGGTTTACTCCGACGCCCGCCACCCAGATGGGGTCACCTTCACCCGCAGCCTGCGCCAGGACGCCGCCCGGCGGGACTTTACCATCAACGCCATGGCCTATGCCCCCGGCCAGGGGCTGCAGGACTTCTTCGGGGGGCAGGCGGACCTGGCCCAGGGGACCATCCGGGCAGTGGGCAGGGCGGAGACCCGCTTTCACGAGGATGCCCTGCGCATCCTCCGGGCCCTGCGGTTTGCTTCCGTGCTGGACTTCACCCTGGAGGCGGAGACCCACCAGGCCGCCCTGGCCTGCGCCCCGCTGCTGGCGGCCATCTCGCCGGAGCGGGTGTTCAGCGAACTGGGCAAACTCCTCTGCGGCAAAGCCGCCGGGCGGGTGCTGCGGACCTATCCCCAGGTGCTGGGGGCGGTGGTGCCGGAGATCCTCCCCATGGTGGGGTTTGACCAGCGGAATGCCCACCACTGCTACGATGTGTGGACCCACACCGCCGTGGCGGTGGACCACGTGCCCCCGGAGCTCCCCCTGCGCCTGGCCATGCTCTTCCACGACATCGGCAAGCCGGACACCTTTTCCCTGGGGGAGGATGGCCAGGGGCACTTCTACGGCCACGCCCGGCGGAGCGTGGAGCAGGCGGAGGCCATTCTCACCCGGCTGCGGGCGCCCCGGCAGGTGCGGGAGACCGTCCTGCTCCTGGTGCGCTACCACGACGCCGTCCTGGAGGAGAGCCCCCAGCGGGTCCGCCGCTGGCTGCACAAACTGGGGCCGGATCGCTTCTTTGACCTGCTGGCCATACAGCGGGGGGATGCCGCCAGCCTGGCTCCGGCAGATTGCACAAGGCTGGAGGGGTTCCAGCGGCTGGAAATCCTGGCCCGGGAGGTCCTTTCCCAGGCTCCCTGCCTCACCGTACGGGACCTGGCGGTGGGGGGAGAGGACCTTTTGGCCCTGGGATACCGGGGGCCCGCCATCGGCCGGGCCCTCCGCGCCCTGCTGGACCAGGTGTTGTCGGAGACGGTTTCCAATGAAAAAAATGCTCTCTTGCAACGGTTAGCGCAAATGGATGCAGAAAATACAGAGAAAATGGAACCTTGCAGCAAAAAGAAAGATCCATGAAAAATTTCGAAAACCGACCATTTCCATCTTTTTGTGAAAAAATTGAAAATTTCTCTTTCCTTTTTCTATGTAGTGTGATATAATGAAGCCACTCAAAAGGTCTGCGGCTTCGTCAAAAAAACGAAAAAGCGGATGAGGAGTACGGCTCGATCCCCAAAAGACAGGAGGAATGCAGTGACCCGGGAAGGTGAATCCACATCCACCGAAAGAAGGAAACACACGTATGGATTTTCCTCAAATGAAGGAAGACATTCGAAGAGACTCCATGCGAAACAAAAGAAGAATTCCCGCCTGGCGATGAAATGAGCCACCCGCCAGACAGGAGACCGCGTGCGAATAATAGTTGTGAGATGATCAAACTATATTTCAACAAGAAACGAGGTAAAAAGTATGAGTAATCAGGGAGAGAAAAAAGGCGTCAGCGCGCTTGACTTTTTCTGCTTAGGTTTCGGCGCGATCGTCGGAGTCGGCTGGGCCGTCTCCATCAACAGCTGGATGTCTGACTGCGGCGGCCCCGTCCCCGCCGGCATCGGCTACATCGTGGCACTGGTTATGATGGTCCCCATCGCCCTGTGCTACTGCGAACTGGTTCCCGCCCTCCCCGTGGCCGGCGGCGGCATGGCATTCGCCTTCCGTGCCTTTAACAGCCACGTGGCCGTCATCTCCGGATGGGCAGCCTTCGGCGGGTTCATCTCCATCATTCCTTGGGAAGCCATTCAGATCACCGACGTTCTGGGTTACCTGATCCCCGGCCTGAAGGCTGGCGACCCGCTCTATTCTGTGGCTGGTACGCCTGTGTACCTGACCACCATCATCATTGGTGTTATTTGCTCGTTGCTGCTGTTCGCTCTGAACATGCGCGGCCTGGCCTCCGCCGCTGTGCTGCAGAAGATCCTCTGCTTCGTGCTGGTGGGCGCCGGCATCCTGGGCGCCATCGCATCCCTCATCAAGGGCGATGCTTCCAACTGGCAGCCCATCTATGACACCACCAACGCCATGGTGTACGGCGATCCTGACCTGGGCTATGTGGAAGCCACCAACAGCAACATGTTCGGCGGCATCCTGGCCATCCTGTCGTCCGCTCCCTTCTTCCTGGCTGGTTTCGAGACCATTCCTCAGGGCGTTGAGGACGCTGGCGGCGACATCAAGTCCGTCGGTAAGACCGTGGTGCTCTCCGTGGCCCTGGCTTGTATCTTCTACGCCATCCTGCTCTTCTGCTTCGGCTATGCTTGGTCTTGGCAGGAGTTCGCTACCCCCACCGCCGTTGGCGGCGAGATGACCAACCCCGCAGCAGCTACCATGCTGAAAATGCTCTACGGCGGCGCAGCCGGCGAGGTCCTCTACTGGATCATCACCATCGGCGCTCTGGCCGGCCTGTTCACCACTTGGAACGGCTTCTTCATGGCCTCCGCCCTGCTGCTCATGGGCATGTCCCGTGGCCGTCTGATGCCCAAGGTCTTTGCAACCCAGAACAAGAACGGCATCCCCGTTCCCGCTCTGCTGGTCTGCCTGATCCTGTCCCTCATCGGCCCCTTCGCAGGTGCTGGCGTCATCGGCGACCTGACCTGCTTCTCCGGCGCGGCCTTCGTGCTGTCCTGGACCCTGACCTCCTTCTCCCTGGTTGCCCTTCGTAAGAAGGAGCCCGACCTGGAGCGTCCCTACAAGATCCCCGGCGGCATCGGCATGGGCTACTTCGCCTCCATCGTCTCCCTGGTGGTCTTCGTCCTGCTGTTCGTCCCCGGCAACCCCGTGTACATGGGCAGACTGGCCATCATCATGTTCGTTGGCTGGATGGTCATCGGCCTGGTCCTGTATCTGATCTCCAGCGGTCAGCGCAGAGGCATGACCCAGGATCAGCTGCGGGAAGGCGTGTTCCACGGTATGGAGGAGAGAAAGCATCAGGCCTAATGGTTGGCTGATCGCTTGCCCCCAACTTTTCGCGACCCCTATTTCCCCAGTAATGTTTTCAAAGGAGTAATTCTATGAATGAAGCAGAGGCTGCGGCCACCATCTTAGAGGATGTGGCCAATAGTCAAGTCATTATGATGGAGGTTTTGATTTACGGCGTTGCCAGTATCGTGCTCATCCTCCTCATGGATCTGTTCGCCGCAAAGGCGATCGGGGATAGGCAGTCAATGGAGTATAAGATTCTGAAGATCCCGAGATTTGTCTCCATCTTCATTGTCTGTATGTTCACCGTGATCATTGGTGTGATCTGCCTGTACAATGACCAGTTCAGCGTAACCCGGTCCACCTTGACGTATTTCGGCTTGCCCTACTTCATTGCTGTGTTTTACTACCTGATCAAGATGCTCCGCAGAGTGCGCTCCGTCCAAAAACGACGGAAGATGATGCGGTAAGGGCATCGAAAACAAAACCAGAAGCGCCGGAGCAAACGCTCCGGCGCTTTTTGTCTGGGGAGCCGCGGTTCCCCAATTTAGGGGATGGCAGCCCGATATGATTGTATGGGGTTCCGCGCCTGCAGGCGGCGGAAGCCTGTGACGCTTTTGAGGGAAGCCTCGCAGAGTTCCGGCTTTCGCAAAAGCCGGAAAAAGTGAGATCCATTTTTTGACCGGCTCTGCCGGCCAAAAAATTCTTCTCAGCCCGAGCGTGCCAGCTTGCTGGCGCGGGTCGGGCTGCATCCACCAAAAGTTGGGAGCCCAGCGAAGCGGGTCCCAACTTTCCATACGCAAAAAACCGAACGCGAAAGCGTTCGGCTTTTTGCAGTGTATTAAGGAAGAGAGAAAAAAGAGAGAGAAAAGAAAGAGGTATGTTTTGTTTGGTTCCTGCTACAATGATAGCATAGCACAGGGAGGCAGCGGAAAAGTGGATAATTTACTAACTTTAAGTGAACAAATTATGAACATAAAAACAGGTATTTGAAACTTACTCTACCGCGATGAATTCCGCCGCCACATACCCCACCTGGTCGCCGAATTGGATCAGGTACCAGTCGGCGTACTCGTTGATCACCGTTACCTGGGCCCCGTCGTAGAGTTGGGCGATGGGGGTAGCGTCCACGTCCGGCCGGGGATACACGTCCAGCACCCCCAAATCCAGCCGCACCTCCCCAGGCATGGGGGTGCTGGAGGGGAAAAAGGGGATGCCAAAGTACTCCGTCAGGGAGAGGACCAAGCTGGCGGCCATGGCCTGGATGTGGGAGACGATCCACTGGGCGTCCTCCTCATTGTCGTGGAAGCCCAGCTCCAGCAGCACCGCAGGGGCGCGCACCCGGCGGACCTCCCCGATGGTGGTGGTGGGCTCCGTGCGCACCAGGTTGGGTTGGGGGTAAATGGCCTTCAGCCCATTGGCCAAGAACTGGGCCGCCCGCATCCCCCGGGCGCTGCCAGGGAAGTAGAAGGCGATGATCCCCTGGTTCTGCCCCGCCTGCCCCTCGCCGGAGGCGTTGGAGTGGAGGGCCAGGTGGAGGTCATAGTTGCCTGCGTTGGAGGCGCGGATGGCGGCGGCAGCGGTCTGGTCCCGGTCGTTGCGGGTGTATTGGATCCCCGAGGCAAAGAGGATGGGCTCCATGGCGTCGGCCAGGTGGTTCATCCACTCCTCTTCGGTGCCCAGGTCGTTGACATAGGCGTTGTACTCCTGGGTGGATGGGGACAGAAAAATGATCGGCAAGTCGATCCCTCCTTTTTTTCCATCCTATGTCCCAGGGGCCGGCGGGGTGCCCGGCAGGGGCGTCCGTTGCAATCCCCAGGGGGTTGTGCTATGATGGAAAAAATAGTTGCAGGGAGGACGGTTTCATGGACCTGTGTAACCCCAAAGAGATCAAGGCCCTTTTGGGCCGCCACGGCTTTCACTTCTCCAAGAGCAAGGGGCAGAATTTCCTCATCCAATCCTGGGTGCCCCAGCAGGCGGCGGAGGCCTCCGGCGCAGCCCCCGGGGTGGGGGTGCTGGAGATCGGCCCCGGCATCGGCCCCCTTACCGCCCAGCTGGCCCAGCGGGGGGAGAAGGTAGCGGCTGTGGAGTTGGACGCCACCCTCCTGCCCATCCTGGCGGAGACCATGGCCCCCTATCCCAACGTGGAGATTGTCCCCGGAGACATTTTGAAGCTGGACCTGCCTGCCTTCTGCCGGGAGCACTTTCCCGGCCTGCCGGTGGTGGTGTGCGCCAACCTGCCCTATAACATCACCACCCCGGTGATCACCGCCCTGCTCCAGAGCCAGTGCTTCCAGGCCGTCACCGTGATGATCCAGCGGGAGGTGGCCAAGCGGATCTGCGCCCAGCCGGGCACGGCGGAGTACGGGGCCTTCACCCTCCTGTGCCAGTACTACGCCCACTGTGAGGTCCTCTTTGACGTGCCCCCCTCCTGCTTCCTGCCCGCCCCCAAGGTGACCTCCTCGGTGATCCGCATGACGGTCCGGGAAGCGCCGCCGGTGCCGGTGGGGGACCCGGCCCTCTTTTTCCGGGTGGTGCGGGGGGCCTTTGCCCAGCGAAGAAAGACGCTAATCAACAGTTTGTCATCCTCCTTGACGGATTTTGTAGGAAAAGAGGAGGTTACCCAAGCCCTTCGGGCCTGCAATTTGACGGAGACGATTCGTGGGGAGCGCCTCACTTTTGCCGACTTTGCCCAATTAACGGAAAAACTCCAAGAAATCCGGGGAAGTTAGGGATTGTCACTTGCATAAAAAGTTGCAAAGGGCTATAATGTTAAAAGTATGGGCTGCTCGAAGGAGGGCGTTTAACATGGAATTAACAAAAAATCAGGCCGTGCTGGACTGGATTGACCAGCAGGTTGCCCTAACGAAACCAGATCAAGTGATTTGGATCGACGGCAGCGAGGCCCAGCTGGAACAGCTCCGGCAGGAAGCCTGCGCCACCGGCGAAATGTACAAACTCAACCAGGAAAAACTCCCTGGCTGCTATCTCCACCGGTCGGACCCCACCGACGTGGCCCGGGTGGAGAGCCGGACCTTCATCTGCTGCAAAAAGCAGGAGGACGCGGGTCCCACCAACAACTGGATGGACCCCCAGGAGATGTATGCCAAACTCCACAAACTCTACGACGGCTCCATGAAGGGCCGCACCATGTACGTCATTCCCTATTGCATGAGCGTGGTGGGTTCCCCCTTTGCCAAGTACGGCATTGAGCTCACCGATTCCATTTACGTGGTCTTAAACATGGCCATCATGACCCGGATGGGGGCGGAAGTGGTCCCTTATCTGGATGAGAACTTTATCAAAGGCCTCCATGCCCGGGCCAACCTGGACCCGGAGGAGCGTTACATCGTCCAATTCCCCGAGGACAACGTGATCATGTCCATCAACTCCGGCTACGGCGGCAATGTGCTCCAGGGGAAGAAATGCTTCGCCCTGCGCATCGCCTCCAACCTGGGCCGGCAGGAGGGGTGGCTGGCTGAGCACATGCTCATCCTGGGCATCCAGAATCCCCAGGGCGAGGTGCGGTATGTCACCGGCGCCTTCCCCTCCGCCTGCGGCAAGACCAACCTGGCCATGCTCATCCCCCCCGAGGGCTATCAGAAAAACGGCTGGAAATGCTGGTGCGTGGGGGATGACATCGCCTGGCTCCGTGTGGGCGCCGACGGCCGCCTGTGGGCGGTGAACCCGGAGAAGGGCTTCTTCGGCGTGGCCCCCGGGACCAACGCCAAGTCCAATCCCAACGCCCTGGCCACCACCCACCAGGGGACCATTTTCACCAACGTGGCCCTCAACCTGGAGGACGACACCGTTTGGTGGGAGAAGCTTACCCCCAATCCCCCCCAGCACGCCTTGGACTGGAAGGGCAACCCCTGGAGCCCGGACACTGCCACCGGCCCCGCTGCCCATCCCAACTCCCGCTTCACCGCCCCGGCGGAGAATTGCCCCTGCATCTCCCCGGAGTTTAACAACCCCAACGGGGTGCCCATCTCCGCCATCATCTTCGGCGGCCGCCGGGCCAAGACGGCCCCCCTGGTCTACCAGTCCCGGGACTGGCAGCACGGCGTCTTCGTGGGCTCCGTCATGGCTTCGGAAAAGACGGCCGCTGCCGAAGGCACCGTGGGCGAAACCCGCCGGGACCCCATGGCCATGCTGCCCTTCTGCGGCTACCACATGGGCGACTACTGGCAGCACTGGCTGGATATGGAGAAGGCCATTGCCAACCCGCCGAAAATCTTCAACGTCAACTGGTTCCGCACCGATGACCAGGGCAACTTTATCTGGCCCGGCTTCAGCGAGAACCTGCGGGTGGTGGAGTGGATCCTCAAGCGCTGCTTCGACGAAGTGGGCGCCCGGGAGACCGAGATCGGCTACCTCCCCAACGTGGAGGACATCAACCTGGACGGGGTGGATGTGGACCGGGAGACCCTGGCCTCCCTCCTCTCCGTGGACCGGGACCTCTGGCGGGAAGAGGCCAAGCAGATCCGCGCCTTCTATGCCCAGTTCGGCGACAAGCTCCCCCAGACGCTGGAGAAGGAGCTGGAGGGGCTGGAAGCCCGCCTGCAGGACTGAGGACAACTGCATAGCGTGAATACCGCCGCCGGCCCCCGAAGGACCGGCGGCGCTTTTCTGCCGGGCCCGTGGGGGCGGGGAGACCGTCCTGCCTTGCGCCCTTCCTGGGTTCTATGGTATACTATATTTCCTAGCTCATCACTTACGCGGAACAAGGAGGGCGCCATGCGGATTCTCGGCATTGACCCGGGGTATGCCATTGTGGGGTTTGGGGTCCTGGAGGCCAAAAGGGGCCAGGCACGCCTGGTGCGCTGCGGGGCCATCAACACCCCGGCAGGGGTTCCCATGCCCCAGCGCCTGGTGCAGATCCAGGAGGATTTGGAGACCCTCATCCACCAGTTTGCCCCGGACGTTATGGCCATTGAGGAGCTTTTCTTCAACACCAACGTCACCACCGGCATTGGCGTGGCCCAGGCCCGGGGGGTGATCCTGATGACCGCGGCCAAACTGGGGCTGGCCATCTACGAATACACCCCCTCCCAGGTCAAGCAGGCGGTGGTGGGGTACGGCAAGGCGGAAAAGCGCCAGGTGATGGACATGACCCGCCGGCTGCTCCATCTGGCCGCCGTCCCCAAACCCGATGACGCGGCGGATGCGGTGGCCATTGCCCTGTGCCACGCCCGCTCCCACACCTCCCGGCTGGTCCAGGGATGACAGGAAGGAGAACCGTCCCATGTTTTACTATCTCAAAGGCACAGCAGCCCACCTGGGCCCCAACCTGGCCGTGATTGACTGCGGCGGCGTGGGCTACGCCTGCCGCACCACCAGTTACACCCTCTCCGCCCTCCAGATCGGGGCGCCGGCCCAGCTCTACACCCACCTAAACGTCCGGGAGGACGCCATGGAACTCTACGGCTTTTCCACCGAGAACGAGCGCAACTGCTTCCAGATGCTCATTGCCGTCTCCGGGGTGGGGCCCAAGGCGGCCCTGTCCATCCTCTCGGCCACCACGCCGGAGGGGCTGGCCACCGCCATCATCACCGGCAACGAGAAGGCCCTCATGGTGGCCCAGGGCATCGGGAAAAAGACCGCCCAGCGGATCATCCTGGAGCTGAAGGACAAGCTGGCCCAGGGCCAGATCGCCCCGGGGGAGGAGAGCTACGGCGGTACCGGCGTCACGGTGATCCCCCAGGACAAGGCCTCGGAGGCCACCGCCGCCCTGGCGGTGTTGGGCTATGGCCCGGCGGAGATCACCGCCGCCCTGAAGGGCCTGGACCTGGAAACCCTCTCCCTGGAGGAGATCGTCCGCCAGGCCCTGAAAAACATGATCCACTGAAGGGAGGTCCCCCATGAGCATTGATTTTTCCCAGGAAGAGAGCCAGACCCCATTGATGACCTCCGCCCTCCGGCCGGAGGACGAGGGGGAGACCTCCCTGCGCCCCAAGCGCCTGGCCGAGTACATCGGCCAGGAAAAGGCCAAGGAGAACCTCTCCGTGTTCATCGACGCGGCCAAGCTCCGGAACGAGCCCTTGGACCACGTCCTCCTCCACGGCCCCCCGGGGCTGGGGAAGACCACCCTCTCCGGCATCATCGCCAACGAGATGGGGGTGAACATCCGCATCACCTCCGGCCCGGCCATTGAAAAGCCCGGTGATCTGGCGGCCCTGCTGACGAATCTCAGCGAAAACGACATTCTCTTTGTGGACGAGATCCACCGGCTGAACCGCTCCGTGGAGGAGATTTTGTACCCCGCCATGGAGGACTATGCCATCGACATCATCATCGGCAAGGGCCCTTCCGCCAACTCCATTCGGCTGGATCTGCCCAAGTTCACCCTCATCGGCGCCACCACACGGGCCGGACAGCTGTCCGCTCCGCTGCGGGATCGGTTCGGCGTGACGCTGCGGCTGGAGCTCTATACCCCGGAAGAGCTGGCCCTGATCGTCACCCGCAGCGCCGGAATACTGAATGTCCCCATTCAACCGGAGGGCGCCATGGAGATCGCACGGCGCTCCCGTGGAACGCCCCGTATCGCCAACCGGATGCTGCGGCGGGTGCGGGACTTTGCTCAGGTGCGGGCGGACGGTGTTATTACCAAGGCCGTAGCGGATCACGCCCTGCAGGCGCTGGAGATCGACTATCTGGGGCTGGATCCAGTGGACCGGCGGATGCTGCGGGCCATCATCGAAAACTACGGCGGCGGCCCGGTGGGGCTGGAAACGCTGGCCGCTACCATCGGCGAGGAGTCCGTGACGCTGGAGGATGTGTATGAGCCGTACCTCATGCAGTTGGGCTTCCTGACCCGGACACCCCGTGGCCGCTGCGTCACCCGGAAGGCATATGAGCACCTGCACATAGCGTTTTTAGGACAGGAACAGCTGGAGATATAAGGAGTAGGAGGAACCTCTTATGGGTAAACTGTTTGGCACGGACGGCATCCGTGGTATCGTTGGTGAAAATCTCACCGTAGAACTGGCTTTTCATGTGGGGCAGGCAGTGGCTGCCGTCCTGACGGAGGAGAAGGGAAGTAAGCCCACCATTACCATCGGCAAGGACACCCGTATCTCCTCGGATATGCTGGAGGCGGCGCTGATGGCGGGCATCTGCTCTGTGGGCGGTGACGTGATGCCACTCGGTACCATCCCAACCCCGGCAGTGGCGTATCTGACGGTACTGGAGCAGGCGGATGCGGGCATCGTCATCTCGGCATCCCACAACCCCTATGAGCACAACGGCATCAAGGTGTTCAACGCTCGGGGCTATAAGCTTTCCGACGAGAGTGAGGCCCGTGTGGAGGAGCTGATCCTCAGCGGCGCTCCCATGGACATCAAGACCCACGGCGAGATCGGCAAGCGCCTTCACGGGATGCGGCAGATGAAGCGGGATTACATCGACCATCTGATTTCCAGCATCGACTGCGACCTGTCTGGCCTGCGGGTGCTGGTGGACTGCGCCAACGGCGCGGCCTCTGCCACAGCGCCGGATCTGTTTGACGGCCTGCCCCTGCACGCAGATTTCATCCACCGAGAGCCGGACGGCGTGAACATCAACGACGGCTGCGGCTCCACCCACCTGAAATCCCTGTCCGAGGGCGTGGTGGCCGGCGGCTACGACTTGGGCATCGCCTTCGACGGCGACGCCGACCGCTGCCTACTGGTGGACGAAACGGGCCATACCATTGACGGCGACAAGGTGATGGCCGTCTGCGGTGCCGATCTGCGGCGTCATGGAAAGCTATCCGGCAACGCCATCGTGGCCACGGTGATGTCCAATCTCGGCCTGCACGAGTACTGCCGCAAGGAGGGTATCGAGCTGGTATGCACCGCCGTAGGCGACCGCCATGTGCTGGAGAAGATGCTGGAGTGCGGCTACGCCATCGGCGGTGAGCAGTCGGGCCACACGATCTTCCGGGAATACGCCACCACCGGCGACGGTGAACTGACGGCCCTGCAATTCCTGCAGGCCCTGCGGCGCTCCGGAAAGCAGGCCTCCGAACTGGCATCCTGCTGCCCCCAGTATCCACAGGAGCTTATCAATGTGGCCGTATCCCACGTTCCCGGCGTCAAGGATGCGATCATGCAGGATCCCGCCCTCCGGCACGCTATCGCTCAGATGGAGCAGGAGTTGGCCGGAAAGGGACGTGTTCTGATCCGTCCCTCCGGTACGGAGGCCCTGATTCGGGTCATGGTGGAGGCGAAAACCACCGAAGTTGCCCGAAAAGTGGCGAAAGATTTAGCTGATCTCATAAAAATTCTGTCTGAAAAAATACAGTTTTGACAAATCGACGTGGATGACTTGACAAATTCTTTAGTGAAAAGGTATAATAGACTATGACAAAGGATCAGGAATCCGGCGGCGCCCCTCTGGAACAGCTGCCGGACGAGGCGTTGTGCCGCCTTATCAGGGAGCAGGACCGTCCGGCGGAGGAGGTTCTGGCCGCCCGTTACCATCGGGTGGTTCGTTCCTGCGCCCGGCCCTATTTTCTGGCGGGCGGAGACAGCGAGGACCTGATGCAGGAGGGGATGTTCGGTCTCATCAAGGCCATGCGGGAGTATGACCCGGACCGGGATGCCTCCTTCCGAACCTTTGCCGAAACGTGTATCCGCCACCGGCTCTATTCCGTTGTGAAGGCTGCGGCGGCGGGGAAGCACGCCCCATTGAATCAATCGGTTCCCTTGAATCCCTCACTCTTTGAAGCAAACGTTTCCTTTGCACAGCCCGGTCCCGAGGATCTGCTGATCGACAGGGAGAAGGCTGTCAGCCTGCTGGAGAATGTCCGCAAGCAGCTGTCCGAATTCGAGGTCATGATTTTAGGGTTTTATCTGGACGGTCTTACCTGCCGTGAGATCGCTGCGGCCGTCGGCCGGTCCCCCAAGTCGGTGGACAACGCCGTGCAGCGCATCCGGCGCAAGGTGGCTCGGCAACTTTCATCAGGCGATATCAGCAAGCGCTGAACGCAATATATTTTTCTCAAAGA
>OGWZ01002793.1_pt1 | contig 12945 bp, 11 predicted proteins | sample 1576141 | NCBI WGS metagenome assembly OGWZ01 (sample SAMEA3541512, study PRJEB24748) | human gut metagenome | biome: human gut; feature: human-associated habitat; material: faeces | place: China | collected 2012
CGGTGTGTTTAAAGCCTTTGTAGCATCTTGTAATGCCAAGAGATCGCAGGATGTCTTGCACGGCTGTCATTGGTATATCCTCCCAAATCCAGAGACTTAAGAAGATGATAGGACCAATGACAGAGAAAACGGTTTTTATCGCTATACTTCGACATTATTCGACACATTTCTGCTTATGGAGGCGTCAAATGCCAAGGCTTATCTCCGCTGCCGCGCCTGGGGCGGCAGGGGCTATGCTTCAAGGGAAAACCTGTGTTTTTTATATGCGCCTTGATTTTCTATCTTCTATTCTCATCTGACGGATGAAACAACGAAATCTTTTCCGGTTTCCCGGTTTATCTGATATACAATAAATTGAATCCGGTTTAGTATACGAATAAAGAAAAACACCGGCTCTATACGAAAATACGCATAAAACCGGCGTTTATGGCGGAGCGGGTGGGATTCGAACCCACGTGCCCGTGAAGGCCAACGGTTTTCGAGTGTTGTAAAACTTTGGCAGATTCACGTCTGGAGCAGGTCGTTTCAGGCCACTTTGTTAAGAGGCAGAAACGCAGACGCCGCAAGGGGTTGCGGACATTCCGACCCGTATCGGCCAGAGGCGATTCGAACCGCCCCAAAGTTCAAATAAAACCGCGTTCTTGCGTAAAAAGCCTCCGTTCTTGCGCGTTTGCAAGAAGTCAGGCAAGAAAACAGAGACCCCGACAGCACCGATGAAGCACCCTTTCGGACCGCAAAAAAGGAAAGGAGCTTCGTCATGACATACGATGCAAAGGAACTCGCCCAATACCCAGAGATCATGAACAAGGAGCAGATGCGCAAGGTCTGCCACATCAGCAAGCGGACGGCGCACTATCTGCTTCAGTTCAACCTGATCCCCCATGTTTGCACCGGGAAGAAAACCCGCTGCTACGCCATCAAGAAAAAAGACGTCATCGACTTTATGATCAACCGGGAGATCAATCCCAGCCGGTACATCGTACCCACCAGCTGGTACAAATACGGAAGCGAGGATGTGAAGCCCTACAGGATTCGCATTCAGCCGCCCCTCCCCGGCGACCCACAGAAGACGCGGCGCTACTACGAAAGCAAGCTCTCCTCCTACCCGGACGTGATCGACGTAGCCGCCGTCGTGGATTTCACCGGCTACAACCGTCACACGGTCTGCGAGTGGATTCGCTTTGGCAAGCTCCGCGCCCTGGCGCTGCAGCACAAGTACATGATCCCGAAGTGCTGTCTGATCGACTGGCTCTCCTCGGACGAGCACAACGCGACCCTCCGTAAGTCCCGCCGCCATATTGACCGGCTCTGGGAGCTGCAGAAATGGAGTGACGGGCAATGAGGGGAAATATCATCGAGGAGCTGTACTACGGCAATGTCGATCCGCAGGATCACGGCTATCACCCGAAAAGCCCTGTAAAGAAGGCCTCCGACTCGCTGAACGATCTGGAGGAAAAGCTCACCGAGCAGCTCGCCGACGAAAACAAGACGCTGTTCCTTCGCTTCTGCAACGCCTACGCCGAATTCATGGGCGAATCCGAGCTGGACACCTTCATCACCGGCTTCCGCCTCGGCGCACGGTTTATGATGGATACATTCCTGAGCGACGACGCCCCGTTTGAGAGCTTCTTGTCGGGATAAACTCAGCGGCGAGAAAACGAAAAGTGTGTTTTTCAACCTGTTTTTCTATTGAAAAGTGTAATTCACTGCTTCTGCGACTGAAAATTCGCCGAATATTCACCGAAAATTCGCTTTATTCGCTCGACGAGGGAGAATAAAGCGAATTTTTAGGGAATCTGCCCGCCCGATAGGTATTAAGATGCCTGATCTTAGGTGAAGTAGCGAAAAATCAAAGCTGTATTTCTCGCTTCAACTCGTCAAATGTCACTATCGGGAACTGTACATGTTTGTAATACGACGAAAACACTTTGTTGACAACCATGTATGGATTGATTGTAAAGCCTTCTGTGTCGTATCCATGATTGGCAAAAAAGGACATTGCAACTTTAGAAAAGTAATCTATCCGCTTCTGAAATTTCTCGTCAAACTTCTCTTTAGTAAAAAACCTCTTCTGCTGATTACTATGTTCGAATACAGATCCTATGGGTTGTAAGACTTTGCACTCGATAATGAAAATCCTTTTTTGAGTTGTATTGAGCCCGATCACATCATAATCGCCTAATACATCTATAGTTGGGTGATTGCCGCGCCTATCTTCTCTTCTCAAATCAACGTCATGTTTGGCATACTCACAACCGGATTCCTTCAATAGCACTTCAACCTCTGAAGAGAATAGATGCTCATAATTATTCTTCCACGCATATAGAGCAGTACATGTTCGCTCTAGGCCTATTTCAAAAGGTGGGTAAAACTGAAGAAAACCTTCTATCCACCGCTTTCTTACCTCTTCCATAATAATGGGTGAATATATGTAGTCGTTGTTGCTCATATATATTGGTCTGACTGCAAAGCAATGATTCCTTTTCTCCCTCTCCCAAATTGGAAGAATGGGGTGTGTAGTATCACAAATTGTTTTCAGCTGGCCAGGAACAATCGTCAAAAAATCGTATGCGCTTTTTACATCTTCTACTGGAACATTTTCAACTACGAAAGATAAATAGTCGTTAAGCACATCTGTTGCTTTTGCCTTTATCACGTTTGGAGCAATCTCGTCAAACTCCACGTTGTCATGAGAAAAACTACTGTCTGACAAGTGATGGAGGACAGACTCTAGGACCTTAAAATGCACCCCTGTATCTTCATAAAAAGCATTTGTAACTTTTTCAAAGAAATCTCTATCCGTATTATCGCCTCGCAAATTAAAGGGCTCGGCAATAATTCTCCTTTGACTTTCTTTTTCGAAGGTTTGAGAGTAGTTTTCACCTAATTCCACATCTATCCTGTAGTCGTCTTCCACTATCAACTTAGTATCTGAATCAGTATGGAAACACAAATCAGAGCTGTTCTGTAAATAAATAATCCATTTTGCAAACGATAATAGCTCTGATAGCTTGCTACTATCTATCGCCTCTTCCTTTCGCTCATTCACTAAGTAGAGATTGGTTTCGATGAGATAAAGCAAAGCTGATTTCCGCATTTTTGCCTTTTCGCTTAGCTGTGTAGACTTTTCTAATGATTTAATCCTTTCGCCTTCTTCTATATCCTCGGTTAGGGTTGCTCCTGTTCTGTTTAGATTAACTGATAACTGTTCCGTAGCCAGCGCGGAAAGAAGAAGTATGTGTAACCTGTCTCGCTCTAGCGTTCTTATTGCCTGTTCTAAGTGGGAAACAACACTTTCTTGTATCTTCCTTACTATCTCCGTAGCATCTCTACGCTCATATATTCCAGGAAGCACTCCCGCCGCTGCACATATCTTTGCAATTTGCTTTCGTATAGACAACTCCGAAACATCTGTTTCCTTAATTTCATAAGTATCGGGGTTAAAGTAATAATCAATTCTGACGGCTGTAGTTCCCAAAGTCTTCTTTTGACCGGAGGTCAATTCCATCTTTTCGAACAACTCCGAATAGGAATCTTTCGAAAGACAAACCAACGGTTGTAGCAATTCACCAATGACGCTGTATTCGACAGAACGGTCTATTGCTTCAGCAATATCACTTGCAATCTTACTGCTGTTTACTTCAAAATCTACAACTAGTTTATTTGACGAGACCTTTGCTTTTTGACAGCAGACATAATGCTCGGGATTTTGGTTGGACAAAGAGTGACAGCAAAACTGTACCAAGGTATTTGCAAGGGGTAGTATCGCCGATAAATCTTGATGATACTCTATAAAGAACTTTTCAGTTACTGCCCTAAACATATCAAGGCTTAATCTCGATTGGGTGAAATTTGATTCCTTAAGAATACTAAAGAAGTTATATGATAAAAACACAGAACAGCCATTGTCATATTTGAACAATGCTCCTCCAGGCAAAGCTTTTACCTTTCGGGTAAACTGATATACTGAATTATCATCACATATGACATTCCAGCATTCTGGATCAGCAAATATTGTACTGGACAAGTGAAATGGAAACACCCCTCCCAGCTCAAGATAATGCGAAAAAATATGGGCAGCGGATGTGTCTACCTCAGAATAAACATTACTATACTCTATAGCGCCCTTAGATATGAATCCTTTTTCACTTAAAAACACAGTAAAATAATCCGAGGCTCCTCCCCAAGAAAGAACTTGGGATTCACTATTCTTCTCATCTGAATCAAACTCAGCAATCTGAGATACTTCAGATGAAAACATGAGCATGTACATCAAATCAATAGCTGTGTAGATTCGCTTTTCCTCTCTCCCTCGCAAAACAATTCTAGGTTGATCGACATTAATATGCTCATCGAAGCAAATGATGCTTAACTTACATTCTTTATCGACATGATATGCTTTATAGCCTTTTCCTGGTATTCTGGCTTCTAAATCTACAATGCTTAAGCCATCCTCAGTATGCGCCTTATAAATAGCCGAGATCTCTTCCTCAATTCTGTGCTCATTACCACAATCAAGGAACACTATCAAGTTGCTGTCTTCCAGATATGCAAAACTTTTTTTGTTATCTAAAAGTGGTTGTTTATTGTCAAGCAACAAGGGCTTCCTAATAGTATAGCCCGTCTTTATATCATGAGAATCATAAATAGAGGCCAGCTTATCCGCCAAAGATGAAATGACAATACTGTGGAGTTCCCTATCTGGACGAGTCAGAAGAATTTTTGTTTGGTAATCGATCACAAGTGATGGATTAAATAATGGATAGTAGCGATTATTAAAACTGAAGAAATGACTTCGTACAATATCATTGCTTTCTGCAGTAAGCATTGAAAGTAATGGTGCTCCCAACTCAGTCCACTTTTCTTCAGTAATAAAGTCCTTTACATTTTCATAATAGTCGAAAGTTGGTGATTCAAATTGAGGATGTAATGAAAAATCTTTGTTTATTGGAGTGTTTTTGGCTTTCAAAAAGTCTATGCAGTAATCGCTATAACAGAGCAGGCTAACGGTATTTGCATCCATGCATGCTGCCTCGCTAATTTTCTCCAAAAACTGAAGTGCTGAAAAGATAGGGGCTGTATGTCCGGTTCCAGTGATTACTGAATAATACTTTGACCGATAGTTTAACTTAATCTCTCCAAAATCAGGGAGAACTGGATCATCATATGGTGTTGTCTTAAGAATAGGATATAGTAACTGAAAAAACTCTTCCAAATCATTAGGTGTACATATGGTTTTGCGGCCCCATTCTTTATTCTCTACCATTGCGGAGTTCAACGCCAAGCAACTTTCCTGAGCGCCTCGATTTTTCCGCCATGATGTTATTGAGAATACTGCTGTCAAGGCGGAGAGAAAATCATATTGACAGAGAACCGGTATGAGAGACTTTTTCTTTTCTTCCAAGAATACAAATCCATCAAACATGTCCATAGCGGTGTCTCCTTATAATTGACAATGAGAATTCAATGCCTTGACACTATCCTTCCAGCCGGTGCCGGATATCGTTCAGCCACTCGCCCTTATATTTGAAATAGCGGGGGCCGGCGACAGAGTATTTGCTGCCGGTGAGAAGCTGGGCTAAAGCGGAGAGCGAATAGCTCTGCCCCTGATAGCTTACCGTTTTGTCATCCACAACGGTACACTTGATTTCCGGGTTGTTACAATACTCTATCTCCTCGCCGGGCTGGATATTGCACAAGGAAAAGCGGAAGGGCGACTGGCGCTCCTTGTGTTCGGCGTCAATCTCCTGGGCGGTTTCCTCCGCCTGCTTCTGGGCCTCGTCCATAGCGATCCGTTTCAGCTTGTCCACACAGCCATGGATCTCTGCGATAGCCTCCAGAATAGAATAGGCGTCCTCCGGTGACATGGCATAGAACTCACGGACACGCTGCTTCCCGTTGAAGTTCTCAATGGAGCGCAGGTTGGGGTTCAGCTTGTCGATAATGCTATGGATCTTCAGATCGGAAAGCCGGGAGTTGACTTCGTAGGTTGCATAGACGCGGAACGCAAACGGGATGCACTCGCTCCGGTTGAGCTGCTGCAGCCGCTTGTCGATATCGTCCGCATACCCGATCTTCACATATTCCGGGAAGGACGGGTTGGTCAGTATATAAATTACGCCTGTTTTATCCATCGCTTTTTCCTCTACTCGTTTGTCTCATTCCCCTCCTGTTTTGGATTCAAAACGGGCAGGGCTTGGCCGGCTTCTGATGTGCGCGTCTTTTCCTGTTCCTCTAAATACTTACGATATAGGGTTGGTTCGATCATCATATCATTAATCAGTTGTAACGATGGGGCATACCCAATAAGGCCATGAATCAGTCCACAATATGTACAAAAACCCCGAAAACAATTATAATCACTGCCTTTCGACCGGTAGGTTGCCCTCGCAGCATCACATGTGCTCAAGATCGTAGATAACGCCTGGATATCTTCTTGGCAAATAATCCCTGATTCCAGCAGCATAGCCTCTTGGCTTTTTACCGCAAAAACCTGTTCCGCTAGATCATCGAAGAAAATCATTAAACTCCGGATAGATGCTGGAATTAGAGCCGGATCGTTCATCGCCTGTTTATCTACAGTCTCTATCCACTCATACCATTTTTTCGAATCCGTATTGTGATCTTTTTCTGCGCTTTCAAGAATAAGGAGTTGAAGCCCATTGTCAAAGACGTGGTAAAGATTAGACAAAAGGGTTTTACGGTGTTCTACAGCTTTCTTGTTCAACTGTTTGCAGTTTGCTGCGTCAATAAACCAGGCTACGGCAATGGAAGCGATTCCGCCGCATGTAATACTTGTCCAAATCGTAAAAGCCGCATCACGGCCTTGAACTAATAACGAAAGGCCTGTTAGGGCAATGGCTCCGAGCAACAACCATATATACATTTTATTGTTTGGGGCGATTGCTTTTGCTGCCACCGCTTCTTTTTTACTCTTATTCTTAATCCAATCCAACAAGAGTGTTCCCTCCTTCAAGCTGCCGCTTAGGTTGCATAGACGCGGGAGGCAAACGGGATACACTCGCTCAAGTTGAGTTGCTGCAGTTGTTTGTCGATACCGTCCGCATACTTGATCTTCACATATTCCGGGAAAGACGGGTTGGTCAGTATGTAAATCACACCTGTTTTATCCATATAGGTATCTCCTTTTAAAACGGTAGCTCTCCGTCCTCTTCATCCATAGAATCATCTATTACGCCCAGCACGTTTTTTGCTCTCATAAGAAGATGATCATAGGTTAGGATAGAGAGTTGGTTATATGCGGCGTTAAGAATCCTGTATGCCTCGCGTTGCTCATCGTTCCAATTGTCGGAGCGACCATAGATCAAAATGCAACGCGGTTTTATAACCTTGCTCTTCGTCCTCTGAACAAACTTAACACTATTGGCCTCTTCTTCTATTGCACGGAGATAATTGAGGCATTGTGTAATAGCTTTAATCAACTCCGATGACGGAACATAGTTATCATGGTCTTTTGAGCTGGCCCAAAACGGCATTCTGTTTGGTTTTTTGATCTCCACCAAATCGACAAAACCATCAAAAGCCTTCATGATATAGTCAGCGATATTCTCTGTATCAATGCGCCTCTCGTCAATTATTTGTGCAAAGTCTGACCCTAAAAGCCATTTATTCTCTGAAAACCATGACTGCCAGTAGCTCTCTGGATGGTCTTTGGCAAGCGATGCCTCGTATTCTTCGAGCGCCGCAATCTTTTTAATGGATGTCGCTGCAACGTACACATGATCGGAGAGTATACCGTTTTCAATGAGTAAGTTGGCAGTATCCGCCTGCCCTTCTACCAATGTCTTAAATTGACGTATCAGCTCGGCATTATCCCTGTCAACACTTATGTATTGCCCTTGCCCAAGATTTACCGGCGTATAGTTCTCAGAAATATACTTAATGAGCGCCGTAAGTTCATCATTATCCAGCGTTAATTCACTTTTTGGTTGATTACCTACTACTCGCCCATACGGTAATGTATACCGCCCAAGCTTAAGCGAGATATCGCTTTCGCCTGCATGATCATGTGGTATTTTCATCAGAAGCGCTTGAGAATACACCCTCTTTTTCGTTTTGAGGGTCTGGGGTGGAGCATAATCCACACCTTTTTGTGAAGTCTTGATTTCGCTCAAGGTAAGCCTCCTTAGATACGATCTCCATAGGGCAGTGATTTCATATAGCTTTCCATGAATGCCCAATCCGGCTTTTCCCCTTTGGCTGGAAGCTTGATCACAGTGGTTTTCATGTTTTCCAGAACCCATTTTCGGCCATAGGAGTATCGGTATTTTTCCTGTCGGAGAACTGCGCAGACAAATAACGCAATGTATTTGTTAAACTGGACCCCATTCTCGGGGCGGAAATATAGAACATTCACATCGTCTGTTGCCCAAAATGGTTCCGGTTGATAGAACGCTTCTCCCACTGATCCGTTGTAGCTGAGGGAAATGGTATTGCCTTCATGAATAGGTTCTTGCCCTATTTTATTTGCAACGCCGTTATTTGAATCGATTGCACCGATATAAAGGGTATTCCCTTCCGTCTGATCCTCAGATGTTAGACGTTTTCCTTTTTTAACCTCAAAATAATCTCCTACCACAAACTCTTTCCACGATTCAACACCAAGTGTACGTGATCCGCACCCCCCTGGTTAGAGGTGGCTAACGGCTTGTGATTTAGCGTTTTCATGTATGCTTCCATATAGAGAAAGTCCGGATTTCCTTCAGAATCCACCGGCAGCATAAGCTCTAAAAACGGTAAGGTAACATTCGCTTGTCTACCATAACTATATCTATACTTGTTAGCCTTAATAACTGTAATACAGAACAGCTTTGCCAATTTGCTCATTGGTTGCAATGGAATGAGGAGATACAAGTCACGCCCACTGTAGAACGGCTCCTCTTGAAGAAATGTCGAGAGTACGCTTCCACCGCCAGCACATGTAATAATACCGGCAGGTTGAGGATCTTTGCCGTCCACTGGTTTAACTTTTGCGCTTACTCCGTTGTTAGATTCTGTACGTGCAACAAAGTTGACCGCATCATCATCGTCATCATCGGCTATAGTGCAAGCATTCAATTCCATGTTGATTCCATACTTTACTTCAAAGATCTCGTTGATCTTGAATGGTTTCCATGCTTCTACATTAAGTCTCATATACATATCCCTCCTTTACCAAATAGGAAAGATAGTCGTTCAGTGTCTGTTGGAAGTCTCTTTCAGTCAACTTCGAATAATCCGTTTTCATGTAAGCCTCGCAGAGCCATTCATCAGACCCTGTAACCCTATGAATAGCAGAAAAACCATCGATGACATCATTCCGTTTATAGGCGTCCAGCCATTTCTGTTCAATCTCTGCCCATTTGCTCTTTCCGGTATCAGCGTCGATTTGCTCAACGCGGCCAAGATTCTTTTTCTTCTTAAATCCATCGTCCTTATAGTAGCCAAAGAAAGTGAAGGGACTGTCCTCATGCCGCTTGCCGATCTCAAATACCATACAGCAGGCAGAAGCGCTTGCGCCGGGGTAAAAGATTTCATTGGGCAGCGTAAAAACCGCTTTCAGCGTGTTTTCGCGCAGAATCTCGGCTTTGATTCTTGCAATTTCGCCGCTTGTCCCAATAGCGCAAGCAACCGGGAGAAGTACCGCCAACGTCGCTGATATGTTTTCGGAATTTAATAGTTCCGCGATGTATTTGACGAAATAGAAGCCCTTGGACGGGTCTTCTTTCTTATCCCTCGGCCAAGTCCTTACGTACCTCTCCGGCAAGTGGATTCGCTGTCCGTTATATGGAGGATTCATAAGAATGACGTTCGGTTTTGCCTCTTTGATCCAATCAGCAAGGGAAAAGCAACTTCCGCGCCGGATATTTGAGTTGCCGTCCGAATGGATCAGCATATTCGTTGTCGCAAGTCCGTAGATATTTTCATCAAATTCGATTCCGAATATCTGATGCTTTTTTACTTTCTCCTGTTCGGCAGCTGTGGCACAGTCATCAAGGGCCTGCGTCATAGCGCGCACAAGGAAAGAACCGCTTCCGCAGCAAGGATCGAGTACTACAGAGCGCTTGTTCACGCCGGCTACCTTCGCCATGAAGTCAGTGATATGGTCAGGGGTAAAGGCTTGGTTCTTGTCGGATTTCCCAACGTATTTGTTAAACGTTACAAAGAACAGATTAAGAAGGTCCTGCCCCGATGTGCTCTTATCATTAATAAACGGCAGAATGTTGTTTTCAATGAACGTAAGAATTTCTCTGAACGCAGCGATATTCAATTGACGGACATACTGATCGTCGAGGACGTTTCTGTTGAGCAGCGCCAGCTTCTCTGCTTTGTTGATATCGGAATTGAGCAGCCCTTCAAGGACCTCCTTGATACGGGTTCTGATTTGTGCCGGCGTCAACGATGGAGTTGAATAATCCAGACCATTCTTGAGAGCAAGGAGACACGTGCCCACAAATTGGCTCCGCAGCTTTTCCGGAATACTGTGGCGGTGAAGCAGCTCATTAAGCCTATAGGTGTTCTGCATCACCTTTTCTTTATCGTTGATTTTGGAGGTATAGAAATCAATATACTCATCCATTGTACGCAACGCTGTTTCCTTGGGCATAAAGTCACCCTCGGAAACGACGCCGCGCCACACCAGGACGTCATTGTCCGTGGTATTTGCCAAAACAGCGACGATCTTATTTCCAGTCAGAGCCTTTTCGTACTCGACATAGGCAGATAGCTGCTCTTTTGCATCTTCAATGTTGGTGTGGAAATTCTGCTTTGTTTCAATCAAAACAGAGATATTATCCTTGACAAATCTGATGTCGAGCTTTTCATAAGCGCGTCCAGCGCGGTTCCTGATCGGTGTAAAGGGCAACGATGCATTTGAATAGGCTTTCGGATAGCTGAACTCGTCATTTTCGATATTGCTCGTAAGGAAATCTCTTCCAACTGTTGTGATTATATCTGCTCGTATCATAATCGTCTCTCCTATACTCCGTATCGCATTATATTATCTGTGTTTCGTGGTCCGTGTCCCCCGCCCCGAAGAACATCACATCATAGATCGGCAGATACGTGATCTTGCCGTTCGTCGTGATCTCGCGGGCGTTGGACAGAACATAGGCCTTTTTCACATGATAATCGTCGTTCTTTACAAAAGTATTCAGCGCGCTGTGGACGGTGTAGTCCTTGCCGGACTTGACCTCGATGGGGACGGCGGAGAGACTGTCGTAATCGTCGATCAGATAATCGACCTCTCCCTTGCTGCGGTTATCGTAATAAAACAGCTTGAAGCCGTGGGCCGCCAGCTCCTGGGCCACCACGCTTTCATACACAGAGCCGAGATTGATCCCCGTCTCATCGTCCAGGATCGCACGGATATTGCTGCCGTACAAAACGTCCGTCAGAAGCCCCACGTCGTTCAGATAGAGCTTGAGCAGGTTTTTGCCGACGGACTGCGTAAGGGGAAAGACAGGGGTGGTGATTGCGTTGACGTCCAGGGCGATCCCCGCCGAAATCAGATATTCAAATTCATCCTGATAGTCGGAAAAACGCTTGCCGCGCTTGTCCTCGATATCCTGAAAGACCACCCGTTTCTTCTTGCTCTCCAGATTGGAGGGGATCATATCGTAGATCCTGCGGATCTTCAGCTTCCTGCTGTTGTCCGCCTCGTACTTCGACGCGTCATCAGCATAGAACGCGCGGATATCCCGATGGATCGTCCTGACCTTTACGATATTGGTGTCTGCAATAAAGGAGTTTACAGCATCGGGCAGCCCACCGATCAACAGATATTTCTTGAAGAGGTCCATCACCTTCCCGTGCATAGCTGCATTCAGGCTCTCACCGGCAAGGAACTTCTCATGCATCATATCGATGGCAATCCGGTTAAATCCGTTTGCCAGCAGGAACTCCTCAAAATCCAGCGGGAACATGCGCTTGATTTCGATGCTCCCGATGGGAATCGAGGTGGTCTTTTTCAAGGTCACACCGAGCAATGACCCGCTGGCAATATAGGTGTACCTGTCGTCCTGCTTCAAAAACTTGAGCATGGTCAGCAGGTGCGGATACGCCTGGATCTCATCAAGGAAAATCAGCGTGTTTTTCTTCTCTCCCATTCTCTCGCCGGCGATGGTGCTGACCTGGAAATAGAAGTCCTTGACGGTGCGGACCTGTTCAAACAGTCTGGGACCGTTGTAATCCTCCGCAAAGTTCAGCTCGATATAGTTCTCAAAGAGCTGCTGCCCGACGTGCCGGATAATAAACGTCTTTCCGATCTGCCGCGCCCCGTCGATAATCAGCACCTTGTTGGAATCGGATTTCAGATAGCTTTCAATATACGGTTGGATTTTTCGATATAACATTGCGCACCTCCGCACTTTTCAGCATAGTCAACGCGCCGGCAAATACATAATTCAACTTGTTACGTGCCGAACGGCACACACATTTCAATATCTATTATACTCACAATTTTGCACAAATCAATAGGCTGCGCAAAATATATATCCCATTGTCAAGACTGCAAATCCGATTATTGCACATTGGACTCCGGGGTGACGCAGGGCTATCATGTACGCGAAGGGAAACTAAAAACGATGCGTATATGAAGGAGGCGCGGTATGGAAAACAGATTTGCAGCGGCGCGGAGGCGGTATCTGCGCACGCACATGGACGGGATCTACACAGGGATGCTGCTGACGGGGACCCTGGAGCCGCATCTGGAGGAGATCGGCGAGTCGGCACAGGCAATGCTCGACCGGATCGTGGAGCAAATGAAGAAGGCCGAAGGCGTCACCGAGCAGCTGAAGGCTGCGGATCAGATGGAATGGGTCGGACGGATGAACAGTATCCGCAGCCGCGCGGAGGAGGTTGTCTTTTCTGAGCTGGTTTATTGCTGAGGCGTGGTGATGTTCAAGTATAGAAGAAATCGAGTGTTAGCACTCTGCGCCGGCGAGC
>OGWZ01002802.1_pt1 | contig 12919 bp, 14 predicted proteins | sample 1576141 | NCBI WGS metagenome assembly OGWZ01 (sample SAMEA3541512, study PRJEB24748) | human gut metagenome | biome: human gut; feature: human-associated habitat; material: faeces | place: China | collected 2012
TGCTGTCGGCGGTGCAGATGTTCCGGGCCTCCGGAGCCATGGAGCTGCTGACGGGGCTGCTGTCACCGGTGCTGGAAGGGCTGGGCATCCCGCCGGAGACGGCGGTGCTGCTGTTGGTGCGGCCCGTCAGCGGCTCCGGGGCGCTGGCGGTGGGCAGCCAGCTGATGGAGCAGTACGGGCCGGACTCCTACATCGGGCGGGTGACGGCGGTGATGCTGGGATGCTCGGAGACGACGTTTTATACCGTGGCGGTCTACTACGGCGCTGCGGGCATCCGCCGCACCCGCCACACCATTCCGGCGGCGCTGGCGGCGGATGCGGCGGCCTTCATTGCCGCCGCATGGGCGGTGCGGGTGTTCCTTCCGTAAGGCCGGCTCTCCCGGTGGTGGGGCAGAAAAAAGGAGGCTGGGGACTCGTAGTCCCCAGCCTCCTTTTGTATCTCGATCGTTTTTCAGGGCTTATCTGCCGATGGGCAGTTAGCGGTGCAGCGCTTCCACAGGCCACGCAGCAGCAGATCCTCGTCGTAAACGGCCTCCCGGCGGCACAGGGGCGCCACGAAGCGGCCCAGACCGCCGGTGAACACCAACGTACAGGGACAGCCCAGCTCCTGCTCCATGCGTTGGGCCAGACCCTCCGTCATAGCGGCAGCCCTATATAGGGCGCCGCTGAGGAGACTCTCCTCCGTCCGGCCGCAGATCACCCGATCCGGAATCCGCAGGCGGATATCCGGCAGCTGGGCCGTACCAGAGAGCAGTGCCTCCAGCCCCAGCCGTACAGGGCGGCGCCCAGCACAATGGGGATCAGGACCAGTGAGACGGAAAAGGGGCCGAGACGAATGGCACTGCCCACAAGCTGGAGCACCGCAGCGATGGCGGCAAGGAGTCCGCCTCCTGCGATACACTGTGTGGTTTTTTCCATAGGACTTTTCTCTGCTGCCGCTCCGCCGGGGCGGATGCGGCGCATTTCTTTTTGATTTTTATAGGTTGGGTCAGCGGGTCACTGGGCCGCTGCGGGGAAGGTGATGCGGATGACAGTCCCCTCGCCGGGCTTGCTGGTGAGGCGGATGTCGCCGTGGTGATACTGCACGGCGTGCTTCACGATGGAGAGGCCCAGCCCCGTGCCGCCGGAGGCCTTGGAGTGGCTCTTATCCACCCGGTAGAACCGCTCGAACACCCGGCTCTGGTGCTCCGGGGCGATGCCGATGCCGGTATCCGACACCGTGACGGAGGAGATCCCGTTCTCCGAGGACACCTGCACCTTTACGGCGCCGTCGGGGACATTATACTTGATGGCGTTGTCGCAGAGGTTGAAGATCACCTCATACAGCAGCCGCCGCACGCCGATGACCGGGGCGTGGCCGCCGTCCACCGACAGGGACACCTGCTGCTTGGCGGCGGCATCCTGCAGGTTGGCCACGGCCTCCTGGCTCAGCGCCAGCAGGTCCACCGTCTCCGTGGGCATGGCATCCCCCTCGTCCAGCTGGGACAGGCGGATGATATCCTCCACCAGCGTCACCATCCGGGAGGCCTCGTCGTGGATATGGCCCACAAAGCGGGGCATATCCTCCGGCTTCACCATGCCGCTCTGAATCAGCTCGGCGCTGCCCACGATGCCCTGCAGAGGGGTCTTCAGTTCGTGGGAGACATTGGCGGTGAACTCCCGGCGGTTGCGCTCGGCGTACTCCTGCTCTGTCACGTCGAAGGCCAGCAGCACTGTACCCACCGTCTCGCCGCCGGACTGGATGCGGCTCATATCCAGCTGATACTCCCGGCCATTACGCTGGCAGCGCAGCTGGCTGTGGCCCTTCTCCCGGGCTGTCTCCATCGCAAGGCACAGCTCATGGCTGCGGTCCACCGTCAGGAAGTCACGGCCCACACAGCCCTCGTCCGCCTGAAAGAGCCTGCAGGCGGCGTGGTTGATGCTGAGCACCGTCCCCTTCTCGTCCAGCAGCACCAGCCCCTCCTGCATACTGCCGGTGATCTGGGTGAACTCGTCGGTCTTTTGCCGCAGGGTCCGCAGCTGGGCGTCGATCTCCTTATGCTGGTAGTTGATGCGGCTCAGGAGAGGAGCCAGCTCCTCGTAGGCGTCGTTTTCCAGCGGATGCTCCAAGTCCAGCCGGTTCAAGGGATCCACGATGCGGCGGGACAGGCGCCCGGCCATGAGTCCGGCGAAGATCAACGCCGCCACCAGCACCACCAGCATGGGCTGGAGCATTCCCAGCGCCAGCATCCCGGCGGTGGCACGGCTGACGGAGATACGCAGCACCGTGCCGTCCGTCAGGCGGCGAGCCACGTACAGGGTCTGCTGCAGAAGGGTATCAGAGTAGCGGCTACTTTCGCCGCTGCCGTTTTCCAGCGCCTCCTGCACCTCCTGACGGCCGGCGTGGTTCTCCATGGAGGCCACGTCCGTCACCTGCGTATCATACAGCACCCGGCCGTCGGAGGCGATCCACGTCAGGCGGAACCGCTCCGCCGGAAGGCGCTCCAGATAGGCCGTACCGCCGTTTTCCACGCCGCTGACGGCGAGGCTCAATTCATCCTGTAATTGCTGCTCCTGCACACCGCCGAAGTAGCTGTACAGCCGGTCATGATGACCATGCCCGCCGCCAGCACTACGCCCGCCACCAGCAGAATGGAACGGAAAATTTTTCTTGTCATGCGCCTACCTCCAGCCGGTATCCCACATTCCGCACGGTCTGGATCATGCTGCCGCAGCTGCCCAGCTTCTGGCGCAGGGTGCGGATGTGCATATCCACCGTCCGGGTCTCGCCACAGTAATCCATGCCCCAGATCTCGTTGAACAGCTGGTCCCGTGTGAAGGCCATGCCCGGATGGGACAGAAACAGCCGCAGCAGCTCAAACTCCTTATAGGTCAGCGTCACTCGCTGACCCTCCACCGTGACGATGCGCTCCTCCGGGTGCAGTACGATGCCCCCGGCCCGCAGCACCGGCTCCTGCTCCGTCCGGCAGCGCCGCAGCACCGCCTTGACGCAGGACACCAGCTCCATGACGCCGAAGGGCTTGGCCAGATAGTAGTCCGCCCCCAGATCCAGCCCCTGTATCTTGTCGTACTCTGCGCCCTTGGCGGTAGCCATCACTACCGGGATACGGCGCAGGGCCGCCGAGGCCCGCATCCGGCGCAGCAGCTCCATGCCGTCCACGCCGGGCAGCATCACATCCAGCACCACCAGCTCCGGCTGCTCCTCCCTCTGGAGGGCCTGCCAGAAGGCGGCACCGTCGGCAAAGCCACAGGCCTCGAAGCCGGTGGAACGCAGGGCGTATACTTCGATATCCCGGATACTGGCATCGTCCTCCACGCACCAGATCATGCTATCCCTCCTTGTGCGTACCGGTGACGGAGAAAATCACCCACTGGGCGACGTTCACCGCATGGTCCCCGATGCGCTCAAAATATTTGGCAATCATCAGCAGGTCCACCGCCCGCTCCCCCTCACCGGGGTCTGCGGTCATGCGGCGGATCAGCGTATGCTTCACCCTGTCGAACCAGCCATCCACAATATCGTCCTCTGCGATGACTTTTTCCGCCAACATTGTATCATGTTTCACGTAGGCGTCAACACTTTCCGTCACCATTTTTATGGTGGAGGCGGCCATATCCCGCAGCAGCTCCTCCCCCTCGTTGACCTGACCGCTGATGACGATCTCGGCAATATCCTCCGCCTGATCTCCAATGCGCTCCAGATCTGTGATCATTTTCAGGGCCGCCGAGATCTGCCGCAGATCCCGTGCCACCGGCTGCTGCTGCAAAAGCAGCTTCAGGCACAGGGACTCGATGTCCCGCTCCTTGCGGTCGATCTCCGTGTCCAGCGGGGCCACCTGACGGGCCAGTCTGCCGTCTCCCAGCGATTTAGCCGCCAGAGCAATGCTCTCCTCGCACAGTGCGCCCATTTCAATGAGCTCCCGCTCCAGCTGGGCCAGCTGTTCATCAAACCGGCTTCTCATTATCCGAACCTCCCCGTGATGTAGTCCTCTGTCCGCTTCTCCGCCGGGGCGGAGAACACCTGCTCCGTGGCGCCGTACTCCACCAGCTCACCCAGCAGGAAGAAGGCCGTGCGGTCGGAGATACGCACCGCCTGCTGCATATTGTGGGTGACGATGACGATGGTATAGCGCTCCTTCAGTTCCATGGTCAGCTCCTCGATGCGGGAGGTGGAGATGGGATCCAGTGCGCTGGTGGGTTCGTCCATCAGCAGCACCGCCGGCTCCACCGCCAGCGCCCGTGCGATACACAGGCGCTGCTGCTGGCCGCCGGAGAGGCCCAGCGCATTCTTCTTCAGCCGGTCCTTTACCTCGTCCCAGATGGCGGCACCCCGCAGGGAGCGCTCCACCAGCTCGTCCAGCTTGGTCTTGCTGCGGATGCCGTGGGTCCGGGGGCCGTAGGCAATGTTGTCATAGATGCTCATGGGGAAGGGATTGGGTTTTTGAAACACCATGCCGATCTCACGGCGCAGGCGGCACACGTCCGTTCCCGGCGCATAGATATCTTCCCCCCGATAGCGGACCTCGCCGGTGATCTTCACCCCCGGCACCAGATCGTTCATGCGGTTCAGGGTTTTCAGAAATGTGGACTTGCCGCAGCCGGAGGGGCCGATAAAGGCGGTGATGCTTTTCTCCGGGATGTCCATGGAGACGCTGTGCAGCGCCTGATGAGCGCCGTACCACAGGTCCAGATCCTTCACTTGCAAAATAGGGTCCATTGTCGTTCACTTCCTTTTCAGCTTCCGCCCGATGATCCCGGCGGTGAGGTTGATGAGCAGGGTCAGCACCATGAGGATGGTGGCGATGGAGAAGGCCAGCGCCGTCTCCCCGCCCTCGGTGGCATAGACGTACAGAGCCACCGTCAGGGTGGCTGAGGAGGTGTGCAGGGAGTCGAAGAGACTCACCAGTGCCATGCCGAAGCCTGCCGTATACAGCAGGGCGGCGCTCTCCCCCACGATGCGGCCGATGGCCAGAATACAGCCGGTGACGATGCCGTCCACCGCTCCCGGCAGCACCACCGTGCGGACCATGTGCCATTTGCCGGCACCCAGCGCCAGCGCCCCCTCCCGGTAGGACTGGGGGACGGTCTTCAGGCTCTCCTGCGTGGTGCGGATGATGGTGGGCAGGATCATCATCACCAGCGTCAGGCCGCCGGCCAGAATTCCCGCCTGAAGGCCCAGCTTCTGCACGAACAGCATCATGCCCACCAGTCCGAAGATGATGGAGGGAATACCGGTCAGGGTCTCGGCGGCGAATTCGATGATGCGGACCAGCCGCCCGCTGGTGGCATACTCCGTCAGGTAGATGGCGGCACCCACGCCCAGCGGCAGCACCACCACCATGGCCACAAGAATGATATACAGCGTATTCAATAGGTTGGGCAGGATGCCCACGGTATTGCGGATATAGCTGGTCTGGCCGGAGATCAGCTGCCAGCTGAGGCCCGGCACGCCACGGTAAAAGATATAGCCGATGAGAAAGATCAGCAGGGCGCAGGTCAATCCGGCGCACAGCCACACCAGTCCCCGCATCCCGCCATTATACAGCTTCCGGCGAAGCGTCCATTGCTGCTTCATGGTTCAGTCCTCCTTCCTGCGTTTGATGCAGACATTCAGCAGGACGTTGATGAGCATGATGAACAGAAACAGCACCAGCCCGATGGAAAACAGTGCCTGCTGATACAGGCTCCCCACGGCGGCATCGGACATTCCGGAGATGATGCCGGTGGTGAGGAAGCGCACCGAGGTGAAAAGCCCCGGCATATTGGCCACGTTTCCGGCCACCATGATGATGGCCATAGCCTCTCCGATGGCACGGCCTACGCCCAGCACCACCGCCGCCGCCACGCCGCTGCGGGCGGCAGGCAGGCTCACCCGGAAGTAGGTCTCCGTCTCCGTGGCGCCCAGTGCCAGACTGGCCTCCTCATACTCCCTCGGCACGGCCTGAAGGGCCGTCTCCGCCACGTTGATGATGGAGGGCAGCACCATGACCGTCAGCACCAGAATGGCCGCCAGCAGGCAGGCCCCGGAGCCAAGCCCGAAGGCACGGCGGATGGCGGGGACCAGTACGATCATGCCCACCAGACCGTACACCACCGACGGGATGCCCGCCAGCAGCTGCACCGCCGTGCGGATCACCGCCGCCAGACGGGGCGGGGCCGCTTTGGCCAGAAAAATGGCGGTCATCAGGCCCACCGGCACCCCCAGCAGCAGCGCTCCCGCCGTGCCGTAGACAGAGGTGAGGATGAAAGGCAGAATGCCGAATTGCGGGCCGGTGGTGGCGTTGGTAGGCGCCCACACCTTGCCGAAGAGGAATTTGGTCAGTCCGATCTCCCGGATAGCCGGCAGACCGGAGATCACCAGATACACGCTGATGCACAGCACGAAGCCCACCGCCACGATGCCGCACAGCAGGAAGATCAGGTGGATGGCCTGCTCCATGGCCCTGCGGGTGCGGAGGCTTTTGCCTGCTGTCCGTTCCATAGAGTTCTCCTTTCCCGATGACGGGGAAGCCCCCTCATCCGCCGCAGCAGGTGAGGGTCCCCCGATTCGTTTTTACTTGGCGGTAGGTACGGCGCCCGCATTCTGAATGAGGGAGGCGGCGTCCTTGGAGGTGGCGAAGTCGAAGAAGGCCTGCGCCGCCGGGGACAGGGTCGTGCCGTCCTTGGTCACCAGCACGAAGGGCCGCTGAATGGCGTAGCTGCCGTCCAGCACAGCGGCCTCGGTGCAGGCCACACCGCCTACGGTGACGGCCTTCACGGTGTCCTTGCCCTCCACAGCGGAGAGGGAGGCATAGCCGATGGCGTTGGGGTTGCCGGCCACGGCCTCGATGACGCCGCCGGTAGAGGTCAGCTCCTGATCCAGCTTGCAGGAATCCTTGGTCCCGGTGATGGACTCAAAGCCGTCACGGGTACCGCTGCCGGACTCACGGCCGATGCAGGAGATGGCGCCGGGGTCGCCGCCCACCTCACTCCAATCGGTGATCTCACCGGTGAATATCTTGGCGATCTGCTCCACGGTCAGGTCCGCGACCTTGCTCTGGGCATGGACGATGACGGCGATGCCGTCCAGTGCGATGACCGTCTCGGTCAGGCCGTCGGCCTTCTCCTCGTCCTTCAGGCTGCGGGAGGCCAGACCGATGTCCGCCGTGCCGTTCTTCACGGCCTCGATGCCGGAGCCGGAGCCGGTGGGATCATAGGTGACGGTGACGTTCTTGTGGTCCGTCATGAACTGCTCCCGCAGAGCGCCGATGACCTTGTCCATGGAGGTGGAGCCGTTGGTGGCCACGGAACCGCTGAGCTCGGTGGTCTGATTATTGTTAGGGGTGTTGTTGTCGTTGGTGTTGCCGCTGTTTTTGCTGCCGCAGCCGGCCAAAAGAGCCATGACTATAACGGCGGCCAGCAGGATACTGATGATCTTTTTCATATGAAGATCTCCTTTCGTTTTTCATGTTTGGACTTGCTTTCTTGCTACAGTCCCCATGATAAAAGGGCGGTGTAAAGGGCAAAAGTCTCCTCGTGTAAAATCTGCGTAAAAAAGCAGCCGGGGGATTTTTTCAACAAAAAGAAGGAGCGCCGGAAAAGGCAAAGGCTTTTCCGGCGCTCCTTCCAACGAAAGGACACCTAATGGTATATAGTTTATGATATCTCAGGCCCGGCGCACGGCGGGGACGGCATGACGGGGCAGCAGGGTGATGCCCTTCTTCTCCGCCAGCTGCCACAGCTGCGGTACCAGCAGGCTCAGCAGGATCAGAGCGATGCCGCACATTCCCATGACGCTGATGTGCTCCCGCAGCACGGCGGCACCCAGCAGGGTGGCGCAGGCGGGGCTCAGAGCGCAGAACAGGCCTGCACGCTGGGCGGTGGTGTGGCTCTGGGCCACAGGCTGGAGGGTGAAGCCGAAACCGGTGCAGATGACGGCAAGGCCGGCGATCATCAGCCACTGGGTACCGGACTGGGGCAGGTGGGGCGCCTCGAACACGAAGGAGGACACCAGCGCCAGCAGGCCCAGCGTACCCACCTGAACGATGCCCAGAGTCAGGGGATCGTCCTCGTGGGAGAAGCGGTCGGTGGTGATGATGGCTGCGGCATACAGCACGGCGGCCATGACCGCCAGCACCATACCGGGGGTGAAGCCGCCGGACTGGCCGGTCAGCAGTGCCACGCCGCCGATGGCCACCAGTGCGCTGACGGCGGTGACGGCCTTGGGCAGCTTATGCCGCAGCACGGCCTCCGCCATGGGCACCAGAATGATGGCGGTATTCTCCAGCAGGGAGACGGTGGAGGAGGGGGTGCTCTTGAGCCCCGTCAGCTCCGTGGAGAGCATCAGGAAGAACAGAGCGCCCATGATGGCGCCACGCACCAGCGTATGGCGCTTGATGTGGCGCAGGCGCTTGAAAAACACCACCGCCAGCAGCACAAAGGCCATCAAAAACCGGGCCGCCAGCAGGTTGAAGATCCCCATGCCGTTCATGGCGATCTTGCTGAACAGAAGGGACGTAGCCCGTGCTGCGATAACTGCCGCCAAAAGGATCTCCGCTTTTTTCTGAGTCATGATGCCTGTTCCTCCGAAGGTTTCTGTCCGTTCTTAATCGGGGGTTTCTCTCCTACCCTTGACAGAGTATAGCACTTGGTGTATCCTTGCGTAAAGCGATACTATTTCAAATTTTGTTTGACAATCAGTCAAAGAAGGAGCGAAATTTCATGGACTCCGAAAAATGCCGGGTTTTGCTCACCGTGCTCCACGAGAGAAGTCTGTCCGCTGCCGCCGAGGTGCTGGGCTACACCCCCTCCGGCATCAGCCGGTTGGTGGACAGTCTGGAGCGGGAGACGGGCTTTCCCCTGCTGCACCGGGGGCGGGGCGGGGTATCCGCCACACGGGCCTGTCAGGAGCTGCTGCCGCTGATGCGGCGAATGGCGGAGCTGGACGAGCAGTACCAGCAGCTGGCCCACCGGATCCAGGGGCTGGATGTGGGCCGGGTGGTGGCCGGCACCAATTACGCCGCCTTCTACCCGTGGCTGTCGGAGGTCATTGCCGGGTTCCATCACGCTTATCCCGGCATCCGGGTGGAGCTGCGGGAGGGCAGCTCTACCCAACTGGGGGAGCTGGTGGATCACCGGCGGGCGGACTTCTGTCTCATCAGCCAGCGGCCGGGACGGCACAAGTGGGTGCCGCTGAAGGACGACCAGCTGATGGCCATTCTCCCCCCTACCCACCCGCTGGTGGAGGCGGACCGCTTCCCCGTGGAGCGGCTGCGGCAGGAGCCCTTCATCGAGTTTCTGCCGGGACAGGAGACAGATAACTCCCGGATGCTCCAGCAGCTGCAGATCCGACCCAAGGTCCGCTTCGCCACCAGCGACAGCCGGGCCGCCATTGCCATGGTGCGGGCGGGGCTGGTCATCACCTTATTGAATGACATCCTCCCCGCCGATCTGGCGGACGGGGTGGCGGTGCTGCCGCTGGACCCGCCCCAGTCGGTACATCTGGGCATCGCCCTGCCGGAGGAGGAGCACGTCTCCCCCGCCGCCAAGCGGTTCATCACCTATGCTCTGGACCGGCTGCCGGAGCTGGATGTCCTATAGGTACTTCGATACCAGACAGGGCGTCCAAAAGTGACAAAAATGTTAGTCAGTTATACAAACCATCCATTTTTGTGTGGATTTTCTGTGAAAAGCCTGAAAATTCCCTTCTTTCAGGGAATTTTCAGGCTCTTTTGCCGCCGGTCTGCGGCAGACGTTGATTTTTCTTAGTACAGCCGGACGGACATTCCTCATAAACCGACTGCTTCTCCCGTTGACATTCCCGCCGGAACGTGGTATAGTACCGCTTACGCCCAGAGAAGGGCGGTATATACCTCGGTAAAAAGGTTCCCTAAAAAACCTATTATTCACAAAAATTTCACATTTTTCAGGGAGCATTTGTTTTGGTATGTGCATGGAGGGAAGGGAAGCCGTCCATGTACCTGTCTGGATGAAAAAAGGAGTAAAACAATTCTATGTGGGATCTGTCTTTCAGCGCACTGAATCAGGACAGCGGCTTTTGGCCCCGTCTGCAGCGCCGCTGCTATGGGGGCTTCCGCCGTCTGTCCGGCCTAAGCCAGCGGTTTTGGCTCAGCCGTGCCTATTTTCCGTTTTTGCTGTGGGTGACGCTGGGCTTCGCCGCTCTGCGTCAGCCGGTCTATGGGGCCATGGCCCTGCTGGGGATCTGTATTTGGTTGCTGGTGTTCTGCCGGGATCTGCTGGCGTCGGTGACGCCGTTCCTGCTGGTATTTCTGCTGTCGACCCAGCGATATGAGAGTCTGGGGGATTTCCTCCCCTGCGCCGTGCTGGCGGCGCCGTTCTTTGCGGCGCTGATCTGGCACCTGATGGTCTGGCCCGTCACCTTCCGGGTGGGACGCAGCGCCACGGGGCTGCTGCTGGTGTCGGCGGCCACCCTGTTGGGGGGCTGCGGGATCCTGTCCATGCATCAGCTGCTCCAGCCTCTGAGCCTGTACTACGTCGGGTGTCTCGGCGGCGGGATGCTGGTTTTCTATGTGCTGCTGCGGTCGTGCCTGACCTATTCCAAGGGCTACGACCTGCACCGGCGGTTCGCCGCCATTTTCTGCGTGCTGGGTGTGTGCATGGCGTGTCTGGTGATGCTGGATTACGCCGTGCGGTGGCAGGAATTTCTGCAGGTACATACCACCCTCTATCTCAAGTACCGCAACTTTGCCACGGCGCTGCTGCTGACTACCCTGCCCATGTCCTTTTATCTGTCGCTGAAAAAGCCCGCCCATCTGCTGGGTGTGGCGGTGCAGGCGGCAGGGCTGGCCCTTACCGGCAGCCGCAGCGCTCTGCTGTTCGGTGTGGCGCTGCTGGGACTGGGCTTCGTATATCTGGTGCGGTGGGGCCTCATTCCCCGGAAGGCCGTGCTGCCTCTGTGCGTGGCCGGTGCGGTGCTGGCGGTGCTGGTGGGCCCGGAGCTGCTGTCGCTGATGATGGACAGCCGCATGGAGGGCGGTCATCTGTTCCATCAGGGGGACTCCGTCCGGGTGCAGCTGTTCCTGCGGGGCATCACGGACTTCCTGCACAACCCCGTGTTTGGCATCGGCCTCATCAGCCAGCGCAACAGCGACCTCTTCACCGGTGTGGAGGGGAGCATGGTGTTCTACCACAACAGCATCGCCCAGATCATGGGCAGCATGGGTCTGGTGGGCATTGCCGCCTACGGCGTGCTGATGCGGGATCGTATCGCCCTGCTGCGGGCCGGAAAAACGCCCTTTGTCCGGGCGTTGGCTCTGAGCTATCTGGGGATGCTGCTGATCTCCCTGACCAACCCCGGCGAGTTCTGCCCCTTCCCCAATGCAGCGCTGATGGTGATGGTCTTTACTCTGGCGGAGGAGGCCACCGGCGACGTGGCCGTCCCCGTAGGAGAGATGCTGGGGTTTCGGCCTGCACGGCGGATATATCTGCCCCAGAAATAACGCTTTTCTTTCCCGGAACCGGACTTCCCCCGGTTCCGGGAATTTTTTTGGCACGGGACGAAGCAAGCTGCATAGGATAGGAAAAAAGGAGGTCTTTGCCTATGCAGTCAGCACAACCAACACCTGTGGACGTTTTCCTCAGGACCCACCCGGACCGGGGCGGCCTGCGCGTGCAGGTCACCTGCGGCGGCGGGCGCTTCCCCGTGGCCGGGGCGCAGGTGGTCATCAGCCGGGCCTTCGGCACGGAGGAGCACATATTTTACCGGGGCGTCACCGACGGCTCCGGTATCCTATCCGGCATCCGCCTGCCCGCCCCGCCCTTTGCCTGGTCTCAAGCCTCGGACACCGCCGCCCTCAGCGGGCTGGACTATCAGGTGTCGGTACAGCATCCCATGTTCCAGCCGGTGGCTGGCCGGACGGCGACGGTATTCGACGGAGTGGAGACCATCCTGCCGGTGATGCTGGAGCCAGTGGTGTGAGAAAGGAGCGTGCATGATGCCCTATCCCTATCCCGTGGTGCCGGAGACCATCACGGTGCATCTGGGGGCGCCGGGGGAGTCCGCCCGGAACGTGGTGGTACCCTTCGCCCAGTACATCAAGAACGTGGCCTCCCACGAAATTTATCCTACCTGGCCGGAGAGTGCCATCCGAGCCAACATTCTGGCCCAGATCTCCTACGCCCTGAACCGGGTGTACACGGAGTATTACCGGGCCAGAGGGTACGACTTCGACATCACCTCCACCACCCGGTACGATCAGGCCTATGTGGAGGACGGCGACATATTCGAGAATATCAGCCGCATCGTGGACGATATTTTCAACAACTATATCGTGCGGCAGGGCAGCGTGGAGCCGCTGTTCGCCCAGTTCTGCGACGGGGTGCGTACCCGGTGCGGTGGCCTGTCCCAATGGGGCAGCGTGGATCTGGCGGAGGAGGGCATGACGCCCTACGAAATTTTGCAGTACTACTACGGTGGCGACATCAATCTGGTGATGAATGCGCCGGTAGGCGGGAACGTGGCCTCCTATCCGGGGCGGCCCCTGCGGCGGGGCGACGCCGGCAACGACGTGCAGACCCTGAAGCGGCAGCTCAACCGCATCGGGAAGAACTACCCCGCCATCCCGGCGCTGGACGACAGCTTCGTCTTTGACGAGGACATGGAGGAGGCGGTGCGGGTCTTTCAGCAGATCTTCAATCTGGCGCAGGACGGCATCGTGGGCAAGGCCACATGGTACAAGATCAAGCAGATCTACAACGGCGTCAAGCAGCTGTCGGAACTCAGCAGCGAGGGACTCACCATCCCCGAGGTGCAGCGGCGGTACGCCGAGGAGCTGCGGCTGGGAGACAGCGGCATCGACGTGCGGACGGTGCGGTTCTATCTGGCGTTTCTGGGGTACTTTCTGCCGGAACTGCCCATGATCTCTCTGTCCGACGACTTCGATCAGGAGCTGCTGGATGC
>OGWZ01002807.1_pt1 | contig 12910 bp, 8 predicted proteins | sample 1576141 | NCBI WGS metagenome assembly OGWZ01 (sample SAMEA3541512, study PRJEB24748) | human gut metagenome | biome: human gut; feature: human-associated habitat; material: faeces | place: China | collected 2012
TGCTTCTTGGGGAACAGAATCTCGGTATAAAAGCCGACCTCAAGATAGTTTCTGCCGAAACGGCTCATATCCTTGACGATAATTGTGCCGATTTTTCCGGCTTCAGCTTCTGCAAGCATTGCCTGAAATCCGGGACGGTTGAAGTTACGCCCTATGTAACCGTCATCGGTAAAATGCTTGATGTTCGTCATACCGCTTTTGCGGGCAAAATCTTCGAGAAATCTTTTTTGATTCAGGATTGAGTTCGATTCGCCCTGCTGCTCATCATCCTTGGACAGCCTTTCATAGAGGGCTGTAACTCTATCAAAATCCCTGATTTTAGGCACTTTCTGACCTCCTTTCCGTCTTTTATTCGCAGCCATATTCAATGGACTGCTTGCAATATATATCCTAAAACTTCTTTTCCGTTAGGCGAGTTTGCGTAGAAAATCAATAATATGCGGCGCAGCAACCAACGCGACATCCCATCATAAAATTCTATATTTAAGCACAACTAAAAAGCACGCAGAGGATTGTGTGATTTTTGTCATGACTGCGAGCATAGCTTGATTTTCGCAGCTTTGTCCGAGCCTGTCCTTTAGACGAGTTTGCGTAGAAAATCAATAATATGCAGCGCAGCAGTCATAGAAAATCATTCATATCTGCGTGCTTTTAGTTGTGCAACTTATATTAAATTTTATCCTAGATGTATCCCATCAATTTCGGCAGCCACAGGCTTAAGTTCGGGATATATGTTACGAGCATCAGTACTACAAAGATTGCTGCGAAGTATATGAGCAACTGTCTGAATACTGTCTCAATCTGTACTTTACCAACTTTAACACCAACAAACAGTGTTGTTCCAACCGGTGGTGTGATTGTTCCGATACACAGGTTGAAGATCATCATGATACCAAAGTGAATAGAGCTCATTCCAAGTGCTGTACATACAGGCAGGAAGATTGGTGTAAAAATCAGGCAGGCCGGTGTCATATCCATAAATGTTCCAACAATCAGAAGGATAATATTGATGAGGAACAGAATGACAAATTTGTTACTGCTGAATGAAAGCAATGCGTTAGATACCAGCTCTGGAATATTTGTAAATGCCATAACCCATGACATGATGCTGGATACACCGATCAGGAAAATGATGATACCTGTCATTTCAGCACTGTCCAGAAGGATTTTCGGCAATTCTTTAATCTTGATTGATTTGTATACAAACAATGACAGAAGCAGGCTGTATACTACGGCCACTACGGAACCTTCTGTTGCAGTGAAGATACCAAAGATGATTCCACCAATTACGATTACAATCAGAAGCAGGCAAGGCAGAGCCTGAAGGATGATCTTTCCAGCTTCAGATGCTGTAAAACGTGTTTTTGCGCGGTAGCCTTTTTTCTTTGCAATCACATATACAACCAACATACAAGCGAGTCCCCAGAGAATTCCCGGAATGTAACCAGCCATGAAAAGGGCTGCTACGGAAGTTCCTCCACTGACCAGTGAGTATGTGATCATTACGTTACTTGGCGGAATCAGAAGTCCTGTCGGTGCTGTTGCAATGTTAACTGCTGCAGAGAAGTTCGGATCATATCCCTCTTCTTTCTCGATTGGTCCTATGATTGATCCCATAGCAGAAGCTGCTGCTGTACCAGATCCTGAAATAGAACCGAATAACATATTTGCAAGGATATTTGTCTGAGCAAGTGCTCCAGGAGCGCGTCCTGTAATTAATTTTGCAAGGTTAATCAGTCTTACGGCGATACCACCTTTATTCATAATATTTCCTGCAAGAATAAAGAACGGGATAGCAAGCAGGCTGAATACAGAGATACCGGAGAAGATTCTCTGGCATCCGGTCAGTACGGCTACATTCAGATCCATGATTGGAAGAATTGCGCATACGGAAGATACACCAAGTGCTACTGCGATCGGCACACCGGCAATCAGCATGATAATCAAGAGGACTAAAATAATCAGTCCGGATACAAGTGCAGTGTTCATAATTATTTCTCCTCCTCTTCTTTTCTCTCGTAACCTTTACACAGATCAACTACATTTAAAATTCCATAAATCGCAATCAGGATTCCGGAAATCGGAACGACTGCATATACCTGTCCCATCATAACTCCAAGGGAAGCTGTCTTCTGAGTCATAGTCAGTCCCATAATGTTAAATCCGCCATAGATCAGTACGATGACTGCAAATGCAATGACAAGGATTTCCAACACGATTTCCAACACTTTTCTCTGTGCAGGTGCCAGCTTGTCTACGACAAATGTCATTCTCATGTGGTCACGTTTTCCGAATACATAAGCTGTTGCAAACATAGCCATCCATGCAAACGAATATGTCAGAAGCTCTTCGGAAATGGTACTCGGGTTATTAAATATGAATCTTGTGATAATCTGATAGCTTCCTACAACTACCATTAATGCAAAGAGGAGTATACAAATGGTTCCAACAATTTTATCTAACCATTTTCTAATTGTATGTAATGTTTCCATTTATTTTCCCTCCCCTTCGTATTGTTTGTTATATTTCTGAATATGCTCATACAGATCCTTGATATTCGGATTGTCTTCCAGCATTTCTTTCTGTACGTTCTTTACTTTATCTTTGAAAAGACTGATGTCCGGATAAATAAATTGAACTCCCATATCTTCTTCTGCTGTCTTCTTAGCGGTCTCTACATCTGTCTCCCAATCTTTGAGCTCTGTCTCTGTAGAAAGTCTTGCAGCTTCCTCAAATACTTCTCTGTCTTCCTCGCTCATGTCATTGAGGAGCTTGTAGTTTGCAATCAGAACATCCGGAATCATCTGATGCATCGTGTAGCTGTAATATTTTGCAACCTCACCGTGCTTATTATCTGTCAGAGCAAGCTCATTGTTCTCTGCTCCGTCAATAACTCCCTGCTGAATTGCTGTATATACCTCTCCAAATGACATCGGAGATGCAGCTGCGCCAAATGCATTACACATCTTGATACTTGCCGGGCTCTGCTGTACACGCATCTTCAGACCTTTCAGGTCATCTGGTGTATTGATTGCTTTCTTTGCATAGAAGTTTCTTGTACCTACGTTGTACCATGTTACAACCTGAAGTCCTGTATCCTCTGTAGATGCATAAATTTTATTCATGTAATCTGTATCGTTCATAGCTGCAAAATAAGCGTCCTCAGATGTAAACAGATACGGCATACTGAATACTTCATATACATCGGCAAATATTTCAAGGTTCGGTGTTCCGGCAATCGTAAAGTCAATCGCACCAGTCTGAGTCAGCTCAATTGCTTTTGTCTGTCCACCAAGAAGCTCATTTGGATAAAGCTGAACTTCATACTTGTCACCGAGTTTCTCCTCGACATACTTTTTAAATGTCTCCATACCCTTGTACTCAGGGTGTTCCTCAGACTGTGAAAGAGCCACACGGATAATACGCTTCTTTGAAGAGGAATCCGATTTGCTTCCACATCCCGTTATCAGCATTCCTGCCATGCATACACAGACAGCTGCACTGACAATTCGTTTCCATTTCATCATCTTTGGAGTCTCCTTTCGATACCATGCTTTTCTGGTTAACTGTTATATTTTTGCAGCCTCTCACTCCTTCATTGTGTAAGAGCTTACATTCTGTTATAAAGTATATGTCAAAATCTTGACGAAAGCAAGGTCGTTTTTATTGACTTTTCCGACAAATTATTGTATCTATTTTTGTATAATATCCACAAGTTATTGGCTATTTTTATTTCCCCTTATAGTTTTAGAAGTTTTAATTTTTATTTGTGTAAGCGTTTACATCTTTTCATGGCATATAAACTGAATTTTCAAACTTTTAGCACAGATTTCAAACTAAAAAAGGTCCACCGGACCTTTTTGTCGTATGCTTGGCAACAAAAGGCAGTTTCGGTAAGTCTGCTCTATTTGGCTGACTTTTACGAAACTGCCTTTCATACTTAGAACTTTGTAAATATGTGAAATTATCAAAGTACTATATCATTCTCTATTTTTATGTCTTTTTTGTCTTTTTTATTCTTACAACTTACATACGTTGACCGGCTTGCCGTCAAGATAAGCGGTCACGTTATCGAATACAATCTTTGCTCTTCTTACCATAGACTCCTCGGAGATGAATGCCTGATGAGGTGTCAATAATGTATTCTTAGCCTGAAGCAATGGATAATCTGCCGGGATCGGCGGCTCCATATCAAATACGTCAACGCATGCATATCCAAGCTTGCCATCATTCAGCGCTTTCGCAAGTGCCTCGTTGTCTACGATTGGTCCTCTTGCACAGTTGATGAAGATTGTGTTCTCATTCATAAGTGCAATCTTATCTGCTGACAGGAATCCTCTTGTCTCTGCATTCAGTGGAAGGTTCAGTGATACGATATCACTTGTTGATAATACTTCCTCTAATGATTTATACTCGATTCCAAGTGCTTTTGCTTCCTCAGACTCACTTCTGTTGTAAGCGATAACTTTAGCGCCAAATGCCTGGAATAATTTTGCTGCCATGAGTCCGATCTGTCCAAGTCCAATAATTCCGACCGTTCTTCCGCAGATTTCTTTTCCTCCAAGGTCTGCACTTGTTCCACCATTTCTTACAAGTCCGTCAGCTTTTACTACATGTCTTAATGCGTCAATCGCCATACCAATGATAAGCTCGGCAACTGTCTGGTTTGAGTACCCTGCTGCATTACAGATCATAATATTTTTCTCTTTACACTTGTCTGTTCCGATGTGGTCAATTCCTGTAAATGCTACAGATAACATCTTCAGTGCGTCCGCTTTCTCTACAACCTCTGTCGGATACGGATTGTTAGCGATCATAACAATGTCGCAGCCTTCACTTCTCTTGGCAAGTTCTGCTGGATCTGTTGTTTTAGTATCATAATATACGAATTCATGTCCCTTTTCTGTAATCGGTGCTGATAACTCATCAATAACTTCTTTTGATACTCCAATTGGTTCTAATAATGCGATTTTCATTTTTTTCACGCTCCCTTTCTGTCTGTATTTTATAAATATTATAACCTCATGTCAATACATGGATATACTAAAACTTAAATACATTTTTATCTATTTTTTTCCGGCTTTCTGTAAATCCACTCATAACGAAGCATAATTTTTACTTTCCGGTTCTTGCCATCTCTCAACACTTCAGCTTCAATTTGAAATAATTATGTCCGATTGCCGTAAGCCAGTCTGCTATGTGGCTCATAAATCTCTACTCTCACACCGGTATCTGTGCCGGTGTTATTCCTGTTCTTTTATGTTAAAATCCCTGCTTTTTATAGTTGTAAAGTACCTGAAGTAATTTTTCACCATCTACAGGTTTTGTCAGATGTTCATTCATACCTGCTTCTTTTGTCTTTCTCATGTCTTCTACAAATGCATTTGCTGTCATGGCAATGATCGGGATACTTTTTGCATCAGCACGGTCAAGACTTCGAATCGTCTTTGTTGCCTCAATTCCATCCATATTCGGCATCATAATATCCATAAGGATTGCTTCGAGTTCGCCCTCCCGGCTGTTTTTAAATGCTTCTACTGCCTGAAGTCCATCTCTTGCGACCTCTACGACTGCCTTATCTTCCTCCAGCATAAACTGGGCGATCTCCAGATTCAGGTCATTATCCTCTACGACCAGGATCTTCATGCCACTAATGTCTGGTTTCTGTTCCTCTATGGTCTTTGGCACATTTTCACTGCGATTAATCGCAAATGGCAATGTTACAGTAAATGTGGTTCCTTCTCCTTCTTTACTCTCGACATCAATAGAGCCTGTCATTTCCCGGACAATTCTCTGGACAATGGACATTCCAAGTCCGGTTCCCTGATACTTTGTTCTGGCTTCTCCCGCTCCTTGTACGAACGGCTGGAATAATTTATCTTCTATGAAAGATTCACTCATACCGATTCCATTGTCTGCGACCTTGAACTCAAACAAAGCAGTCTTATCGTTCTGCATAATTTCGTTTACAGTCAGATGTATCTCTCCACCCTTTTTATTATATTTGACCGCATTACTGAGCAGGTTCAGAAGTATTCTTCTCATATGTAACGGGCTTCCGATCAGCTCATTATGGCATATTCCCGTCATATCCCAAAAAACCGTCAATCCTTTTTCTTCTGCCTGAGTCTCCATAATGGTCTGAAGTTCTTTCATCTCCTTTTCCAGTTCAAATGGAATCTGTTCTAACTGAATCTTACCACTCTCCAGTTTGCTCATATCCAGCACATCATTAAGGAGGTCCAACAGGTGTCCGGAGGCTTTTTGAATTTTATCCAGGCATTCATCTACCTTATTCTGGTCGGAACAATTCTTTTTGATGACCTCGACCATTCCCATTATGCCATTGATCGGCGTCCGTATATCGTGGGTCATATGTGACAGAAAGTCGCTCTTCGCCTGATTTGCCCGCATGACTTCCTGGCTGGATTTTTCTAATTCTGACTGATATTCCAGAAGCGTCGCAATGTAATGCTGCTTCCTGGAATAGTCTGCTTTTAGTATGCTCAGAAGAAACATAACAAATAACCATGTGATCAGATATGCTACATAAAAGACTTTATTCTGCTCTATAACATAACTAAGGGAACGATTTCTTGAATAGTTCACGATCCATTTATTTTCCAGTCTTGCAAGCGTTCCCTGATTCGCATAATACTTAAGGATTGTATTCATCTGGTCTCTTAATTCTTCTTTGTCTTCCCACACGCCAAATGTCAGGAAGCTGTTCATGATTGTAAGGCTTGGTACAACACTCAGATTTTCTTTCTCGATAATCTTCTCTGCAACAGCCTCATGGCAGATTCCATAATCCACCTCACCATTTTCGACTGCTTTCAAAATCTCTGAATTCGTGTTGTACTCCACATACTCGCACTGCAGATCAAACATTGTCATAATTACAGATCTTGCCATCACTGCAACTTTCTTGTTCGCAAGAGCACCGATACTCTCAATCTTATTCTTTCCATATATATTAAGCTGATCTGTTGTCACCGGAACTGTCTTTAATACATGCTGCATATTTGAAAATGTCTCCAGACCGAGAATTGCATCTGCTTTTCCCTCCTCCAGATTCTGCCGGCACGTCATCCAGTCACCACACTCGAATTCCAGCCGCATTCCAAGCTGATTAGCAACCATCGTGATCAACTCCACGTTAAGACCAGATAAATTCCCGTCCGCATCATAAAATGACATTGGGCAAAACCCATCATCAACCGCCACGCGGAGTACCGGAGCACTCTCATCTGTCACTTCCTGCCTGGCTTCTACGACTGGCTCTTTCGCAAATACGCCGATCTGGACCGCGGTAAAGAAAAGCGGAATACAGATTCCAACAATAATTGCAATCATTATCAGCATATTCATCTGTCTGTTCCTTATCATTTTCCCCTCTGCCATAGTATATCCTCACACCCTATAATTATCTCAAATTATCTCTAATCTACCATTACCACCATTGCTGCGATATGGATTGCAGAAATATGCAGAAAAATATATTATAATATCGTATATAGTATATCACTTTTTAGCATAACTGTCAGCTTCAAGTTAATCAATAGTGAAAAATCTATCCCAAAAGTGAATATAAATAATTCAAGAATATCATCAGTATTTCTTACAACATTTAATTTCATCAAATTTTTAAATAACAGGTGCATTTTCTCCGAAAATATGGTTCAATAAAATAACACGTTTTTTATTATTGCCAGGAGAAAACTGGCATTTGGAGGTTTTCATGACAAAAGAAGATATTAAATATCAGGCATATATCCAGATATTAAAAGAAGAATTAATACCGGCTATGGGGTGTACCGAGCCAATTGCTCTGGCTTACGCTGCTGCCAAAGCCCGTGAAGTGCTGGGCTGCATACCGGAGCGCGTACATATCGGAGCAAGCGGAAGCATTATTAAAAATGTAAAAAGTGTAATCGTTCCGAACACGAATCATTTAAAAGGAATCCCGGCCGCTGCTACAGCCGGAATCATTGCCGGAGATGCTTCTAAAGAACTGGAAGTTATCTCTGATGTAACAGAAGCACAGACAAAAGAAATGGCAAAGTATCTCGAAGAAACTGAGATTACCGTCGAGCATATTGATAACGGCTGTATCTTCGACATCATCGTTGAAGTATTTGCCGGAAAGGATTCTGCTAAAGTCCGTATTGCCAACTATCATACAAACATTGTAAGAATTGAAAAAAATGGAAAAATCCTTCACTATGTACCAGTTGAAGGTGCAAGCGAAGAAGGACTGACTGACCGTACTCTTTTGGATGTAAAGTCTATCTGGGATTTTATTAATATGGCTGACATCGACGATATCCGTGAAGTCCTGTCCCGTCAGATTGAGTATAACAGCGCAATCGCCGATGAAGGACTCGCCGGAAATTACGGTGCAAATATTGGAACTGTACTTCTTAATACTTACGGCAACGACGTCCGCACACGCGCAAAAGCTCGCGCTGCTGCCGGATCTGATGCGCGAATGAATGGCTGTGAGCTTCCGGTCGTTATCAACTCCGGAAGTGGAAATCAGGGAATGACCTGTTCTCTCCCTGTTCTGGAATATGCAAAAGAGCTACACACTAACGAAGATAAGACTTACCGCGCACTGGCACTTTCCAATCTGATCGCAATCCACCAGAAAACCGGAATCGGGCGCCTCTCTGCTTACTGCGGAGCTGTCAGCGCCGGAGCCGCTGCCGGAGCTGGAATCGCATACTTGTGCGGCGGTGGATATGAAGAAGTGATCCATACTGTTGTCAACGCACTCGCGATCGTATCCGGTATGGTCTGCGACGGAGCAAAAGCTTCCTGTGCAGCCAAAATCGCAGCTTCTGTAGATGCCGGAATACTTGGTTACAATATGTACCTGCAGGGGCAGCAGTTCTACGCCGGTGATGGCATCATCACAAAAGGAATCGAGGGAACCATTGATAATGTGGGACGTCTCGGAAAAGACGGCATGAAAGGGACAAATGAAGAAATCATTCGGATTATGATCAATGATTAATTGCATGAAATTCATCTCAGGTAAAGATTTCAATTGACGAATAGACATGGAAGTAATATCATCAAAAGCGCAGGAAAACCGTTTCATTTATATGAGCGGATATCCTGCGCTGTTTAGTTTTACGCCAGGGAGAGATATTATGACACAGGATATGACGAAGGGTAAGATTATGCCCATGCTTATTAGATTTACAATTCCACTTGTACTGGGAAATCTGTTCCAGCTTACTTACAACGCCGTAGACAGCATTATTGTGGGACATTTTATCGGAAAAGAGGCACTGGCTGCGGTCGGTATCTGCAATCCGGTCACGACATTGGTCATTCTGTTTCTGAATGGTCTGTGCATGGGCGCGAGTATTCTGATCGGCATGTATTACGGGGCGAAAGATTACGACACTCTCTCACGCCAGATCAGTACGACTATGATTTCAGGAGCTGTATTTTCTGTAATTCTAACCGTTCTCAGTATTGGAATTGCGAAATCACTTCTCAGATTGCTACAGGTAGACACATCTATTTTGGATATGACGACTTCTTACCTTCGCATCATATTTGTAGGGCTTATGTTTACATTTTTATATAATTTTTTCTCCAGCACATTAAGAGCTCTCGGAGATAGTAATTCACCACTGTATTTCTTGATCATAAGTGCGATTCTTAATGTTTTCGGAGATTTGTTTTTTATCATTGTACTGAAAGCAGGAAGTAATGGCTGCGCTGTTTCCACTGTTATCAGTGAGGCACTGTGTTGTATTTTCTGTATTATCTATGTGCAGAAAAAAGTACCACTCCTTCAATTAGGAAAGAAATGGCTCATTTTCGACCGTTCCCTGTTAAAGCGTACAATTGCATACGGCTGGGCATCTGCAATGCAACAGGCAACTGTACAGCTCGGAAAAATCGGCGTTCAGACAATTGTTAATACTATGGGGGTGTCTGTTGCCGCTGCATTTACTGCGGTCAACCGGATTGATGACTTTGCCTATACTCCGGAGCAGAATATAGCCCACGCCATGACAGCACTTATGGCTCAGAATAAAGGGGCGAAAAGAAATGACCGGATGCGTGAAGGCTTCCGATGCGGACTGGTACTGGAAACCATTTACGGTATCCTCATTTTTATTGTCTGTTTTGTTTTTGCAAGACATCTGATGATGCTCTTTGTGAAAGATGAGGAAGTTATCGGGCACGGTGTTACTTATCTGCACCTGATTTCCATAATGTATATCTTGCCGGCTATCACCAATGGACTTCAGGGATTCTTCCGTGGAATCGGTGATTTGAAGATTACCCTGATCAGCAGTTTTGTCAATATGGGGCTTCGGGTTCTTGTTGCCGCACCGCTCGTACTTGTATGGGGATTTGGAATTGAAGCATTGCCGTTCTCCTACCTGGCAGGCTGGATTGGAATGCTAGTGGCAGAATTACCACTGTTGATACATACTTACAGAGAATCAAAAATCACCGGCTAATATTTAAGCTATGCAAACACTGCTTTCTCATTAGTAAATTTTTTACTTCTAGTATAGAATATTTTTGCGACCGGCATGAATACCGGTCGCATTTTTATATTAGCAAATTTACATCTGCTGTATACTATTTTCTTTTCTTAGCAACTACTGTAATACCTGCCATTCCTGCACAGGAAACTGCAAAGAGTGCAGCCCAGAGTAATACATTGTTTGTATCTCCTGTCTTAACTGAATTCACATTTGCTGCAGTCTTAGTTGCAGATGTAGTCTTTCCATTGTTTCCAGAATTACCATTATTACCTGTGTTACCATTGTTTCCAGAATTACCATTATTACCTGTGTTACCGTTGTTTCCAGAATTACCATTATTGCTGTTGTTCCCATTGTCGGAACCGTTATTTCCATTATTGGAACCGTTATTTCCATTATCGGAACCATTATTTCCGTTATCTGTTGTTGTAAACTTCTCTAATGGAGGCAGTGCATTAATTCCAGCTTTCCAGTATAAATCGGCTAACGGATCATTCTCAGCACCGCTGATCATTGTTCCGTCTTCAATATGAGTGCTGGAACTGATAACTTTTACATTTCCATCAATAGCTTTTCCAGCCTCTGCTTTTTTCGATGTATTAGCTGTTGCTCCCTGAAGGAATACTTTTTTCGTTGCAATTGTTCCTTTTCCGGATACAGCATTTCCACCATTTCCCCAGAGAACATCTCCACCGATTGCAACTAACTTTCCGTCTCCTGTAATCTGACTGCCCTCTGTAAGGTCAATAGCTGTTCCACCGTGTGTATCAAGCAGTGTCTTTCCGCTTCCGCTCGCGGCTGCCCCGAGAAGGATTCGCGGCACTTTGCGTTTGTTATTCATTTGTTTCTTCCTTTCCCCGGCAGGAAATCACATAGACCGGATTCTGTCCCATCATCAGATGATAAGATCCCGCTTTTTTGCCTTTTGCTACCTGCACCTGTGCGATATCCACCTGCTCAAATGGCAAAACATTCAGACAGTTCATGGCCTCTCCTACGGATTCGAGAGCGATGCAGTTGATCACCACACGGATCCTGGGATTCTTTGAAAGCAGCAGTTTAAGGATGTCTTTCATGTTACCGGAGGAGCCTCCGATAAAAGCATGGGTCGGTACCGGCAGATCCACGCAGGCTTCCGGTGCCAGTCCTTCGACAATCTCAAGATTATCTGCTGCAAACTTTTCTTTGTTTTTATATAACAGTTCCACAGCCTCCGGTTTTTTCTCGATCGCATATACCCGGCCTTCTACCGCCTGCATAGCCATCTCTACGGATACAGAACCGGTTCCTGCTCCCACATCGTAAACAATCGAATGCCGTGTCAGCTGTAATTTTGACAGGGAGATGCCTCGCACTTCCTCTTTCGTCATCGGCACTTTTCCCCGGATAAATGCTTCATCCGGGATCCCGTGTGTCACGATGGCTTCTTTTCCCTCTCTGGTAAATAACACGACACTGAGACTGTCCGTCTCAAGTTCTGTCAGCTGCCAGGCATATCCCCGGGTGATCTTTTCTTCCGGGTAAGAAAGCCGTTCGCCCACCTCTACCCGCACATCACCCATGCCGTAGCGCTGCAGCTTCTGACACAATTTTGCGATGCCGTCTGTCGTTCCCACAATAGCAAAAATCTTTCCGTATATACGCAGAAGTCCGGGCAGATTGCACTCTCTTCCATGAAGGCTGACCGGATGAACATCTTCCCACGGTGTTTCCAGTTTTGCGCAGAAATAAATCATAGAAGATATGCCACAGTACACTTTTTTCTGTACCATCGGCAGTTCCCGGTGCAGTGTCTCCAGGAGTTTTTTGGCTCCGCTGTAGAATCCGACATCCCCTGAGAGGGCAATCGCCACGTTTCTGTGCTCCGGATGGGCCGCAATATAGGCACAGATCTCTTCCGGTTTGTATCCGGTCCAGACTTCCTGGCCCGGTTTCCGGATATGTTCCACCATCCGAGCTGCTCCGATCAGAAGATCCGCACACTCCAGTGCCTGTTTTCCTTCCTGTGTCAGAGTATCTGCAGTTCCCATACCGATTCCCACAAGAGAAACCTTTTGCCCCCGAAAGATATCCTCAGTTTCTTCTCCTTCGGTTACCGCTTCTGTATTTTGCGTTGCTGCTTCCTGCATGACAGGTTCCTGCGCAACCTTTTCCTGCCCGCTACCAGGATTCTCTATATTTTCTATATTTTCTGTATCAGTATTGACAATTTCGATTTTTGCATCATTTGCAACATTTTCTTTCGAGAGAAACCGGCGGTTCAGATACTCTATACATTTCTCCAGTTCCATGCCCTGTTCTTCCTTCGGTCGTCCGATGACAATCATCCGGCAACCGGTTTCTTTTGCCGCCTGATATTTTTCCAGGAATCCTCCGGCTCTTCCCGA
>OGWZ01002816.1_pt1 | contig 12895 bp, 10 predicted proteins | sample 1576141 | NCBI WGS metagenome assembly OGWZ01 (sample SAMEA3541512, study PRJEB24748) | human gut metagenome | biome: human gut; feature: human-associated habitat; material: faeces | place: China | collected 2012
GGCAACCTGTGCCACTCCTCCGGTAGACAGCAGGCGTGGACGGATGGTCCAGTCCGCAATCGTGCGAAGATCGAGCATGGAAGTGGAGTCGGCAGTCAGACCGACGATGAGCATTTCGCCTAAGATAGAAGACTGTGGTCCAAGAGTCGGTTTGCCGACATTGACCGGCAGCGATTCGCTGACCACCGCTAATTTCTCACTAACAATCTGACGAGCGAGATAAATATCCGTTCCCCAATCAAATTCTACCCAAACAACGGAAAATCCGTTAGTAGAGGAAGAGCGGACACGGCGCACACCCGTAGCTCCGTTTACGGCAGTTTCAACAGGAAAAGTGACGAGCTGTTCAACTTCTTCTGCAGCCATACCGTTGGCCTCGGTCATGATGACTACCGTAGGTGCGTTCAGGTCGGGGAATACGTCTACTTCCGTATGCATGGCGGTATACGTTCCCGCAATAAGCAGGAGGATGGCCGCACAAACTACCACCAGCCGGTTGTGTAGGGAGTAATGTATAATTTTATTAAGCATGATATTTCATTAATTGAGAGTTATAAATAACTTGATAGATGCGCCGCACAAAAAAAAACGGTTGCGACGCCTAGTCTCTTTAGTGTTCGTGGCTGTGTGCCGGGATTGCATTGCTTGCGCTTGCCAGTCGAACCTGATAAGCACCCTCGGTCACTACACGGTCGCCAGCCTTTACACCAGTTAGGATTTGAACGCTTTTGCCGTTGTCGGCTCCTATCGTTACTTCCTGTTTTTTATAACCCTCTTCGTCCAGTTGCAGATATATGAAGAATATGCCTTGTTCCTCTGTCAGCGCGGTGCGCGGAAGAGAAATCACGTTTTCCATTGCTGAAGAAAGCAGGAATACCTCCACAAATGAGCCGGGAATCACTTCCCCTTTGTTGTCGAACTCAAAAGTGACAGGCACATAAAAAGAATTGTCTCCGGCAGCTTTTCCGAAAGAGAGAAGTTTACCGTTCAATGCTTTCAACTCGTACACCTGATTATTATAAGGAGTCTGGAAATTGGCGGAACTGATGGTGCGGAGATACGGGTAATACTTTTCCGACACTTCGGCACGGAGGAAAAGACGACGGTTCTGCGTCACGCTTACCAGCGGTTGTCCGATTGTCACATAGTCACCTTCTTTCACGAGAATACTTTTCACATATCCGGCAATAGGAGCCGTAATGCTTTGGCCGATAGCCGAATGATTCTTGGAAAGAGCTTCGTAACTAAGACGGGCGTTTTCGTAACTTTGCTCCGCTTGTGCAAAATCCTTGTCGGATACGATTTTGTTTTTAACAAGCTCCTTCATACGTTCGTATTCCTTCTTGGATACCTCGTAGGCAATGCGGGCACGTTGCACCGGATCACCATCGGCGATATTCTTTGAAGAAATAGTGACTAGCGGAGTGCCGCTGCCGACGCTCATACCTTCTGTTACTTTTCCACGGAAAGATACCACGCCGGCTACTGTAGCTACGGCAACCGATTCATCCCCTTGAGCAGCCAGCACCTGTCCGCTGGTTTTAATCACTTGCTGGAAAGGTGCAGGTTCGATAACGCTCACCTTGACACTCTTATTCTGAGTCATTTCAAGTGCCTGAATCAGTTTATAACGAGTATCTTTCGGAAGAATGATTTCATCACTGTGGGCTTCGGCAGCTTCGTTGTATTCATCGGCTGCTTCATGATTGTGTTCTCCGCTACATTCGCCTTCATGGGAATGATCGGGTCCTTCTGCCTCGTGATTATGTCCTTCCGCGGCATGATCGTGTTCATCGTGTGTGTGTGTGACGGTACTATTATTACAGGATCCCAGCACGAATAAGCCCAGGATTCCCACGAAAATAAGTTTTTTCATAATGATATTTTCCTACTAAATTTTACTGTTTTCTTTTTACGCTACAAAGATAAGGTAGCGCAGATGCAACTAATTTGCATTTACGCTTTTACGCAAAAACAGAGTAGGGAGGGGCACGAAGAGAAGTGGTACGATGAGTATCCGTACCATGCAGAGAGTCTCGGTAAACGTAATAGTTTTTAATCCGTTTCTCTTGCGGTCGTAATAAATGCTCGATGATTACATCCGTGAATAAGGTAGCGATGAATACGTAATCCGGTCCGCTATCCGTATGTATGGATGGAGTGGGAGAGTAGAAACGAGTCATACATTCACTGCTGCAACATGAGTCGTTTCCCGGGTGATGATGATGCGTGGGACATTGCTGTTCTACAGGCAAGTCCTGCTTCATGCAAATCATTCCGTTGGGGTGATGATGATGGGGAATAACCGCTGCCACCAACATAATAATGTTGATAAAAAACAGCAGAGTTACTATAATTCGTTTCTTCCCTTTCATCCTTTCTTTTAGAGAATTTATTTTTTTATTGATTCCTTTTCTTTTTCTTGCAAACGTTCCAGCAATTCTGTTGCTGATACATAAATTACTTTTCCATCTGGCGTTCCCTGACTAAGGAGTTTACCATTGCGAGCATTTTTTTCCAGCAATCGTTTTTCTGCCAGCTGAAGGCCGCGTCGTAATTTATCGCTCAATTCTTGCATTTCATTATTTGACATAATTCTTGATGCATTTAAAAAGTTCAAGTTCATATATTCGATCCTCGCCATGTTGGTAACCTTCGGCTACAATTACTCGAGGAGAAATACTATTATCGGCTAACAGCCAATAGTCTACACGCGGCATATAAATCTGAAACAGATTGTTAATGCCCGCCTGATATCGGCGGTAGATAACGTCTATCGGTACATTATGTCCCCCTTCATTGACCCGTTGTAACACACGGTTGACGGCAAGTTCCGGAGAATTCAGCCAGAAATAAATCAAGCTGACTTTATATCCAGCATTTTGTGCTCTTTGAATGAGCCGGGTGTATGAACGGGTTGCCAATGTTGTTTCAATAGAGAAACTTACTTTAGCAGCTAATAGTTCATTAATACGTTTCAACATCAGACGGCCGGCTTCTATAGCCATACTTTCCGGATTGAACGGTGATAAACCTTTGGCGATTTCATCCGCATTAACGAACTCTTTACATAATAAAATTTCAGGCAGTACAGTGTAGGAAGCTGTTGTTTTACCAGCTCCGTTACATCCGCTTATAATGTATAACTGCCTTGTTTCATCCATTTTTTTCTAACTGCCTGTTATAAATGATGTTGCAAATATACAAATACTTTTATTCCGCCTGCAGCCGATACCCTCTTTTTATTATTTATTATTTCTTTTCCAGTTCTTGCAACGAATCCATTTTTTTCTTTTCGAGGAACTCGTAGATGCCGCAAAGATGTTCCGTCACCTTTTGATTACCGAACTCATACACCTTGCTCACCAGTCCGTCGAGGAAGTCACGGTCGTGTGAAACAACAATCAGTGTGCCGTCAAAATCCAGCAATGCCTGTTTCAGGATATCTTTCGTTTTCATGTCCAGATGATTCGTCGGCTCATCCAGGATCAGGAGGTTGACAGGTTCCAACAGCAATTTAATCATGGCAAGGCGGGTACGCTCCCCACCCGAAAGTACTTTCACCTTCTTCATCGATTCCTCGGGACCACCAAACATGAAAGCACCCAGTAAATCACGAATCTTGTTTCGGATATCCCCCTTGGCTACATCGTCAATCGTTTGGAAAACCGTCAGGTTTTCATCCATCAACGAAGCCTGATTTTGAGCGAAGTATCCGATTTGTACATTATGTCCGAGAGTCAGTGTACCATCGTGCTCAATCTCTTTCATGATACATTTCACGAGTGTAGATTTACCTTCACCGTTTTTACCGACAAAAGCTACTTTATCACCACGCTCAATCGTCAGATTGGCGTTGCGGAACACCTCTTTCTCTCCGTATGTCTTTCCAACACCCTCCATGATAACCGGATAACTGCCCGAACGGGGGGAAGGCGGGAATTTCAGTCGCAATGCAGAAGTATCCTCCTCATCGACTTCGAGCAATTCCAGCTTTTCCAGCATTTTGACGCGACTTTGTACCTGCAACGTCTTTGAATATGTTCCTTTGAATCGTTCGATGAACTCCTTCGTTTCAGCAATAAACTTCTGCTGCTCGTCGTATGCCTTCTGCTGCTGTTCGCGGCGATCCTTACGCAGTTGCAGATATTGGGAATAATTCACCTTATAATCATAAATACGTCCCATCGTCACTTCGATGGTACGTGTTGTAATATTATCCACGAATTTGCGGTCGTGGCTGATTACGATAACTGCTTTCCCGTTATTAATAAGGAAATCTTCCAACCATTGAATAGATTCAATATCCAGATGATTCGTCGGCTCATCGAGCAAGAGTACGTCCGGTTTCTGTAACAGCAACTTAGCGAGCTCGATGCGCATCCGCCATCCACCGCTAAAATCACTCGTCTGGCGTTGAAAATCGCTTCGGGTGAATCCTAATCCGAGCAATGCCTTTTCCACATCCTCTTCATAATTAGTTGCGTCAATCGAATAAAACTTCTCACTCAAGGCAGACACTTCTTCAATCAGCGCCATGTAACTGTCGCTCTCGTAGTCCGTCCGTGTCTCGAGCTCTTTATTCAGTTTTTCAATCTGCGCTTCCATCTCATGTAGATGTGAAAAAGCCTGTGCCGTTTCGTCAAACACTGTTCTTCCGTCTTCCGTCATCAGATGTTGAGGCAGATAGGCCACTACGCAATCTTTGGGCGCGGAAACTTTTCCACGTGTCGGTTGTCGTGCGCCTGCCAAAATTTTCAGCAGCGTACTTTTTCCCGCCCCATTTTTGCCCATCAGAGCGATGCGGTCTTTTTCATTAATTACGAAAGAAATATCACTAAATAAAGCAGTGCCGCCAAACTCTACGGCTAGTCCGTCAACAGAAATCATATTATTCTTTTATTTTGAGGCGCAAAGATAGCGAAATATATGAATCTTTTTTATACCTTGCGGGCTGAAAAGGGAGATTAATCCCAAAAAACAGATAAAAAACAATAAATAAGCGATATGGAAAGCGAACAAATGAATGAATTCAGACCCTTAATTTTAGTAGCTGAAGACGATGACAGCAACTTTAAATTAATCAAGGCTATCATAGGCAAAAAGTGTGATATCGAGTGGGCTAAAAATGGTCAGGAAATGGTGGAGTTGTTTCAGCAACACCAGCAAAGAGCCAAAGCAATGCTGATGGATATTAAGATGCCGGTGATGAACGGATTGGAAGCAACGAAGATAATTCGTGAATCTAACACAGAAATTCCTATTATCATGCAGACGGCTTATGCTTTTAGCTCGGATAAGGAAAATGCAATGAATGCAGGAGCAACTGAAGTATTGGTGAAACCTATCACCTTGGGTATTCTCCGCACCACGTTGAGTAAATATTTACCCGATTTGCAGTGGTAAGATTGATTCTTACGAGATTTTTTTTAATTTATCCAAAAAGTGCTTAAGCGTTAAAAACGTAAAAGCATGGAAAAGAAGTATGATTGGGTAGAAAAATGGTATTGCTCTAACTTCATCTAATGCATTTGGATAAAATAAAATAGGCGAACCTCACGGTTGGCCTATTTTTGTTCGTCTCTGTTAATTTGTTAGAGTACAGAAACGACTCTATGTAAAGTCTCTCCTTTGAGAGATTTTGAGTTCATTATTTGTTTCCGCCAGCCCACCATACGGCCTCGCTATATACGTACTGTCCATCACCGAAAGCAGCTTTCACTTCTGGATTTGCCAATACATCGTCTGCTCCATAACCGAAGCGTAATGGGAATTTACTGCTGTTCAGCGGGTTCTTCAGTACAATGAAGTTTTCTCCTGCACCTTTCAAACGACGGTAGTCATTGTAGGCTTCCAGTGATTCGCCGGATGCGCCGAAGAAGGCGAGATACTTCTGTATCATTGTCTCTTGCAGAGGGTTGGCATCGAATAACGGTTCTACTTCATCCGTGAAATAGGCTTCTGCTACATCTGCCCCCAAATCGCTGTCACCATCATATACCCAAGTGTCAGCGGCATCTATAATTGAGTTTTCCAGATTCTCGAATCCGGCAGTGATTGCAGCTTTTAAAGCACTCTTAGCTTCACCCAGTCTGCCTCCCAAACGGCATAATGCTTCTGCTTCAAGGAATTTCACTTCATGATAACTGATTAAAAGAGTCGGAGCCGACATTGCCCATGATATCATTGACATACCATAATTGTTCTGCAACTCTTGCGGAGTTCCGTTAGGAGCCGCTTTGATACCTGCGATGTCTGTAGCTTGCGTACCTCCGTATCCATAAGCAATATAGCCGGTGGGATCGGGCTCCAGAAATGCTTGCGGTGCTCTGGGGTCATTGCGCTCAACAAACTTTTCAATCAGACTGGCACTGGCTGCCAAACTGTTACGGCTATAGCTGAATGACCAAAGCGGATTCAACTGTGAATCAGCGTCATAAACAGCTAGTTTACATTCTTCACTTGCATTAGCAAATGATTTGCTCACATAAGTAAGAATGTTCTGAAGATCAGTTGTCTTATTGGCACTTTTATTGAGCAGACGCATTGTATAGCGTGCTTTTAACGCATAAGCTGTCTTGAGCCACATACTTGCTTGAGTACTGGTGTTTGAACCGTAGATCAAGTCTTTAGAACCGACTGCGCCGGACAGACCTGCATCTTTGGCAGTACCGTTATCCAGCAGAGTGATGGCATCATCCAGATTTTGCATCACTTCCTGATAAATGCTTTCCTGCGTATCTATTTTGGGCTGCATATACATTGGTGTGCCGTCCGGATTGAGGATACCAGTCTGGCTGTACGGTGTATTTCCAAATACATCGGCTGCCACTGCTCCGTTGTAAGCGAGCAGGATTTTAGCAATTGCTTCCGTCACTACGTTTCCTTTTTCCGAAGGATCTTCTTCACACTTCTTGATAACGATTTTAGCGTTCTTGATATTTGAATACACGTTGATCCATGCGTTGTTGTAGGTAGTAGCCGTTGTAGGCTCTCCGCTACGTACTTCCGCCCGGTAAAGCTGGTTGGATATACCCGTTTCGTGTTCAATGTAAACAGAAGAATAGAGCGAGAAATCCCCTCCCACAGTGCTGAATGCAGTGCTTACCCCTAAGTCTGTAATCAAAAATTTTGCAGGCGCATCCAGAGGATTGTTAGGGTTTTCATTGATTTTATCCATTGCGTCTTCCGTACAAGCAGAAGCAATGGCAGCAGTCAAGAAAGAAACTGCCAGCAATTTTCCTATTGATTTATATTTTTTCATTGTCTTGCAGATTAAAATTTAATGTTGAAACCAAAGCCGAAACTAGCTGTCTGCGGCATTGAATAATCTTCAAATGCTCCTGCCATGTTGTTGTTACCCTGACTGGCTTCCGGATCGAGGTCAGGCAATTGAGCCCAGATCAGGATATTTCTGGCAAATGCGTTTACAGAAAGTTCTATCGAACGTTTTTGAAGAATTTTGTAGTTGACAGCCACTTCACGCAGTTTGATGAAAGAATTGTCATATACAGAAGATTCGTCAATATCGTTCAGGCGGCTGTAAAATACCTGTTGTGCGTTTGCACCTGTGATAGCGATATCATTTTTAGTTCCATCGGTTTTGTATCCGTCGAAGATGATGGTACCTTCGCGGTTTTCCGTTCTCTTGCTGACACCGTAGTAGTCTGCCAGTCCGGTTGTTCTGCTGTACATCTGACCACCCTGTTTCCAGTCGAGTACTGCGCTGATTGTACACTTCCATAAGCGTAATGTGGTGTTGAATCCCATCAGGAAGTCCGGAGAAACTTTACCGATTACCTGTGCTTCACCAGCGATAGGAAGACCGTTTTCGTCTACCAGACGATTACCGTTTTCATCTCTCTTGAAACCTACACCATAGATTACAGGGAATTTCTCACCTGCCGAAGCACGTACCTGCGGAGTAACATAACCACCCAGAGAGATATTTTCTACACCCGGTGCCAGTTCATCTACGTAGTTATCGATTTTCGTCCAGTTGAATGCAAAATCCCAGTTGATATTTTTCGTCCGGATGGGGTTGAAGCCAAGAGTGAATTCGTGCGTGTTGGTATGAATCTTACCACCGTTGGTGAGCAGTTTGCTGGCACCGGTAGAAGAAGCCAAAGGCACTTCAAAAATCTGGTCTTTCACATTCTGGCGTGAGTACGTATAACTGAATGTGATTAAGTTATCGAGGAAGTTCACGTCAGTACCCACTTCATACGAACGTGTGTTCTGCGGTTTCAGTTTCGGGTCGAAAATTGTGTAGTACGGAGTATAGGCAGTAGTACCTTTCATCGGATACATGATCGGAGTCAGCGTGTAAAAACCACCTCCATAGGTCGGAGTTGAGTAGTAGTTTTCGAGGAAATCCCCTGCTTGTCCTACTTCCGCATAAGATACTCTCAATTTAGCATGATTGATAACATTGTTTTTCAATGCATCCAGTTCCGTCAGGATGAAGCCTGCCGAAATAGAAGGATAGAAGAACGAACGGTTGTTACGTGGCATATTAGATACGTAGTCCTGACGTCCGGTGAGGGTCAGATAAAGCATATTTTTGTAAGAAGCCGATACGTTACCGAAGAATCCCACCGTACGGTTTTTCCACGTCTCTTCCTCTGTCTGTTGAGTAGTGGCGTTGTTGATGTGGTTCCATCCCGGGAAGTTGTAGTTCGTACCATATTCATAATACTTCTTTCTGTTACTTTGGATAATTTCGTTACCCAATACAGCGTTCAATCCCCAGTCCTCGTTGATGCGCCAGTCATAGTTGATGGTCAGCAAAGAGTTGTATGTAGCGTTCGTCCAGCCGTAGTTTTCAATCTGTCCGCGACCGCCACCGGTGTTACTACCGTATCCGTAGCTGTCTACATAGTGAGTGGTGTAAGCATCCACGCCGACCATGTATTTTGCGTTCAACTTGTGGTTGGTTGTACCAAAATCAGTCTGATAGCTTGCGTATACATTTCCGAAGAAACGGTTGGTATCTTCTGTGAATTTGTTGTTTTCCATTGCCCAATAAGCGTTGTCAAAGCTACCACGGAAAGAATTCTGTGTGTACGGGTTACCGTCTACGTGACTTGGAATACCAGCAAGATCATAGCTGGGAGGAGCTGCGTAAACCGTTCTCAACAGACCGTTACCGGAAGTCACTGCCTTGTCGATAGAAGTAGTGATATAGTTAGCTGTAAATCCGGAACTCCAGTTGTTAGTCAGTTTCGTGTCAGCACTAACCTTTACATTATATCTGTCCATACCAGTGCTTGAGATAATACCGTCCTGATGTGTATTTCCCAATGAGATAGAGTAGGAGCTTTTGTCGAGCATCTGCGCTACATTCAATGAATTGCTCCAGGTGATTCCTGTGTCGAAGAAGTCTTTTGCATTGTCATACGCCTGTGGAGTAGCCCACGGGTCAAGACCGGCTGCTGCACGCTGGGGAACATAATATTTTCCCTGTTGCTTACCGAACTTCTGCGTGTATTCGTTATCCGTGTTACCTCCATACGTTGCGTCGTTGGGAAGTTCGGAAATCTTAGGTCCCCAAGACGTTCCCGAAGTAGTGCTGAATACTCCACCCGAACCTTGTGCGTATGTTTTCTGGAATTCCGGCAGACGACCGACTACATCGAAGCTGACATTAGAAGAGAAGCTAACCTGTGGTTTGCCTTTTTCCAATCCTTTACCACTCTTGGTTGTGATGATAATCACACCATTGGAAGCACGGATACCATAAAGTGCAGAAGCAGCCTGTCCTTTCAAGATGTTGATACTTTCAATATCATTAGGGTCGATATCTACCGCACGGTTGGCGAAGTCGGCTCCGCTCACACTACCATTGTTCTGAATGTCTGTGCTAACGTCCGGCGTACTGGTTACCGGCATTCCGTCGATAACGTAAAGCGGAGTGTTGTCACCCGAGAAAGAACGTGCACCACGGATGGTGATCTGTGAAGAAGCTCCCGGCATACCACTTGAAGGCTTCACGTCCAAACCGGACACTTTACCTTGCAATGCTCCCGCCAGATTAGAGTTGGCAGCTTGCGTCAGTTGATCTGATTTTACGTCCTGGACGGCGTAACCCAGTGCTTTTTTCTCGCGTGAGATACCCATGGCTGTCACCACAACCTCATCCAGTGCTTTCGCGTCGCTTTTCAAAACAACTTTTATCACTCCCGGTTTGATGGAAACGTCCTGCGAAATCATTCCTACATAAGAAACGCGCAAAGTTTTAGCAGAACTTGGTATGTAGAAGTTTCTGCCTTTATCATTGTTAATAGTTCTTTAACCCTTTTGAAGGTGCAAAATGATAAAAAGATACCGTTTTGGAGGCAATAATATTCACTTTTCCTTGAAAAGCCTGATTTTGGTGCTATCTTTATGACAGAAATCATCTTTTAAAAGATGCTAAATTTGAAAGAAGTTGTTTTAACCTATCAGTTTTTAGAAACTTATTGCTTTCAAAACGATACTTTTTAGTTAAATACGTAACACTTTTTTCGATTTGTCATAATTCGTGTTATCTTTGCAACCTGTTAGAGACAAAAAATCTGTTTATAGGTTAAATTTAAGAGAGAATTTATGAAAAGAAAATTGATGTTCTTAATGACCTTCCTTTTTATAGGTATAGGTCTAGTGACAGCGCAAACATCCAGAGTTACCGGTTTGGTTACCTCTGAAGAAGATGGGCAACCTGTCGTAGGTGCTTCAATATTGGTGAATGGCACTACCCTTGGTACTATCACTGATATTGACGGTAAGTTTACAATCACGAATGTACCAAGTTCTGCTAAGACTTATTGATTTTTCTTTCCTCCTTTCCTTCTGCTTTTTTCTCCTATCTTGTTGTTTTTCAATTGTTTTCTTTCTGTTTTCGCAAATTGGCCGGTTCTTTCGGTTTCTTTTATTGAAACTTCCTTTATCAGTTCTTGTTTATTTAGTAGTCTCTTTTTCTCATTGATTTTGAGATGGGGGGTAATATTCTACCCGAATTTTTAATGAATTTCCCGGTATTTTCCCTATTTTTTCAACTATCTTCGGCTTTGAATAAAAATATGTTTGATGACGTTTTAATATCTGTGTTTTAAGGGTTATAAATTAAATGCTATAGTCTGACAGTGATTGGAGTTATGACTTATAGTAAAGAAGAATGCAAGATACTGTAATAATAACTTGTACGACACCCGGGTGTCGTACAACTCAATTCTGCTAAATGAAATAGATACAGAGCTATACTATATTTATTTGTACTAGAACAATTTAATTCATATTTCTACAAAATGCGATTTTCCAGTTTACGTTGTTTTACTCTGCCATGATAACTTCGACATCATAACCTATGAAAAGGCCGCTCTCTATGACACCGGTAATGGTTTTGAGTTGTTCTTCGAGCGAAGAATCAATATAGTTAAAACGGGTGTCGAGGATGAAATTCCCATTTTCTGTAAAGACAGGCCCGTCTTTGCCGTGGGCTGGACGCAGGACGATTTCTGATGCACCTAGTCGTTGCAGCTCATGCTCTACATAAGTTAGTGAGTCCGGAAAGACCTCTACCGGAATGGGAAATTTATTTCCCAACTGATTGACGCGCTTGCTGGGGTCGATGATGATGAACGTTTTGCGGCTGCTTCTAATGAGCAGTTTTTCTTTGAACATAGCTCCGCCACGTCCTTTAATCAAGTTTCGCTGCGGGTCAACTTCGTCCGCTCCGTCAAATGTCCAGTCGGGGCGCTTGTTCCAAAGGGTAGTTTGTGGAATGCCTAGCTGTATGCAAGTCATCGAGATTTCTTGAGAGGCGGGAATCACTTCAATATGCAAGTGCTCTTCACGAATCCGTCGCGCCAGTTCGAACAGAGTTAGATAGACTGTAGAGCCAGAGCCGGCTCCTATCATATCTCCGTCTTTTGCCGTGGCGGCAATTTCACGGGCTACGTGTTCTTTGGCTTCCCGGTTGATAATGGAGTCCGACCATTGAAGGTGCTTTATAAGATGATTTTCCCAGTCCATAAATTTATGCTTTATAATTGTTTTAAATTACTCTTTTATATATAACGAATTGGCGAATCTGTTTGTTTCAACTTTAGAGAGAGGCTTTAGAGATAATTCGGATCAGGCAACAATCATTGTTGGTATATGCTATAAGTGGACGTAAGCCCTCCGATTGACGTAGAAAAGATAGTGACGGTATATGCTTGGGATAGTGACGGTATCATTGTCATATAGCGTCGCTATTTGTATCGGATAGCGTCACTATCTTTTAGCAGGGAACTCGCCAACAACAATTTTTACTTGGTCCGATCATTTAATCATTTAAATAGTTAATAAACGATTCGTTAATTTTTAACTTTGTTGCGTTAAACGTTAACGAACCTCTGCTTTTTATTAAACCGTGTTATAAGTTAGGCTGCTTTGGCCTGAAAATTTGGAGATGATCGAAAAGTCCGTATCTTTGTACTGTGTTTTTCATAGTATTAGATTTAAGGTTAACAAAGATTGGCTGTCTGGGATAGATAGCCTTTTTTTTGTCCCTACCATTCCTTACAGAATCAGCCAGATCGCAATGATGTGTCCGATACTGCCTCCCAGACAAAACAAGTGGAAAGTGGCATGCATATACGGTTTGCGCAATGAATAAAAGACAGCTCCCACAATATACGAAACTCCTCCGCCGATCAGCCACCAGAAAGCAGTAGTGGCTCCCAACTCTGCCAGATGATCTAACAAAGGTTTCATGGCTACCAGTATACAGGCTCCCATACCTACGTAACAAGCCGTTTCGAGATTACTGTGTTCTTTCAGCTTTTTGAAACTCAAAATGAAACCGGCGATAGCCGACAGCCAGACGAAGGCGAAAATACCCCAGCCCCAACCGCCTGCCTGACGCAAAACG
>OGWZ01002836.1_pt1 | contig 12796 bp, 8 predicted proteins | sample 1576141 | NCBI WGS metagenome assembly OGWZ01 (sample SAMEA3541512, study PRJEB24748) | human gut metagenome | biome: human gut; feature: human-associated habitat; material: faeces | place: China | collected 2012
AGGCCATCGAGCGCATTTATGAGGACAAGCCGGTTTCCCCCATGTTCCTCTAAATATATGCTCCCGCGGCCGGTTCCGCCGGGCAGAGGATACCCGCGCCAGGGACGCTTTCCATGGCCGTGGAAGCCGTTTCCGTGCTTGAAAAGCAGGCCGCTAAGGAGGGAGCGGGGCCCGGAGGAAGGGCGCGGCCTGGCGGGCGGTTTTTCTTTTTCGGCTTTGGATATGCTGGGCTTTGGTTTTGGTGTGCCGCGGCAGCCGGCAGACCTCACGCTCCTATTATTTATGCGGCGGGCTGGGACAAGCCGGGGCCGGTGCTTTCAGAATTTTCAAGCGGTAAAAACAGGCGGGATGGAAGCTCCATCCCGCCATAATGTGCTGCTTTTCCGTTTTCTTTTTTGGCCCCAAAGCTTCTCTGTGACGCCGTGAGCCTCTTCCGCAAGCCCCGCCGCAAACGCCTCTCAAAGCCAAGGCGGCGTCCTGCTTTACCGGACCTGTCCGTTTAAGGGCTGGTGGAAGGAGGACAAAATAAACTGGCGGACGCTGTTGCAGTTTTCGGTGTTTTTGCCGTAATCGATCAGTGTGGTCGCCATAGCCGGCTTGGATTCCACGATAATCCGGCAGCCGCCGTCCTGCGGGTCGTAAAAGGAAATTGTAATATGCTCGCCCCAGGTCAGCATGTTGGCCCGGTGCTTGAAGAAGACTTTAAAGTTAGCGCGGTCTACCGCCGCCAGCTTCATTTTATAAATTTCCTTTTGAGATGCCACATAATTAAAAACATCCATTACCGGTACGGGAAGATAAAAATCCAATTGACGTTCACAAGCCACAGTGTAAAACCCCTTTCCTTTTTCTTGCTTTTATGATATCATTTTTTTCGCTTCAGCACAACGGAAAAAACCAGGAGGATACGCAAAATGTTTGATATCTTTAAAAAATTAGAGGGCCTGCGGCCCGCCGCTCCCACAGGGCCGGTGGAGGCCATCGTGGCGGGCTTAGGCAATCCGGGCAGAGAATATGAAAATACCCGGCACAACGCCGGTTTTCTGGTGCTGGACCAAATCGCCGGAAGCTGCGGCGTGAGGCTCGACCGGCTGAAATATAAATCCCTGTGCGCCGACGCCGTGCTGGGAGGCAGGCGGGTGCTGCTGATGAAGCCCCAGACCTTTATGAACCTGAGCGGCCAGGCGGTGACGGAGGCCATGCGGTTCTACAAGCTGCCGGCAGAGAAGGTCATCGTGATTTTCGACGACATTTCCCTGGAGCCGGGCAAGCTGCGGATCCGCCGCAAGGGCAGCGACGGCGGGCATAACGGGATCAAAAATATCATATATCTGTCGGGAAAGGACACCTTTCCCCGGATTAAAATGGGAGTGGGCAAAAAGCCCCGGCCCGACTATAATCTGGCGGACTGGGTGCTGTCACGGTTCACCCAGCAGGAACAGCAGGCCATGGAAGAAGCGGCAAAGCGGGCCGCCCAGGCCGCGGAGCTGATGGTCCAGGGGAAAATCGACCAGGCCATGAACCAGTTTAACTCTTAACGCCGGGTCTGGCAGGCCACCGGGATCCGCCACTCCGCCTTGGGCGGCCCGGCGCTAAGCAATTCCCGCTTTTCCCCATTGACTCTTATCCGCCGGGCACAGGCGGATAAGCCGCCCGCGAATTTTTTAGCGGACCCATAGACAGGGATAACGGCAGAGAAAGCTCTGCCTGCGGCGGAACGTCATAACGCCCCGCGTTACAGCCGCAACATCAGGCGGAAAGGCACCCCAGCGGCGGCAGCGCGTTAGAGCCCCCGCTTTCGCAGCTGAGATTACAGGCGGCAGACAGGAGAAAATAACCTATGAAATTTTTAAGCACCCTTTTAGATGGGGTAACTGAATATGAAACCCTTGTGTCGGCGGTGGAGCGCCACAATACTCCCGCGGCGGTGACCGGCGTTTCCGGGATCCATAAGGCCCATTTGATCCACTCCCTCTGCGCCAGAACCGGGAGGAAAGCCCTGGTGCTCGCCTCTGACGAGGGCGAGGGCCAGCGGCTCTGCAACGATTTGTCGTCCATGGGCACTGCGGCCCTGGTGTATCCCGCCCGGGATTTCAATTTCCGGGCCGCCGAGGGCCAGTCCAGGGAATATGAGCATCAGCGGCTTCAGGTAATGGCCGGAATGCTGGATGGGGATTACCAGGTGGTGATCTCCTGTATTGACGCCGCCCTGCAATATACCATCCCGCCGGACGAGCTGAGGAGCAAAAGGCTTACCCTGCGGGCGGGACAAGAGGCGCCTCTGGAAAAAATTGAGGCTTTGCTCAGCGCCTCCGGGTATGAGCGGTACCAGCAGGTGGAGGGCCCGGGCCAGTTCGCGGTACGGGGCGGCATCCTGGACTTTTTTACTCCCGACGCCTCCGCGCCTGTCCGGGTGGAGTTCTGGGGGGACGAGATCGATACCCTGTGCTATTTCGATCCGGAAACCCAGCGGAGGACCGACGACCCCTTGGAGGAAATCACTCTGGCCCCGTCCACGGAGGTGCTGGTTTCCAGCCCGGGGAGCCTGGCGAAAAAAATAGAGAGGCTTTCCGCGGGGCTGCGGGGGAAAACGGCGGTCAGGGCCAAAGAGAGGCTGGCCCAGGAAGCGGATCAGCTTCTGGCGGGAAAACGCCCGGGAAGCGCGGACAAATTTCTGCCGCTGCTGTACCCCTCGCCGGCCACCCTGCTGGATTATTTGGAGCCGGAGGCCCTGGTGTTCCAATCGGAGCCGATTAAAATCAAGGAGCGGCTCCGGTCAACGGCCTGGCAGTGGGGCGAGGATCTGAAGGACTATCTGGAGGAGGGAATCCTGTGCAAGGGCCTGGACGCCTTTTCCGGAGACTATATCTATGTCCAAAAGCAGCTGGAGCACCGGGATTGCGTGTACCTGGACACCTTTGTCCGGGGCAGCTACGATACGCCTCTTTCCTCCCTGATCAGCCTGAATGCCCGCCAGCTTTCCGTATGGGGCGGCGGGATGCAGCTTTTGCAGGAAGACTTAAACGCTATTCTTTCCCCGAAAATGCGGATTGTGGTGCTGGGCGGCACCGAGCGCTCCGCCCGGGCGGCCGCCGAGGACCTGCAGAATTCAGGCGTCCCCTGTGAGTACCGGGATGACGCCAAAACCCTTTCCCTGGGCCGGGTGACGGTGCTGCCCGGCAGCCTTTCCGCCGGGTTCGAGTACCCAACGGCCAATTTTGCGCTGATCACCCACGGCCACTTCGCGGCGGCGCCCAAAAGGACCAGAAAACGGCAGAAAAACGCCAAGGAGATTTACAGCCTTTCCGAGCTGGCCCCCGGGGACTATATCGTCCATTCGGCCCATGGCGTCGGCGTGTTCGAGGGAATTCACAAGCTGGAAATGCAAGGGGTCACCAAGGACTATTTAAAGGTACGCTATGCCAAGGGGGACATTTTATATGTGCCCGTCACCCAGCTTGACATGGTTTCCAAATATATCGGCCCCAAGGAGGAGGTCAAGGTGCGCCTGAACCGCCTGGGGGGCCAGGACTGGCAAAAGGCCAAGGCCCGGGTTCGCAGCGCGGTGAAGGACATCGCCAAGGAGCTGATCAAGCTTTACGCCGAGCGGATGAAGCTGAAGGGCCACGCGTTTCCGCCGGATACCGGCTGGCAGCGGGATTTTGAGTCTCGGTTCGAGTACGAGGAAACGGAGGACCAGCTCCGGTGCATCCAGGAGATCAAGGAGGATATGGAGAAGGAGCAGCCTATGGACCGGCTGCTGTGCGGCGACGTGGGCTTCGGCAAAACCGAGGTGGCTCTGCGGGCGGCCTTCAAATGCGTCACGGATTCCAAGCAGTGCGCCTTGCTGGTGCCCACCACGATACTGGCCTGGCAGCATTACCAGACCGTTACCCAGCGGTTCGAGGGCTTCCCCATCAAGGTGGAGATCCTTTCCCGGTTCCGCACGCCCAAGCAGCAGGCGGAGATCCTCAAACAGCTGAAGCGGGGAGAAATCGACATGATCATCGGCACCCACCGGCTGGTTCAGAAGGACGTCCAGTTCCGGGATCTGGGGCTGGTGATCATTGACGAGGAGCAGCGGTTCGGCGTGGCCCAGAAGGAGCGGTTTAAATCCGTCACCAAAAACGTGGATGTGCTCACTCTTTCCGCCACCCCGATTCCCCGTACCCTGAATATGGCCCTGTCCGGCATCCGTGATATGTCCTCTCTGGAGGAGGCGCCCCAGGACAGGCATCCGGTACAGACCTATGTTCTGGAATACGACCAGGCCGTCATCAACGACGCTGTCCGCCGGGAGCTGCGCCGGGGCGGCCAGGTCTACTATCTGCATAATAAGGTGGAATCCATCGAGCGGGTGGCCGCCCGGCTCCAGGCCCAGATTCCCGAGGCCAAGGTAGGCTTCGGCCACGGCAAAATGCCGGAGGGAGAGCTTTCCGAGGTTTGGCGCAGGGTCATGGAGCAGGAGATCAACGTGCTGGTGTGCACCACCATCATCGAAACCGGAGTGGATGTTCCCAACGTGAACACCATCATCATCGAGGACGCGGATCACATGGGCCTTTCCCAGCTTCACCAGATCCGGGGCCGGGTGGGCCGCAGCAGCCGGCGGGCCTACGCTTATCTGACCTTTACCCGGAATAAGGTTCTTTCCGAGATCAGCCAAAAGCGGCTTGCCGCTATCCGAGAGTTTACCGAATTTGGCTCCGGGTTTAAAATCGCCATGCGGGACCTGGAGCTGCGGGGCGCCGGCAATATCCTGGGCGGCGAACAGCACGGACATATGGAAACCGTGGGCTACGATATGTATCTCCGCCTGCTGGGCGAGGCGGTCAGCGAGGAAAAGGGCGAGGAAGCCTCCTCCTACGAGCTGGAATGTCTGGTGGACGTCCAGGTTCAGGCACACATTCCGGAAGGCTATATCGAAAGCCTGAGCCAGCGGCTGGAAATTTACCGCAGGATCTCCGACATCCGCAGCCAGGACGACGCTATGGACGTGCTGGATGAGCTGATCGACCGGTTTGGGGAGCCTCCCGCCTCAGTCAAGGGCCTGATCGACGTGGCCCTGATCCGGAATACGGCGGCCTCCCTGGGCATTTACGAGATTAAGCAGAACGCCGGGGCTCTGCTGCTGTACCAGAGAAAGCTGGATATGGAGTTTGTCAGCAGGCTGATCGGCGCGTTCAAAAAGAGGGTGCTGGTCAACGCAGGGGCAAAGCCTTATATTTCCGTAAAGCTTCAGGCCGGGGATTCCCCCCTGGAGACGCTGCGTCAGGTGTTCCAGGCCTGAGACGCCGTGAGGGCTGACCGGCGGCATAAAATCAGGAAAGCCATTCTCCGGGCCTTTACTGGAATAGCGGGGCCGCCAAACTGAAAGATAAAATTCTGGACAAACCAGGAAAATACGTGTATAATTTAACCTATATGCCAGTATGCTAAGCAATTGCGATATAGGAGGATTCAGATTTATGAAAACCGGATTTTTCAAAAAGGCCGCCGCGGTCTTTATGGCGGGCGCCATGGCGGTCAGCCTGGCGGGCTGCGCCGATGACAGCTGGAGCGCTAAGGACGATACCCAGACTCTGGCGGCGGGGGTTTATATTTATAACCTCTACAGCGCTTACCAGGAGGCCCAGTCCCGGGTGATGATGGAGTCTCTCAGCTCCGGAACCAGCTCCGGCTCCACCGACTTTTATTCCCAGCAGATCGACGGCAAGAATGTTACCCAGTGGATGCAGGATAAGGCGGTGCTGAAAACAAAGGAGACCTTATACCTGGACGCCAAAATAAAGGCTGATGGGATTGAGTGGACCGACGAGGATCAGAAGGAAGCAGAGGAAACGGGAACCGCGGCCTGGGCGCAGCAAAAGAGCGTTTTGGAGGGCTTCGGCATTTCCAAGGACAGCTTTCTAAAGGCTTATAGCTTGTACAACGCGAAATATCTGAAAATATTTGAATCTATTTATGGGGAAAACGGCACCGAGGCTGTGAGCGACCAGGAGCTGGAGAACTTTTTTAAAGACAGCTATTCGGAATACCGGTATTTCTCTAAAAGCCTGACTACCACCGGCGAGGATGGCACCACCGCAAACCTGAGCGACGACGAGATCGCGGAGATCGAGGAACAGTTTAAGGAGTACGCCCAGCAGGTCAGCGATGGGGACAAGACCCCGGATGAGGTAGCTTCCGATTATCAGACAGCGGAGGGCCTGGAAAGCAGCCCGTTAAACGGCAGCGTAACCCTGACGGAAAATATCGTCCTTTCCTCCGACCTGCAAACCGCATTTGACGAAATGAAGGAGGGCGAGGCCAGGGCTATCAAGTCCGGTACCTCCTACTATTTCCTGTATAAAGGAAAAATCGGGGATCATCTGGATGAGTTGTCCACGGAGAGCGGCAGAATGAGCGTTTTAGCCGCCATGAAGCAGGATGAGTTCCAGGAGAGAATGGAAAAGGAAACCTCCGAATACAGCTGCACCATGAACGACGCGGCGGTAAGCAGCTATCAGCCCGGCCGTTTCGACAGCTGACCGCTGACGGGAGCTGGAGCTGCTGAACAGCCGCCGGCTGAAAGGGAAAAGCCTATTGTGATGCGGAAAGCGCTGGAGCCTGCGGGGCCAAGCCTATCCGGCCATTGAGGCTGGACAGAGCGGGCGCCGGGGAAGAATAGTGCCTTTTGCCTGGAAATGCCAGGCCGCGGAGCGGCAGGCGGTCAAGCCGTATGCGCTTCCCTTTTGCGCTTTCGGAAATATCCTGGAATAGTTTATTAGAAGCACCTAGAAGCACCAAAAACGGATCATAAAAAGCACCGTCTGGGAAAGACGCTTTTCCAGACGGTGCTTTTTTGCGTGATCAGGCGGAGTGACGCTGTCTCTGCGGCGGGGTCCGCTATCGGGCATGGATAAAAAAGAAAGCCAGAGCCGGACCTTAGCCTTGCGGCTCTGGCCGTTTCTATGGCGGGAGCCGTTGACAGGGAAATTGCCGGAGAGCCTGCGCGGAAAGATGTCAATCGGCGGGAGCGCGGGGCCGGCGGAACGCCCGGCCAGAGCGATTTGGAAGAAGGCTGTCAGCGTTCGCTTTCCCTGGGCTCCTCACCCTCAAAGATCAGATCGTCTAAATCCCCGCTGCCGCCGGACCAGACTGGCTGGAATGTCATTGCAATGCCTCCCTGCATAAAGTGTTTTTCATAATACATTCAGGCTTATCGGATATACCAGAGCCGGAGGGACAATAGCTGCCGGACGGCGGGGCTGGGCGCTCCGGCTTCCGGTCGGGCCGGGCTGTTTCCCTGTGCCGAAGGTTCGCTGTAAGCCTTACAGTACAAGCTTTCCTTTCGCGGCCTTGTTTTCCCCCGGTTGGGTTTTCTATCAGCATATGCGGGGAAAGGCCGGATTTTTCCTGTTTTTTGACAACGGTTAAAATTTTGTTGCTTTGGTTGACTAGGCCGGCGTGGGGGGACTATAATGAAAGAGCACGTTTGAAACAGAACAGAGGAGATACTATGGAGCCGTTTTTAAAGAGAACCTGGGCCCAGGTGGATTTGGACGCCCTGGACCACAATATCAGAGAAATCCGAAGCGCCATTGCCCCCAGCGCAAAGCTGATGTGCGTGATTAAGGCCGACGGCTACGGTCACGGGGCGGTGCCTCTGGCGAAGGAAAGCGAGGCGGCGGGGGCGGACTGGTTCGCGGTATCCAACCTGGAGGAGGCCCAGGAGCTGCGGGAAGCCGGGATTCAAAAGCCCATTTTGATTCTGGGCTTTACCCCGGACAGCGACGCCCGGCTTCTGGCCCAGATGGAGATTTCCCAGGCGGTGCTTTCCGAGAGCCACGCGCGGCAGCTGTCGTCTTACGCCCAGGAGGCCGGAACACGGGTAAGGGTTCATATCGCTGTCGATACGGGAATGACCCGGATTGGATTAAGCGCGCAGAACCAGACCCAGGCGCTGGAGGCCGCGGCTGCGGCCCGGAGGATTGCGGAGCTGCCTGGGCTTTTGCTGGAGGGCCTGTTCACCCATTTCGCTGTGGCGGACGAGGCGGAGGCCGGGGCGGACTATACCAAAAGGCAGTATCAAAGCTTCCGGCTGGTGGCGGACACCCTGAAGGGCTGGGGGATTTCCATCCCGTTTTGCCATTGCAGCAACAGCGCGGGAATCCTGGATTATCCTGAGATGAACTTTAACCTGGTACGGGCCGGAATCATTTTGTACGGCCTGGAACCCTCCTCTAAGGTGCGCCGGCCCCTGGACCTGAGACCTTTGATGGAGCTGAAATCCGTAGTGTCGATGGTAAAGACCGTAGGCCCGGGCGTGGATGTCAGCTATGGAAGAACCTATACCACCCGTAGAGAAACCAAAATCGCCACCGTACCCATCGGTTACGCCGACGGCTACCCAAGGGCCCTTTCCAACCTGGGAGAAATGCTGGTGCGCGGCCAAAGGGCCAGGATCATCGGGCGGGTGTGTATGGATCAGCTGATGCTGGACGTCACTCATATTCCTGACGTGGAGGAGGGGGACGTGGTGACGGTGTTCGGCTGGGACGGCGGCGCCTTTCTTCCGGTGGAGGAGGTTTCCTCTCTGGATCAAACCATCAATTATGAAACGGTTTGCCAAATCACTAAGAGGGTTCCCAGAATCTACCGGGGCGGGAAGCTTGGCGGAATTGAAAAAGCAGGGAGGCCGGCGCGCTGAAGGACACGGCGATGCCCTTTTGTGAAACGGGGTTTAGAAAATTTATGTAATCGAAAAAGCCTCTAGACAACATGTTCGTTATTTACTATAATAGGTGTGACCAATATGAGAAGCTCATGATAAGGCCGCGGGACTGCGGCGGTCAAAGGCTGATAAAGACCTTGGCAAAATACCAGCTTGAGATTTCAAAATGTAAACTTTTGCGGATACCAAAAAAAGGCAATAAAAAAAGCAATATTTCGCCTGAATTGGCAAAATATTGCTTAAAGCCTCGTAAAACCAATACATCTAAAAAAGCTTAGCCTGCTGGAACGGCCGCGCGGCAAAAAGCTTTATAGCCGTGCTATGGACTTGCGGATACGGAACAGAGCGGTTTCTCATTATGTCAAAATAAAAGAAAGAAGGAGTTAAAATTATGAGGCAGTTTTTTAAGAAAGCTTTGGCCGTTGTTTTGACGGGCGTACTGCTGGCCGGCGCAAGCATTAGTGCGGCCGCTGCTCCTCAGGAGCTCAGCGTAACCCCCACCGTTGCCTCAGGCGAAGCCGCTGTGGAGGGAGACGTTATCACTCTGACTGAGGGCAAGGCCGCCACGGTGGCCTTCCAGCCGTCTCAGGAGCTTGATATTATTGAATACCAGTATTCCCTGGCTCAGCCGTCTGATACCAATGAGACTATTGTGGACGTAACCGACTGGGAGACAGCGGACAGCCTGGTTCCCGCCTATTCCTTCAGCGGCCTCAAGGAAGGCACTTATCAGATCACCCTGACCCTGACGGAAAACACCGGCTACACCACCGTATTCCAGAAGGAATACACGGTTAAGGTGCAGGCCGCTCCCGTGCCGGTTACTGTGGCCCCGGCCGTTGTCTCCGGCAAGGCGGATATTTCAGGAGACGTAATCACCCTGACTGAGGGAACCGCCGCCACGATCGCTTTTCAGCCGTCTCCGGCGCTTGACATTTTTGGGTATCAACACTCTTTCCGCCAGCCGGAAAGCACTTTGTCTCTGATCGAGGACGTAACCGATTGGGAGACTGCGGACACCCTGGTTCCTACCTATTTCTTCAGCAGTGAGCTGAAAGAAGGCACCTATCAGATTGCCCTGACCCTGACGGAAAACACCGGCTACACCACCGTATTCGAGAAAGAGTATACCATACAGGTAGTCGCCTCTGAGCCGGAGGAGCCGGAGACCCCGGATGTCGTCATTGACCAGGATAAGGACGTTCCCCAGGTATCCCTTGGCATGGATCAGGCGGAGCTGGCGGAGAGCCTGCTGACGGAAGAGGAAATCAACGCCGGCGCTCAAATCGTGATCTCTGTGGAAAAGGCGGAGCTTAGCGAGCAGCAGAAAGAGCTGTTCCAGAACGCCATGTCCGGCTATCAGGAGGGCGTTTACCTGGACATTTCCCTGTTCAAGGTATTAAACGACCAGAGCGCCGCGATCACGGAAACGAAAAAGCCCATCCGTTTGACCATCAGTATCCCCGAGGAGCTGCGGAAGGACGGCCGCACCTTTGTCATTTACCGTGAGCACAACGGCGTCGTGGAATTGCTGAAGGATTTGGACAACGACCCGGCTACCGTCACCATTGAAAGCGACCAATTTTCTGTTTTCGCTCTCGCCTACAGCGACGGACAGGCCGGAGCCTCCTCTGGTGAGGCCGGCTCCTCCAGCGCTTCTGGTTCTTCCGGCGGCTCCAGCAACGATAAATACGTGCCCACCGGAGACGGCTTCCCAGCCGCCGTTGTCAGCGCCGTTCTTTTGATCAGCGCGGCACTGGTTCTGGTGCTTGTCAAGGGCAAGCGGGGCAAGGCCAGCGAATAAAAGAGCTTAAGGGCTTAACCACCGGCCCGTCATTCGGGAAAGGGTTCCCGCGAAACGAATTAAAGAAGCGACGGACGCCATATAGCGTCCGGCGCTTCTTCCTTTTGACACGGCAGCCAGAGAAAAAGGACAAGCCGGAGAGCATACCGCTCTCCGGCTTGTCTGCTAGTTGTATGGTTCAGCGGCAAAGCCTCCGGTTCTGCCGCAAAGCAAAACCGCTTTAAAAGGCGCGTTTTACAAAGCCCACCTTTTTCATGGCTTTGTCCAGGGTGCGCTGGGAAATCCGCAGGGCAATCTCGGCGCTCTTGGTATAGCACTGCTCCAAATAGGCCTTGTCGCCGATGAGCCGGGTGAATTCCTCCTGGATGGGACGGAGATGATCCACTACCGCTTCGCCAACCGCCAGCTTGAAATCACCGTAGCCCTTGCCGTCGAACTCCCGCTCGATCTCCTCATTGGTTTTTCCAGTCATCACGGAGTAGATCCCCATCAGGTTGTTAATGCCATCCTTGCCCTCGCCGTAACGCACCTGAGCGTCGCTGTCGGTGATGGCCCGCTTGAACTTCCGCATAATGTCGTCTGGCTTATCCAGCAAGGCCACGTAGCTGTTGACGTTCTCATCTGACTTGGACATTTTCCTGGTGGGATCCTGCAAGGACATGATCTTTGCCCCTACCTTGGGGATATAGGGATCCGGCACCTTGAAGGTCTGGCCGTAAATGCCGTTGAACCGCTCGGCGATATTCCGGGTCAGCTCCAGATGCTGCTTCTGGTCCAGGCCTACCGGCACCATGTCCGCCTGGTAGGCCAGGATATCCGCCGCCATCAGGCTGGGATAGGCGAACAGGCCAACGTTAACGTTATCGGCGTGCTTCTGGGATTTATCCTTAAACTGGGTCATTCGGGAAAGCTCCCCGAATTGGGTGTAGCAGTTCAGCAGCCAGGCCAGCTCCGCGTGAGTATGAACGTGGCTCTGGATAAAGAACAGGCTTTTGTCCAGGTCGATGCCGCAGGCCAGCAGCAAGGCGTAAGCTTCCAGGGCGTTTTTACGGAATTTGGCCGGGTCCTGCCGCACCGTGATGGTGTGCAGATCCGCCAGGGCGAAAATACAGTCATAGTCATCCTGAAGGCCTACCCAGTTCCGCAAGGCGCCTACATAGTTGCCCAGGGTGATGGTGCCGCTGGGCTGGATCGCGCTGAAAATTACTTTTTTACGCTCAGGAGTGTTCGCTGTTTCCATGGGAAGGGCCTCCTTATATTAATTCGTTTACAAGCTGTCCGAGAATCTTAATCCCTTTTTCCAGCTGCTGGTCGGTGGGCGTGGAGAAGTTGGTGCGGAAGCACTGGCAGGGCTCGCTTTCATCGGTCAGGAACGCGTTCCCGGGCACCACGCAGACCTTCCGCAGCACCGCCTGCTTGCAGAAATCAGGCATATCCACCCCTTCGGGCAGGGTGCACCAGATGAACAGGCCGCCCTGGATAGGCTTATAGGTGATCTTAGGAAGCAGATACTGGTCCATCAGATCCATGGCGAATTTTGCTTTTTTCCGGTACAGGTCCCGCAGGAACTGGATATGGGCCGGATAATCGTATTTGGTCATAAACTCGTTGGCGATCATCTGGGCCAGGATGTTGGTATGAACGTCCTCGCCCTGCTTGCAGACGATCATCTTCTGGCATACGGCTGAGGGCCCGATGCAGTAGCCTACCCGGATGCCGGGCGCCAAAACCTTGGAGAAGGTACCCGCGTACATCACCAGGCCGTCCTCGTCGAAGCTTTTGATGCAGGGCAGGTCCTCGCCCTCGATCCGCAGGTCGCCGTAAGGGTTGTCCTCCAGGATCAGAACGCCGTAGCGCTTGGCCAGTTCATACACCTTTTTCCGTTTTTCCAGGCTCATGGTGATACCGGAGGGATTTTGAAAGTTGGGAATGGTATAAATAAACTTGGCGTTAGGCTCTTCCCGCAGGGCGGTTTCCAGGGCCTCCAGGTTCATGCCGTCGTCATCCATGGGAACGCCCCGCAGGCGCACGCCGTAGGAGCGGAAGGAGTTCAGGGAGCCGATAAAGCTGGGAGCCTCGCAGATGACCACATCCCCCGCGTTGCACAGGGCTTTGGTGGTTAAATCCATGACCTGCTGGGCGCCGGAGGTAACCACCAGCTCGTCGAACTCCCGGCCCACGTTATGAGTCTTTTTCATGTAGTCCTTCAAGGTTTCCCGCAAAGGGGCGTAGCCCTCGGTAATACTGTACTGCAAGGCCGAGATGGGGCTTTTCTC
>OGWZ01002841.1_pt1 | contig 12784 bp, 12 predicted proteins | sample 1576141 | NCBI WGS metagenome assembly OGWZ01 (sample SAMEA3541512, study PRJEB24748) | human gut metagenome | biome: human gut; feature: human-associated habitat; material: faeces | place: China | collected 2012
TTAAATTATGTTACTACCCATCAGAGATTCCAACACCAATACGGAAGAACCATAAAAAAGGAGATTCCATAAACTTTTTCAAGTTAAAAGACTTCGCAGGTTCGCATGACCATGACTTACGTCAACAGATATCACATCGATAACGCATGTAGAATGATACAGAAAAGGCACTAAATAAAAATCGATCCTCTACGCAATTTTAGAAAATTTTGTACTCTTTTCTAAAAATAGAGACACGATCACAAAATTTTCAAAAGCTCTTTATTATCAATTAAAAGCCTTAGGCTCTATGCCCAAATCTCCGCTAATTTTTTTTAATTTTCGAAAAATCACGCACCTTTTGCCCTATTTTGGCCTATGAGAAAAAAGCTTCAGCCATAATTTACGACCTCTAATTGAGGAGTATTTATGAAGCTTTATATACTGATAATCTTTGTGCCTTTATTTTGCGCCGTAAGCCTGCCTTTCACCTTAGCCCATCTGCCCTTAGGGCTTTTAGCTTTGTATTTAAGCTTAGATTTTAAAGAAGAACTTTGGCGCTCTCTTCTTAAGATCTTCTATAAAGAGATCTCATCCTTAAATTTAAACACTCTACACAAACTTTTAACTAAGCATAAAAACGCTTTAGTTTATTTAGGTGAGGGTTATGAATTTACCCAAAAACACGCGCTCTTATTAGATAAACGCTTACTTAAATATCAAAAAAAACGTAAAACTACCCTGACTGCAAACTTTGGCTCTGAAATATTAGATGACTTAGAGCTCTTTTGTCATCATAAGCTCTTTACCACCCCGCGTATTCTCACCTCACATATGCTCATTATGGGCACTACCGGTGCCGGTAAAACCCGCCTTTTTGATCTGCTTATAAGTCAGGCCATTATGCGTGGGGATACCGTCATTATCTTCGATCCTAAAAATGATGCCGATCTTATAAAAAAAGCTGAGCTTTGCTGTAATTTTGCTCAAAGACCTCAGGATTTTTTAAGATTAGATCCGGAAAATCCCGAAAAATCTATCTGCTTTAATCCCTTAGCTTGCTTTAACAATGCCTCCGAAATTGGAGAACGTATTACCTCGCTTATGGAAGGTTCAGGCTCTGCTGCCTCCTTTAAAAGCTATGCCAATCTCGCTATCACCTCCGCTGTTGTAGCGCTCATCAATCTAAAGCGCCCGGTAACCTTGCGTAATATTAAAGAGGCTTTAGCTACGCCTGATATCTACTTTAAAGCCCTCTTTAAAGCTTTAGATACCATTACTTTAAATTTAAATCTGCCTGAAATCACACGCTTTTGGGAGAATTTACACAAGCTTTTTAAAGAAGAGAAGAAAAATTCTAAAAGCGCTAAAATCTCTGAGCTTTTAGGCCTTAAGAACTTCTATAACTATCTAATCTCCCATCAATACCTCAAAATTAGACCCGATTTAGAAACGCTCTTTGCTACGGCAGCTTTAGATAAGGATTATTTTGCTAAAGTCTCAAATGGTGCCGCCCCCATTTTAAGCTCACTTACCTCAGAAAGCCGTGCCTTTGTGCTCTCCGCAGAGCCCCCACAACAAGTCTTAGATTTCGCTCAGATTATTAAAGCCCATAAAGTCTTGCATATTGCCCTTCCAAGCTTAAAAGATCTGCAGACCTCGCAAAATTTAGGCCGTATTTTGCTAACCGATCTGACCTCACAAGCCTCCCGCATCTATAACCACAAAATCAATGCAGATAATGTACCCAAAAGTCCTGTAAGCATCTTTATCGATGAATGCGGTGAAGTCGCAAGCCCTGCGCTTGTACAGCTTTTAAATAAAGCTCGTGGCGCTAATTTTGCTATCACGCTTGCCATTCAGTCTTTTAGAGATCTCGTAAAAAATGGCGGAAGCGATCAGGCCTTGCAGATCCTCGATAACTGCAATACTAAATTAAGCCTAAGAGTTGGAAGTTTAGAGACAGCTTCGATTTTCTGCGAATGTTTAGAGAAAACTACACTTGCATCGCGCTCGCAAATTTTAGCCACAAGCTTTAGTGAGCAGGCACTCACCGATTCACAAAGCCTCATTAAAAGCTATAAAAAAGACAGCCTCATAAGCCCGCAGATCCTCATGGGCCTTAAGAATTTAGAATATTTTGCTCTTATCGGTAGCTCCACTCTCTATAAAGGCAAGATCCCCTTAGTTAAGGACTAATCTCATGCTCTTCTTAGTAAAAAAACTTGTGGCTTTCTTGATAATGATTGCTCTTTTGCTGTTTATTTTGAAAAATCCCGGAACGTTAAAGTTTGCCATTATTGCGGAAATTAAAGCCGCAACCGATATTTTCGGACCACAAGCCTTAGAGCATATCGCCTCTCTACAAAAATGGCTTTTAGACTGTAATTTTGGGCCGGTGTGTCCGGAAAATTTAGAAGAGCGACTTTATCTTGCCACTATAAGATTGCTTTTGCCTATAAGCCTGCTCTATCAAAGCTATATAGTCTTTGCTCTCTTTGCTTTTTATGTTCTCTATTATCGACACTTAGCTTTAATTGAAAGACAAGGTAACTTACATTTACATAGATTGATAACGACTTATCTCTTAAGCCTTGTAATTATCAGCATGCTTTATTTAAGTTTGCAAACTTCAATCGTAGCTTTAGCCTTTTTAAGCTGTCTTTATCCCCTATTAATTTTACTTTCACTAAAGAAACTCCTTTTAACCTTAGGCTTTGCGCCTTAGAGCTAAAATGCTTTAAAATTTAGGTAGTTATTTTTTAAGGGGCAATTATGCAAATTAAACATCAAAACCGCATTTTGAATTTAGATACACCTAAGATCATGGGTATTTTAAACGTCACTCCTGACTCTTTCTCCGACGGCGGACAGTGGAATGCTGTCGATAAAGCCCTAGAGCATGCTCAGGACATGATTGCCGCCGGCGCTAGCATTATCGATATCGGCGGTGAGTCTACCCGCCCGGGAGCTGCTTTTGTGAGCGTTGAGGAGGAAATTTCCCGTGTCATTCCGGTAGTAAAGGCCTTGCGTGAACATAATTCTAAGATCTTAATCTCCATTGATACTTCACAGCCTGAAGTTATCACAGAAGCCATTCAAGCCGGAGCTGATATTTGGAATGATATTCGTGCTTTAACCGTTAAAGATGCCGTTGCAACTGCTTCTAAGCTGCAGATCCCCGTCATTCTCATGCATATGCAAGGTACGCCCTTTACTATGCAAAATCATCCACATTATGACGATACGCTCTCTGAGGTCATCGCCTTTTTACAAGAGAGAGTAGAAATCTGCCTCAATGCTGGAATTAAGCGTGAGAATATCATCTTAGATCCAGGCTTTGGCTTTGGTAAAAGCGTTAATGACAATTTCACCTTACTCAATCACTTAGAAGACTTTGTCAATTTAGGTTATCCGCTCTTATCAGCTCTCTCCCGCAAATCCATGTTAGGAGCAGCTTGCAATCTGCCAAATCCTCAAGATCGCCTCATAGGCTCTGTTGCCGGTGCTCTCATAAGCTTTATGAAGGGAGCGCAAATGGTCAGAGTACATGATGTCAAAGAAACACGTCAGGCTCTTGAAATCTATTTAGCTACTGTCAATGCCTAAATATTACGCGCCCTTTAAGTTTTTAGAGGGCTTTTTTTGCGCTTCTATCAGGCATTTAGGATAATGAATTTTAACCTGTAAAATTTCATCATCCTCATCAAGCTCACATTTAAATAAAGCTTCATCAAAATCAGGATTTAATGATGCCTGAGAAACTGTTTGAGCCTTGTCCTCTCGCTCTTGCATTTGCTTAACTTGCTTAAGCTCAGCCTTAAGTACCTCCGCACAGAAGCTCGCATCGGGAATTTTCGGATCGTAACTTTTAATGGAATTGAGATCTAAATTTTCTAATCTTAGCTGCTGTAATAAAGCGCCATTGATCACCCGCACAAAGACTATCTTATCGATTTCGATATTTTTAAGATCACTTAAGGCGGTCTCTAAACCTACCATGCGACTGCCTACCATCACCGCATTTGCATACTCACCAAAACCTTTAAGCTCAGGAAGAGCAATCTGTGCCCCTTTGACATAGATAAGATCAGATCCTATCTGCAGACGATAGAAGTTATAGATCCTTTTTGTGCCAAAAGAAGCAAAAACGCCCAGCTCTCGCAGTCTTTGGGTGAAGTTTTGTGAGCGTTTATTAAACTCATCCTCACGCCTGCCTAAAACCACCTGCTCAAAATAGCTTTTAAGCTGATTAAAGATCTGCGAGCCACACTGTAAAATAAGCCCAAAGGAGCATAAAAAGAGCTCTGAATCTATGGTATTGACGCAAAGTGTATGCTTATGTAAGCCCTGTACTATATAACTTTTGATAAAGTCAGGCACATATAAAAGATTTTGTCCTAAGCTTCCATAATGCTTTACAGCCTCAGCATCGGCTTTAATGATAATATCAAAGAGCATATGCTCTTCACTTTGAAGCTTAATGAAATCTAAGTTGCGATTGATGATACTGACAATTTCATCTTGATAATCAACGAGCATATTTATGCAAAGAGATAATAAAGCCTCATGCTGATGATGCCTACCTGCATTAAAGCGTAAGGCTAGATATTCAAGATTATGCCTTGCGCAAAAATCCTGCAGATTATCGCTCACACCATCAAAAACATATTTTTCATCAGGACTTAGGATCTGATAGTCAGTGATGATTTTGCCTAAGTCATGCACAAGACTTAGTAAAATTACGGCGGCGTTATAACTGTATAGAGCATTTTCATCCTTGCAAATACCCTCTGCTTTTAAAAATTTTAAAGCATTGCAGGCTACATTTAGAGAATGACGGATGAGACCTCCGGCATTAGCATCGTGATTGAGCTCTGAGGCTGGTAAAATCCCGACCTTTAGAATAAAACGCCTGATCATGGGCATTAATACGCGCTCAAAGTCCTCTTTATAAAAAGCACTTAAAAGTAAGAGCCTATCTAAATCAAGCGCATAATGAGCATAAAGCACATAAGTCTGCATACAGGGATAAAGACGCAGGCCATCTTTAGCTATATACATGCACTCATGACTCTTGATGAAGTCTAAAACATCCGTCTTAGCTATAGGCTTGGGTGTTTTAAGTTTTTTCCTAAATAAGCGCAAAAACCACCACATAATCTTCCTCTCCAAGTTTTTTTTAAGCTTAACTGCAGAGGATCTGGCACTTATAACAAAATGCGCACTTAGTGCTAAAAAAACACTATTTTTAGAAAAATATTAAAGTCTTACTTAAAAAGAGCTTTAGTGTAAAGCTCAGCATCGCGATCTTTAAAGGTATTAAAGATTACCTTTAAATCCACAGGATGCGCTTTTAAATAGTAAGCTACGGTCTCAATGGCAATATCACAGGCTCTATGATGGGGAAATCTAAAAGCACCAGTTGCAATACAGCAGATGGCGACACTATGGATTTGATATTTGACACATAAATCTAGGATATTGTTATAGGTAGTTTTAAGTTTGTTTTCATCTTCAGGTGTAAGTTCATAAAAGACCATCGGCCCTACCGCATGAATAATGTATTTACAGCCTAAATTATAAGCTTTAGTAATTCTCGCCTCAGTTGTATGAATGGGGCCTATAGCCTTACAGGCAAAGCGCAATTGTAAACCGCTAGCAGAATGAATGCAGTTATCGATACATAGATGCCCGGGGATAAAACAACCTAAAAGGCTGCGATTGGCGGCATTGACTATAGCATCAACATCTAAGGCGGTAATATCGCCTTGATAGTGATAGATATGAGAATTGAGATTTGAAGCTTTGAGATTAGCTAAAGACACTCTAGTCTTATGCGCATTTTCATAGGAGAGTATGCTATCGGCAATGGTATAAAAATCAGAGGGTAGCTCTGTAAGGGGCTGATACATATTCATCAAATCTCGCAAAAGCTGTCTTTGACTTTTAAAATCTTTTTTAAAATTCTGAGCATAGGAGCGAAATTTAGGCTCAGCTTCTATCAAATAGGCATTAGCCTTAAGTAAAAGCTCTACTGTAGGGGTAATCATCATCTGCACCTTACTGTAAATTTATTATATTGTCAGTATAGCGCTTAGATAAAATTTAAAAATAAAAAAGGCCCTAAAGCCTAAGCTTTAGAGCCCTGAAATTTAGCTGTGTTTAGTGGATCTTAATGGCATGAGCTTCTGAGCTTTTGTTTTTACCGATGCTCACATCAAGCTCGCCTTTGACGAAGGCTGCATTGATATTGTCGACATCAGCATCCTCAAAGGAGAAACTGCGCTCATAGACACCTTCACAACGCTCATTGAGGATATAGCCCTGATTCTCAGTAGCCTTTTGATGATGGACAGCCTTAATGGTGAGTACCCCATCTTGGAAATTGAGCTTAATGTCTTCTTTCTTAACTCCCGGCAGATCGGCTTTGAGCTGATAGTGATCGCCCTTATCCTCAATATCGCAGTAGAATGACGGCTCATTGTGCTTTGACATAGGCCAAGCACTTAAAGGAGTGGCGAATAGATCGAAAATGGTCGGAGTATGATTAAACATAGTTTTCATAATATTTCTCCTCAAAATTCAGCTTAAATCTAATTAGTTAATCTTAATGGCATGTTCCTGAGCTTTAGCCCGCTTCGGAAGCTTTACAGAAAGCTCGCCGTCATTAAAACTGGCCTCAATATTTTGAGCATCAACATCCTCAAAAGAGAAGCTGCGCTCATAGGAGCCTTCAATACGCTCATGTAAGAGATAATGCTCCTGTTGTTCTTCCTTAGCGCTATGATGATTAGCCTTAATGCTCAAAACACCCTCGTTAAAATTAAGCTTTAAATCAGCTTTATTAACTCCCGGCAGATCGGCCTTAAGCTCATAATGATCGCTCTTATCCTCGATATCGACCTTAAACTTAGTGCCCTTGTCAAAATTGCTAAATAAGGATAAATCGTCAAGCGGACGATTTATGAGATCGAATATGGTAGGCACTCGACCTTGATATTGATGATTCTCATGCTGACGCTCAAAGTCTTGATTTTGTAACATCATTTTCTTCATCTTATTCATAATCTATACCTCATTTATCGATTAAGCCTTTCTTTGTGGCTTTTATTCTTTTCACACTTAAGAAAGTGGGGGCTTTTTTATGAATTTCAAAAAAATGAGTTTTGTTATCAATAAGTTATTATAATCTTGAAGTTTTAAAATCTATCCCCATGTAGATAATGCTAGCTTTAATTTAAAGATCTTAAGGCAAAGTTCAAAGCTTTACGCTCTTTATATATTTTCTAGCAGAAATTCACCCCCTCCTTTAAGGATTTTTAATTTAAATATCTCTCTCATATAGCCATCTTTCAGCAAATTTTGATTACAGTACTGCGCTTCTATATCTTCCCCCTTCTGAAAGATTTCTAATTTAAAATATCTTCCCTATATGCCTATTTTTTCTATATGCCTTTAATTTAAGCTCTCGCTCCTTAATTTCTCCCCTCTCCCCTTGCAAGCTAAACTCAGACTAACTCAAAACTTTAAGCTAAGACCAAAAGCTTTAAAAATCTAAAAAAAGGTGGGTAAATGTAAAACTTAAAAGCAGTGTATAAAAACTTGCAAGATACTTAAGCTTATAGCGTTAAATACTTAAGCTTCGAAATTAAAAAATTACAAAGATGCCTTTTAAGATGAAAGCACAAATTAATTGTTCTTGCAAAGAAAGCATTAAACTCTGTTTTAAGCTTTTAAAGGTTTATGCTATTTTAGCAATTAAATTCAAATAGATATTTATCGATATTTTTCAAGAATTTAAGTAATAAGAATATCTACATTAAAAGCTTTTCTGTTTTTTTCTTGTAAAACTTTTGTGGCGGGAAATTTTGCTTTTTAGGAAAAGTCTGCATGATGATCTCAATAATTTGTTTAAATTATTGAGATCATACAATTGCTGATTTTAAAAATTTATTCAAAATCGACGACAGGATTTTGTACCGACATGAGGAATTTCTCATCGGCAATCTGCCATTTACCGTCGCTATAAGTCATCTTGACCTGAGTTTTACCCTCAACAAAGGACATAATGCCGGTGGCCTTTAAATACTCATCAGAAAGCCATGGTGATTTATCATAAAGCGCGGTGGTAAAGTCGACTAAAACTGTAGGCTTACCCTCTTTAATTTGAGTTTTAGTAAAAGATACGATCTTATCAACGCCCATAACACCGACCTTAAGGCCTACGCGACGTAAGGTCGGGAAAATGGCGATATAGTCTTTAGCCTTAGCGGTAAACTTCATGAGGTGTCCGGTAAATTTGAATTTCTTGCCTTGATAATCAAGCTCCTCAAAGGTGCCGCTTTCAAAGCTCATCATGCCTAAGCCTTCAAGGAGACGGCCTTGGGCGATCATGGTATTCCAGCCTTGTAACTCTACCGGATGATAGGCTTTATTTTGGTTTTCTTTAGCATTAGGATCCTCTGCAACCATGGCCATATCATGAAGCTGTGACGGCATACCCGGGGCTGAGACAATAACCTTTTGGGCATTGAGTTTTTCATTTAAAAGATATTCAAAAGTCTCATCCTGAGCTTTTGAAAGATCGACATTAGCGGCCATAACCGGCATGGAGATAGCAGCAAGAGCTGTTAGTAAAAGAGATTTAATTTTTAACATAGCTTAACGTTTGATATTCTGTTCTAAAAAGTACTTAACATAATCAAGTTTGAAGATCTCCTCAACGAAAACCTCCCAGCCTTGTGATGTCTGTTTGAGTTTATAGGTGCTATTACCTTCAATAGCTTTCATAATGCCAGACTTTAAAATGACATTTTTATCGACGCCCTGAGGGGATTTGCAGACCCCCTTTTTAAAGGTAACCTCACTTACAGTCACACCATTGTGGGCTGTAGGGGTGGTGAAGCTTACAATCTTATCGACGCATAAGACACCGGCGTTGACAATGGGTAGCCCCATCATCGGTACTACCTGCAGATCTTTCTTTAAAGCCTCGTTATATTCGATAAGATAACCGTAATTCTTCTCATGCCCGCCAAAAAGCGTGGGGGATAAAAACTCCTGCTCTTTAAGCTTAATGCCACCTGCTTTTTCAAAGGTCTTAGCATAAGAGATCAAAGCATCGAAAACCTCGACATCCTTAACCTTATATTGCTTGCCTAAATTAGCTTTAGCATGGGGATCTTCTAAAGCAAAATTCCCCTTATCATCTAAGGCAATACCCGGGCCTATGATCTTAACTTCGGTTTTATTTAAGACCTTATCTAAAGCTAAGGTGAAGTTTTCCTCAGAAGCTTCACTAGGATCGTGCTTACAACCACTAAGACCTAAAGCTAAGATTACACTTAGCATTACACATGTTATTTTTTTCATATTTATTTTTGGGTGTTCCAACCACAGGGATGGGACATCATGCGCTCCGCAATAATAAAGCCATGTTCGATTTTAACCACCCCGATAAATTCCCCCTCAGCTAATACCTGCCATGGGCCTTTATAGGTGGCTTTATCTAAAGAGAAGGTAGCAAAATCTAAATCCTCACGCAAGCGCATGCCCTGATGCAGTTTAAGTGCATACTCCTTAGGTAAACTGATGCTCGGAAGCCAGGCCATGACTTTTGAGATAGGCAATAATAATTTATCTAAAACACTAAAGTCAGAAGCATCTTCACGGCTATCGCAGAGAGTCTGTAATTTATCAATATCCATCATCTCTCGCGGTAATCCCTGCACCTCTATGCGTCTGAGCATGGTGACATAGGCACCACATCCTAAAGCATTACCGATATCGGCAATGAGAGTGCGGATATAGGTACCCTTTGAGCAATAAACCTCCACGCTAAAGGAAGGCTCAGCCCCATCTTGTATCTCGGTTAGCTTTAAATCGTAGATCTCAACCTCACGCTTGGGGATCTCAACGTCCTGTCCCTTACGGGCATATTTATACAGAGGGCGGCCTGAGACCTTGATGGCCGAATAGATAGGCGGGATCTGAATAATCTTGCCTTTAAATTGCTCAATTACCGTATGTAAACGCTCTAAGGCATCGCCAACCTCATTTTGAGCGACAATCTCACCTTCAGCATCGGCTGTCGTGGTGATAATACCTAAACGGCCGGTAGCAAGATAGCGCTTGCGGCCTTCTAAAAAGTAAGTTGAGAATTTAGCAGCCTCACCTAAGCAAATGGGTAATAAACCTGAGGCTAAGGGATCTAAAGCTCCAGTGTGACCGGCTTTTTCAGCACGGTACATACCGCGCACTCGGGTTAAAGCTAAAGATGAGGAAATGCCCTTAGGCTTATCTAAAAGCAGGACACCGTCAATGGCACGTCTTGGCACGCGCATACCTTGTCTTTGATTATGTGTTTGCATACGACTCTTTTTATCATCAATTAAATTTAATCTGCAATTTACTGAAAACTTCACTCTCAGTAAAGATCTAAATTGCTAATTTCGCTTAGGAATAGTGCTTATACTTGCGTTTTCTTTTTTTTTTCAGTATTATAGCAAGCGCAATGGGGGACAGTTTGGTCCTCGCGTACTTGTCACTGGTATAATTGGTCAGGTTCGGAAGGAAGCAGCCAGGACTTGTGTTCAAGGTACCGCGATACGGTCGATCTGGCCCCCGCCCGAAGGATATAAAAACTATGATGCTCTCGCACAGTTCGCTGTATGCCGGTCTGCAGGAACTCATCCTCTCGGACTATCTCTACATCGACAAATCCAGACGCCTTTTTGAATTACTCTGTGAGCTTGAAAATGCTCCCCGCTTTGCTGCGCCTAATATTTACCTTCTCATCCGTCCTCGAGGCTTTGGTCTCTCTTTAGCCGCCGGAGCTATTGAGAAACTTACCAGTCGCGATCGCGGTATTTTAGATAAGCTCTCTTTGACCGAGGAATTTAAGGAACTTCCGATCCATCACGTCATCACTCTCGATTTTAAAAACTTCAATGCGCAAACACCACGTGAATTTGCCGATGAACTTATCGAGAGAATTCAAAAGCTTTATTGGAATCAGCATATTGAAAGCCATATTAGCCCCTATCAAAGTCCTAAGGGCTATTTTGCTAATCTCATTGCTGCGGTCTCTAAGCGCTATCAAGAGCCGGCGGTAATTGTCATTGACAATTATGATCTGCCCTTTATGGTGGCAGCTGAAATGCCTTGTGCATATCAAAATGAGGCTATAGCCTTCTATCTTGATATGCTCAATGCCATCAAGCATGCCGGTGACAGTGTCAGCTGGTGTCTTCTAACCGGCCACATTAAATTTAGCCTCGCCTCAGAAATCTCTGAGGGTTTACCCTTTGTCAACGATATCAGCAATGATCCGCGATTTGAGACCCTCTTTGGTTTAACTTATGATGAGGTACAGATACTCTTTAATGAAAAAATCGCCACTATCGCCCGTGACTTTAGCATCAGTCCTGACGATTATATGAAGGCTTTAATGTCCTGTTATGGCGGTTTTTGCTTTAGCGATAATCTCATCAATGTCATGTGCCCGGCCTGTATCAGTCATGCTATGGCTAATTACGGGGCGCTCTATCCCTATAGCGCCACCGGCGATTATCGCTATTTAAAGAATATCTTTGCTAAAACTGAACCTAATTTAAAATGGCTTTTTGATAAAGACGGTCAAGATCCGCTTCATACATGGTCGGTGGCTATGGATCCTTGCGGAAAAGAAATCGGTGCGCTTTTAATTCAATCTGGCTTTGTCAGTCGCAATAAGGTCACCGTCCACAATTATGACGCCTATACCACCTGGCGTTATCGCTTTGATTATCCTAATGAGGATATGCGGCGCTCTTTATTGGTGGTAAGTGGCAAGGTCGCACCTGAGCTTGCCTATCGTCCCTTCACCCCTGAGGAGCTTTTAGAAATCGATGAAACACAACGCTTCTTAGATGGTGAGGATGTTTATGAATTGCTCAAAGAAGAAGAATTGTAACTTCTTTGAAAATTTAATTTGAAGGCTCTAAACCTAGATTTGAGCCTTGCATGCGGAGAATACATGGCAGTAGCATTTTTTGATATGGATGGTACCCTCATTGACGGGGATACTAATGAATTAAGCTTAAGATATTTTATTAAACACGGTTTAGCTGCGCCTGAGCGTATGGAGAGCCTTAAGCATTATGGCGATCTCTTCTATCAAGGCGTTTTAGACATCAATACCTTTATCCGCTTTGCAGTTGAGCCTTTAACCGGTATTGCTAAGGATAAATTACAAGCATTACTCTCAGATTGCGTAAAAACTTGCATCCTACCTAAGGTAAAACCCGGCGCTCTAAAGCAGATTGATTTTCATCGTAAGCGTGGTGATTGCACCGTCATTGTCACCTCGACTATGGATTATCTTGTTGAACATGTGGCTTTAGGTTTAGGCATTAGCAATATTATTGCAGCGCCAATGGAGCGCCTTAATGGTGTCCTTACTGGTAAGCAAGCAGGTCTTGTCCCCTATCAGGAAGGCAAGGTAATTAGAATTCGTGAATTTATCGCCCAAAACATGATCGATATGGATGACTCCTATGCCTATGGCGATACTGTAAACGACTTGCCCATGCTTTTAATGTGCAATCATCGCTATGCTATCGATCCTAATGCAAATCTCGTTGAGCATCCTGATTTTAATAAGCTTATCTGTGAAAGCTGGCGCTAAAGCCCCCTGCCTCTTTAAAGTTTAGGCCTTAGGGCCTAAGCTTTAATCTTTAATTGTCCTAGCAATTACTCTATTTTAAGGGTTCTAACGGATCTCTGTGGTCACTTAAAAATCCAATGAAAAAAGTGAGTTTTT
>OGWZ01002845.1_pt1 | contig 12763 bp, 9 predicted proteins | sample 1576141 | NCBI WGS metagenome assembly OGWZ01 (sample SAMEA3541512, study PRJEB24748) | human gut metagenome | biome: human gut; feature: human-associated habitat; material: faeces | place: China | collected 2012
CCGAGAGCCTGCTGCGCACGCTGCGGGCCTACAAGCCCGCGCGGCTGATTGCCGTGTTCGGCTGCGGCGGTGACCGCAGCCGACTGCGCCGGTTCGGGATGGGCAGCGTCTGCGCGCGGCTGGCGGATTTCTGCGTCATCACCGAGGATAACAGCCGCACCGAGCCTGTTGAGCAGATCCTGGCCGACATCCGCGCGGGGCTGCGCTTAGGCAACCCGGCCACACCGTTTGCAGAGATTCCCGACCGGCGGCAGGCGATTTATTACGCCCTCGACCACGCCCAGCCCGGGGATATTATTGCGATTTTAGGCAAGGGCCACGAGACAACCATAGAACGCAACGGGGTAAAGGAGCCGTTTGTGGAAAGGGAGATCGTGGAGGAGTATTGGGAGTTGAAGAAGATATAAAGGCAAGGTTGCAAAGCCCCTCAGGCCTCGCAAGCTCGGCCAGTCCTTCGGACCCGGACCCCTCTGTCGCTCCGCGACATCTCCCCACGCAGCGGGGAGTCACCCCACTGCGTGGGGCGCCTTTTTTGCGCGGGCTTCGCCCGCGAGAAAGCCTCCTCACGCAGTGGGGAGGTGGCCGAGTAAAACGAGGCCGGAGGGGCTTTACCCGTTTGCGGCTGTGAAGTAGGTAGGCCAGCCCTCTGGCCGCCGCGGAGGGGTCAAGACCCCTCCCTACAAATCTACCGCAAAAAGGGTTGCAACGGCAAAGTTACGGGCCGGGCATGCCCGGCCCCTGCCGCACAGCAAAAAACACCCCTGCGCCGTTTCAAAAGCGCAGGGGTGTTGCCTATCCTTGTAAAATCAGACCAGCTTATACAGCCGGCCGCTGAACGGGGCCAGCGTCACCTTCAGCGTGCCATCGCACGCCTTGCCGGCAGCCCGCTTCGGCTTTTCGGTCTTGCCGCCGAAGCACTGCCAGTCGGTGTCCAAAAGCAGGGTCAGCTTACCGGCGCGGGGCAGGGTCAGGGTGTAATCCTCCAGCGCGGTATCGCCAAAGTTGAACGCAGCCAGCACAGCCCCCTCGTTCCCCTCGCGCCAGATGGCACAGGCGTCCAGCTCGGGGTGGGCGCAGTCAAGCCACTGGAACGCCGCCGGGTCATACTCGCGGCTCCAGAAGGCCTCGTTTTTGCAGTAGGCCGCGTTCAGCGCCCTGCGGTAGCGGTGGAAATCATCGTGGTTGGGGTACTTCAGCACCATCCAGTCCTGCTCCCGGCTCTCGTCAAATTCACGCAGCTGCGCAAATTCGTTGCCCATAAAGTCGAGCATCTTGCCGGGGTGGACCGCCATATACAGATACAGCGCCCGCGCCTGCGGGAACTTGCCCTCGTAGTCGCCGTACATCTTCTGTACGATGGTCGCCTTGCCGTGTACATTCTCGTCATGGCTGAACGGCAGGATGTAATGCTCGTTCCATGCATACATCATCGAGAAGGTCAGCTTGCCAAGGTTTTCCCGGCGTTCCTCGCTGGTCTTTTTAAAGTAGTCCAGCGTGTCGTTCATCCAGCCGAGATCCCACTTGTAGTCAAAGCCGAGGCCGCCGTACTCCACAGGGGCAGTGACCTTCGGGAAGCTGGTCGAGTCCTCGGCAATCAGGATCGCCGTGGGATGGCGCTGCTGCAGCCCCTGATTCATCCCCTTCAAAAATTCCAGCGTTGAGCCGTTCACGCCGCGGTTGGGGTCGCCCTGCCAGTAGATCAGGCGGGAGACTGCGTCCATGCGCAGGCCGTCCGCGTGGAACACCCGCAGCCAGTAATCGGCGCAGGACTGGATAAAGCAGCGGATCTCCCCGCGGGAGTGCATAAAGTTGCAGCTGCCCCACTCGCTCTGGCCCACAGCGGCTGCCGGGTACTCATACAGCGGGGTGCCGTCAAATTCCTTCAGGCCGTAGGCATCCACGGCAAAATGCACCGGCACAAAATCCAGAATAACGCCGATGTCCTGCTTGTGGCAGGCGTTGACAAATTCGGCCAGCTCGTCCGGCGTGCCGTAGCGGCTGGTCGGCGCAAAAAAGCCGGTGATCTGGTAGCCCCAGCTGCCGTCAAACGGATGCTCGGCCAGCGGCATCAGCTCAATATGGGTGAAGCCGTTCTCCTTACAGTAGGCGGGCAGCAGCTCGGCCAGCTCGGCATAGGTGTACCAGCTGCCGTCCTCCTTCTGCCGCCAGCTTCCGGCGTGGACCTCATAGATATTCATCGGCTTATCAAAGCATTTTGTGCGGCTCTGCATCCATTTGTCATCGCTGAAGCCCCGGGGCGTATCGGTGATGATGCTGCGGCCGTCGGGGCGCAGCGTCATGGCGGTGCCGTAGGGGTCGTAGTGGGCCACGGTCTGGCCGTTGGCGCCCCGGACATAATACTGGTAGACCATGCCCGCGTTGACGCCGGGGGCATCGCACTCCCACACACCGGGCTGGGTGCGGTGCATGTCAAAGGTGCCGGCCTCGGTCTCGACCGCGATATGCTGGGCGGACGGCGCCCACAGCGCAAAATGTGTGCCGCCGAAGTAGGTGTGCGCACCGAAAAACTCATACGCATCAAAGGCGCGGCCGGTGTAAAAATCCTGCATGTTCATGATGAAAGTCTCCTGCTAAGAAGTCATGTATAATTCTATAACGCAGTAGGGGCGGGGTTTTACTCCGCCCGTGCCCACTCGCGGCAGCTGTACCGTTGCCGGGCGGAGCAGAGCCCCGCCCCTACGTTCTCAATTTCTCTCTAAAAAAATTGTACCACACCCGGGGGTGTGGTACAACCTACAATATTGAACACGGTGTCTAAAATTAGATTTTCAGCAGCGTCCGTGCGATGTTGAAGTAGACGAGCAGCGTCGTGGTATCGACAATGGTGGTGATGAGCGGCGATGCCATGACGGCGGGGTCCATCTTGAGCTTCTCGGCAATGACCGGCAGCAGACCGCCGATCAGCTGGGAGAGGATGACCGTGCAGAGCAGCGTCAGGCAGACGACCGCTGCGACCGGGGGCAGGATGCCGTCCAGAAAGATGAGCTTTGCAAAGTTGCAGAGCGCCAGCGTGCCGCCGCAGAGGATCGCCACGCGGAACTCACGCCACAGAATCTTCGGCAGGTCGTGGGGTTCAATGTCGCCGACCGCCATGCCTCGGATGATGGTGGAGGTACTCTGGCTGCCCGCGTTGCCGCCCGCATCGGTCAGCATCGGAATGTAGGCGGTCAGCACCGTCACGGCGGCGAGGGCATCCTCATACCCGCGGATGACCATGCTGGAGAAGGTGGACGAGATCATCAGGAACAACAGCCACGGCGCACGGCTTTTGTACAGATCCAGCATGGACTGTTTAAAATACGGCTTGTCGGACGGGCCGATAGCGTTCATCTTGGCGATATCCTCGCTGGCCTCGTCCTGCATGATCGAGATAGCATCGTCGATCGTGACGATACCGACCAGACGCTTCTCGTTGTCCACAACGGGGATGGCCAGATAGCCGTACTTCTCGAACATCTGGGAGACATCTTCCTGATCGGTCGTGGTGTTGACGCTGACCACATTGTCATCCATCATGTCGCGGATCAGCTCATTGTCCGGATCCTTGGAGAGGACGAGTGCGCGCAGCGATACAACGCCGATCAGCGTGCGGTCGCGGTCGGTGACATAGCAGTTGTTGATGGTCTCCTTGTCGATGCCGTTCTTGCGGATGGCGCTCATCGCCTGCGCCACCGTCCAGTCGGGGCGCAGCTCCATCAGCTCGGTGGTCATGACGCCGCCGGCGGAGTCCTCGGGGTATTTAAGCAGTTCGTTGATCATGCGGCGGGTCGCAGGATCGGCCTGACCCAGAATGCGCTTGACTACATTGGCAGGCATTTCTTCGACAAGATCCGTCGCATCATCGACGAACAAATCATCTACAACGGCCTTCAATTCCTTATCGGTCAGGCCGTCGATCAGGTTTTGCTGGGTTTCGGTCGTCAGTTCGGCAAAGATCTCGGCCGCCAGATCCTTGGGACACAGGCGGAACAGCACCGGGAGCTTCTCCGGCGGGAGATCCTCAAACACGGCGGCCAGATCGGGCGCGGGCAGGGTGGACATAACATCGCGCAGGCTCTGGTACTTTTTGGCATCATCCAGATTGGCGAGCATGGCGCGCAGGGTTGCGATCGTGGTGTCAGACATAAAAAAGCTGCCTCCTTTTCAGGCGGCAGCCGAGCACATTTAATTTTAGGCAATGCAAAGCACAGCAATACCGTGCGTTTTTTAACGCGCAGTTTGCCTCAGGTTGCCCGGTATAAACATGGTGGCTGCCTTATTCAAGATACATCGGTACACAGGACTGGGACTGGGGGTATCCATTGCAACAACCACCTCACCTTTGTTTGAATTTTTACAAAGCGGTGCTATTCGCACCTATATTTACTTTACCATCTGGCACGGCATTAGTCAACGGTAAATTTCGGTAATTTGCGCAAAAAAGCAAAAAAGCCGACCTCCGGTAAGCTGTAGGGGTCGATGCCCGCATCGACCCGCGGGCGGATGCAAGCATCCGCCCCTACAACCTGCCGGAGGTCGGCAGTTCTTTTATTTTACAGCAGGGCTTACGCCATCAGTTCCCTGACGGTGGCGGCCAGCTTCTCATCCTTGCAGGCGGGGAAGAAATACTCGGCGAAGTGCTCACCGGCGAAGGCGCCCTTGACGAGGTCGCGGTCGAGGTCCTTCAGGATGTCGGACAGGTCGCGGAACGCAACGGCGCGCACGCCGTCCAGAATCTTCTTGTTGCGCTGCTCGGGCACAACGCGCTCCTTCGGGTAGCCCTGACCATGGCCGAAGCCGAACAACTTCTCGAAGATGTACGCAAGATTCAGCTCGCCGCCCCAGCCGAAGCCCTTGGCAAAGGGCAGCGCCACGGCGTTGCCATCGTTGACATGGGCAAAGGTGTAGGCGTCCACGGGGTCCTCGACATGGCCGCAGATCACACCGGGGAAGCTGTTCAGCGCCAGCATGGCACCCTCGCCGGTGCCGCAGCCGGTGATGACATAGTCAGCTGCGCCGGAGTTGAGCAGCACAGCGGCCAGAATACCGTTCTGGACATAGGTCAGCTGGGCGGCATCCTCGGCGGTGTACATGCCGTAGTTGACGACCTCATGGCCCATCGGCTCCACGACCTTGCGCAGCGTGGATTCGATCAGTGCGTTCTTAGCAGCCTGGCTATTTTCATTGATCAAAGCGATTTTCATATTTTTTCTCCCTTTATCGTTGTATATCAGCGAACAAGCTGACGGAAATACGTGGTATTGATGCTCTTGTCGTTCTTGGCCATCTTGGCAATGCAGCCGTCCAGCGTGCGGGCTACATCGTCAAGGCTGCGCCAGTCGGCAGCCTGAGGCTTGACCTCCTCCTCGAGCCAGGGGGCCACATCGGTGTGGGAGCAGGCGCCCTCGATGAGGTAGGCGCCCGGACGGGCGGCCTGGGTCTGCGGCTCGTAGCCATCGGCGCTGCCCAGCATCGTCATAACGAACTCACCCTTGCGGTTGCGCCCGCCCACGATGAGCCGGACGCCCACAGGCTGTACCTGAACCTCGGCGGCCTTCTCACGCAGGATCTTGATGACCTTTTCCAGCGTCAGGTACTGGGTCTGGTACTCGTCCACGGCATTGATGATCTGTACGGCGGCCAGCGTATCGCCCGCAAAGCCGACCACCACATTGCGGTTGATCTTGCGGACCTTGGGCAGGTCGTTTTTGATGACATGGGGTGTATCGCCGGTGATAGGCTCCTCGACAAAGCGGCCATCACTGACCATAGCGCAGAAGCCGTCGCCGCACACTGCTAAAATCGCACTCATTGCTTTTCGTCCTTTGCTGTTTAATGATAAGGCTATTGTAGCACGAAATTTGCGCGGGTGCAATGGGCTTGACTTAACCTGCGGTGTGCGGTATAATAGTAACAGAAAAGGCGCTGCGACAAGCGGTTGGCCCTTTCGGTGAATATGTTAAAAGGTTAGCCTAATAACCGTCACCTGCCGGGGTGGCGGTTATTGCTTTTTACAACTAAGCTCAAAGTAAAGGTCTTGCGACCGATATAGAACGTAAATGTAAATCGCATGGTCTCACCTCCTTTCGGGGGTGGGGCCAACCGCCTGCCGTTGTGTGCAGCGCCTTGCCGCCTGTTGAAACAGGCGGTTTTTGTATTATAGCAGAAATTTCGACGGTATGCAAGAATTTTTGCAGCGATCCGCCGGACACTGCGGGCGGATATGGAATCCGCCCCTACGGTGTAGGGGGCGATGCTCGTCATCGCCCCGGAAGCGTTGTGACCGCCGCCATGTGCCGCGGGCGAACAATGTTCGCCCCTACAGCACCCCTTTTGAATTGCATTGTAGGGAGGGGTCTTGACCCCTCCGCGGGCCGATGCAAGCATCGGCCCCTACAGAAACGGCCCGCCGGGATTTTTTCCCAGCGGGCCGTTTTTCTTTAGTTATTCTTATAATAATTGATCAGGCATCCATCGGCCAGGATCTGCCGCTCGGCATCGGTCATAGCGCCGAGACTGACTGTAAAGCGAACTACGCCGCCGTCCGGCTTTACGGCGATGGCGGTCAACTCGTCATCGGCATTCAGCAGCGCCTTGCGCACGCCGGGCAGGTAGACATAATCCCCATTGTCCAGCACAGCGGGATCCTTCATCAGGAAGGGCAGCATGCCCCAGTTGATGCAGTTGGAGCGGTAGCGCTTGGTGGCGTACTCGCAGGCAAAGTTGGCTGCGCCGCCCAGCACGCGCTGGCAGCTGGCGGCCTGCTCGCGGGCGGAGCCGTCACCGGGCTTGTTGGCGAAGATGGCCGAGCCAATGTTGGTATTTGCTGCATCGGGCGTGTAGCCCAGCTTCTTCAAATCATCGTAGACACGCGCGATCTCAGCGGGCAGAGCGCCTGCGCGGCGCTCCTCGTCCAGCGCCTTGACGGCCTTGGCGTTCGGCACATAGGCCGGATCCTTGCGGGAGAGGGTGAACTCCGCCAGACGCAGCGGGTTCGACCGGAAGGACGATGTCTCGCCCGAGGGAATCAGCTCATCGGTGGTCGTGACAGGGTCGGTGATATAGCTGACGATCTTGACAAGCAGATCCTCGGTCAGGGCGGGCTGTTCGGGCCAGTCCTTGATGTTCGGGCCGAATTTCAGCGTGTAATCCGGCTCGGGGCGGCCCCAGCCGTTGTAGACTCGCTTGTCGTAGACGCCCTGCTCAAAGTGGTATTCGGGCAGGGTGTACTCTGCATCGGTCAGCTCACTGGCAGCGGTCAGGTAGCCGCCGTTGGCTGCAGTGGCCGCAATGGAGCGAGCATCCATCAGCGCCACCGCGCTGATCTGACCCTCGCCGGGCTTCGAACCTTCGCGGTTGGGGAAGTTGCGGGTCGTGTGGCGGATCGAGAATTCGCCGTTGGCGGGGGTATCGCCCGCGCCGAAGCAGGGGCCGCAGAAGCACTCGCGGAAGATGCCGCCTGCCGAGACAATATCGGCCACTGCGCCGTTTTTGACCAACTCCAGATAGGTCGGCATACTGTCGGGGTAGACGCTGAGCTTAAACTCGCCGTTGCCGCAGCTTTTACCGCGGATAATATCCGCGACCGCGCAGATATTTTCATAGGTGCCGCCGGAGCAGCCGGCCACAACGCCCTGATCCACATAGATGCGGCCATCGTCGCAGATCTTGCCGACCAAGTCCATCTCGACCTTGCCGCCCAGCTGCTTATTGGCCTGATCCTGAGCAGCCTGCAAAATCTCTTTCGCGTTGGCTTTCAGTTCGCGGATCGGGTAAGCGTAGCTGGGGTGCATCGGCAGGGCGATCATGCACTCAACGGTGGACAGATCCAGCTCAATGCAGCCATCATAGTAGGCCACATCGGCGGGCTTCAGTTCCCTATAGGCCTCGGGGCGGTTGTGCTGCTCGAAGTATTGTTTCGTAACATCGTCAGTCTGCCAGATGGAGGACCAGCAGGTCGTCTCGGTGGTCATGACATCAATGCCGTTGCGGTAGTCGGCGGAAAGATTGGCAACGCCGGGGCCGACAAACTCCATGACCCTGTTCTTCACATAGCCGTTGGCGTAGGTGGCGGCCACGAGGGCAAGAGCGACATCGTGGGGGCCGACACCGGGGTTGGGCTTGCCGGTCAGATAGATGGCGACCACGCCAGGGTAGGCCATATCGTAGGTGCGGCCGACCAGCTGCTTGGCCAGCTCGCCGCCGCCCTCGCCGACGGCCATCGTGCCGAGGGCGCCGTAGCGGGTGTGGGAGTCAGAGCCGAGGATCATCCGGCCGCAGCCGGACATCATTTCCCGGTTATAGCTGTGGATGACCGCCATGTTCGGCGGGACATAGATGCCGCCGTACTTGTGCGCGGCGGACAGGGCAAACTGGTGGTCGTCCTCGTTGATGGTGCCGCCCACGGCGCAGAGACTGTTGTGGCAGTTCGTCATGACATAGGGCAGCGGAAATTCCTTCATGCCGGAGGCGCGCGCCGTCTGGATGATGCCGACATAGGTAATGTCATGGCTCGTCATCGAGTCGAATTTCATGCGCAGATCCTGCATGGAATCGCTTGTGTTATGGGCCTTGAGGATGCCGTAGGCGATAGTGCCTTTTTTGGCTTCGGCCTCGGTCACACCCGCCGGAGCCGTGGTCTGGGGGACGCCGTTTACAAGATAAACGCCATGGTCGTGCAGTTTCATGGGAGAACCCTCCGTATTATATGTATCGCAAAAGCCTTCCCCCCTTGGGGGAAGGTGGCGCGAAGCGCCGGATGAGGGGCAAGCCTGCCATATTTCCCGTTTACGGATTCTTGCCGGAAGGTCTGCCCTCATCAGTCGGCTTCGCCGACAGCTTCAGTCTCCGTGCCAAGTGCCGCCTACGGCGGTTGCACTCCGACACGCGCCTGCGGGCGCAGCCCCTCAGGGGAAGCCTTTATCACAGTCGGCTGATAACCGCCTGCGTAAACTCCTTCGTTCCCGCTGTTCCTCCGATATCCGCGGTCACAACCTTGCCCTCGGCGACCTGGGCCAGGATGGCGGCGTTCAGGCGGGCGGCCTTTTCCGTCTCGCCAAGGTCGCCCAGCATCATCGCAAAGGCCATCAGGATGGCGCTGGGGTTGGCCTTGTCCTGCCCGGCAATGTCGGGCGCAGAGCCGTGGACGGCCTCGTAAATGCGCGGGTTATCGCCGATGTTGGCGCTGGGCGCAAAGCCCAGACCGCCCACAAGCCCCGCGCAGAGGTCGCTGATAATATCGCCGTAAAGGTTCGGGGCCACCAATACATCGAACTGCTCCGGCTTCTGCACCAGCTTCATGCAGAGTGCATCAATGATGCAGTCGTCTGCGGTGATTTCAGGATAGTGGGACGCCACCTCGCGGAAGGTGCGCAGGAACAGGCCGTCCGTCAGCTTCATGATGTTGGCCTTGTGCACCGCCGTGACCTTTTTGCGGCCGTTTTTGCGGGCATAGTCAAAGGCAAAGCGGCAGATCCTTTCGCACGCAGGGCGGGTGATGAGCTTGACGCCGTTGGCCATCTCGTCATTGACCATATACTCGATGCCCTTGTACAGATCCTCGGTGTTCTCGCGCACGATGACGAGGTCGACATTGTCAAAGCGGGTGGGTACGCCCGGCAGCGTATGCACAGGGCGCAGGTTTGCGTAGGTGGAAAAGCGCTGGCGCAGCTGGACGTTGATGCTGCGGAAGCCCTTGCCGATGGGGGTAGCCGTGGGGCCCTTGAGCGCCCAGCCGCAGGCCTCGATGGCGTCCAGCGCGCCGGGGGCGATCAGCTCGCCGCTCTCGGCGGCATATTCGGCACCGGCGGCATATTCCTGCCACTCGATGCCGGTGTCCAGCGCGGCGGAGACGGCGCGCACACTCTCGGCGATTTCACGGCCGATGCCATCGCCCGGAATCAGAACTGCTTTCATAAAAATACTTTCCCCTTTCCCTGTGGTCCGCACAGGCAGCGCCCTGTTTTTTCTGTCATTGCCGCACAGAATTGTGCGGTACTGCCTACAGTATATCTACCATATTACCCGGTTTGTGCGCAGTTGTCAACGCGCATTTTTACACATTCCGCATCAATCTGCCCACAAGCTTAATTATTTAAAGTTCCGTCTTGTTTAATCTGGCAAAATTTTAAGTTTATCTTGACGAATCTGCAATTATACTATAAAATCAGTTTATCGGTACAGGGTGTAAATGTGGTACCGCAGGGAAAGTCATGTATAAACATGCAAAGTGTATAGAGAGAGGGGTATCTGCGATGTATTACCCGGACGTCCCGGCCTTGGAGCCGGATGAGTTGAATCTGCTCTGCAATGAATATTTAGAGCATAACGCCACGCTGGACCCGCATCTGGCGGATCAGATGGGCGTCAAGCGCGGCCTGCGCAATCTGGACGGCACCGGCGTACTGGCCGGCATCACGAACGTGTCCAACGTCATTGGCTATGACAAGAAGCCGGACGGCACCATCGCGCCCATCCCGGGCCGGCTGGTCTACCGCGGCATCGACATTGACACGCTGGCCGCCGCAGCCGACGCCCACGACCGCTTCATGTTTGAGGAGGTCATCTGGCTGCTGCTGTTCGGCTCTCTGCCCACGCAGGAGCAGTATGCCAAGTTCCGCAAGCTGCTGGAGCATCACCGTGAGCTGCCGCAGGGCTTTGCCGACGACATGATCTTAAACTCGCCGTCCCCCAACCTGATGAACAAGATGGCGCGGAGCGTGCTGGCCATGTACAGCTACGATGAGCACGCCGAGGACAACAGCCTGCCCAACATCCTGCGCCAGAGCATCAACCTGATCGCCGAGCTGCCCACGATGATGGTCAACGCCTACCAGATCAAGCGCCGCGTCTACGACCGGTCGAGCATGTACTTCCACCTGCCGACCGAAGGGCAGAGCACGGCCGAGCATATTTTAAGCACCTACCGCGCTGACCAGAAGTTCACCCATGAGGAGGCGCGGCTGCTCGACCTTTGCCTGCTTGTCCACGCCGACCACGGCGGCGGCAACTGCTCGACCTTCACCTGCCGCGTGCTGTCCAGCTCCGGCACGGATACTTACGCGGCCATCTCGTCGGCCATCGGTGCGCTGAAGGGCCCCAAGCACGGCGGCGCAAACCTGAAGGTCATGCACCAGCTGGACTACATTCTCGAAAATGTCGAGAACCCAACAAACGACGACGAGGTCCGCGAGTTCCTGCGCAAGATCCTCCGCAAGGAGCGCGGCGACGGCAGCGGCTTAATTTACGGCATGGGCCACGCGGTTTACACATTGAGCGACCCGCGTGCCCAGATTCTCAAGACCCACGCCAAGAGCCTTGCCTATAAAAAGGGCTATGATGAGGAATACGAGATGCTGTGCAGCATCGAGCGGCTGGCCCCGCAGGTCTTTGCTGAGGAAAAGCACGGCCCCAAAAAGGTCTGCGCCAATGTGGACCTGTTCAGCGGCCTGATCTACCGCATGCTGGGCATCAGCGAGGATCTGTACACCCCGCTGTTCGCCATTGCCCGTGTGCCGGGCTGGTGCGCCCACCGCGTGGAGGAGGTCGAGTTTGCCAACCGCATCATCCGCCCCGCCTACCAGTATGTCGGCAAGCCGCAGGAGTATGTGGCGCTGGAGGAGAGATAAAGTTTATTTCCCGGTGCAGCTGCAAAACCCCTCAGGCCTCGCAAGCTCGGCCAGCTCCCCGCAAAGCGAGGAGCCTTTCTGGCGGCCTTTGGCCGCAAAGAGCCTCCTCACATAAGTGGGGAGGTGACCGAGCGAAGCGAAGGTCGGAGGGGCTTTGCCCGTTTCCCGCCAGAAGCACGCCCCCCAAAATTTCCTTGCATTCCCCCGCTGTTTTTGGTATAGTATTTTCTGTTTTTATTCGATAAGGAGATATTTACCCATGTCCGAACATGCCAATACAAGGGAAAAGCGCCTTGCTGCGCTCGCGGTGGCGGTGGTCGTGCTGGTGACGGTGCTGCTCATTGTGGAGACCTTCCGCCTGCTGCTGCCCGGCCTGTGGAGCGCGTTTTCCGCCGGGGACGAGCAGGCGCTCAGCGCCTATCTGACCAGTCAGGGGCGGCTGCGCAGCTTTCTGACACTGTGGTTTCTGGCCGTTGTGCAGGTGCTTTCCCTTGTCATTCCCGCCATGCCGGTGCAGCTGGCGGCGGGCCTTGCCTATGGGCCGTGGCTCGGCTTTGTGACGAGCTTTTCCGCCTCGGCCGTTGCCAACCTCACCGTCTTTCTCGCCGCGCGGCGGCTGGCTCCGGCCATCCGCCGCCTGACCGCCGACAATGCCAAGGCCACCAAGCTGCTGAACAGCGTGCGCAGCAGCAAAGACCCGTGGTTTTACACGATCCTTGCGTTCATCACACCGGGTCTGCCCAACGGCATCATCCCCTACGCCGCCGCCAACGCAGGCATGCGGCCGAAGCATTTTATCGCCGCCATCTTTATCAGCCTGCCCTTTCCCACCCTGCTGACCTGCGCCGCAGGCAGCTTTATTCTGGAGGGGAACTGGTTTTTCACGGTGCTGACCGGCATTGTGCTGTTCAGCTTTGTGGGCATCCTGTTCTTCAACCGCACAAGGCTCATCGCACACGCGCACGACCTCAAAAACAAGCGCACGAAAAAAGCCGGGGCATGAAAGCCTCGGCTTTTTCAGTTTGTCAAAAAACGCGGTAGGGGCGGGGCTCTGCTCCGCCCGTGGCCGTTTGCCATGTGAGAAACTTTCCCGAAAAAGCGTTGCTACATCAGGTCGGCGGGCGGAGCAGAGCCCC
>OGWZ01002847.1_pt1 | contig 12759 bp, 10 predicted proteins | sample 1576141 | NCBI WGS metagenome assembly OGWZ01 (sample SAMEA3541512, study PRJEB24748) | human gut metagenome | biome: human gut; feature: human-associated habitat; material: faeces | place: China | collected 2012
TGGTAAATTTGGACAAAGACAAAAATCAGAAGTTTTTACTGATCGATGTCGGTTATAGCATTACAGAAGAAAGCTTTTATATAAAATTCGTTGTACTTTAAAAGTTTAAGGCGCACAAGATAAAAAGCCGGCTCTAAATTTAGGGTCGGCTATTTACAGAGTGTGTTTTGCTTAAAGACTAATTCTTAATTACCACCGGCAAGTCTTCTGAAGACCTCAGCCTCATTATCAAGAGCGATCTGACGGCACTCAGGCGGTAAGGCCTTATCTTCCTTAGTTAAGCGCAGGAAGTGTAAAGCGTAGAATAAGAGAGCCTTACGGCACGGGTAGACTAAGGAGCCATCCGGAGCCATACCATAATCAAACTCAATAGCACGACGAGTAGCTAAAGGTAACTCAGGGTTAGCCTTGATGACTAAATCGATAAGCTCATTCCAATCCTTATCATCACGACCTGAAGTACCCACCTCACGGAAACCATTACCAACAGGATCTGAGAAGCGATCATTAGGAGCGGGAATATTAGGTACAGCACAAGCCTCAATACTGGAGATGACATAATCACGGAAGGCATGACGATCATAGCAATAACCACGAACATGCCAGCGCATACCATCAAAAGCTAAACCGTGCGGAGCGATGAGGAAATCAACATTCTTCTCAGACTTTAAAGACTTGTAGCTGATGTGGACAGCCTTACGCGTACGAATAGCCTCTAGGAGATTGAATAAAACATCAGGGTTAATGTTGCGACGCGGCGGATTGAAGCAAGCGACACCAACATTAGGGACAAAACCAAAATAATTACGGCTCTCGACTAATTCACCAGTTGCAGAAGCTAAAAGATCATTTAAATAATTTTGAGGAGAGCAGACTTTAGGGAAGAGCGGTTTGAAGTCGTCGGTACGTAAATAGACTTTCAGACGACGATCGTAAGATAAATTCTTACGTGGCGGCTGAGCTGCTTCAAGCATACCGTGATACATGGAGATATCTAAGGATGCCTGCGGGATGGAAATATTAAAGAATGCCACCAAGTCAGCACGGTTTAAACGACCATCTACAGCTAAACGAAAATCAATGAATTCCAGACGGCGTGTTTGATTCCACTTGCTAACCACGTTCTTCTTAATAGAAGCTAAATTTTCTAAATCTGACATTTAGGTTTGCCCCAATAGATAATTATTAAAAAAATAGACTCTTTAGTATAAGTTCGCTTATACATCAAAATTTAGATTAATCTCGTTTTAGGCACTAGTGAAAAGCCTGAAAACATACTTCAGCTGTCTAAGTTATTTTTATAACAATTACGACAAACTAAATACTCAAAATAAAATATTTTTTATAGTAAAACTTAAGCAAAATAATGCTTAAAAATTTATGATCGTGAGTACTATATCATATATATAGGTTTTTGAAACAAATTATTTTATTATTTAATGCCATTTTATATTGCCAAATGATAACTGCAAATTATGGCAAACATCTCCCTAATTACTTGAAATCTAACAGTAAATAATCACAATAATTCTTTTTTAAGACAAAACAATTAAAAAAAATTAGTTTATAATTCAATAAATTAAATGGATTACCCCGCCAAAAGAACAAGTCATATTTTTATGTTAACAGTTGTACATATTCTACTTTTCATATCATTTTATATTATTAAAAATGATATTTTTCAATCAGAAATATATATCAAACCGCCAGAAACTTTCTTTATAAATTGAGCTAATTTCTTCTTGTAATTGTGATCTAAATCACACTTATAAGCAATAACTCAATAAATTTTCCTTATTTTTGTGCATTAAAAGCTTATATGCACGCTTTTTGTCTAGCTTTGTCTAAAAAATATGGCAGTTAAAATTTACAAACTAAATAGCTAAAACTAAAAAATTTCGGCATTTAATCTTTAAGTCCATACACTGTCACACAATCATACGATTTTTTAAAAATAATCTTTGAATAAGGTGACTATTTAAAATTTAGTTCATTTTCGTACCTTATCAAGATTAAGGTAACTAATATTTTTATATATAGAGTAATAAATCATAAAAAACCTACAAAATTCCACCCAAACTGCCTCCTAGTAATTTATGAAGGCGTTTTCTTAAAAAAAGATAATTACTTTCAAAAAAAATAAGTTAAGACCTCTTAGGGGGTGGAACTTTTTTAGAAAGATTACGCTCTCTCCTTTAATTGATAAAGAGCTTCTTATTAAAAATAAGACTTTGAGAACAAAAAAGAGATTTAAAGATTTTTAAGGATTAATATGTATAGATAAATTTCAAAGAAGAGATCTATCTATACATATATATAGAAGGAATGTTTAGCGGAACTTATTTAGTATTACTGACCTTGCGGGCATTGAGCTTCTCTAGACACAAAATGATCATGCCGGAGACAATATCATCGCGAATGCGATCGTTAATTTCAATTTTAGGCATCAAGGCCTCCTCAGCCTGCGTACCTAGACGCCGGCGCAATCTTTCAACTAATCCTGGCTTTAGATTTTCTGTATAGACCGCAACATAACCTGGATTTAAAACGCACATTACCGCACGTAAGGTACGAATCGCCAGATCATCAGCCTGCATCGATTCAATGGGCAAGACACCGACATCATTATACATAGGGAAATAACGCACTTCTCCTGCCATACCGTCTTTACCGCGCAGTACCTGTCCGTTATAGCAAAAGCCACAACCTGGGGCTCGTCCTGGCACTAAGATCATACCTGCTACATATTCTTGATTCTTACAGCGCTTATAACAACCTAAGGTAGCGGCATTGACATCGGTTTCAAAGAATACCGGGACTTGGAAGTGTTTTTCTAGATGATTAGCAAGGCGAATAGATTGTGGATCATGGCGGATGGCAGAACCGACGCGGCCACCGACACTATCTGAAGGCATAGAAAGACCAATCATGGCTATTTTAGGATAGCGCTCTAAATAACGCTCAATACCGATACGAAACTCATCGGTATGAATAGTATCAATTGTCGATAATAACTCTTCACGGCGCTCTAAGCACTCACCGAAGAGATCATGTATGGAGTAGCCCGCATATTCCATACCACCACGTTGATAACAGGTAATAATAAGAATAAGCTCATAATTGGCATTAAAGCGATAAGTAGCCGCAGGACGACCACCGGCGGCAGTGGTCGGATCGCCATAAAAGATCTCACCTCTTTGCAAAAGAGTAGTGATAATTTTGTTTAAAGTAACAATTGACAGACCTGTAAGTTCCTTTAAACGCGAGGCTGTAGCAATTTGTTCATTATGAATGGCAGCTCTGACGATCTGCAGATTGTTCTCACGGATCTGATGACCTACCAAAGTTTGTGAGCTATTACTCATTTTAACCCCTACTTAATAAATCGCCTTAATAAAACCACTTAATTATATCAAAGTTTAAAAAAAATGTCACTTTTGCAAGATAACTATACTTTTAAGTTAACCTTAGCTAACTTTACAAAATACCGCAGTACAAAGCCATTTTCTGCTATTTTTCAATCGTGAATAATATATAGTTATATTTGTTACTTTTGCTAAAAATACGTTTTAATTTACAAATTTTCATAGATTTTTAGAGGTTGTACACACCCTATATTTTCCGCTAAAACCGCATTCCCATAAGGTTTTACACCAGCAACATAGCTTGTATACTAAAAATGAAAACCATTTTCAAATTCGTACAAATGAAAATGTTTGCTTCTTGTTAAATACGTAAAAATTACTATCATTGCAGTATACATTTGATCAGCCAGAACACAGCGCACGACAGATCAGGTGTGGTTTTTCAATAAACTGCAAACGAGGAGCCTACTTTGCTTCAAATCAGATTACACGGCCGTGGAGGCCAAGGTGTAGTGACTGCCGCAGAGATGTTATCTCTTGCCGCTTTCCTTGAAGGTCACTTTGCACAAGCATTCCCGAGTTTCGGTTCTGAGCGTACCGGTGCCCCTGTGGTAGCCTATGCTCGTATTGGTGAGGAAGAGATCCGTACTCACGAGCCAATTCAGAATCCTGACGTTGTTATTGTCCAGGACAAGACCTTACTTGGTTCTGTAGATGTATTCGGTGGTATTAACCCTCAGGGTTACGCCATCATCAACTCTAAGGAGCCGGCTGAGCAGGTCGTTCCTGAGTTAGTTAAGATGTTACCTCCGGGCCACGTCTTCACCGTTCCTGCTACCGACTTTGCTATGCAGAAGATTGGTAAGCCGTTACCGGGTGCCCCGATGTTATCTTCTTTAGCTGCTGCTACTGACATCTTAAAGTTAGAGTCTGTTCAGAAGTCCTTCCAGACCCGTTACCCGGGCAAGGTTGGTGATGCTAACGCCGAGACCGCCGCTTTAGCTTACAACTATATTAAAGATTCCAAGAAAGGAGGCAGCAATGCTTAAGCAGATTGAAGGTTCTCTTGGTGTTGCCGAGGCCGTGGCATTATGCCGTCCTGGTGTTGTTTGCGCCTACCCTATTTCTCCGCAAACTCACATTGTAGAAAACGTTGGTAAGTTCGTTAAAACCGGCGCTTTAAAAGATTGCGACTTCTTAAACGTTGAGTCTGAGTTCTCTGCCATTTCCGTAGCTATCGGTTCTGCTGCTGGTGGTTGCCGTACCTATACTGCTACCGCATCTCAGGGCTTACTCTACATGGCTGAGGGTGTTTACTCAGCCTCAGGTTTAGGTCTGCCTATCGTTATGACCGTAGCCTCTCGTGCTATCGGTGGTCCTATCAACATTTGGAACGATCACTCTGACTCTTTATCTCAGCGTGACTCTGGCTGGTTACAGTTATTCTGTGAGTCTAACCAGGACGCCGTTGATACCCACATCATGGCTTTCAAGATCGCCGAGAAAGTTGGCTTACCGGTCATGGTATGTATGGACGGCTTCGTCTTAACCCACGCTTTTGAGCGTTTAGACATTCCGTCTCAGGAGCAGATCGACGCCTTCTTACCGCCTTACGAGCCGCGTGAGTTCTTAACCCCTAAGGAGCCTATCTCCATCGGTGCTATGGTTGGCCCTGAGGCCTTCACTGAGGTCCGTTTCTTACAGCAGCGTAAGATGGCTAAGGCCTTAGACGTAATTCAGGAAGTCACTGACGAGTATCGTAAGCTGACCGGTTCTACCTCCGGTGGTTTATTAGAGTGCTACAACTGCGAGAACGCTGATCTCAAACTCGTGATCATGGGTTCTACCGTTGGTACTGCTAAGGACGAGATTGATCGCTTAAAGAAAGAAGGCATCAATGTCGGTATTATCTCCCTGAAGTCCTTCCGTCCGTTCCCGTACGCTGCTATGCGTGAGGCCATTGGTGACACCAAGCAGGTTGTCTGCTTAGAGCGTGCCTTCTCCTTTGGTGCTCGTGGCATTATCTGCCCTGAGGTTAAGCGTGCTATGGAAGGCACTAACTGCGACGTTAAGACCGCAGTCTGCGGCTTAGGTGGCCGTCCGATCTTCGGTACCACCATCAACGCCATGGTTAAGCATGCCTTAGCTGGCAAGTTCACTGAAGAGTTCACCTGGTTCGATGTTGACTCTAATGTCCTTAACAGCTACACCAAGAATACCGAAGGCGTAACCTTCCCTGAGGGTCCGCTTACTGCCTCTCAGTTAGAAGCTTCTTGCAAAAACGCTTAATCCGGGAGTTATAAATGTTAGATAAAATTAAATTTTACCAGACCGGTTCCAACACTGTAGGTAACCGTCTTTTAAACCCGGCCATGCGTTCCATTCAGGCCTCTGTAGACCGTCCTAATGCCTTAATCTCCGGCCACCGTGCTTGTCAGGGTTGTGGTGAGGCTTTAGGTGCTCGTTATGCAATTGACGCTGCTATGCGTGCTACTAACGGCCAGATCATGGTTGTTAACGCTACCGGTTGCTTGGAAGTATTCTCCACCCCGTATCCGGAATCTGCTTGGCGTTTACCTTGGGTTCACTCCCTCTTTGGTAACACCGCCGCTGTTGGTTCTGGTTTAGCTGCCGCCGCTGCTATTCGTGCTAAGAAGAATGGCGACACCACTGTTCCGCGCATCATCGCTCAGGGTGGTGACGGTGGTACCACCGATATCGGCTTTGGCCCGCTCTCTGGTATGTTCGAGCGTAACGACGATGTTTTATACATCTGCTACGATAACGAAGCTTATATGAACACCGGTGTACAGCGTTCTTCCGCTACTCCTCCGGCTGCCCGTACTGCTACCACTCAGTTAGTTGGTGAGCACCCGGGTGCTGATTGGGGTCGTGGTAAGGATGTTCCGCTCATCGCTATGGCTCACGGTATTCCGTACGTAGCTACCGCTACTGTTGCTGATCTGCGCGACTTAGAAGCTAAGGTCACCCGTGCTATGAGCTTCCACGGTGCTCGTTACATCCAGGTCTTAGTACCTTGCCCGTTAGGCTGGGGCTTAGCCTCTAACTCTACTGTAACTGTTGCTCGTGCCGCTATGGAATCCGGCTTCTTCCCGGTCTATGAGGCTGAGTACGGTAAGATTACCTCTGTACGCAAGATCCGCCAGAAGCAGCCTGTCATCAACTTCTTAAAGATGCAGCGCCGTTATGCCCACTTAACCGGTAAGAAGGCTGATCCGAACGTAGTAGCACGTCTGCAGGCATTATGCGACACCAATATTAAGAACTTTGGTCTCTTAGGCGATGATGAGCCTACTGGCGTCCCGACTGCAATTCAGGCTTACGAGCGCAGCAACCGCGTATAAGGAGTAAACAAATCATGATGAATAAGTCTTTTGCCGTTACCCTTGAGCCGGGTACCTCTTTAGAGAATCATACCGGTTCATGGCGTACTCTGCGCCCGGTGAACGTTTTCAAGCTCCCGCCTTGCAATAAGCAGTGCCCGGCTGGTGAAAACATTCAGCAGTGGCTGTACTATGCCGCCGAAGGCGACTATGAACACGCCTGGCGCATCCTCACTGAGGAGAACCCGATGCCGGCTTGCATGGGCCGTGTTTGCTATCACACCTGTGAAGGCAAGTGCAACCGTGGCTTCTTAGATGAGTCCGTTGGTATCAACTCTGTTGAGCGTTTCTTAGGCGATTATGCCTTAGAGCACAAATTAGCCTTCAAGCGTCCGGTTAAAGAGACCGGCAAGAAGGTCTTAGTTATCGGTGCCGGTCCTGCTGGTTTATCCGCAGCCTATCACCTCCGCCGTTTAGGCCACACCGTACACGTAGTCGAGCAGGCTGAGCAGGCCGGCGGTATGATGCGTTATGGTATTCCGGTATACCGTTTACCGCGCAACATCCTCGACGCTGAAATCAAGCGCATTGAGGACATGGGTGTTACCATCGAGTGCGGCCGTAAGGTTCCGGACATCGAGGCTGAGAAGAAGGCCGGTAAGTATGATGCCGTAATCATCGCCACTGGTGCTGGTTTATCTCAGAACGTTGATATCCCTCAGGGCGATACCAACCGCATCTTAAACGCTCTTAAGGTTTTAGGTGAGATTGAGACCACCGGTGACATCGAGATCGCTCGTCGCGTAGCTGTTTATGGTGGTGGTAACACCGCTGTTGACGTTGCTCGTTCCTTACGCCGTATCGGCGCTGAGCCTATCATCGTTTATCGTCGTAACCGCGATAAGATGCCGGCTAACGAGGAAGAGATGGATGCAGCTATTGCTGAGGGTATTCAGGTTAAGTGGTTATCCACCATTACCGGTGCTACTAAGGACAGCTTAAAGATTGAGAAGATGGCCTTAGACGAGAAGGGCTACCCGCAGCCTACCGGTGAGTATGAGGATTTACCTGCTGACGCTGTAGTTTTAGCTATCGGTCAGAACGTTGAGAAAGATCTCTTAGCTAAGATCGAAGGCCTCGCCATGGAGCGTGACAATATCATCGTTGACGCTGAGACCATGATGACCTCCGTTGATGGTATCTTCGCTGCCGGTGACGTTGCTACTACCGATCGTACCGTTACCCACGCTATCGGCATGGGTAAGAACGCCGCTCGTAGCATCAATGCCTACTTAAAGGGCCAGGTCTACAAGAAGCAGCCTAAGAACCCTGACGCTAAGTTTGAGGATATGCACCCTTGGTACTATACCGATGCTCCTAAGACTGTCAGAGCCGAGCTCGAGGTTGCCCGCCGTACCTCTACCTTCGATGAGGTTCAGCATGGCTTAACCGAAGAGAACGCCATTTTCGAGGCCCGTCGTTGCTTATCCTGCGGTAACTGCATGGAGTGCGATAACTGCTACGGTGTATGCCCAGATAGCGCTGTTGTCAAGTTAGGTCCGGGTAAGGGCTACGAGTTCAACTACGACTACTGCAAGGGCTGTGGCGTTTGCGCCCAGGAATGCCCGTGCGGCCACATTAAGATGGTCCCTGAGCAGATCTAAGTTAAAGCTCATTTTATGGGGGAGTAATCCCCCATTTACCAACGCCAAAAAGCAATTTTTGGCGTTTTTACTTTTAAGATCCTACTTACTCTCCAAAAGTCCTACACTAAGCTTAAATTCGCCCCCATCCCCTTTACCTTTAAACTCTAACTGTGATTCTAAGCCCCAGTTTCAGGCTAATTTTTAGCATTATTTTTAAATTTAAAGTCAAGCCCTTTTATATGAATAAAACTCTTTAAAAGCTCTTAGTCTTTGCTAAAATAGATGATAGTCTAAAAATCGCATAAATCGCAAAACACCAAAAAACTTAAAGAATTTCAACAGTAAAATACGAAATAATCGCGGAGAATTTACATGGCCAGCGGATACAATAAGGTAATTTTAATCGGTAATTTAGGCGATGAGCCGCAGATGCGTACAGCCTCCTCCGGCACCACCATTGCTAATTTTTCTTTAGCTGTAAACGAAGTCCGCCGCAATCCTCAGACAGGCGAACTTACAGAGAATACCGAGTGGATCCGTTGTGTCGCCTTCGGTCGTGTGGCTGAGACTATCGGGCGCTTCCTCCACAAAGGCTCTCAGGTCCACGTTGAGGGTAAGATCCGTACCTCTTCTTATGAAAAAGATGGCCAAAAGCGTTATAGCACTGAAGTAGTTTTAGATCCTAGTGGCCTCTTAATGTTAGGCTCCCCTCGCTCTCAAAATCAGGGCGGTTATCAGTCACAAAACAATGATAACTATGGTGGTAATTCCTACAATCAAGGTTATCGCAATCAGCAATCTAATAGTTATGGTAATAGCTACGGTAACAATAGCTATGGCAATAATGGCAATGGTTACGGTAACAATAACTATGGCAATAACGGCAATAGCTACGCTAACAATAACTATGGCAATAACGGCAATAGCTATGGCAATAATAACTATGGCAAGGGCAATAGCCCCTATGGTGCCGCTAGCAATAACTATGGCAACAATGCCTATGTCGCCCCTGAAACTAGCGCTCCTAAAGCTGAAAATGCTACCAGCAAATTTGCAGAGAATACCTATAACAATGCTGCAGCTGACGCTCCTCAAAGCGATACTGCTGCCCCTACTCTCAAAGAGCCGCCCATTGATGACGAGTTACCCTTCTAATTTAGGGTTAAACCATGATTAGATTATTAGGTGCCGCCGTTTTGGCGGCCTTTTTCTGTAATGCTTGCTCACATGAAAATCCAGTTGAGACTGTCCCTATAGACTCACATCTCATCTCCACGCAAAGCTTTAGTATCAACTTGCCTAATACTTTTGAAATTACCTCTTTCTCAGGAGAATCTTCACGCCTGCCGGCACATTTGACCGTAGTTGAAGGTCAAAATCTCATCACTATCTCCAAAGCCGCTTACTTTCGCGATATCAACGAAAGCTGTAAGCTTGCCGCTAATAACTTTGTGCACGATATGAGCGAGATCACCTCAGGACCTAGGGTTTTAGGGGGAATTTGTAGAATTAGTGCTAAAACGCGCGGCATTAAGAGCGTACTCTTTATGATCCGCGATAATGACAATGGGATTTTATATTCGATCACCTATAAAGGCGCTCTTAGCCGTTTGCGCGAGATCGTCAAAACCCTCAGAGGTGATCGCTTCTTAGATATACTTAAATATCAATATTGATAAGTTTAGGCGTTTTTTAAATCTAAAAGCGCCTTTCTAATGCAAGCAAAGCCCTCAGCTAATTCATCAAAACTTAAATTAAGCTGTGGCTCTAATCTTAAAAAAGCACTTGCTAATCTCTGTGTATACAGGCCATGATCAAAACAAGCTTTAACCGCAAAGGCGGCTGACTCCTTAGCACTTACAAAAGGGCCATAGGCTTTAAGCCACAGACCAAAGGCTAAGCCGCGCCCGCTAAAGCCTGAAATAAGCTCAGGAAATTCTGCTTTTAGCGCTTGTAAATGCTCTTTCATGAGATGTGCTAATTTATCTATATGGCCTGATTTCTTTAAAGATAAAATCTTATTTAAATTGTGCAGACCGCGGCGACAGGCCTCAGCATTGCCCGCAAGAGTAAAATCATGCTCACCTGGATTTAAGCTATCCATAATTTCAGCTCTAGCCATGACCGCACTTAGAGGGATACCGCCACCTAAATTCTTGCCCATGACGATAATATCTGGATTAAAGTCTTTAAAAATCTCATAGGAGAAGAAGCTTCCAGCACGATAGAAGGCCAATTGAATCTCATCAGCCACCATTAAAAAGCCATGCTCACGTGAAAGCTCAGCTAAGCGCTTTATAAGCTGTGGATGCATAGGTAACATCCCCATATCGCCTTGAATAGCCTCAAAGACCACACCGGCAATGCTCTTAGGATCTAAAGCAATGATAGCCTCTAGGGTCTTCTCAATATCCTCCTCACGGCAATTTTCCCCACAAAAAGGTACGGCATAGCATTCAGGCACCATCGGCGCAAAGCTCTGACTCATACGCCCGGGCATAGTAGTTAAGGTACACGAGCCAAAGGTAGTACCGTGATAATCACCATAGAAGGAGACTATCTTCTGCCTATGCGTATAGGCTCGGCAATATTTGATCGCAGCGTCGATACCCTCAGAACCACAGACACCAAAGCAGAGCTTAGACTTATCACCATCAGGAATAAGTTCTAAAAGCTTTTGGGCATATTCAAGCTGTATAAGACCTGGGGCATAAGGGAAAGGAAAGCCACATTGCAGTGGCTCTAATTGAGAATCGTAACCTAAATTTTGCGTACAGGCGCCGGAGATGAAATCAAAATAGCGTCTACCGTCGCAATCGATCACATAAGGTCCTTTAGTATCGGCTACCACTAAAGGCACCTCTAAAAGAAGTTGTGCTCTACCTATAAGTTGCTTGCTTAAATCTAAATAATGTTGAACCTGAGCACTATGAGACATGCATCTACTCCGCTAACTGAGGGTGCCTCCTTTCAAAATCTAATAAAAAGATCTTAAGATCGGCACCAGCCCTATAAGCTCCTGGAGATCCGGAACTTTTCACTACACGGTGACATGGTACCATGAGCAAAAACGGATTTAAATGTAAAGCATGGCCTAAAGCACGACAAATAGTAGTCGGATTGCTACAATAATTGACCATACGCTCAGCTAAACCTTTGTAGGTAATGCGCTCGCCGGGCTTGATAGTTAAAACTGCATCACGTACAGCCTGAGCAAAAGCGCTAGTTGCCGGAGCTAGCGGCGGGATCGGCGGTAACGACAGACCTTGAAAGTAACAATCAAGGAATTCCTTGCATCGTTCTAAAATTTTATTATTTCCGTTAACGGCATTGAAACTCATAGCTAGATTTGACGGATAAAGATCCAAGCAATAAAGCTTTTCGTCGTCAGCTACCGCAACGAAATTCCAAGGTATTTCAGAAATAATGGTTTGATATAGCATCTTTTAACGTTTTAACGCAAAAATTTAGGAAACTCTAACTTCTTTTTAATTAAAAAATATTTTAACACGCATGTAGAACAAAAGAAACTTATAAAAATACTTATTATATTAAAAGAATTTTTTCAAAATACAAAAATATTGACATTTTTGATTATTTGTTACTATTAAATTAGCAAATTATGATGAAATAACAAAGTAACACGTTTGCAATAATATATTTATTCAAATAAATATGATTTGAAATTAAAATATTTAGTAAACTCATTTTAAAAATATTTTATATTATTCAAAATTATCATACGTTTTATCACTTGTTTTTAATTTTATATATTTTCACACGCAAATATAAAGAGCTAACTGCAAGCTTGATAACGTCCATACTTTTTTTATATAAAATAAAGCGTTTATAAGCCTAATTTAACAGAGATCTGGGGGGGGGTAACCAGCTAAACTTAAGGAGGGTGATTTATCAAGAATTAGAGCAGTTGTGATTTTTTACTTTTGTAAATATCCAAACTGGCAAATTAAAAAAAATTTTTACTCAAAGGTCTTTGAGATAGCTCTCACTTTTTACATTAAAAAAAATTTCAGTTAAAAATAAAATATTTATATTGCCAGACAAAAAAGAAAATCATAGAATAAAGTCATGGTATGGAACATACCAACAAGTTAACCCTGGAGTGATATCCAGTCATTTGAACTCTGAGCCGATAATATAAGACTTCGGTGTCTACCGGTAGCGGTGAGCATACTTACACTTTTGCTAAGGAGCCTAAGTTACCCTTTGATACCATTTTGAACATACTGGTTCAAGAAGTCATAAATGGCAGATTCACTTTCGGGGCTTGACTTTACTCCCGCTCGCTTTTCCCCTTTTTGCATATGTAACTTATACCCCTATAGCGTCTACGCGGATTTTGTAAGTTTTTTATGACACGGCAATCCGCTAATATTAAAAGTC
>OGWZ01002865.1_pt1 | contig 12690 bp, 8 predicted proteins | sample 1576141 | NCBI WGS metagenome assembly OGWZ01 (sample SAMEA3541512, study PRJEB24748) | human gut metagenome | biome: human gut; feature: human-associated habitat; material: faeces | place: China | collected 2012
AGCCTGTAGCTAGCGTTCATCCTGAGCCAGGATCAAACTCTTCATTGTAAAATATATTTCTTTTATTTTTTCTCTGTTCCTGGCGTATCTATCAAGATATATTCTGTTCCATATATAAAGGAACGACGGTTGGAACAACGCATATACCCGTTACATAAAGCAACGGGACTGCATGTCTTTGTTCCCCTTGACTTATCGTTTATGTAATCCTATCATTGAACTCCCGCCCCCGGGGCTCCGCCTTGCGGCGGCGTTTCGTTCCCGAAAGCGAGTGCAAAAGTACAACCGCCAAACCAAACAGCCAAACTTTTCCATGACTTTTTTCAAACTTTTTTATACCACTACCGCACAAAACACCCGCCCCACGCACCGCACACCCCTGGAAAACAAAAACATAAACACACGTAAAAAAATTACGGGAAAAACACGAAAAAACACACCCCGACCGGCAGACAACGAAAAACAACACGGAAGAAAACACAAAGCAAAAAGCAACCGCACCGCAAAAAAACGAAAACGCGGGGACGTGGCACGCCGCTGCCTCCGCCCCGAACCGGGAAAGGACACCCGGCCAGCACGCAATTTTCCTAACCTGCCAGGCGTTTTTTTAATAATAGAACCCGTTGGCAGAATTAAAAGTGCGTACTTAATTCTGCCAATAGGTAGGTTTTATATTTTGTTTCCTTATAATTCTTTCATAGGAATCATCCCATTCGGAATGTATGACCAAACCGAATCCACCTAATTTTTATTATAGGGAATTTTCCGTTACCATTTTATATTTGCTTCTAAATAACATCTAATCTTCCAGATCATGTATTCTGACATAGTTTATTGACTTCTCCGGAATGTCCGGAAAATCGTTCCAATACAGAACAACACTCTCTCCTACTTCTCGGACTTTGAAACCGGTGCATTGTCCGCCTTCCAACGGATATTCTTTGCCATAACCGTACGTACTGTCCACATACATGAGTATGGAATCAATGCGAATGCCCATGGTCGTCTTACCCCAATCGGAAGTGCACGCATATAGCAGTACATTCTTACTGTCATAAACAACTTGCCTGAATTTTCCATTAGGATATAGCCACAAGGTATCTTTGCTATTAGCCTCGCTTACATATATCCCGGCAGGCGACTTCACATTACTAACACATGATAATTCCGCCATCAAGAATGTTACTGCCATAGCAACGGTTACGGGTGTTATATATCGCATGATCCTACTATTATTTGCCATCTTTCCATACACGTTGATTCTTTACGCATCACAAAACTGCATTTATCCTCCGCACGATATTTTCATTCCGCGGATTTTGGTTAAGTTCCGCCTCCAAGACATCCGCTTCTTTCCTCATTCCGATGGATTTTAACAGAACAAGGCGGACAATGTTTCGTGGACGGACTTCAAACGGCCTTGTCTTTCCATTTTCTATATAGCCCAACAAATCCATTTTAGTTTTAAACCGTTGCATTTCGGGCAGTATGCCTTTTGATAATAATAAATTGACAGCAGACAAGAGGCGCTTTGGATTTTTGTGCGGACAAAGCATAAACCACCAGTCCTCCCTCCCCTTGAATCCCGACCAGGAACCAATACTGTACAAAAGCATTCTGAAAGAGAACCAAGGATTACCATTCCATATAAATTGTCCGGGCCGCGCACGTAACGGGCAGCAATTTTCCGTAGGAACACCTTGCGTAGAATAGAATATCTCGTGGTATTCCTCAAAAGTCACTCCTGCATTGACCGTAAAAAGTAAGCCGCTAGGCCTTTCATCACTTCTCCGCCTGTACTTCTGGATATTAATGCACCAATCCACCTCACCGATTTGACGGTGGAAGTTTTGCCCATTCGTTTTGAAACCCGCCTGCCTCAATACCGGTGTGATACCTTTATTAATAATATCCTTTAAATCGACCATTCTAATATATATAATGTCATTTCAAAAAACATACCTGCTACGTACCTTCTTCCACGGCCTAAAGTTAATGGATTTTTGTATATACGGCACTCCTTTTTAAAAAGAAAGCCGTTCATTTCAAACTTACGAGACCTTGCTTTTTGCAACACGAGCGACAAGACAGGGGAATATTACATTAACATTATTTTGCATTCCCTTCGGTTTTGGCACGCTTGTTTTCGGGTACCGAAAAACGCCTCCCGCAGAAAATAAAAAATATGTGCCTTGTATTTTAAAATATGTCCGATGTATTTCGAAATATGTCAGACCTTTTTTTTCGGGGTCAAAAACCGCGTGTTTACGGGACTTTCGGAACGGAGGATTTTGCGTGATAAAAATCGTTGAAACGTATTAAAAATATATAAACCGGAACTGCCTGCAACGTTAGGTTTTTGTACTTTTGCAGCATGGAGAAATTCGAAGTAACCATACTCGGCTGTGGAAGCGCGAAACCTTCGACGAGGCATTTTCCAAGCGCGCAAATCATTAATTTCCGCGACAAGTTGTTCCTGGTTGACTGCGGCGAAGGCACCCAAATGCAAATGTGCAGGAATCATGTGCGCTTCACACGCATGAACAACATTTTCATCTCGCACCTTCACGGCGACCATTGCTTCGGCCTGATAGGTCTGCTTTCCTCTTTGGAATTGTTGGGAAGGACGGCAGAAATGCACATTTACGCTCCGGGACAGTTGGAAAAGATACTGTTCAATGACATAGCTTTCTTCAACCGCGGGATGTCGTACAAAATAACGTTCCACCCTGTCGATACGGAAAAGAACAAATTGCTTTACGAAGACAATTCGCTACAGGTCTATTCGATACCGCTCGACCACCGTGTACCTTGCAGTGGTTTCCTTTTTGTCGAGAAGCCTGTGCTGCCGCACATACGCAGGGATATGATAGACTACTACAACATACCGTACTATGCCATTAAGGACATAAAAGAAGGGGCTGACTGGATTCTGCCCAGCGGCGAGGCCGTGCCCTCGGAAAAACTGACGACACCTTCATACCGCCCACGAAAATATGCCTACTGTTCCGACACGGCATATTCCGAAAGGTTGAAGGACATCATTTATGGTTCAAGCGTTCTATACCATGAAGCCACATTTGCCGATGATTTGGAAGCGCTGGCCAATGAGAGGGGGCATTCAACGGCACGGCAGGCGGCTACCGTTGCACGCGAAAGCAACGTCGGGCAGCTTGTCATAGGACATTATTCTTCAAGATATGAGGACGAATCACTGTTGCTTGAACAGGCACGTGAAGTATTCCCCAATACCATTGCAGCCACAGAGAACCTTACAATAAAAATAAGATAATTCACAAAGTACATATATAATGCATAGGAAGAATTTCATACCACAGGGTGTAATAAATGTTTCATACTGTATATTTGTTATTGCCTTAATAACACTGCCATCGGCCTGCACGACATCTCTGGTAACATCAAAATTGCTCGACGTTGCTTTGAAACCGAAGAACACTTCAAAAGACACTGCCGTAGCCTGGAAACAGGAAATAGAGCGTTATCCGGCTGTGGGGACATGGCGTGACAGTTTGCTGAACGCACATGCCATTCACGATACTTTCATTACCGACGCCGAGGGTATAAGCCTGCACGCTCTTTATGTGCGCGCACCAAAAGCAAGCCCCAATACAGCCATTGTAGTACACGGGCACACTTCTTCGTCTGTGGGTGTTGCACATTTGGGACGCATGTACAACCGTGACCTGGGTATGAACATATTGCTTCCCGACCTAAGGCTGTCAGGTCTCAGCGGCGGCGAACATTACACCATGGGATGGTCGGAAAAAAACGAAGTAAAACTATGGATAAACGTGGCCACCAAACTGTTCGGCGACACCACAAGGATTGTGGTTCACGGCGTTTCCATGGGAGCGGCAACAGTGATGATGATGTCGGGAGACACACTGAGCAGCAACGTAAAGTGCATGGTTGAAGACTGCGGGTATTCTTCGGTTTGGGACGAGTTCAAGCATGTGCTTCAGAAGAACTATAAAATATCCGGAACCTCACTGCTAAAATCAGCCAGCGAGAAAGCAAAGAAACTGTACAATTACGATTTCAGCAAAGCCTCGTCTGTTGAACAGGTAAAGAAAAGCAGCATTCCAATGCTTTTTATACATGGAGACGCCGACACATACGTGCCAACTACCATGGTTTACGAGCTTTACAAGGCCAAGCCGGAGCCCAAAGAGCTATGGGTCGTGCCCGGAGCGGAACACGACAAATCATACGAAACAGCACCCGAAGAATACACTAAACGAGTAAAAGAATTTGTTGAAAAATATGGAATGTAACGCATACAAATCCTGCAATAAAAGGCTGGCAATTTTGTTTATGGCTTTGACTTTAGTCAGTCTAGCCAATGCAAAACGGGTCATAACCGGCGACGAACGCACGGAACTTTATTTCCATTTGCTCGAAGGCAAAAGGATAGCTCTTTATTCAAATCATACAGGGCTGGCTAACGGGAAACATATAGTTGACATACTTAAAGAAAACAAATTCGACGTAACGACTATTTTATCGCCCGAGCACGGGTTTCGCGGAACGGCCGACGCGGGAGAGCGCGTGGGCGACTCGGTAGACGAAAAGACGAATATTCCTATCATCTCCATGTACAAATTCGGAAGAGAAGGAATAGACTCTACAACTGCCGCACGCTTCGAAATTCTGGTAGTAGACATACAAGACGTAGGGCTGCGCTTCTATACATATTATATAACAATGTGGAGACTTATGGACAGTTGTGCAAAATACGGCAAACTTGTAATCGTGCTCGACCGTCCGAACCCTAACGGATTTTATGTAGACGGTCCCATACTCGACATGAAATATCGTTCGGGCGTTGGCTGGCTGCCAATTCCCATTGTGCATGGCATGACCTTGGGCGAATTAGCGCTGATGATAAACGGCGAAGGCTGGTTAACGGACAAAAGAAAATGCGAACTAACTGTCATACCTTGCAAAAATTACAAACATTCCACTCTTTATGAATTGCCAATACCTCCCTCTCCCAACCTTCCTAACATAAAATCCATTTACCTATATCCTTCAACGTGTTTCTTTGAAGGTACGGTTATGAGCCTCGGGCGTGGGACATCGTTGCCTTTCCAGATATACGGCCACCCCGACTACAAGGGTGGCAACTACAGCTTTACGCCCCAAAGCATATCCGGGGCAAAGAATCCTCCTCTGCTCGGAAAGAAATGCTACGGTGTTGACCTAAGCGATACAGACGACAAGTACATACGCAAACAAGGAATTGACTTGAGCTACGTGATAGACGCCTACAAGAACCTCAACATAGGAAGCAAGTTCTTTACTTCGTTTTTCGATTTGCTTGCAGGTTGCAGCTACGTACGCGAAATGATTGAGCAAGGCTGCGATGCCGACGAAATAAAAGCACGCTGGCAAGACGATGTAACCAAGTTCAAAAAGCAGCGGGCTCCATACCTCATATATAAATAAGATAATACCTAAGAAAAAAAATATGTCTGACCTATTTTAAATTATGTCTGACATATTTCAAAATATCTCAGACATATTTTTCCGGAGGTCTAATGGCACAAATAAAATAACAAAGAAAAACATACCTACCTGAATCTCCATCCTCTTATACAACCATCATCAGATATGTTTATCATACGCCTATACACTATACTACTGTAAATAACATAAGCAAATGAATACTTCAAAATGCCTGACAGGTCTAATTGTAGCCTTTACTTTATTTGCGCAGACAGTAAAGGCTCAAAACGAGTTTGATAAAAGTAGCCTTGAATTGGGAAAGCTCCTAACTCAAATAGGAAAACGCGACGCTTCGATAGGAAACATAAGAATTGACACTGCTACCGTTAATGACGATTCGGTATGTTTTTACGCTTCAAGCAACTGCGCATACATACCTTTCAGGGAAGACAACGTAAAAGAAATATACAAAAAACTGCAAAGCTTTATCCCCGAAGAACTGGCTAAGAAAAAATGCGGAATTTACACACAGGGACAACTTATAAACGAGCTGATACCTTTGGCTCTACGCAAAAAAAGAGAAAAGAACGCCGAAGTATTCACACGTCCCGAAACAAAGCCACTCGTTTCTAACATATCGACAGCAAACACTCCAACACGAGGACTTGCAGGCAAACACATATCAGTATGGCCAAGCCATGGACTTTATTATGAATCAAAACTCACACGCTGGGAATGGCAAAGAGCCCGTATTTTCCAAACCGTAGAAGATTTATACACCAGGAGCTACGTAATGCCATTCCTCGTACCAATGCTTGAAAACGCTGGCGCTAACGTTTTGATACCTCGTGAACGAGACACTCAAATAAACGAAATTGTAGTAGACAACGATTTCAACGTTTCAAAAGGCAGTATTTACACCGAGACCTCCGGCGATTCAAACTGGTTGCAGGGAACAGGCAAAGGTTTTGCCCAACTCCGCAATGCTTATACCGATTTTCAAAATCCGTTCAAAGAAGGCTCTTTCCGCCAGACCAACACCATAAAAAAAGGGAAGCCAAGCACAGCCGAATGGAAACCTAACATCAAAGAAAGCGGCAAATATGCTGTTTATGTTTCCTACCAGACACTTCCCAACAGCACGGACGAAGCGCTATATACAGTATATCATAAAGGTAATACGACCTCTTTCCGCGTGAACCAGCAAATGGGCGGTGGAACCTGGGTTTATTTGGGGACATTCGAGTTCGACAAAGGACTATCCGACGAAAACAAAGTTACGCTTTCAAACCTTTCGTCAAGCAACAAAGCAGTCGTTACCGCAGACGCAGTTAAATTCGGCGGCGGTATAGGAAACATAGCCCGCCGCAACCCGCCGTCAGACACAATTCACGCCAACTATCCCGCCGTAACAAGCGGCTATCCCCGCTTTGCCGAAGGTGCACGGTATTGGATGCAATGGGCGGGAATACCCGACACTATATACTCCCCCACCGGCGGAGAGAATGACTATAACGATGACTACAGAAACCGTGGCTTATGGGTAAACTATATGTCTGGAGGTTCATCTGTAAACCCGGACGAGCCGGGATTGAATATTCCTATCGACCTGTCGTTCGCTTTTCATTCCGACGCCGGGTCTACTAAAAATGACGGAATAATAGGCACACTCGGCATATACTCAAACAAGGGCTACGACGGAAAATTTTACAATGGAGCAAGCCGACTAATCTCTCACGATTTATGTGATTTAGTGCAAAGTTACATTGTTAATGATATAAGAAAACTCTACGCCCCCGAATGGAATCGCAGAGGCATGTGGAACCAGCCTTACTTTGAAGCATGGGCGCCCAAGGTGCCGGCAATGCTTTTGGAATTGCTTTCGCATTCAAACTTTGCCGACATGCGTTACGGTCTGGACCCTCGTTTCCGTTTTACAGTAAGCCGCGCAATCTACAAAGGCATACTGCGATTTATTTCGTCGCAATACAACGAACCATACGTGGTGCAGCCTCTGCCTGTCGACCATATGGCAATACGTTTTACAGGAAAAGAGCCAAACGAAATAGAACTGACATGGAAAGCCGTTGAAGACACGCTCGAACCTACAGCCAAAGCTGAAGAATATATTGTGTACACAAGAATCGGCGACGGTGATTTCGACAACGGCACATTAGTTAAAGATGAATCATACAAAACTAAGATTCCCTCAAACGTTGTTTGCAGCTTTAAGGTAACGGCCGTAAACAAAGGCGGCGAAAGTTTTCCGTCTGAAATACTTTCCGTAGGAAGAAGCGTATCTACAGCAAGCTCCTATTTAAATATTGAAGAGCCCGTGCTCGTTGTAAACGGTTTTGACAGAATAAGTGCACCGGCCGATTTTGTTGCTCCCGCTCCTGCCGACACATCCCTGGCCGGCTTTCTGGACGACATAGACCACGGAGTGCCTTACATAAACGACTTCAGCTACGTAGGCAAGATGAAAGAATTCCGACGCGACGTGCCATGGACAGATGATGATTCGGGCGGCTTTGGAGATAGCTACGGCAACTACGAAAGAAAAGTAATAGCCGGCAACACTTTCGATTATCCTGCTGTTCATGGCAAGGCAATCCTGGCTGCAGGGCTGTCGTTTACCTCCTGTAGCAATGAAGCTGTTGAAGACTCCATTGTAAATATGCAAGACTACGGATTTGTAGACCTTGTTTTAGGTAAACAATGCCAAACAAAAATGGGACGAGGAGGATATTTCCCCTTACAATTCAAAACATTCTCACCTGCCATGCAAAATGCTATAACAAGATATTGTAACAATGGCGGCAACATATTTGTTTCAGGGGCATTTGTTGCCACGGATTTATGGTGCAGCCGCGTAGCAAAAAGTAACGAAAGCGACAAAAAATTTGCAACTGAAGTGCTGCGCTACAAGTGGCGCAACTCAAGAGCCGCCACTAACGGAACAGTCTGGTGCGTGGCTTCGCCGGCTGAGGAGTTTGATGGAGAATACAATTACTTCAACGAGTTGAACTCCGAGAGCTATGTGGTAGAATCACCCGACGCCATAGAACCCGCAACACCCGAAGGTTATACCATAATGCGATATCCCGAGAACAACCTTAGCGCGGGAGTTGCATGTGGCGGTAAATATAAAACGGTAATATTAGGATTCCCGTTCGAGTCATTGCGTTCTTCAGAACAGCGCAACAAACTTATGAACCAAATAATAAGATTCTTTTACATCAAATAAGATATGTTACATACGGGCGCGGAGCATTTATACTATGCCTTGCGCTCGTTTTCACAAGACGCGTACACTGCAAAACCGGTCTGGAACAGTCCACCTGCAATAACGGAATACAGACAAAATACGACGCCCAAAATCACTACTCATTTTCAGCACGTTACACCGAGGTCTGAGAAAAGAAAAAATGCAAGGCACATATTTTAAAATATGTGCCTTGCATTTTGAAATATGTCCGACCTATTTTGGAGGAACTTTTATAGAACTTAAAAATTTGCAATCAAAAATTTTTTGTCCTGCAGCCTTTCTATAGTCTGCTTATTTTGGAAACCTTTTTAGAAAGTCATACGGAGCATGATTCGTATTCCCCATTTATCTATGTCGGGGTTGTCGAGATAATTCAACCGGCGCACGTATTCAACATGAAGTATTTTGAATATGTTATGTATTCCGGCAACAACTTCGAAATATGGTTTGTTTTTATCCATCACGCGGCTTTGGTATTTAAATGTCCCGTCTTTGCGGAACTCGCCGGGAAAATAGAACAAACGGCTGTCACCTGCATTTTTTGCCAGGAACGGATTGTTTTTATCTGTCAGCGTTCCCCATAACATATTGAAGCCTATATATTCGCGCCATTTTAATTTGCGGATTAATGGTATACGGTTCAGGATTTTACCGTTCATATCCCATCCACTCATTATAGACACAAAGCGGTCGTTCATGAACTCCATATTGTCGATAAGCGAGAAAGTTTCCCGTTCCTTGATATACGACAAATTGGCCGCCGGCATTATGAGCAAAGGGAAAGGCACTTTGTTCCACTGTATTCCGCCCTTTACGTAAGTATCTATTTTTCCCCACGACGAAAGATAAAGACGCTTGTAAACCTTTGCCTCCGTGTAGTTATAAGTATAGTCGTTTCCCAAAACGTTTTTCAATCCGATTGTATGGTTTAATTCAAAAATCGGCGAATCGTTGTTTGTTGCTATACGGCGTTGCTTGGTATTTATATACGTTGCTCCCGGCTGAAAACGCAGCCCTATCATAACATCCGCCATTTCGAACTTATTTATGTGCAAGTTCTTGTCGGGCGACGGAGTTCCTGTGCCGTCGAGCGGTTGATAGAAAAGCGCAGCAGTAGCTTCATTGCTTTCTTTCTTCACTTGAGCTGTAAGCCTAAGGCCGTTTTCCCATTCCCTTTCATACAACACTCGTAATTTCTGCACATAATTCATGTGATTTACCTTAGTCCAACGGAAAGAAGTGAACACGTTATCTTTGTCAGTAGGCATGAATATGTCAGAGGGAGAAGCATCGTCATACTGATATGTTACGGTAAGGTTGTTTACCGGGAACTCTCGTGGCAGGTAAGCTTTCTTGTTGAAAGAATATGTGAGTTCCCCCATACCTTTCCACTTGTGGTCCTTAAATCCGTAGGCATATCCCTTTGCAAACAAATGCGGATTCAGATTTGCTGTAGTCTGCGCACTCATACGCAACCTGAAACCGTCCACGAAGTTCTGAGAAAAAATGGTATTTATAGGACCTATATCAACTTTACTTGGTTTTTCGCGGTCGGTAGATGTTTCAACAAAGTTCTCTATAAACGCTTTTGCTACGAACAGCACAAATTTGAATCCCTTGGTCGACTCCATCTTTTTCAGAAAATCGTCCATTGTGCTTTCTTTCTCGGTCAATGGTTCGGGACGCACGGAATTCCAATATTTATTGTCTTTCATCATAGCGTCGGCCAGCAAACGCTCTTTGCCCAAAAATTTGAATTCCTTTTCGGGTATTTCTTCCAGAGAATAATTGCTGTAATACGTATCTCTCTTGATATGGAATTTTGTAAAGGAACCTATAACACTTATCTGCACAATCATGTTATCGTTTACGATTACTTGTTCGCCCGTAGGAAGAGTTTCAAATTCCTGGGAAACATACATGTCGCTTACAAAATTGACTGCGTTGTTGTGAGGCAAATTCATAGTAGCCTTATGTACACGATAAGTAGAATCGGCCATTATGTAAAGACTTCCGTTAAAGCCGAAGTCCTGTGAATTATTCGGAGTGAAAGTAACCTCTATACAGCGTATCCCGTCAACGTCGAGCGTATCGGCAATGAAATAACGGTAAAACGAAATTCCGCTCGAGGATGACAGCGGACTCACGAATTCACTTTGCAAAACATGAATGTTGTTATCGTATATGTCAACATCAGTAAAGACATCCTCTATCATTGTTGTTGCAATATCCCCGGTATTGAAAAATTCGTTCAAGCCGGTTGAATTGCGTCCTTCCACTATAGTTTTGTCTATATTACCGTCTTTCTTGAAAATACGCTTGGAAAATGTCTCATCCACCGATATCGGAAGAATGAGTTTCCCCGTCTCGGGGCACGTTTCAACACGCTCCTTCAGGAATGGGAGTTTTTTAAAATGCTCGTCGTCGAAAACCTTTTCAGTAAATTCGTTAAGCGCAAATGTTCTTTTTTCGTACTTCTGATAACTGAAATAGTCGTGCCGCCGCAAATCGCTATGCTTTTTCGCTGCAATTACTTTTCGCATGAGTTCTACGGCAGGATTATTCTTGCGGTCGTACTTTTTACGCTTTCCTTTAATACTTACCCCTTTTATTGTCTGGGAATTTACCTCTAAGCGAACTTTCAGGTTTTCAATCGGACCGCTTATAGGTATCTCCATTTTCTTAAACCCTACAGACGATATTGTAAGAATGTTCCATCCTTTGCGGTAAGGAACAGAAAAATTCCCGTTTTCATCCGTTGCCGCACCAACGCCCTTGCCTTCGTAATACACATTTACGAAAGGCAGCGGAGAACCTGATTTTGCGTCTACAACAATTCCGCTTACAGTTTGGGCCACAGCATAATTACCTTGCAAAGCCAAGAATGCAAGTGTAAGAACTAAAAAGGCATAAGTGAACTTTCGTAGCACGTTGTTATTCTTTTGTTATTAAACAATAAGCCTCGCCGCTACAATATATTGCAGACGGTGAGGCTTTTGCTGTTTGTTATTATATTAAATTATAATGCAAAGAAAGATTAGTCGATTTCTTCGTCTGCTTCATATCCACCCATTTCGCGTATGGCATTTTTAAGCATTGTATATTGCTGGAAGAGATGATTTACCGGAACTTCATCCTTTGTATAATCGTGCATGGGGCTCTTAAGGAAGAAACTGAGGAAACGTTGTATTCCATAACGCCCTGCACGTGCGGCCAAATCACTCAGAAGTACCAAGTCGAGCAAAAGAGGTGCAGCAAGAATAGAATCCCGGCACAAGAAGTTAATCTTTATCTGCATAGGATAACCCATCCAACCGAATATATCTATATTATCCCAGCCTTCCTTGTTGTCGTTGCGCGGAGGATAATAATTGATTCTTACTTTGTGATAATAGTCCTTATACAAATCCGGCTGTTTGTCGCCATCCAAAATTGATTCAAGCGTCGACAGTTTGCTAACTTCTTTGGTGCGGAAATTAGCCGGTTCATCAAGTACCAATCCGTCGCGATTACCTAAAATATTTGTTGAGAACCAACCTGACAGACCTAAGCAGCGTGTGCCGAAAATAGGCGCTACTCCTGATTTCATAAGTGTTTGACCGGTTTTGAAATCTTTTCCGGCAATTGGCAATTTTGTTTCTTCTGCCAATTCCCACATAGCAGGAATATCTACCGTTGTATTTGGTGCGCCCATTATGAAAGGTGCGCCTTCTTTAAGTGCTGCATACGCATAGCACATCGACGGAGCTATATGTTCACAATCATTATTCTTGATTGCTTCTTCCAATCCGGCGAGTGTGTTATGTACCGGTTCGTAAACAGGAACATATATTTCGGTTGAAGCTGCCCATATTACTACAATACGGGAGCATTGGTTCTTTTCTTTAAATGTGCGTATATCGTTGCAAGAAAGTCTGTCAAAGCGTATATGCAGAACCCGATCTGGGTGGAAG
>OGWZ01002879.1_pt1 | contig 12631 bp, 8 predicted proteins | sample 1576141 | NCBI WGS metagenome assembly OGWZ01 (sample SAMEA3541512, study PRJEB24748) | human gut metagenome | biome: human gut; feature: human-associated habitat; material: faeces | place: China | collected 2012
GGCCTCCGGGGCGGGGGCGGGCTTGCTTTTCTTGAAAAACGGAAGCTTCATATGTGTTCTCTCTCTTTCTTACCGAAAACCCCGCGCCGGGCCCGGCGCGGGGACGGTGATGATTCGGTTGCAGGTCAGGCGTTCGGGGCGTCGCCCTTGGCGCTCTCGACCAGGCCGGCCGCCAGCGCGGCAACGCCCTGGATCTCGGACGGGATGATGATCTTCGTCGCGCGGCCGTCCGCGGCGGCGGCAAAGGCCTCAAGACTCTTGAGCTTGATGACGGCGTCGGACGGCATGGACTCGTTGATGAGCCGGATGCCCTCGGCGGTCGCGCGCTGCACGGTCAGAATGGCCTCGGCGCGGCCCTGCGCCTCAAGGATCTGCTCCTGCTTTTTCGCGTCGGCGCGCAGGATGGCCGATTCCTTTTCGCCCTCGGCCGTGAGGATGGCGGAGCGCTTCTCGCCCTCGGCGCGCAGAATGGCCTCGCGGCGTTCGCGCTCGGCCTTCATCTGTTTTTCCATGGCGCTCTGGATCTCCTTGGGCGGGAGAATGTTCTTGAGCTCCACGCGGTTGACCTTGATGCCCCAGGGGTCGGTGGCCTCGTCGAGGATCTGGCGCATCTTGGTGTTGACGATGTCGCGGCTGGTCAGGCACTGGTCAAGCTCCAGGTCGCCGATGAGGTTGCGCAGCGTCGTGGCCGAGAGGTTCTCAATCGCAAGGATCGGCTGCTCGATGCCATAGGTGTAGAGCTTCGGGTCGGTGATCTGGTAGTAGACGACGGTGTCGATCTGCATGGTGACGTTGTCCTTCGTGATGACGGGCTGCGGCGGGAAGTCCGCGACCTGCTCTTTGAGCGACAGACGCTTGGCGACCGACTCGATGAACGGGATCTTCAGGTGCAGGCCGACGCCCCATGTGGTCTTGTAGGCGCCGAGGCGGGTGATGACGTAAGCCTGTGCCTGCGGGACGATGCGGATGTTGCGCACGAGAATGATGAGCGCGATCAGGATGATTCCGTAGAGAACGTATGGCATGGTGATTCCTCCTTATTCTTTTGCGCCCGCGGTCACGCAGGCGGGTGTGACGATGAGCTTGACGCCCTCGATGCGCAGCACGATGGCCGCAGTCCCGGCGGGGATGGGGGCATCGGTCTGCGCGCGGGCGGTCCATACTTTTCCGCCGATGGCGACGGCGCCGCGGCCGGCCAGGTTGTCGATATCCTCCGTGACGAGACATTCCTGCCCGATGAGCATATCGGCATTCGTGGGCTGGGTACGGTTGTTGATATATTTTTTCACCAGCGGGCGCGTCACGGCGAAGGCCGCGATTGACACGGCGAAAAACCACACGAGCTGCAGCCACAGCGGCGCGTGGAACATGGCGGCGATGAGCGCGGCGAGCGCGCCCACGGCAAACCAGATCGTGACCAGACCGGCGGTCAGGCCCTCGACGATCAGAAAGATCACGATCAGGCCAATCCAGATGGCCGGCATGGTGCATGGGATCCCGGCGATGACCATAGACAAAACCTCCTGTTGAGAATGCGCGGCAACTGTTTGCCATAGAAATATCATATCTTATTTACAGGATAAAAGCAAGCAAAACACCCGGAATTCCGGCACATGAAATTTCCGGGCGGTTTTCCTCTTTACTTTCCTAAATAATTAGAGTAAAATAGTATCCGAAAAATCGTGTTTCAGCATCCATATATCTGATGAGAAATAAGGAGCGCATATGAATAAACAGCATAAAAAACCGCGCTGCGATGACATGTATCGTGCCATCCTGACGCTCAAGACCGTCGATGAGTGCAAGCAGTTTTTCGATGACCTGTGCACGGTCACGGAGCTGCAGGCCATGGAGCAGCGCTATCAGGTGGCGCAGTATCTCGACGCGGGCCTGATCTACAACGACATTCTGGAAAAGACCGGCGCCTCGAGCGCGACGATCAGCCGCGTCAACCGCAGCCTGCAGTACGGCACCGGCGGGTACGAGATCGTGTTCGGCCGGCTCAAGGAGCAGGCGGAAAAAGCTCCGGAGGAGCAGGCGTGAGCGCTTACGGCGCCCTTGCCGCATGGTACGATGCGCTGACCCGCGATGTGGATTATGCCGCGTTCGCGGACTTTTATGAGCAGTGTTTCCAGCAGGGGCGTGGCGCGTGCCACACCCTGCTGGATTTTTGCTGCGGCACCGGCACGCTCACGCGCCTGATGGCCGCGCGCGGGTATGAGATGATCGCAACCGACGGCTCGCCCGATATGCTCATGCAGGCGCAGGCGCACAATGCCGATCTGCCCGCGGACGCGGTGCAGCCGCTGCTGCTGTGCCAGGAGGCGGCGCAGCTCGATCTCTACGGCACGGTCGACGCGGCCTACTGCTCGCTCGACGGGATCGACTACCTGCCGCCGGAGGAGCTGCCGGAGGTGCTGCACCGGCTGCACCTGTTTGTGCGTCCGGGCGGGATGCTCATTCTGGACATCCGCGATCCGGCGTCGTTCCGCGCGCTCGACGGCGGCACGTTCGTCGACGAGACGGACGATGTCCTGTGCCTCTGGCGGGCGGAGTTTGACGCGGCGGCCCAGACCATGCACTACGGCATGGATCTGTTCACGCGCGCGGGGGAACTCTGGTCGCGCGCGTCGGAGGAGCACATCGAGTATGCGCACACGCCGGAGCGGCTCGCGCAGTTGCTCACGCAGGCGGGCTTTCTGGACGTGACCGTCCGGCGCGACGGCCCGCAGGCGGATGCCGGGCGCATTTTCCTCACGGCGATGCGCAGCCTGGAATACGGCGTCTGAATTGTGCAAAAACTCCGGATGCGGCTCAATGCGGGCTGCACCCGATTCCAAGATTTCTGAGGTGAAAACAATGGATGAGATCATCCGCGCCGTCTCAAAAGACGGTTTTGTGAAAATTTCGGTCGTCACCGCGCGCGACGCGGTGCAGCGTGCCAACGCCATCCACCACTGCAGCCCGACGGCGATCGCCGCCCTCGGCCGCAGCCTGTGCGCGGCGTCGATGCTCGGCGACCTGCTCAAGGAGGAAAACGGCACGCTCACACTGCGTATCAGCGGCGGAGGAGGCCTCGGCGGCATCATCGCCGTGTCGGACAGCGAGGGCAATGTGCGCGGCATGGTCTCGAACCCCGCGTTCGACCTGCCCACGCGCCCGGACGGCAAGCTCGACGTCGGCGGCGCCGTCGGCAAGGACGGCATGTTCACCGTCAGCCGCGACATCGGCCTGCGTGAGCCGTATGTCGGCAGCACGGAGCTCGTCAGCGGCGAGATCGCGGAGGACTTGTCCGCCTATCTCGTCGAGAGCGAGCAGATCCCCGCGGCCTGCGGCCTCGGCGTGCTCGTCGATACCGACCACAGCGTCAAGGCGGCCGGCGGCTTTCTCGTGCAGCTCATGCCCGGCGCGCCGGAGGAGCTGATCACAAAGCTCGAGGACAACATTTTCATGATGGACCAGCTCACGACCATCCTCGATGAGGACGGGGCGGACGCGATTATTCCGCAGGTCATGCGCGGTCTCGAGCCCGAGACCGTCCTGCGCCACCCGATGGCCTATCGCTGCGCGTGTTCGCGTGCGCGCGTGGAGCAGGCGCTGCGCCAGTGCGGCGTGCAGGAGCTGCAGGACATGATCGCAGACGGCAAGAACACGCAGGTGCACTGCCAGTTCTGCGACGCGGAGTATGTCTTCACCCCGGCGGAGCTGCAGACGCTGCTCGATGCCGAAAACGCTGACGCCGCAGCGGATTGACTGTGTTCGGGGCGGCGCTGCCGCCCCGAAAATGTACATTTGCCGAAAAAATTACCGAAAATCCCTTGACAATTTTTTTGGCGTCTTGTATAATGAGCAAGCTGCGAAACGGGAGCATAGCTCAGCCGGGAGAGCACTTGCCTTACAAGCAAGGGGTCACAGGTTCGAGCCCTGTTGTTCCCACCAGTTTTTGAATTGCATACGCCTCTGTAGCTCAGTTGGTAGAGCAGGGGACTGAAAATCCCCGTGTCGTTGGTTCGATTCCGACCGGAGGCACCATTTTGCGGGCATAGCTCATTTGGCAGAGCGCCACCTTGCCAAGGTGGAGGTAGCGAGTTCGAATCTCGTTGCCCGCTCCATTTTTTTGGCGCCATAGCCAAGTGGTAAGGCATGGGACTGCAAATCCTTGACCCCCGGTTCAAATCCGGGTGGCGCCTCCAGAAAAAGAGACACGTGAGAGCGTGTCTCTTTTTTTGGAGACACCGATGGCGTTCCTTCCAATACCGCAATGTCCACCCACCGGTCAGACCGGCGGATGGGCATTTTTGTGCATAGACCCCGGCTGAGAGGCTGCGGCAGACCGGCGCGGCGCGGTGCAGACCCTCGCCGAGGGGTGCGATTTGACAACGGATGCGTATTTGTGTATAATCACTACAAAATCACAGATTTTTTGTGAATTCTGTCCTCCGGCTATCCGGAGACAGGGAGGAAAGCAACGTGACATACACTGTGGACGACAAGATGAAGACGCTCCTCGCCGCGCCGGAGGCGGTCGCGGTCCTTGAGCGGTTTTTCCCCAAGATCCTGAAAAATCCCGCGCTGCAGATGACCGCCGCCATGACGCTGCGGCAGGTGGCCGGGTTTGCGCAGTCGGGGCTGACGGCGCAATCGCTCGCGGAGATCGACGCGCAGCTGCGCGCGCTCCCGTCGTCCGGAGACTGAGTCTGTTTTCGTGCCCCCGGTTTGTGCCGGGGGTCGTCTGCTGTCGGGACACCGATGACGCATTTTGAAAAGAACCGAGGTCATCTTATGGATAACACGTTACCGCCGCTCAAGCGCATCGCTGCCATCCACGACCTGTCCGGGCTCGGCAAGTGCTCGCTGACTGTGGCGCTGCCGGTCATCTCGGCTACAGGCGTCGAGTGCGCGTGCATCCCGACGGCTGTGCTCAGCACGCACACGGGGGAGTTCACCGGCTGGACATTTCGAGACCTCTCGGACGATATGCTGCCCATCGCGCGCCACTGGCAGCGCGAGGGCGTGCGCATCGACGGTATCTACTCCGGCTATCTGGCCTCGCCGGAACAGGCGGAGCTGCTCGCGCAGACGATCGACTGCATCGCAGCGCCCGACACGCTCGTTATCGTCGACCCGGTTATGGCGGACAACGGCATCTATTACTCGCAGATCGACGAGCGGATGTGCGCGGCGTTTCGCCGCCTGCTCTCGCGGGCGGACGTCATCACGCCGAACATCACGGAGGCGGCGCTGCTGGCGGGGCTGCCATATGAGCCGGGCACGCACAGCGATGCCTATCTGGCGCAGCTTTTTCGGGCGCTCGGTGCGCTCGGCGCCGGCGTTGTGACGGTGACCGGTGTGCGCCCACAGCCGGATGTGATCGGCAACGTCGCCTGCGACTGCCGCACGGGGGAGATGTATGCGAGTATGCGCCCGGCGCATCCGGGGCTGTTTTACGGCACGGGCGATGTGTTCGCCTCCGCGCTTTCCGGGCTGCTCGTGCGCGGCGCACCGCTGAGCGATGCGCTTGAGACAGCCACCGCGCTCACGGATGAGAGCATCTGCCGCTCGCTCTGGCGCGACACGCCGCGTCACTTCGGCGTGGATTTTGAGGGCGCGCTTCCGGCGTACATTCGCCGCGTGGAGAAGATCTTTGGAACATGAAAAAGTTACAAAATTCGACCTGCCAGGGCGCGGCTTCGCCCTGGCAGGTCGGTTTTTGTTACTATTTTTCAATATGATTTTCTTCAAATATGTTACCCACGTAACCTGATACATGAAATTTCCAATAGGCGAATTCTTTCCACTGATTCACAAAATGCTGCGAATGTCGCGAGGAAACCCGCACACAAGCGCGAAAGTGTGGGAAAAAACCCTTAAAAAACGCGGGAAATTCCATTTTCGCGGTTGACATCGTGTTATGGATATCGTATGATACAAAAGAATCCATAATTGTTTATGTTAACTTCGCGCAGGTATGCCCAAACAGGATGCAAGAAACCGATTTGTTACACTTTTTTAACTGTTTATGTAACCGGTTCTGATTGGACGCGCAGAGAGATTCCGGACGGGAGGAAGCCGTCTGATGAGGGGCTGGGGTATGAAGAAATCGTTTATGGAACGCATGGCGGCGTTCATCGTGGATAAGCGGCGCCTGTTTGTGGTCCTGTTTGCCGTGGCGTGCGTGCTGTCGATCTTCTCGGTGAGCAAAACGGACGTCAACAACGAACTGACCGACTATCTGCCGGATTCCACGCAGACACGTCAGGGTCTGGAGATCATGAACCGCGAGTTCATTACATACGGAGACGCCAAGGTCATGGTGTCCAACGTGACATTCGCGCAGGCGGAGGAGCTTGCCGAGATGCTGCGCGGGGTAGACGGCGTCAAGAGCGTGGAGTTTGAAAAGGACACGCAGCACTACAACAGTGCCTCGGCGCTGTTTGTGGTCACGTTTGACGGGGAAAAGCTCGACGAGATCAGCATTCAGGGCGTGAAAAACGTCCGCGCTGCGCTCGACGGCTATGATACCTATATTACAACGGAGATCGGCAACCCGACCGGCGAGATCCTCGAACGGGAGATGCGCATCGTGCTCATCATCCTCATGTGCTCGATCTTTGTGGTGCTTCTGCTCACGAGCCATACGTATGCCGAGGTGCCGGTGCTGATCATCACCTTTGCCGTGGCCGTCTGGGTCAACAAGGGCACGAACTACTGGTTCCACGAGGTCTCGTTTATCACAAACTCCATCGCGGCGGTGCTGCAGCTCGGTCTCGGCATCGACTACGCGATCATCATGTGCCACCACTACACGGAGGAACGCGAGCGTATGGAGCCGCGCGAGGCGACCATCCGCGCGCTCACGCTGGCCATTCCGGAGATCTCGGCCTCGAGCCTGACGACGATCTCGGGCCTGCTTGCGCTCTCGTTCATGAAGATCAAGATCGGCGAGGATATGAGCCTGGTGCTCATCAAGGCGATCCTGTTTCTGATGCTGACGGTGTTCTTCCTGATGCCGGCGCTGATCATGTACATGAGCCCGTGGATCGACAAGACGCACCACCGGCAGTTTCTGCCGCGCATCGACGCGCTCGGCCGCTTTGCGATCCGCAGCCGCTACGTTGTGCCGCCGATCTTTCTGGTCATCATCATCGCGGGCTTCGTGCTCAGCAGCAAGTGCCCGTATGTGTTCGGCTACAGCACGCTCGACACCATCAAGCAAAACGACTACAAGATCGCAGAGAAGAAGATCAACGCAACCTTCGGCGAGACGAACCAGGTCGCGCTCATATTCCCGTTTACGGACTATGAGAGCGAGGCGAGCCTGCTCGAAGATCTCAAGGAGCTCAAGGGCGTGGACCGCGTGCAGGCGCTCGCAAACGAGGAGGCCAAGGACGGCTACATGCTCACCGACTCGCTCACGCCGCGCAAGTTTGCCGAGCTCACGGATATCGACATCGGCGTGTCGCGCGCGCTCTACACGGCCTACTGTACCGCGAACGACGACTATACGAAGGCTCTCGGCCAGCTCGTGGATCTGAGCAACATCGACAACTGCTCCGTGCCGCTGATCGAGATGTTCAAGTTCCTTTATGAGCAGCGCGATATCTATCGCTCGAAGATCGCGGCCTCGACCATGAAAGACCTCGAGAAGATGTACGATCGCCTGATCGACGGCGAAAAGCAGCTGCACTCCGAGAAATATTCGCGCATGATCCTCTATCTCAACCTTCCGGTCGAGAGCGAGGAGACCTATGATTATCTGACGGTCATCAAGGGCGTCGTCGGCAAATATTATAATGAGTCCTATTTCGTCGGCGAGACGGCAAAGGACAAGGATTTCTCCGACGCCTTCAGCACCGACAACACGCTCATCAGCATTCTCACGCTTGTGTTTGTCATCCTCGTGCTGCTGCTGACGTTTAAGTCGGTCGCGCTGCCGCTGCTGCTGATTCTCGTGATCCAGGGCAGTGTGTGGATCAACTTCTCGTTCCCGACGATCTTGCATAACAACCTGTATTTTCTGGCGTACCTGATCGTCAGCGCCATCATGATGGGCGCAAACATCGACTACGCCATCGTCATCTCGAGCCGGTATCTCCGGCTCAAAGAGGAGATGCCCTATAAGGAGGCCATGATCGAGGCGCTCAACCAGGCGTTCCCGACGGTCGTCACCTCCGGCACCATCCTCGCCGCCGCCGGCATGTCCATCGGCTTTTTGTCCTCGGAGAATACGGTCGCGTCCATCGGCGTCTGCCTCGGCCGCGGCACACTGCTGTCGATGGTGCTGGTCATGTGCGTCCTGCCGCAGATCCTGCTGCTGGGCGACTCACTGGTGGAGAAAACTTCGTTTACAATTGGCCTGCATCCCGCGACGCAGCAGCTGCATGGGGCCATGCGTGTCAACGGACACGTTCGCGGATATATCAATGGCTACGTCGATGCCGAGATCCATGGCCGTGTCAACGGTACGGTCAGCGCATCGATCGATATCGGAGATGTGCAGATGGAGGAGCTGCCGGCACACGTTGCACCGCCGGCGCAGCTGCACAGTGAGGAGGGTTCCGATGAAGAAACATAACGTTCGCCGTCTTCTGGTGCTGGTGCTGGTGGTGGCGCTGTGCCTGCTGTGCGGTGCGGCTGCCCAGCCCAACCCCAAAGAGATCCACATCTACTCTGCCGATGACTTTGTGCAGCTGAGCAAAAGCTGCAAGCTCGACACGTATTCGCAGGGGAAGACGGTGTATCTGGACAGTGACGTTGACCTGAGCGGGTCGAAGTTTGTGCCGATCCCGACCTTCGGCGGTACGTTTGAGGGGCAGGGGCACACGGTCAGCGGCCTGGAGCTCTCGGGCGATGCGTCGCACATGGGCCTGTTTCGCTATGTGCAGGCAGTCGGCACGGTGCGTGATCTGAAGGTCACGGGCAACATCGACGCCGCCGGCACGCTCAACGAGATCGGCGCCATCGTCGGCACGAACTACGGCACGATCTCCGGCTGCTCGTTCAGCGGTACGATCTCCGGCCAGAACAATGTCGGCGGCATCGCCGGCACGAACGAAGGCAGCGGCATGATCTACAACTGCAAGACCGAGGGCTCGGTCGAGGGCGACCACTATGTGGGCGGCATCGTCGGGCAGAACATCGGCACGATCTCCTACTGCTCGAACACCACGGGCGTGAATGTCAGCGCCAGCGAGGCCGTGGACAATGTGGAGGATCTCGACTCCCTGACGCTCCCGACCGCGTCCGACGACGATGACGACGACATCCCGAAGAAGGCCAACACCTCCACGGACGTGGGCGGTATCTGCGGCTTCTCGTCCGGCGTCATCATCGGCTGCACGAACTGGGGCGGCGTCGGCTTTGAGCACGTCGGCTATAACATCGGCGGCATCGTCGGCCGCCAGAGCGGTCTGGTCTCCGGCTGCACGAACTGGGGCACCGCCTCCGGCCGCAAGGACGTCGGCGGCATCTGCGGCCAGATGGAGCCGTTTATCACGCTCGATGTCGAGTCCGGCTCGATCGGCGCGATGGCCAAGGAGCTCAACACGCTCCATGGCCTGATGGATACACTGCTCAACCACACCGGCTCCGCGACCGCGTCGCTGGCCGCCACGCTCGGCGTGCTCAGCGACAGCGCGGCGCACGCCACGGAGAGCGCACGCTATGTGGCGGAGCGCACCACGGACTATGTCGACAGCACGGTCTCGACCGTCAACGAAGTGTTCATCCGCATCAACACGGCGGAGAAGATGCTCGCGCCCGCGATCACGGAGTTTTCCACGGCTGCCGTGTCGCTCGACAAGGCAATCAACTACTTCAGCAAGGGCTTTGACTATCTCGACATCGTCGATGAGATGACAGAGGCCGACAAGACGGCCTTTAAGGATGCGGCCAAGGATCTGAGCGTTTCGTCCGACCAGCTCAACGCGGCCATGGACTACTGCGCATGGCTCATGAAGGTCATGGATAACTCCTATGGCACGGGCTCTTACGATCTGCTTGCCAGCCGTCCGGATAACTGGCAGCAGATGTCCGATAAGTACGGGTATGAGTATAACCCGGACAATCTCGGCACGTATGAGGCGCAGCGTGACGCGATGCTCAAGGGCGCGGGCGACGCTGCCAGAGCCATCGGCGCGATCTCCGGCGATATCTCGACGATGACGAAGATCATCAACACCTACTACCTCACCGAGGACTCCACCGGCAACACCCGTCTGGACTACATGAGCGCCGCATTCAAAAATGCGTTTGATGCGCTCAAGTCCTCCAGCGGCAACTTCTCGACCGGTATGAGCTATCTCGATCAGGTCACGAAATACCTCGCCAGCAACGATCCGCTCAAAATGCCCGAGATCAGCAGCGATTACCGCACCGCGATGGAGCAGATGTTTGACGACCTCGGCAACATCTCGGCCGGGCTCTCGCGCCTGAGCGTGGAGACCGCGAGCTACAGCGCCCAGATCATCAGCGACATGAAGGCCGTCAACGACCAGTTCAACGTCGTCATGATGCGCCTGTGCGACATTCTGGAGCTCGCCCTGAGCAAGGACAAGGACGACATCATTCAGGATATCTCGGAGGAAGAGCTCGCGAGCACGACCGACGGCAAGGTCTATAACTGCGATAACTACGGCAAGGTCGACGGCGATGTCAATGTCGGCGGCGTGGCCGGCACGATGGGCATCGAGTATGACTACGATCCCGAGAGCGACTCCAACATTATCAAGGACGCTACGCTTACGGCCAAGTACTTTACCAAGTGCGTGCTGGTCGACAGCAGAAACTACGGCAATGCCACCTCGCGCAAAAACTGCGTCGGCGCGGTCTGCGGTTATGCCGATCTCGGCGTCATCAGCGGCTGTGAGGGCTACGGCACGGCCGAGAGCACGGCAGGCGATTATGTCGGCGGCGTCGTCGGTCAGTCGAAGGGCTCCGTGCGCGGCAGCTTTGCCAAGTGCGGGCTGACCGGCCGCAACTATATCGGCGGCGTTGCGGGCTACGGCATGAACGTCAGCGGCTGCAACACGCTCGTCAATCTCAACGGCTCCGGCAACTGCGTCGGCACGATCGCCGGCGAGATCGACTCCGACGGCAGCGCGGACGGCAACTACTTCGTCCACGAGACGGAGGCCGGCATCGACGGCATCAGCTACGCCGGCAAGGCCGAGGGCATGAGCTACGAGGCCTTCATGGCGCGCGACGGGATCCCGGCGGAGTTCTCCAGCTTTGCCGTCACGTTCACGGCCAACGGTGAGACGGTCAAGACGATCACGTTCGCCTACGGCGGCTCGATCGATGAATCGCAGATCCCCGACTGCCCGACGGTGGAGGGCAACTATGGTTCCTGGCCGGAGCATGACTACAGTCATCTGACCTTCGATCTCGAGGTCAAGGCGGAGTATACCGCTGTCTCGACGGTCGTGGCCGGTGATCTGTATGCCGACAACAGCCGCACGCCGATCGTGCTGGCTGAGGGCGTCTTTGACCCGGCAACGGACGTGCACATCACGTCGCCCGATGCCGAGGGGCCGACGCTGCGCGGCAACCAGCAGCTGTACATGAAGTACCGCGTCGAGGTGCTCAACGACACCATTGACGACGACGCGGACAACACTGTCTCCCTGCGTGTCTACGCGCCGGACACCGGTGCAAACTACACGGTCTACACCCACCAGAACGGCACCTGGGCGAGCACGTCCAGCACCCGCGACGGCAGCTACCTCGTCTTTAAGACCATGGACCGCGACCTGCAGTTTGCCGTGGTCAAGTCGCACCACAGCGTGCTGTTCTACATCCTCATCGTGCTCATCGTGCTGGCCGTGATCGTCACGGTGCTGCGCCTGCTGTACTACCGCAAGCTGAAAAAGGCGGTGGCAGCCGGAACGATGACCGAGGAAGAGGCCGCCACGTTGCGCAAGCGGGGCTGGCGGATGTGGCTGGCCGAGGAGCACGCGAAGCTCCAGGCCAAGCACGCCGCCTCCAAGGAGGCCAAGGAAGCCAAGCGCGCCGCCGCAGCGGAGGCGAAGGCGGCCGCCGAGGCGCAAGCCGCGGCCAAGGCCGCGGAAGAAGCGGCGGAAACTGCGTCGGCAGACAGCGCCGAGGCAGCGCAAGCTCCGGCGGAGGAAGCGGACACGGACGACGCCGACGCGCCGCAGCATCCCTGACGCGAATCATCCCTTACCCCATAAACTGCGAAAATCCCCGATTGGTCTCCAATCGGGGATTTTTGTGCGCACGCGGCGGCAAAACCGCCCCGGCCATACCGGCCGGGGCGGTCGTCAGATATCGGATCGGGTCAGCTTATGCGCGCTTCCACTTGACGCCCTGCGGGGTGTCCTCGAGCACGATGCCGGCGGCCTTGAGCTCGTCGCGGATGCGGTCAGCCTCGGCCCAGTTCTTGGCCTTGCGGGCGGCCTGACGCGCGGCAATCTTCTCCTCAATGGCCTTTGCCTCGGGGTCCTCGCTGCTGTCGGAGCCGAACGGGATGCCCAGCACGTCGCACAGCTCGAGGAAGCGGTCAAGGCACGCCTGCGCCAGCGCCTTGCTCGGGTCGGCGGCGGGGGAGACGGCGGTGTTGATCTCGCGCACCATCTCGAAGATGACGGAGATCGCGTCGGCGGTGTTGAAG
>OGWZ01002892.1_pt1 | contig 12591 bp, 5 predicted proteins | sample 1576141 | NCBI WGS metagenome assembly OGWZ01 (sample SAMEA3541512, study PRJEB24748) | human gut metagenome | biome: human gut; feature: human-associated habitat; material: faeces | place: China | collected 2012
AGCGTCCTAGTGTTCGCTTCTAATAAAGAAGGCCAAGATTCGGGACGCAGTTCACCTGCACCAAGGTGGTGCAAACATACCTGTCCCCGATGCACCAAGAAGGTGCAAAGCAGTCCGTCCCCAATGCCCCAATTACTTGGAGAGCTTGTCGACGACGCGTTCGATCTCGGCGAGCTTGGCGGCTTTGAGGTCTTCGTCGCCCGATTCGATTGCCGAAGTCACGCAGCCCTCGATATGCGCCTTGAGCACATCGGCGTTGATGCGCGCGAGGAGCGCCTGTGTGGCCATGAGCTGCGTGGAGATATCGACGCAGTAGCGGTCCTCCTCGACCATCCGCAGGATGCCGTCGATCTGACCGCGTGCCGTCTTGAGCATGCGGGTCACCGATTTATGGTCTGCCATCATGGCGGGTCCTCGTTTCTGGTCGGGGTGCGCGTGGGTCGTTACGCGGCGGTTACGGACAGGGCGTGGAACTTCTCGCCGGCGCCCTCGACGGCGGCGGCGAGCTGCTCGGCGGTCACGGTGTCGGCGCACTCCACCTGGACGGTCTGGGTCTCGTGATCGGCGTCGGCGTCGGTCACGCCGGCAACGTTGAGCAACGCCGTCTCGACGGTGGCGTCGCAGTGGCCGCACATGAGGCCGGAAGTCTTGATTGTGTATCGCATGGGTGTACTCCTTATCGATTGAGATTATCTGACAGTTTAGTCGTGAACAGCGTCATCTTAAAGGTGCGCTGAGGTGCCCGAGATTGCCCCGAAAGAGGAGCGAAGCGTACTTGGGTACGCGAGCGACGGTTTGAGGGGCAAGGTCGGGTGCATCAGTGCGCCGTCTTGGGCTTAAAGGTTCGTAGGCGCAGAGCATTGCTTACGACGCACACGCTCGACAGGCTCATGGCCGCGGCGCCAAACATCGGCGAGAGCTGCCAACCGGTGAGGGGGAAGAACACACCGGCCGCCAGCGGAATGCCGATGCCGTTGTAGAACAGCGCCCAGAACAGGTCCTGCTTGATGTTGCGGATCGTGGCGCGCGAAAGCTCGATGGCGCGCGCAACATCCATGAGGTCGCTGCGCATGAGCACCACATCTGCCCCTTCTTTGGCGATGTCGGCGCCGGTGCCGATAGCGAGGCCAACGTCGGCGCGCGCCAGGGCGGGGGAGTCGTTGATGCCGTCGCCCACCATGGCGACCTTGCCGCCCGCATCCTGCAGTTCGCGCACGTGGCGTTCTTTGTCGGCGGGGAGGACGTCGGCGATGACCTGTTCGCTGGTGAGTCCCACGCGGCGGGCGATTGCTTCGGCCGTCACGCGGTTGTCGCCGGTGAGCATGCGCACGTCGACGCCAAGCGAGCGGAGCGCGGAAATGGCCCCGGCGCTCGTCTCCTTGACCTCGTCAGCCACGGCAATGGTGCCGGTAAGCTCGCCATTCTTGGCAAAGAACAGCGGCGTCTTGCCCTCGGCGGCAAATTGCTCGGCAAGACCCGCGGGCACGGTAACGCCCAGCTCGTCCATCAGGCGTACGTTGCCGGCTGCAATGGCGTTCTGCCCCTCGCGCGCCGTTACGCCACGACCGGGCACGGCGGCAAAGTCCTCGACCATGCGCGCGACAATTCCGCGTGCCTCGCACTCGGCCATAATCGCCTCGGCCAGCGGGTGCTCGCTCGAGCGCTCCAACGCGGCGGCCAGCTTGAGCAGCGACTTTTCGCTCATGGCGGGCGAGCCGTCAGCGCGCGTGGCTACTACGATATCGGTCACGGCAGGCTTGCCGCGGGTGACCGTGCCCGTCTTGTCGAGCACCACGGTGCCCACACTGCGCAGATTCTCCAGCGCCTCGGCACTCTTGAACAGAATGCCCATCTCGGCGCCCTTGCCGGTACCCACCATAATGGCGACGGGCGTGGCCAGACCCAGTGCGCACGGGCAGCTGATCACCAGCACGGCCACGGCGGAGGTGAGCGCCTCGTTCATGCTGCCGGTCAGTGCCATCCACACTACAAAGGTCACGACCGAGATTACAAACACCACGGGCACGAACACGCCGGCGACCTTGTCGGCCATGCGGGCGATGGGCGCCTTGGTGGCGTTGGCGTCCTCGACGAGCTGGATAATCTTGGCGAGCGACGTGTCGGCGCCCACACGCGTGGCGCGGAAGGTAAACGAGCCCGTGCGGTTGACCGTGGCCGCGTTGACGGTGGCACCGGCGGTCTTTTCCACGGGGATGGACTCGCCGGTGAGCGCACTCTCGTCCACGGCCGAGCTGCCCTCGAGCACCACGCCATCGACGGGGATGGACTCTCCGGGGCGTACGCGCAGGACCTGGCCGGGAAGGATGCTGTCGACGTCGACGGTGGTCTCGGTGCCGTCCTCTGCCACGACGGTCGCGCTCTTGGGCGCCAGGTCGATGAGCGCCTCGATGGCGCCGCCGGTCTTGGATTTGCTGCGTGTCTCGAGGTATTTGCCCACGGTGACGAGCGACAGGATCGTGCCCGCACTCTCAAAATACAGGTTGCCCATGCTCGTCATCATGGCCTCGTGGATTTGCCCGGCGGCCAGCTGGTCGGCCATGATAAACATGGCATAGAACGACCAGGCGACGGAAGCGGTGGCGCCCACGGCAATAAGGGCGTCCATGGTGGGCGCGCCGTGCGCGAGCGATTTAAACCCGTTGATAAAGTACGCGTCGTTGACATAGACGATGGGGATAAGCAGGACGAGCTCGGTGAGGGCGAGCGTCATGCTGTGGGTATGGTCGGTGAAAATGCCGGGCAGCGGCCAGCCAAGCATGTGCCCCATGCCTATGTAGAACAGTGGGATGAGGAATACGATCGAGACGATGAGACGAGTGCGCATGGCAGAGGCGGCGGCCTCCAGTTTTTTGGTGGGCGACTCCATATGGGCGGCGCCGGACCCGGCTTGCGTACTGCCGCTTTGGGCGGCGTCGGTGCCCGCGCTGACGGGTGAGGCCGAGTAGCCAGCACGATCGACGGCGGTGCAGATGTCGTCGGGGGTGACCTGCGCGGGGTCATAGTCGACCATCATGGAGCCGGCGAGCAGATTGACCGCGACGCTCTCGACGCCATCGAGCTTGCTCACGGCACGATCCACGTGCGCCTGGCAGGCGGCGCATGTCATGCCACCCACGTCGAACTTATCTTGAGCCATGGCTTCTCCTTTCTGTGGTTCGCTGTTGGAATTGTTAACCTGCTGATACTATACACCCATACCCCCTGGGGGTGTCCAGTAATGGTTGGAATGTATGACTTTTCATTACAGATGAGGGCGGCTGCTCAATCGTTGGCAGTCCCTGCCAAACATCTCAATCTGTAACATCTGGTCCAGTTTTTGAGCCGTAACTGTTACAGATCGAGACATTACATCGAGCCACAACTTAACGTCTCAATCTGTAACGCCTGGGGACCGTTTTGCCTGCTAGATGTTACAGATCGAGACAATCTCGGAGCAGATGCCCCGGCCATACAACGTAAAACGCCGGGGCGCCCGTGTGGTAGACGTCCCGGCGCATGTCAGGCGGGGTTTGCGAAGCGGTGGGAGGGAGGAGAAGCCGCCCTCCCGAAATCCTTACTCCTGACGACGTTTCTTGTCGGTTAGGAAGACGCCGGCGGCTACAAGCACGACGCCTCCGATGACAAACGTCTCACCGGCGAGCGCGGCACTGTCGCCTGTGGTGGGAAGTGCCGAGTTGGCGGCCGTCTTGGCGTTGCCGGCAGACGGCTTTCCAGCAACCGGCTTAGCGGCAGCCTGCGTGATCTTGGCCTGCTCGGCCTTCGCCGCCTCTTGCTCCTGGTGGGCGATCTCGTCCTTCAGGGCTTGCTCGGCGGCTACGCGTTTTGCCTTCGCCTCGTTGTAGCTGTTGAGAGCCGCGGTGTAGGCGGGCGTCGCAGCATCAAGGTCTGCCTGAGCGGTATCAAGTGCGACCTTTGCGTTATGTTCTGCCTGCTTGGCGGCGACGCACTTGGCAAAGAGGGCATTGAGCGTATCGTTCGCGTTTGCGTCAGAGCCAGTAGCAATACCGTTTTCGACGTTGATGGACTTGAGCTTTCCAAGGGCGGAGGCAGCAACGTCTGATGCGGCCTGAGAATTCTCGACCGCCTGTTCGGCGTTCGCGATGGCATCATTTGCCGCACCAAGGGCGACTCCGGCCTCAGTCACTGCTGCGTCGGCGTCCTTCTTGGCCGCCTTGGCCGCGGTAAGATTGTTGGCCGCGTTGCTCAGGGCGTCGGCATGGGCCTTCTTTGAAGCAAAGTCGTTTTTCGCCGTGGTCAGATCGCTCGCAGCGTGCTCCGCGGTCGCCGCCTTGGCCTCGGCGTTGTCCTTCGCGGTGTCGAGGGCCTGCTTCTTGGCAACCGCGTCGCGCTCCGCCTTTTCGAGAGCACTCTGGGCAGACGTCTGGGCTGCCGTGGCTTCATCAAGCGTTTGATGGGCCTTGTCAGCCTTTTCCTGAGCCGCAGCAACATCGGCAGAATACTTGGCAAGTTCCTTCTTTGCATCTTGCAGAGCCTGCTGCTTTACGAGAGTCTCTGCCTTGGCGTCATCAACCTTCTTCTGACTCTGAGCGGCTTGCTCTTGCGATGCCTTAAGCTCGGCGCGCTTCTGGTTGACGACCTGCTCTGCGGTCGCCACGTTACTTTGGGCGGCTTTGACCTGGTCTTCGGCTTCGGTAACTTTTCCGTTTGCCTTGGCGAGATTCTGCTCTGCTAGGGCAACAGCGGCGGCGGCACTTGCTACGCTGTCGTTCTTGGCGGCAAGGTTGCTGTTCGCGGTATCAACGCCTTCCTGCTTTTGAGCGACGAGGGTCTCAGCTACCTTTACGGCATTGGCTTTCGATGCCGCTGTGCTGCGCTTTTGTTCAAGGTCCGTCTTTGCGGCGGCGAGCTTTTCGCTGGCTTTGGAGAGGCTCAGCTGATACTGATCAAAGAGATTCTCGAGTTCATCGATCGAGTATTCTTTCTCGTACGAACCGTAATTGTTGTCGATCTCCAAGACGAACACATACGGCCAAAGGGTTCCGCGCGAGTTGATGCCGTATCCCATGGTTTTGGCGTTAGGTTGTACGATATTCAAATAATGGCCGACGGTGCCAAAACCCACGCCTTGGGCTCCGAATTCGGTACCGTGACTCCAGAAAGTCTTCCAAGCATCTTTGGGGGCAACGTTGCCAAGGCCGGCTTTCGCTGCAGCATCGTCAAATATTATCTTTTCGCCATCAACCCATTGGTGCGCGATGTTTTCTTTAGTGCTGAAGTTCCAAGCGGCATTTTCAAATCCGGCATAGTCTGAGTGCCCCTTCGTTGCGTCGGAGTAATTGGAATCAGACTGAGCGATTGCCATTTGCTCTGCCGTCACCTTAAGCTCGCTAAGGCCGACGCTTTTGCGATATTCATTAATTTCGCGCAGCTTGCCAAACGAAAGCTTGGCGTTGTCGAGTGACGTGCCGTCTTTTTTATCGCCAATGGTCGTTGGGTTTTTATCGCTCTGCCTATAGATGATGTTTGCAGCGTCATTGGCACCGATGAACTGGTAGAAGCCGATGACGCTCTGCGCCTCCGCCGTCGTTGCCTTATCGGTTGCTGCCTTGCACGTATCGTATGCTTTCTGTGCATCGACAACGGCTTGATCGGCGGCCGCCTGGTTTGCCTTGGCAGTTTCGAGCGCCTTGTCTGCCTGCTCCTTCTCGGCTTTTGCCTGGTCGACTTGTTTCTGAGCGGCCTTTGCCTTCTCCAGTTCGGTAGCATGTGCCTGCTTTGCCGAGGTCAACTCCGATTGCGCCGCATCGGCTTTCGTCTGGGCTGCCGTTACATCATTTTCGGCTGCTGCGACTGTCTGCTTCTTGGCTTCGAGCTCGCTTTCGGCACCGGTGAGGGCGTCCTGCTTGGATGCAACGTCGCTATTTGCCTTAGAAAGGCCTGCTTCGGCAGCCGCCTGCTGCTGCTTCGCCTGGTCGAGTGCGCTTTGGGCAGCATCGACCTTTGCTTGGGCGGCGTCATACTCCGGGCCCTCGGCGCCTGCCTTTGCGGCCGCCAAATCGGCTTGTGCGCTGTCATACGCTGTCTGTGCTGCGACTACCTTACCATCCGCGGCGGTCTTTTCCTGCTGAGCGGAAGCCAGCGTACCTGCCGCTTCGTCGTAAGCGCTCTGCGCGGCGCTCTGAGCCTGCTGAGCGTCGGCGAGCGCGGAATCGGCAGTGGCCTTCGCAGCCTTTGCTTGGTCCAGAGCGGCCTGCGCATCTGCGGCAGCCTGCTCGGCGACCTTGATTTCCTCCGGCGTTGCGTTGACGGCTGCCTTCTGGGCTGCCTCGAGCTTTGCCTGCGCATCAGCTGCCGCCTGCTTCGCGGCATCAAGGGCCTTCGACTTGTCCTCGGCATCGGTCTTGGCTGCATCGAGCTTTCCTTGGGCATCCTTCAGCGTGGCACTGGCGCTGTCGGCCGCCTTGACGCTTTCATCGAGCTGGCGAGCATATTCGGCACGCGCGGCGGCCTCTGCCTGCGAATTATCGGAGGCGGAGGCGTCATAGGTGCTTTGTGTGTTGTCGCGGGCCGCCTGCTTTTCGGTATAGGGGGCAGCTGCCGTGTCGTAGTCGGATTTGGCGTCTGCCTCGGCAGCCTTTGCGGCGTCGATTGCAGCCTGCAAGTCGGCAATCTTCTGGGCGTTTGTCTTTACTGCGGAACCTGCCGCCTCGCCGGCGTGGACAGCAAGCGGGGACATGATCGCGTCCTGTGCCGTGATATCACTCGCATCGTTGGCAAATGCCGAGAACGGCGCGAGCAGCGACGAGCCAGTCATAGCGATGGTGGTTGCCGCGGTGACGGCGAGTCGTGTTGCCTTGTAGCCCGAGAATGTGGGGCGAGGCTCGTTGCCGCCTGAGACTTCCAAGTGTTTAGGTGCGTACTTTGCCATTTCTTCTCCCAATCGTTGAAGGGGTACCTATGACAATTCGTACGTTACGACCGCCGAAAGGGCTTCTGTTGCGCAACATTGGCAAGGAAATATCGACACACTTGAATCACATTTATGAGGCGAAGTTCTCGGCAAGCTAATGTCTCGTTCTGTAACATCTAGCAGCAAATATGACCTCTAACTGTTACAGATCGAGACGGACCGCCCGCGGCCAACTCAAATGTCTCGATCTGTAACATCAAGAGAGGTTTTTGACCCCTTACTGTTACAGATTGAGATGTTGTCTCGCGGGGTTGGGGTTTTGTCTCGTTCTGTAACATCTAGACCTGTATCTGCCGAGTTGGTGTTACAGATCGAGACAATTGCCGGGGAGGGGTCCCGTCACGGCAAGACGCCCGCTCCCTAGATGCAGAACCCGGGGATCACGCAGGTTCGCTTGCTTGGCTTTTCCGCAGGCGTTGCGTACGTAAAGACGTCGCCGTCGTAGCCCACACGGTTCATATAGAGCGTGCCTTCGCTCTCCGATGTGTCGGGACTCACCGTTCGTTCCCACCAGCAGGTGTCCTTGCCCTTCCACTGGCGGACCATCGTCTCGTTCGTGGAATACGGGCTCACCTTGAGCTCGCGGAAGAGCTGATACTCCTTGCCCTCGCCGTTGTAGATGTCTGCCAGGTAGTGATAGCCCTCGGCAAACGAATCGGGCGGTTGCGTACCGCACAGCTCGACCATGGCGGGCAGCCAAAGGGTTGCGGGCAACTCGCTCAGACACGATGCACTGTTGGCGGCGCCCACATTGTTCGAGACCTTCTTGACCCCTTTAATGAGCGCGCGCAACTCGTTGGGCAGCAGCTTAAGGCCGTCGCCGTCGAGCCATTCCCGCAGCTCGCAATCTGCCCAGCCGGCGCTCGGCGGTTCAGTCGCAGCATCGCGCTCGGCAATACCCGCGTCGAACATAAACGTCAGCCCGGCCTTGCCCGTCCCGTCCAGAAGCTCATCGTGGCGGATGCCCACAAGCTGAGCGCCGACCTCCAGCCCGTTGGCGAGCTTCACGCGCTTGGTGCACGGATAGGGGATATGCCCATCAACGTCGAGCAGGTGGTAGCGCTTGGCAATCTCGTGTGCCTCGCTACGGGTCTCGGCGGCCTTAATCTTGAGCGAAATCTCCTGCAGCTGAGCCCAGGTGTAGTCGTCAAGCGAACCGCGGATGCCGTCCAGGTAGTCGGGGATGCCAAAGCCATGGGTCGCCGCCCCGATAACGCCGAGCCCCGCAACGGCTGCAACGACGCCGCCGATGACAAAGCGACGGCGGGTCATGGCGTCGTGCCGGGCCTGCTCCAAAATCTCTCGCGCGCGCTCGCCGGCGACGTCGACCTTAAGGTGCGTGCCAGAATCGATATCAATTGCGGCCTCGTCTTCTGCACCCTCGCGGTCCTCAGATTCTGCAGCGGGGAGGTATGTCGAGAGCACCTCGAGCATCTGCTGCTCGGTAGGGCGATCGCCCTGTTCGACCGAGATGCCTTTCATGATGATCTGGACAAGCGCTTTGTCGCCCTCGCAGCGCGGCTCGAGCGGCGCCGGTTTGGTCTTGGTCTTTATGAGGTAGAACGAGCCGGTCGCCGCGGCACCCGTCGACTCGACATCGAACGGTTTGCGACCGCTGTAGAGCTGGTACAGAATGCTCGAAAGCGCATAGACGTCGATCGCGGGCGAGCGGCGAAGGGCCGCGATGCCTTCGATATCCTGCGTGAGCATTTCGGGCGCGGCGTATGCGGGCGTGGCAAAGCGCCAGATGTCGGCGCGCCGGGTGATCGTGTCGTCGCCGAGGGCCATGGTCGCGGAGCCCATGTCGATGAGACAGGGGTCAAAGGAGCAATCGGCAATCTGCTGCTCGAGCGTTCGGCTGGTGGTGCGGAACATGATATTGGCAGGCGACAGGTCGCGATGGACGACCGGATTCACAAGGCCTTGGGTCATCAAGAGCGCGCGAAGCACGGCGTTTCCGACGGCGGCGACCATCTGGGTGGTCAGCCCGCCCGAGGCGTCGTGCGGAAGCAAGGGCAGCGCCTGTTTGAGCGAGGTGCCCTCGACCCACTCCATGAGGATAAGCGGGTCGTCCTCGCACGATCCGTAGCCATAGACGCGCGGAAATCCGCGCAGGTGCGAGACGGTACACAGATGACGGTACTCCTCGAACAGTGCGGCGGTGTTGGCCAGGTGCGCGGCCGATTGCTCGGCGGAGCGGTCGGGGGCTTGGTCGGAAAGGATGGCGTTGTCCTTGAGTAGCTTGACGGCAAAGACCTCGCCGCTCGTGTCGGTCGCGCGCAGCACGTGCCCGATGTTGCCGTTGTTGCGGTGGGCCGTCTGGAGAATAAGCGTCATAAACCGACGCTTGGCGTCGTCCTCGGCGCTGGGGTCGACCGCCACGGCGGTGTCGAACGTGTCAAGACGGATGAGTTTGTCGCCATAGGCGCTATCGGTAGTATCCATGGCGTTCCTTTGTCTAGCATGGGTTGCTGCGCGTATACGTGGGCAGTGTGGATATCGGTAAAGTACCATGATAGCCACACTGCCCACGTATACCGCTGAGTATTGTCGTTTACGACGCAGAAGGTAGAAGACGAAAGACGGACGGCGACCGTCTTTCGATCGCCGTCCGCGCTAGTCCACAATGACAAGGAATGTCGTGTAGAGACCCAGATGGAGCCTGTCGCTGTTTTCGATTTCCACCGGGGGATAGACTTTGCCGGGCTCGCGTTGGTCGCGCGGCGGCTCGATTACGATATCGCCGTCGCCCGCGCCCGATTCGAGCACTGTGCCGTTGGTCGACCCAAGGCCCTGGGCGTACCAGTGTCCGCCTTCGAGCCAAATGCGGAGATGCTCGCGCGATGCATCAGCGCCTACATCGGTGATGCTGGGCGAGGTTTTGGGCAAGGACCCAATTACCGTGCCGCGCGGATCGCGTGTGAGGGGATGGATTTGCATGTCGACGCAGTTGTCGGCATGGGTTCTGAGCAGACCGAGGTTGGGGGCGACAGTGCGCGGCTGCTCCAGGCTGCTCATAAAGCCACGTCCGACGGTAGTTTCGGTGGTGCCAAAGTGCCCGCCTGTCTTGCTGTCGCAAAAGCGCTCGACGGTGGCCACGCCTTGGATGGGGTCAGCGAGCGCCCCCGTTGCCACAAAGAGCATAAGGTAAAGCGTACTCTTCTCGCGCACGGCATTGCCGTCAAAGTTGTCGATGTGATTGAGGGCATTTGCATATAGGCGGCTGTCCAGCTTGTAGCTGGCGAGAGCCGACATCATTTCGTTGGCGGCCGGGCCGCGATAGTGCTCGGCGATTGCCCGATAGGCGGACTCGCCGCTGCCGAGCTTGCTGCAGATTGCCGCGGAAAGATTGAGCGTGGTGATGGCAAAGTCGCTGTAGATGGCGGGCGCGCACTGGTCAGGCTCGCGATGGACGATGTAACGGGTGAGATACGAGCGGTTGGAAGAGCATTTCTCGAGCAGGGTACTGCCGAGATAAGAGTTTCCATTGATGAGCATTCGGGCGATCTCGAGATGTTTAAGACCGCCGAACGAGCGAATATCGTTATAGAGGACCGAGCAAGGCGTCTCTGCTGCCACGGATACCTCCTTTGATTGCTTCCTAGCCAATATGGCGATAGGAATTAATGGCCCCCGGTGGGCGACGTATTAAATGGCTGCGCAATATATAGCGTAACCAAAGCAACATTATAGGCCACATGTTCGAAATTGCAGGAAGACTGAGAGATTTGGTTTGGACTGGACGGAAATCCCCCTCTGTCTTGTTCTGTAACATTTAGGGCCGGTTTTGCTTCGCAGCCGTTACAGATTGAGACAATCAGCCGGGCCCGCCGCGTCCGCCTCGTCATCTGTGGTTTACGTGGGGGCATGCGAAGCACGGGTATACTAACCCGCGGCGAATCTGCTCCATCGCTTAGTGCTGCTGCGTCTGGACGGCGCGTGATAGGGCTGCCAAAGCGATCGCCAGCGTGCTGAGCAACGTCCTCTCTGTGCGCACCCGTTTTTGTATGTATTAGCGCACTACCAAGCACGCCCGCGCGGCCGCATGCCGTGCCCATTGCGCGTGCAGATAAGGAACAACAACATATGCGTAATTCTGTATCCGACGTCACCGACGCCGAGATTCTGGACGAGACCCGCGAGGCCATGACCCAGGCTGCCTTCGATGCTGCCGATGAGGCCAATGCTGCCCAGGCCGTCGAGTCCGCTACCGAGAGCCTGCCCGCCTTTGACGAGCTGGGGCTTTCGGACGAGATGCTCCGTGCTATCGAGAATCTGGGCTACACGGCGCCCACGCCCGTTCAGGCCGGCTCCATCCCCGTGGTGCTCGAGGGTCGCGACCTGCTTGCCGCCGCCCAGACCGGCACCGGCAAGACGGCCGCCTTCTTGCTGCCGACCATGAACAACCTGGAGCACATTGCTCCGCCCAAACCCGTGCGTGAGCGCGGCGGCCGCAACCGCCGTCGCGGTGCCAAGAAGCCCGAGGGCAACGGCCGTGGCCCCGTGATGCTCGTCATCACCCCTACGCGCGAGCTTGCCCAGCAGATCGACGAGGTCGCGAGCAAAATCGCCGACGTCACCGGCCATGTTGCCGTGACCGTCGTGGGCGGCGTGAGCTACAAGCCCCAGACCGCTGCCCTCAAGTACGGTTGCGACATCCTGGTCGCCACGCCGGGCCGTCTGGTCGATCTGATCGAGCAGGGTGCCTGCCACCTGGACGAGGTCAAGGTGCTGGTGCTCGACGAGGCCGATCGCATGCTCGACATGGGCTTTTTGCCCGCCGTCCGCCGCATTGTGCGCGAGACGCCGGCCGAGCGCCAGACGCTGCTGTTCTCGGCGACCCTCGACGAGGAGGCCGTGGGCGAGATCACCGACCTGGTGAGCGACCCGGCCCGCGTGGAGATCGCGCCTGCCACGTCGACCGCCGACACCGTCGACCAGTTTGTGTTCCCGGTGTCCATCGAGGCCAAGAACAACCTGCTGCCCGAGTTCCTCAAAAAGGAGGGCCCGGAGCGCACTATCGTCTTTATGCGCACCAAGCACCGCGCCGACAGCTGCTGCCGTCGTCTGGAGCGTAAGGGCATCAAGGCCGCCGCAATCCACGGCAACCGCAGCCAGGCCCAGCGCGAGCGCGCGCTCTCGGCTTTCCGCGACGGCACCGTCGACGTGCTGGTGGCGACCGACGTCCTCGCTCGCGGCATCGACATCAGCGATGTGCGCTACGTCGTGAACTTTGACGTGCCGGCAGAGCCGACCGACTACATCCACCGCATTGGCCGCACGGGCCGCGCCGGCGAGCTGGGCTGGGCCATCACGTTTGTGACCGAGCAGGACGTCGATGAGTTCTACGAGATCGAGAAGCTCATGGACAAGACCGCCGACATCTACGAGGCCGGCGACCTGCACGTGGGCCCCAATCCGCCCGCGGTTGATCCCGAGCGCGACCCTGCAGCCTTTAAGGTGAAGAAGAAGACCAAGCGCGGCAAGTCCAAGAGCAAGAAGAAGCTTGAGCAGGCACGTCGCGACGGCAAGCGCAACGGCGACGATTACGGTGATGTGGCCGGTCGTTCCAACCGCGGTCGCGATGAGCGTCGCGGCGACGGCGAGCGTCCGAGCCGTCCCAAGCGCGGCGGCAAGGC
>OGWZ01002898.1_pt1 | contig 12562 bp, 12 predicted proteins | sample 1576141 | NCBI WGS metagenome assembly OGWZ01 (sample SAMEA3541512, study PRJEB24748) | human gut metagenome | biome: human gut; feature: human-associated habitat; material: faeces | place: China | collected 2012
GATAGCGGTGTGCGCCGGCACGGAAAAACGCCGCATAGCTGGATTTTTCCCACTCGCCAATGGAAAGGGTGATGGCGCAGTCGGGAAAACGCGCATGCACAGTGCCCACCCATTCCGCGAGCACCTCGTCTGTAAAGAACGCGTCCTCGCCGCCCTGCAGCACAAAGGTGCGAAAGCCCAGCGCATAGCCATGCGCACAGCAGGCCAGGAGATCCTCCAGCGTCAGGCGGTAGCGCGACGCCGCGCCATTGCTGCGACGAATGCCGCAATAGAGGCAGTCGTTTTTGCAGATGTTCGAGATCTCGATGAGCCCGCGCAGATAGACCGCATTGCCGTACACCTCCCGGCGCACAGCGTCCGCCTGAGCGTAGAGATAGGCGTCTGTCTCCGGCGTGCGTTCGTGGTAGAGCCGCGAGAGCTCGGCATCACTCAGCGTACCCGTCTGGCGCAGCGTATCGATGAGCGCAGTGAGCGTCTGTTCCTTCATACGCCCTCACACCTGCGCATAGCAGGCCTTGGCGTTCACGCCCTCCAGGCTGCCAACCTTGCCAGTGAGGCTGTTGATCTCGTCCTGCGGCGCATCCACCACCAGACAGATGATGTTCATCCCCTTCTGGCGATAAGGAATGCCCATGCGGCCAATGATGTATTCGCGGAAATCATGCAGGATCGCGTTCAGCGCTTCTGTGTCTGCCGACTGATCCACAATGATCCCCAGCGTAGCCACTCTTGTTTCCATATTGCGTCCTCCTTTCAACTATTCAAAACCTCGCATAAATTTTGAAACTTATACACAATTTTATTTTACCATCTTCTTACGCATCTGGCAATCAAAGATATTTAATTGTATTATAACACGAATTCTAATGGCAGAAGGCAGCTCTCGTTGTTTTTCCCACAACGCCACGCGTTGTCCCACAGCAGCCGTCGGCGTGCAGCGACTGTGGTATAACAGCAGCGCTTAGGAAATGATTAATTAGAAATTAGTAATGATTTTTCCAATGATTAATTAGTAATTTTTAATGATTAATGGATCTAGCCTTTCGCTATCGCTCCCGTGTGCCCTTTGGGTATTACTAATTTGCGCAGCAGAGCTTCATATAAAGCAGCGGATAGGGCCGCCCTTCCTCGTCCAGCTCCGTGCGCTTGTAGGTGCGAAACCCCAGGTGTTCGTAAAAGCCGACGGCGTCTGGATTTTGCTCGTTCACCGTCAGCTCCTCGACACTGTAGCGCGCGATCGCCTCCTCCAGCAGCTGCCGCCCCAGGCCGCATCCCTGCGCTTCCGGCGCCAGAAAGAGCATCTCCAGCCGCCCCGCCTGGGCGCCCATAAAGCCCAGCGGCACGCCGCCCTCCAGCGCCACAACCAGCCTCTCCACGCCAGAGAGCGCCTGCGGCACAAACTCCCGGATCGCCAGGATCTCTTCTTCCGACAAAAAGGCGTGTGTCGCCCGCACAGAGCGTTCCCACACATCCACCAGCGCCGCCAGGAGCGCGCCTTCGCGTTTCTCACATTCGATGATCTGCATACTTCGTCCTCCTTGTTTTTCCAATGCATCCATTATCGCATCTGCCCCGCCTGCGTGCAATAAAAAACGCCCAGGCTCCGCGTGGTTGCGGAACCTGAGCGAGGAGGCAAACGGGTTTAGCAGTTGCCTGGGCGCAGGTGGATGTCGTTGCCTGCGAGGATGGCGTTGGTGGTGCGCACGGCGCACATTTTGCCGCACATGGAGCAGCTGTGGCGATCTTCTGGTGGCTTGCTTTCAAAGTAGTTGCGCGCCTTCACAGGATCGAGGGCGAGCGCGAACATGCCTTCCCAGTCGAGGTTTTTGCGGCGGCGGCTCATTTCATCGTCCCAGTCGCGTGCGCCAGGGATGCCCTTGGCCATGTCGGCGGCATGGGCGGCGATGCGGCTGGCGATGACGCCATCGCGCACGTCCTGCAGATCTGGCAGACGCAGATGCTCAGCAGGGGTGACATAGCAGAGGAAATCGGCGCCGTAGGTGGCTGCGATGGCCCCGCCGATGGCAGAGGTGATGTGGTCGTAGCCAGGCGCGATGTCGGTGACCAGTGGCCCGAGCACGTAGAATGGTGCGCCGTGGCAGAGGCGTTTTTCCAGCTGCATGTTGGCCTGGATCTCGTTTAAGGCCATGTGGCCCGGGCCTTCGATCATGACCTGCACATTGCGCTCCCAGGCGCGTTTGGTGAGCAGGCCGAGCTCGATCAGCTCAGAGATCTGCGCAGCGTCGGAGGCGTCGTGGGTGGCGCCTGGGCGCAGCGCGTCGCCAAGGCTGATGGTGACGTCGTACTTGTACATCAGATCGAGCAGGCGGTCGTAGTGTTCGTAGAATGGGTTCTCGTTGCCGGTCATTTCCATCCAGGCAAAGAGCAGGCTGCCGCCGCGGGAAACGATGTTCATGATGCGGCCGCTTTCCTTGAAGGCGGAGACGGCGCGGCGGTTGATGCCAGCGTGGATCGTCATGAAATCGACGCCCTGCTGCGCGTGGTATTCGACAACTTCAAAGAAATCGTCGATCGTGATGTCCTTGAGCTCTTTTTCGAGATAGCCGATGGCATCGTACATTGGCACAGTGCCGATCATCGCTGTGGATTCTTCGACGAGCTTGGTGCGGAATTCCACCGTCTTGCCGTAGTTGGAAAGGTCCATGATGGCGTGGGCGCCAAATTCCAGCGCCGTTTCAACCTTCTGCCATTCTTCCGTGTAGTCGTGGGCATCACCACTTACCCCGAGGTTCACGTTGATCTTCGTCGACAGGCCTTCGCCGATGCCTTCGGCAGAGAGGCTCTTGTGGTTGACGTTGGCAGGGATGCAGACCGTCCCTTTGGCGACGCGTTCGCGCAGCACATTCACATCGATGTGTTCTTTTTCGGCAACCGTTTCCATCTCAGGGGTAACGATCCCCATGCGGGCGGCTTCCATTTGGGTATGATAAGTCATTGTATATGCTCCCTTCTTACTCCCAATGTCCGGCGGCATGAAAAAATGCCTGACACTCGTCAGGCATTTGGTTGATCGTTTATATTTCCCTACGGTGGCATTATCCACATCAGGTACGGTCGAGATCTTCTGATCTCCTCTCAGCCTGCCTAACAAGCTCCCGGTTGCTATATGACTATGTGATAGATTGTATCAATCTTGCGGATGCTTGTCAAGAGCAGGGCTGCAGAAGATCGCTGGAAGAGCCGCGCCCTTTCAGGCCACATAGAAGAGCACCATCAGATAATGGCACACACTCCCCAGGAGGATGAAGAGATGGAACAGCTCGTGAAAGCCCCATTTTTCGCTGATGTTCGGCCGCTTGACGATGTAGATGATGCCGCCCACTGTGTAGCTCACGCCGCCGAGAGCGAGCAAAAGCACCGCCGCCCCGCTCATATCGCGGAAGACCGACACATCAAAGAGCACCGCCCAGCCCATCGCAATGTAGAGCAGCGTCTGCAGCCAGCGCGGCGCCGAAAACCAGCAGAGCTTGATCACCACGCCCAGCACCGCACAGCCCCAGATCACGCTCACAAAGACCAGGCTTTCGTGCTGCGGCAGATATTTCAGGAGGATCGGCGTGTAGCTCCCGGCGATCAGCACATAGATCATCGAATGGTCCAGCTTACGCAACCGCAGGATCCGCTTCGCCGAGCCATTGGAAAAATGGTAGATCGCGCTCGCCGAATAAAGCGCCACCAACGACACGCCAAAGACGATCACGCCCACAAGGATCTTCGGGCTCCAGTCGTCAAAGAGGGTCTTGCCCACCAAAAGCAGCGTCGCCGCCGCAAACACCACCGCGCCGATGCAGTGGCTCAGGCTCGAGATCGGCTCCCTCGCTTTTGCCAGATATGACATACGATCACTTCCTATCTTCGTTTCTCCGGATACTATCTAATTATGATAACCAGTTCTTGAGATAAGAATACCACGAGAAAGAAAAATCTTCAACCCATTTTCTGTTAAGAATCAGCAAAACAAAAAGGACTTCCTCCTTTGAGAAAGTCCTTTTTTCCGAAAGCCGGGAATGCCGGAGACCGGGATCGAACCGGTACGAAGTGTTACCTTCGCAGGATTTTAAGTCCTGTGCGTCTGCCAGTTCCGCCACTCCGGCGAGAAGGCGAGAAGGCGACACCCAGATTCGAACTGGGGGTGAAGGATTTGCAGTCCTCTGCCTTACCACTTGGCTATGTCGCCGTGTGCGCCGTTTGTTGCGCTACAACGATATTTATTATAGCAGGGCACTCTCCATTCGTCAATCATTTTGTGAGAGATTTTACAACAATTTTGCAAAGAATTTTTCCGCCCTCCGCCGCCCACAAAAAAACGCCCCGCAGCGTTTGCTGCGAGGCATTTCTGGTTTAGAATTAGTCTTCGTTTTCTTCGATGAGCTCAGCCAGGTGTGCGAAAGCATCGTTGCTGAGTTCTTCGTTAACAGTTGGGATATCGCTCTTTGGTTTTGGCTGTCTCTTTGGCTTTGCAGGAGCAGCTGGCTTTTCAACCACTGGGCGTTCCTTGAGATCCTTGATGGAGAGGCTGATGCGCTTGCGATCTTCATCAACTTCAAGAACCTTGACCTGAACTTCCTGGCCGATGGACAGCGCGTCTTCAACCTTTTCAACATGTTCCCAAGCGATCTGGGAGATGTGGACCAGACCATCTACGCCGTCTTCCAGCGCAACGAAAGCGCCGAATGGAGCGATGCGGACAACCTTGCCGGTGAGCACAGCGCCCTGAGGATATTTTTCTGCAACATTATCCCATGGGTTTGCGATGAGCTTCTTGAGGGAAAGGCTGATCTTGCCCTTTTCGCGGTCTGCGCTGAGAACGTAAACTTCGATCTCATCACCAACGCTGACAACGTCGGTAGGCTGTTTTACGCGGCCCCAACCCATTTCAGAAATGTGAAGGAGACCGTCTACTCCGCCAAGATCCACGAATGCGCCGAAGTTTGCGATACGTTGTACGCGACCTTTGATGGTCTGACCTTCTTCAATGTTCGCCCAGAACTGTTCACGAGCCGCTTTTTCTTCTTCTTCCAGCACAGCGCGGCGGGAAAGGATGATCTTGCGGTTTTCTGGATTTGGATCAAATTCAATGATCTTGAAGCGGTAGGTGTTGCCTACAAAGGATTTGATGTCGTCAACGTATTTGGTGTCGAGATGAGATGCTGGCACGAAGCCGCGTGCACCGATATCTACGATAACGCCGCCTTTGACATCGCTAACAACCTTCGCTTCGATGACTTCGCCGTTTTCAAATTTCTGCTGAAGTTCATCCATAGCTTTTTCCTGATCAGCACGCTTCTTGGAGAGAACCATGTGACCTTCGTTGTTTTCCATCTTAATGACCATAACCTGAATTTCATCGCCAACTTTAACGATGTCTTCGACATCTGGATCTTTTTGGAAGGACAGCTCCTTGATTGGAATAACGCCTTCGGATTTGCCACCCACGTCTACCATAACTTCGTCCGGATTGATCTTTACGACGGTACCGGTGACTACATCATAGAGATTGAGTGGTTCCAAAGTACCATAACCCTGTTCTAAACCTTGTTCCATTGTTAATTCTTCCATCTTGTCAATGACCTCCCTAATTATCCAGTCAGGCGTCGATGCGCCTGCTGTTAACCCAATTTTTTCGATGCCTCTGAACCATTCGTCTTCAAGATCCGCCGCAGATTCGACGTGTTTTGTCATCACGCCGGCATCCTGACAGATCGACACAAGCTTGCACGTGTTCGCACTGTTGTAGCCGCCAATAACGACCATCAGATCGACCTCGCGCGCCAGGTCTGAAGCATCGGATTGTCTGTCTCTTGTCGCCGCGCAGATCGTGTTATGGATCACGAGCTCCTCAAGCTCTAGGCTTTGGAGATAGGCGACGGCGCTTTCAAAGCGCTCAAGTTTTTCTGTCGTCTGGCTGACCAGACAGATCTTCTTGCCTGCAAGAGACAGTGCCTTCAGTTCATCCAGGCTGATAAAGACAATGGCCGTATCGCCAGTCCAACCGACGATCGCCATCACCTCCGGATGGTTTCTGTCACCCAGTATCAGCACCTGATAGCCAGCTTCCGCATGCTCACGCGCGATCTGCTGCACCTTTTTCACCTTTGGACAGGTGCAATCAAAATACGCGTGGCCCGTCTGCTCAATATCCTCGTAAACCGAAGGCGCAACGCCATGTGTACGGATGAGAACGTTCTTTTCCTGAATATCGGAAAGCTCGTCATAGGAGCGGATGCCCAGCGATTCCAGTCGGGCAACCTCCTGGGGATTGTGGATCAGCGGCCCCAGCGTTGCGATAGGACCCTTGCCTTCCTCAATGAGTTTTTCACCTTTGTTGATGGCTGCTCGCACACCGAAGCAAAATCCGGCGTTTGGCGCTAATTTGATTTCCATTCTAAACCCTCTCAAACGTATGCACATTCAATTACACCTTATTATACCTAATAATGGGCGCAATGCCAAACATTATTTTGAAATAATCCCAATTATTTTTTCCAGCACCGCTTTTTCGTCCAAAGCGTCCGTATCCACAAGGATCGCATCGGCCGCCTGCGCCAGCGGCGCGATCTCGCGCGTGCTATCCAGGCGGTCTCTGCACTCAATATCGCGCACCAGCTCTTCGAAATCCTGGTGGATGCCTTTGGCCTCCAGCTCCAGATAGCGTCTGCGTGCGCGCTCGCGCGCCGAAGCCACGAGGAAGAATTTGTAATCCGCCTCTGGCAGCACCACCGTGCCAATGTCGCGCCCGTCCATGATCACCGACGTTTCCTCGGCAATGCGCTGCTGCTGGCGCGTCATCGCTTCGCGCACACGCCCAAGCTTCGCGTAGTCGCTGACGATCTTCGAGATCTCCGGCTTGCGGATCGCCTCCTCGAGATTCTCCTCGTGGTCAAAGAGGCATTTCTTCCCGTCCACCATGCGAAACGACAGCGCACAATCCGCCAACACTTTCTCCAGCGCCGGCCCCTCCTCCGCCGGCACGCCTGCCCGGCTACAAAGGAGCGCCACCGCACGATACATCGCCCCCGTGTCGAGATAGATGATCCCCAGATGCTGCGCCAGCGCCTTCGCCAGCGTGCTCTTGCCAACGCCAGCCGGTCCATCGATTGCGATCTGCATAGAATCCTCCTTCCTCATATCAGGCGGTGAGCCAGGCCCAGCGCCACATCGTCCAGATACAAAAGCCCGATCGAAAGGAACACCGCCACGCTGATGTGATCCTCGCAGCGCGCCAGTCCGATCTTGCCGCCCACAGAAAGCCCGCTCGCCTTCTGCGCCACCTGGCTCAGCGCATCGTGCAGAGCGCCTGCGATCGAGCCATCGCTGCGCGGCGAATTTTCCTCGATCAGCCCTTCCCGGCGCGCAGCCACGATCGCCTGCTCCACCATCCGATGCATCGATTTCAAAAACTCACCACCGACGTCCACCGCCGCCGTGCGGATCCCCTGCTCGGCATACGCCGCCTTCAGCGCGCGCTCGCTCTCGCGATCCTCTGAGATCGCCAGCGTCACCGCCGCTCTTGCGACAACTCTCTCATTGTTCGTGTTCATAGTCCTTCCTCCTCGTCGTGCACATAGCGAGCCGCCGCCAATCCAGCAGCGTGCCCTGTAGAAAATGCAATCTGTAGATTAAAGCCGCCAGTGTAAGCATCCACATCGATCAGCTCACCAGCTGCAAAAAGTCCCGGGATCGCCTTCACCGCCAGCGTTTTCGGGTCCACCGCCTTCGTCGCCAGGCCCCCTGCCGTGACGATCCCTTCCACCAACGGACGCGTCCCTGTGAGCGTGAAGGAAAGATCCTTCAGCCCGCGCGCGATCCGCAGCCGCTCCTCCTTCGTCAGCTGGTGCAGCACCTTGTCAGGGCTGATCTGCACACGCGTCTCAAAAACCGGCACCAGCTTCTGCGGCAGGAGCGTCTTCAACAGGCTCGTCAGATGCTTGTTCGGCATCGCGCCGATCTCGCGCAAAAGTCGCGCATCCAGCTGGCTTTCCGACAGCGCCGGCTTGAGATCGATGTGCGCAAAGAGCACCGTCTGCTTTTTCTGCCAATAGGCCGCACAATCGCCGCTTGCAGAGAGCACGATCGGCCCACTCACGCCAAAATGCGTGAAGAGCATCTCCCCCTGCTCGCTGTAGATCCCCTTGCCCCGCGGATCCTCAACAGAAAAGCGCACATTGCGCAGAGAGAGCCCCTGCAGCGCGCGCACCCAGTCCTCCTTCGCCAGCAGCGGCACCAACGCCGGATAAGGCGTCACAATCTTCTGCCCCAGCGCCTCCAGCCAGGCGTACGCATCGCCTGTAGAGCCCGTGCCAGGATAGGACGCCCCGCCAGTGGCCAGGATCACGCTCCGCGCCTGCCAGCTTTTTCCGTGCGCATCCGTCACAAGAAAGCCGCCCTCTGCGAGGGCCTCCAGCCCCGTCACCGGCGTCTCCGTGTGCACACGCACACCTCGCCGCTTCACCTCCGCCAGAAGCGTGTCGACAATATCCTGCGCCTGGTCGCTCTGCGGAAACACCCTGTCCCCGCGCTCCACCTTCAGCGCACAGCCGCGCTCTGTGAAAAATTCCCAGACCGCCCGATTGTCAAACGCCGCAAGGCTCGAATACATAAACTTCGGATTGCGACGGATCTGCACCAGGATCTCCTCGCGGCTTTTGTCCGTCGTCACATTGCAGCGGCCCTTGCCAGTGATGCGGATCTTGCGCCCACAGCGCCCCATCTTTTCCAGAAGCACCACCTGCGCGCCTGCGCCAGCTGCAGCCAACGCAGCCATCATGCCGCTCGCGCCGCCGCCGATAACGATGATTTCGTTCACCCGATTCACCTCCGTATGTCCTCAAATAGAATAGCATGAGTTGGGCTCCTCAACAATATTTTTCAGCCAATCTTTTTTCCATAATAAATACAGGGGTTTAATTATGAGTCATTTTCATTAAATATGATTACAAATCGCCCCAAATGCCTTGAATAAATGTGTAGGATATGTTAATTTTATATTACCGATTTTATTCAAGGAGAATGATCATGACTAACAATAAAGCGCTGCTGTCCTGGGTCGATGAGATGACAACTCTCTGCCAGCCGGACAAAGTCGTCTGGTTTGACGGATCCGACGCGCAGCAAGAAGCGATCCTTCAGGATCTCATGGACCACGACGCTGTAATCAAGCTCAACGAGGAAAAACATCCAAACTGCTACCTGTTCCGTTCTCACATCTCCGACGTCGCCCGCGTTGAAGAACGCACCTTCATCGCAAGCGAAAAAGAAGAAAACGCCGGCCCAACCAACAACTGGTATCCGCCAGCAGAACTCAAGGAAAAAATGAAGGCGCTCTATAGCGGCGCCATGAAGGGACGCACCCTCTACGTCATCCCATTCTGCATGGGACCGATCGACAGCCCAGCGTCCCGCATCGGCGTGCAGATCACCGACAGCCCATACGTCGCCCTCAACATGAAGATCATGACCCGCACCGGCCAGAAAGTGCTCGATCATCTTGGCGACGACGGCTTCTTCGTGCCATGCCTGCACTCCGTCGGCAAGCCGCTCGCAGACGGCGAAGACGACGTCGCCTGGCCATGCGCACCAATGGAAAACAAATACATCGCCCATTTTCCAGAAACCCGCGAGATCTGGAGCTACGGCTCCGGCTACGGCGGCAACGCCCTGCTCGGCAAAAAATGCCTCGCGCTGCGCATCGCATCCGTCATGGCGCGTGACGAAGGCTGGATGGCCGAGCACATGCTCATCTTAAAGATCACCAATCCAGAAGGCCGCGTCAAGCACATCTGCGCCGCCTTCCCTAGCGCCTGCGGCAAGACCAACCTCGCCATGCTCGTGCCAACCCTGCCAGGCTGGAAAGTCGAGACCATCGGCGACGACATCGCCTGGCTGCACATCGGCGAAGACGGCCGCCTCTATGCCATCAACCCAGAAAACGGCTTCTTCGGCGTCGCCCCAGGCACCTCCGTGCGCTCCAACCCGATCGCCATCGAGACCATCAGCAAGAACACCATCTTCACCAACGTAGCCCTCACCGACGACGGCGATGTTTGGTGGGAAGGTCTCAGCCCAGCGCCAGATCATCTCATCGACTGGCAGGGCAACGATTGGAACAAAGACGACGACCGCCGCGCCGCGCATCCAAACAGCCGCTTCACCGCCCCAGCGTCCCAGTGCCCGATCATCGCTCAGGACGAATGGGAAAAACCAGAAGGCGTGCCAGTCGACGCCATCCTCTTTGGCGGACGTCGACCATCCACCATCCCACTCGTTTATGAAAGCTTCAACTGGCAACACGGCGTCTTCCTCGGCTCCATCATGGGCAGCGAAGTCACCGCCGCCATCATTTCCGACCAGCTCGGCAAAGTGCGCCGCGACCCATTCGCCATGCTGCCATTCATCGGCTACCACGTCGGTGATTACATCCAGCACTGGCTCGACATGGGCAAAGCCACCGATCCAGACAAGCTGCCTAAGATCTACTCCGTCAACTGGTTCCGCAAAGACGACGACGGACAGTTCATCTGGCCAGGCTACGGCGAAAACATCCGCGTCCTCGAATGGATCTTCGACCGCACCGACGGCAAAGCCGGCGCCCATGAAACCGCCATCGGCTATCTGCCATCCATCAAAGACCTCAACACCTCCGGCCTCAACGTTTCCAACGAAGACGTCGAGCTCCTCCTCGATGTCAACCGCGACGCCTGGGTGAACGAAGCAAAATCCATCGAAGCCCACTTCGCAGGCTACGGCGACAAAATGCCACAAGCCCTCTACGACGAGCTGAACGCTCTGGAAGAACGACTGAAATAATCCTGTATAAAAAGAACATCCCTGTCTGAGGCGCGTTATCCGTGCAAGTACCTCAGGCAGGGATGTTTTTAATATACAATTTCTGAATGCTGGATCGTTCAATCATCATAATGGCCACGGCAGGCTGCGATGATCAGATCCCCATTCTTTTCACAATAAACGATTCTGTTCGCCTGATCGATGCGCCTGCTCCACCATCCGCTCAAATCTCCGCCCAATGGTTCCGGCTTGCCGATCCCGGAATATGGATCACGCTGCATCTCTTTAATGAGCGTATTGATGCGTTTCAGCGTTTTTCGATCCTGGGTCTGCCAATAGCAGTAATCCTCCCAGCCGCGTTCTTCCCACAACAGCCTCATCGTCTCAGTCCTCGATCAATGCATGCTCTTCGAGCTTCGCTTTTCCTGATTCAATATCGCCGATCACCGAGCGCAGATAGCGCATGTTGCTTTCAGAATAAAATGGATCCGCCGTCACTTCAAAAGGAATCCGTTGCTCACGAGCGACTTTTGTCGCAAAGATCGTGAACGCCGCCGTCATCGAGAGCCCCATCTCCTTGCAGGCTGCCTCCATTTTCTTCTTGACCTCTTCATCGAGGCGAAAATTAACCATTGTCTGTGACATTTCTGCCACCTCCTCTTATCAAGAGTATAGCACAGCCCGCTGTGTAAAGCAATCGCTATATAAGAGCTTTACAGATTTTCAAGAACCAAACACATTCTCCTTCAGCACCGCCACCATCTTGCGCACCGCCTTGCCGCGGTGACTGATCGCGTTCTTTTCGTCCATCGAAAGCTCCGCCGTCGTCTTGTCAAATTCTCGCACGTAAAAGAGCGGATCGTAGCCGAAGCCGTTTTCGCCGCGTTCTGCGCGCAGAATCTCACCACGCACGATGCCTTCTGCGTCGAAGCGACGGCCGTCGGCAGAAATTGCGACGATCGCGCAATGGAACTGCGCGCCGCGTTCGCCTTCCGGCACATCCTCAAGCGCCGCGAGGAGCTTGGCGTTGTTTTTCGCATCGTCCTTTTCCTCGCCCGCATAGCGCGCAGAATAGATCCCCGGCGCGCCGCCCAAAGCGTCCACCTCCAGGCCGCTGTCGTCTGCGATCGCCAGGCAGCCTGTCGCGTCATGAACGGCCTTGGCCTTGATGTAGGCATTCTCCGCAAAAGTCGTGCCGTTTTCTTCGATATCGCCGATCTCCGGATAATCCGCCAGCGATCTCACCTCCACCGGCAGATCCTTCATCAGCTCCTGAAATTCCTTCAGCTTCCCCTTATTGCCGGAAGCAATGATCACCGTTTGCATCTGCATCCTCCTGATCTCAAAATAAAATATCCTGGTAACAAAAAAAGCACTCCGCTTGGAGTGCTGAGAGCGGAAAACGGGATTCGAACCCGCGACCCTCGCCTTGGCAAGGCGATGCTCTACCACTGAGCCATTTCCGCATAATCGTTTTGGGCCGCATCGCTCCTTTACAGGACTAGCTTCGCTTACGCGAAGCGTCGCAGATGCACCCGCAACGCAATTCGTCTCGGTCACAACGCCAGATTGCTTCCTCAACGCTAGATTATAATACCACGCCGCGGAGATTTTTGCAAGCCCTTTTTGGGAACTTTTTTCATCCGCCTCGCGGCAATAAAAAGCACTCCAGCTGGAGTGCAAGAGCGGAAAACGGGATTCGAACCCGCGACCCTCGCCTTGGCAAGGCGATGCTCTACCACTGAGCCATTTCCGC